>Ga0114931_10002404_pt1 | contig 23834 bp, 20 predicted proteins | sample 2SBtaG_FD_89579 | JGI IMG/M metagenome (GOLD analysis project Ga0114931, IMG submission 89579) | Deep subsurface microbial communities from Kolumbo volcano to uncover new lineages of life (NeLLi) - 2SBTROV14_V59a metaG | ecosystem: Environmental > Aquatic > Marine > Volcanic | place: Kolumbo... | reverse complement strand
TTTTTGCGCACATGGTCCATGGCCTGGTAGAGGTTGATCATCTCTTCGGAGTCGTCAAACAGGTTGATCTGATGGCCACCTTCTACCAGATGGCTGTATTTTACACCAATCAACCTCACCAGCAGCCGCCTGTTGTATAATCTTTCAAACAGCTCAAGTGCCCGGGGTATCAGCGTATGGTCGGCAGCAGTATAAGGTAAGCGTGACTGCATGGTATGGGTGTTGAAGTCGGAATAGCGGACTTTTACCGTAACACATGACGTTAGTTTTTCTCCTCTGCGAAGTTGAAAAGCCAGATTTTCGGCCATAGCAGTAATGATACCCTTGAGTCGGACCACATCAATGGTGTCACGCTCGAAGGTACGCTCGGTAGAAATAGATTTCCGCTCTGAATAGGGAATAACCGGGCTGTTATCGATGCCATTTGCTTTTTTCCAGATATTTATCCCATTGACGCCCAGCGCTGTTTCCATTAGTTTTATGGGCATTTCCTGCACGGTTTTGATCCGCTTTAACCCCAGATTATATAAAGTCTGGTAGGTTTTGTCTCCCACCATGGGGATCTTTTTTACCGATAAGGGAGCAAGAAATGGCTTTTCCTGTCCCTTTTCTATCTTTAGTTTGCCCGGCTTGGCCTCGTTAGTGGCCATTTTAGCTACTGTTTTGCTGGTGGCAAAACCAAAAGAGATAGGAAGGTGGGTTTCCTTCAGGATGCGTTGTTGTAGCTCCAGTGTCATTTTGTAGCTGCTGAAAAACCGATCCATTCCACTCATATCGATGTAAAACTCATCGATCGATGTTTTTTCGTAAAGCGGGACATTTTCCTTAATGATATCAGTAACCATAGTGGAAAATTTGGTGTAATTAGAGGTATTTCCGCGCAAAATGATGGCTTCGGGACAGAGCTGTCGGGCCATTTTCATGGGCATGCCTGAATGGATGCCAAACAGGCGTGTCTCATAGCTGCAGGAGGCTACTACACCCCGGTCACTAATGCCACCAATGAGTACGGGTTTATGGATGAGTTCATGATTTAACAGTCGCTCCACCGATACGAAAAACGTATCCAAATCCATATGGATGATGATCTTGTCTTCCATTCTCTTTTCAAAAAGGATCCGGTCTAATGCGAAAAAGACATCATACTATATTTATTTGATCAGATACTACCAGGGTATACCGATCCTGCCCTTATTCCTGTACGGGTCCTCAAAACCCAAAGATACTTATTGAATACTAATAATATTAGTAAAAACTAAAATAAATAGTTTATAATCTTCTATTTGTTACTTAGGATAAATTGCCCGTCAAGCACGTATTTTTGTGGTAGTGAAGGAGTTGAAGCAAGACATTCGAAAGTTGACAAGGCAGCAAATAGAACTGGTGTTTGTTGAAATGGGAGAGCCTGCCTATAGGGCTGCGCAGCTCAATGAATGGTTATGGAAGAAATCGGCCCGCAGTTTTGAGGAAATGACGAACCTTTCCAAAAAAATAAGGGACCGGCTGAATAATAGGTATGTTATTCGACCTGTGAAAGTGAGGAGCAGCCAGCGCAGTGCCGACCGCACCATAAAATCCTCCTTCCTGACCCATGATCATCAGGTGGTCGAAGGAGTGTTGATACCGACATCAACCCGAATGACAGCCTGTATATCATCGCAGGTAGGCTGCTCCCTCGCCTGTTCTTTCTGTGCTACGGGGAAACTGCCGAAAGTCAGGAATCTGGAGGCTTCCGAGATTTATGATCAGGTGGTGGTGTTGAAGGAAATGGCTCTAAATGAATATGATATACCACTTTCTAATATAGTATATATGGGTATGGGCGAGCCATTGCTCAATTACAGGGAAGTAATGAAGTCCATTACGTATCTGACCTCAGGGGGTGGCCTGGGTATTTCACCAAAGCGAATTACGGTTTCAACTGCCGGTATTGCCAAAATGATTCACAAACTTGGAGATGATGGGGCCAGATTCAATCTGGCCCTTTCGTTGCATGCTGCGAACGATCAGAAAAGAAGCCAGATCATGGAAATCAATAATACTAATGCCCTGTCTGAACTGCGTGAGGCCCTTCACTATTTCTATTCCCAAACCAGATCTAAAATTACATTTGAATATGTCTTGTTGGATGGCTTCAACAACTCCATTAAGGACGCCGAGGAATTGTTTTTATTCACCAGGCAGTTTCCCTCCAAAGTGAATATTATCGAATACAATCAGGTAAAGGATGTACCTTTCCGTACTGCTAGTGCCGGATCCATCGATCAGTTCGCCGGCTATCTCCATGCCAAGGGAGTACAGGTCAGTGTACGGAGGAGCAGAGGGAAGGACATTGATGCTGCTTGTGGTCAGCTGGCTGGTAAGCAGCAGGTAAGCTCTTCCACGTGACATCTCATGAGTTTTCCAGACCCGAACATGTAATATTTGATCATGTAGATATAAATAAGATAGGTCGAAAGTATCTTTATGATTATGACAATTTCTGAGATTACTGAAAAACTCCGACAGCTTGAAGTCCGGTCTTCCTTGCTCGAACCCAACCAGCCGGAAAGGGATAAATGGTCAGCGCCTGTCTTTCAATATGCGGATGATTTTTTAACCTCCGTCCATGAAAAGAAAACCTACGTTGTACCCGAAGATGTTGAGACTCTTTCCGATTTTAAAATTGAAGAAGAAGGCAAGTCCGTTGGGGAAGTTATCGGCATACTACAAAAAGAGGTAGATACCCCGGGTATTAATCCTGCATCCGGAGGACATTTGGGATATATACCGGGAGGTGGGATATATACAACGGCTTTGGGAGACTACCTGGCAAGTGTTTTCAACAGGTATTCCGGTATCTTTTTTGCCAATCCGGGCGCCGTGAGAATGGAAAATATGCTCATCCGCTGGATGAACCGATTGATCGGATATCCTGACTCTGCTTTTGGGAACCTAACATCAGGGGGTTCTGTTGCCAATTTAATTGCCATCGTGTCAGCCAGGGATGCAATGGATATCAAGGCGAATAAAGTAGCCACCTCATGCGTATATCTCACCGGGCAAATTCACCACTCGATCTTAAAAGCCTTGCGAATCGCTGGTTTGGCCGAGATACAGGTTCGATTGATCCCCATGAACAATCTTTTTCAATTGGATGTGAAGGCCCTTCGTCAGCAAGTGGATGATGATCTTGCAGAGGGATTATCCCCATTTATGGTAGTTGCTTCTGCAGGTACTACAGATACCGGGTCAATTGACGATCTTCAAAATATTGGCGAATTCGCCATTGCTCATCATCTATGGTTTCATGTGGATGCTGCTTATGGTGGGTTTTTTATGTTGGTGAAGAGTGAACATGATAAATTCCGTGGAATCGAATTATCCGACTCCGTAAGCATTGATCCCCATAAAGGGTTGTTCCTGGCTTATGGGTCAGGGGCCGTGCTAATTAAAAACAAAGAGCAGATGCTTCGATCGCATGTCTATAGGGCAAACTATATGCAGGACGCCTATTTTACCGAACAAGAACCCTCACCGGCCGACCTCTCGCCCGAGCTTACCAAACACTTCAGGGGTATGCGGATGTGGTTGTCATTACAACTTCATGGGTTGAAACCGTTCAGGGCCTGCCTTGAAGAAAAACTTTGGCTATGCCGGTATTTTTATCACAAAGTTGCGGCCCTCGGATTTGAGGTTGGGCCTGAACCGGATTTGTCGGTGTGCATTTATCGATACACGACAAATGAAAATGATGATAATCAACTCAATGCATGGTTAGTAGAGAAAATTCAGGAAGATGGCAGAGTCTTTATTTCTTCAACTACCATTGAAGGGGTATTTTGGCTTCGTTTGGCCGTTCTGAGTTTTCGTACCCACCGCAAACATGTTGATATCCTTCTGGAAATCCTTCAACGGGAGGTAGGCAACCTCATATCAAGCAGAAAAGAAAAGAGTTATTAATATATGTTACAACATATAATGTTTAAACATATATTTGCATGCATTAAATCAATGTTTAACTTAAATTAAAAAACAATGCGAAAATGGATATTGACAATGGCCCTGGCCGGGCTAACCCTGGTAGGGTGGACCCAGACGACAGAGTGGACCTTTGACCCAGCTCATACCAAAATCAGATTTGTAGTAACTCACATGGTCATTTCTGAAGTTGAAGGGTTGTTTCATTCGTTTGAGGGGAAGGTCATGTCTGACAAGGACGACTTCTCAGATGCCAAGGTAGAGTTCAAAATAGATGCTTCAAGCATTGATACTGATAATGATCGAAGAAACGGGCATCTTAAGTCGCCAGATTTTTTTGATGTTAAAAAATATCCTTCTCTGGAATTTAAAAGTACAAAATTAGAACCTGCTGGTTCCAGGACATACAAGCTTTATGGTGATCTTACCATGCATGGAACCACTAAACCTGTAGTGCTTGATTTGAAATACAATGGGAGCATTACGGATGGCCGTGGAAATAAGCACGCCGGATTCAAAGCGATCACAACCATTAATCGAATGGATTGGGGACTTAAATGGAATCATTTGTTGGAAACAGGTGGAGCAATAGTGAGTTCGGAAGTAAATATTATCTGCAATGTTGAATTGGTTCAGGTTAAGTCTTCCTGATGTGGTGTTTTGTTGGATAAAATATAAAGAAGAGCATGGCGAACCCTAAAATTGCCCAGAAATCTCCCTTTGTAATGGATATAGCACCAGGTAACTATGCCTGGTGCGCTTGTGGTGAGAGTAACAACCAGCCCTATTGCGATGGATCGCATAAAGGGACGGAATTTTCCCCAATTGTTGAGAAAATAGATGAGCCCAGGCGAGTTGCCTGGTGTGGATGTAAGCATTCAGGAGGCAGGCCTTATTGTGATGGGACTCATGCCAAACTTTAGGCGTAAATGAGAAATAACCGTCTTGCCCGAGTCATTGGATGGATTTTCTCTTCACTCGTTGCCCTGGTTCTTGTTTTCAGTGTTTGGGGTAAACTGTTTCTTGCTCAAATGCAAGATAATATGGCCTCCTATGGCTTAGGTAACTGGACACTTACCATTGCTCTGGGGGAACTAGTATCCGGAATTTTATTTATGATACCCAAAACTAACAGGCTTGGGGTGCTTTTACTTAGTGCTCATATGGGGGGTGCCATAGTTACACACATGTCTCATGGTGAATCGTTTCTTTTACCATCGTCGATTCTGGTATTGGTTTGGATTTCGGGTCATCTTCGGACTGGAAAGGTGTTAATATGATGGATTTACATTTAGCTCAAAACTATAGTAAATGGGTCTTGAAGAGGAATTAAAAACTAATTTTCGAAGTGAGGCGCAAAAATTAAGGCTTAATATTCATTATACCAGCCATTATTTATTATCCAGGTTTCAAACCGTGGTGATGGCCCGTGGGCTTACACTATCCCAGTTTAATGTATTACGCATCCTAAGGGGTCAGCATCCACAGAAGGTTTCATTGAATTCGGTGGGTGAACGAATGATTGATAAACATCCGGATGTCTCAAGAATTATCGACAGGCTTGTGAAAAAAGGATACGTATCGCGAATGGAAGCTTCATGTGACCGGCGCCAAAAGGAAGTTACTATTACACCTAATGGGTTAAAACTCCTCGAACAATTGGATGATTGTGAGAGAGGTATGGATTCACTTATCAATCATTTGAGCTCTTCGGATGTTTGCTTTCTCAATGAGATATTAGATAGTATTCGCACGAAATAGATATCTGATTAAAACCATTTGGCTGAATAATATGTTAGCCAGTGAATTGTTATTTCTCGTAATGAAAAGAAACCTGAAAGGTCGGATGGTCAGAATAGCTGCAATAATATGCCTTCATGCTCTGGTTCTTCCCCATTATGCTCTTTGCCAGGATGATGTCACTTTTTATCTGGACACTGCAGGGTGGAAATTATCTAAGAGTAAAAACAATATCATAGTTTATACCCGAACCCCTCCGGAAACCAAGGTCAAGGAATTCAGGGCAATAACGACTATGGCAGCCTCATTGGATGAGATAAAAAAAGTGTTATTGGATATCAATTCATATACCCGCTGGATTGATCATCTTGATTCAGCAAAGGAGTTGGGGGAGTCAACTTCAACATCGGCCAAGGCCTATTCAAGGCTTTCGGTTCCGTGGCCTTTCAATGACAGAGATGCTGTGACGCTCATGACAACCCGTTCATCCCCAGCTGAAACGATTATTTTATTGCAATTAAGACCAGATGATATACCGCAAGAGGACAATGTAGTACGACTACGGATTGGTAGAGGGAAGTGGCATTTGATTAAGGTTTCGGATAATTCCACAAAGGTAATTTATCAATTTTTTGCAGATCCTGGAGGATACCTCCCTGCCTGGATAGTAAATCTTTTTGTTGTTGATGGCCCGTACAAGACTTTGAAAAACCTATCAGATATGACTATGACCAGGCCGAATGAATAACATTCAATGACAAAGCAGTCTCATTGAATATTACAAATTATTTCGTATATTCAAGTCATCAATATCGCATTAGGATGGGAATTAAGCTGTTCCATATTGAAGTTGATAATCTTGGATCTGTTGTATGTGCCATTACCTCTGTAATTTTAATTGTTTTGGCAATGTTGGCTCTGATTAGATTGGGTTCAGTGATTATCACAGAAGTCTTTTAGATTTCAGGTATGTGCCATTGATATGGCATATATCATATTTTTTAGGTTACAGGCAAAGGAATCTTATGCTCTCACCAACTCAAGAATTGTCACTTCAGGCAGGATTCCTACTCTTCCAGGGTAGCCAATAAATCCAAATCCACGGTTAACATAAAGTTGTTGATCACCTTCCTGATAAAGGTCTGCCCATTGAGTGTAGGCATATTGTGATGGCGACCATTTGAAATTCCCTATTTCAATACCAAATTGAAACCCGTGCGTATGGCCGGCCAGTGTCAGGTCGATGTTGGGATAAGAAGGACGAACTTGTGCATCCCAGTGGCTTGGATCGTGTGATAATAAAACTTTAGCAGGGATCTCATCGGTATGTAAATAAGCTTTGGCCAGATTGCCATATTTTGAAAATCGTCCGGTACCCCAGTTTTCGATACCGAGGATGGCCAGCTCATCACCATCTACCTTCAGAATTCTATGTTCATTCATCAGTAGGTCCCAACCCATCTCTTTATGAACTAGTTTTAAGTCTTCAAAGTTTTTCTTCTTAGCGGCAACTGAGGGCCATCTTCGATAATCGCCATAGTCGTGATTCCCAGTCGTCGAAAAAGCGCCCAAGGGAGCATGAAGCTTGCCAAACATGGATTTATACTCCTTTACCTCCGAAGTTTCATTATTGACCAGATCACCGGTAAATACAAAGATGTCAGGTTTCTCATTTTGCATCATATCAATCCCTTTCTGAACAGCTGTTTTATTAAAAAAGCTTCCAGAATGAATATCCGATAACTGTCCGATGCGTATCCCATCAAACGCCTTAGGAAGGTTTTTTATGATGACATTTTTCTTTCGTAGCCTGTAGTCATAAGCTCCGGAAACAATACCAAACCCCAAGGTAGCCACCGGCACTGTAGCTGTGATCATCGATATTTTTGCCAAAAACTGAGAACGTGATATCTGCTTACTCTCGGATTGAGATCGTTTGGCGACTTGCCTGTGCATTAACCATTTGACAAGACGTATGAAGTCATCTGCCAAGAGAAAAAGCATCGTCGGCAATTTGGAAACATAAATAATAAAAAAGAAAACAGCCGTCCATCGCTGGACACCCGAGCTGATCATGCTCGGGCCAGCCAGCTTGTAAAATGAAAAAGCCAGGATAAAATAGATGCTGATCCCCCAAAACAGACCATTTATAATCCTTCGAGTCCGCCTTTGCAAGGAACGGATCAGGGTCTTCACTCCCTGAAACACATATAAGTCAATCAGGAGGATCAGTCCAATTAGGGTTATGTAGATCTGCCAGGGCATTCTTAATATTTACTTAGACCAAGCCAAAGGTTCACCTTGTCGAAGAACAGGTACATCACCGGAACAATCACAAGCGTTAAAAAAGTTGCAAATGTGAGGCCAAAAATGATGGTCCATGACATAGGTCCCCAAAATACGACGCTATCACCACCTATATAGAAATCAGGATTGTATGAGCTAAAGAAGGATTCAAAATTGATGTTCAATCCTACAGCCAATGGAATAAGTCCAAGTATTGTAGTGATAGCCGTAAGTAGCACCGGTCTTAACCTTGTTTTTCCAGCTGAGATGATAGAATTTAATATTTCAGAGAAAGCAAGTCGTTCTCCCGGGTTGAGCTCTTCTCGCTTCCTCTTACGTGTGAGTTCAATAAAATCTATCAAAACGATGGCATTATTCACTACAATACCGGCCAGGGAAATAATCCCAACCATGGTCATCATGATTACAAAGTCCATTTGAAAGACTACCAATCCAATAAATACCCCAATCGTACTGAAAAGCACAGAGGTCATAATAATGACCGGTGCAGTTATCTTATTAAATTGGGCTACGATGATCATGAAGATAAGAAATACGGCAATCATCAATGCCTTGCTGAGAAAAGCCATTTCTTCTGCTTGTTTCTCCTGTTCACCACCAAATTTGAAGGAGTAACCCGGTGGCATTGTAAAATCTTCGAGCAACATCTTAATCTGGTCGTTGACCTTGGTTGCATTATAGCCTCCGGTGACATTGGAGCTAAGCGTGATTACCCTCTTGAGGTCCTTACGTCGAATGGAACCGTAGGTGCTTGATAGCTGTGCCTTAGCAACAGAGGTAATAGGCACCTGGTATATTTTTCCACTGGTATTGTCCCGGAAGGTAATATTCTTGTTAAGCAGTGCATCCACATCATATCTATACTTGTCATCGAGCCGCAATTGAATTTCATAGTCATCTTCACCTTTTTTGTACTTGGAGATTTCCTTGCCGAAAATGGCTGTTCTTAGTTCATTGGCAATAGTGTAAGTGGACAGTCCGTACCGTCGCGCCTTTTCACGGTCGATATCAACAATGAGTTCCGGCTTGCCGGTTTCCAGGTTTGATTTAAGGCGCTCTATTCCTTCAATCCCCGATTCATTGATATATTGTTTCATCCGTTCGGTGACCTGGGTAAGAACGTCAAAATCCTCACCAGATACCTCAATGGTGATGGGCTTCCCAACTGGAGGTCCCATGGCATCTTTGTCAACTGTAATTGCAACCCCGGGATATCCTTGCAGGTTTTTCCTGATCTTCTCAAGAATATCGCTGGTCTTAACATCTCCTCTGTATTTCATTTCAACAAAGTTGATGGTAATTCTTGCTTTATTAGGGCTATCTCCCTTGCTCATGGCCGAAGGGTCTTTGGGGTCCGATGTTCCCTGACCAACATTCGATATCATTGATTCTATAATATCCTCATAAGGCACGAGTGTCTTTTCAATTTTTCTATTGATCTCTTCTGCAAATTGATTGGTCTTTTCGATCTCTGTCCCGATTGGGAAATCAATAAAAACGTTGATATACTTTGGCTCATTGATCGGGAAAAATATGGTTTCAGGAGTAAATATGTACAGTAGTCCTATCGAAAACCCCAACAACATGACCGTGCCAAAGAAGAAGGCATAAATATGATGTAGAGCCAGCCGGAGAATTCGTTCATAAAAATTTTCAAGCCAAGGGAGAAATCTTTGTTGGAATCCTCTGGACAAGGGTGCCAGGACATATACATTCAGAATAACCAAAAAACCAAAAAGTAGTAATAAATTGCCTATCACTGTGATTTTTGCAGTTAGAAAGCCAAATCCAAGAATTGAAAGCACCATAAAAGTGACAATTACTTTTTTGTGCTTAACCTTGCTGCCATCATCCACTTTCATATACAGTTTGATCAGTACGGGATTGATTACCAGGGCAACAAATAATGAAGACCCAAGAGTGATGATCAGGGTAATGGGTAGATATTTCATGAATTCACCCATAATGCCGGGCCAAAAGGCTAAGGGTAAAAAAGCAGCCAGCGTTGTTGCTGTTGATGATATAATCGGCATGGCTACCTCTCCGACACCCTTCATAGTGGCTTGCATCGGGTTCAGTCCTTCATCCATGAGCCTATACACATTTTCCACCACCACAATTCCATTGTCAACCAACATACCCAGGGCCATGATCAAGGCAAACAACACCATCATATTGATGGTGATACCCAAGAACCCGAGGATCATGAACGACATAAACATGGACAAAGGAATAGCGACTCCTACAAACATGGCATTCCGTGTACCCAGGAAGAAAAGAAGCACCAGTACGACAAGGATCACACCAAAGATTATAGAGTTCTCTAGGTTAGATACCATATCTTTGGTTTGTTTACTTTGATCATTGGTCACCACAACATTCAAGTCAGCAGGGAAAACATTTTTTCTTGTATCCTGTATGATGTCTCCAATTTTAGCTGTGGCATCCAGTAGATTTTCTCCACTTCTTTTTACCACATCAAGCATCACCACCGGCTGATCCCAGAGGCGTGCATAGTTGGCTTTGTCTTTATAGTCAAATTCTACTGTAGCAATATCTCTTAAGTGAACAATGTTCCCTTTTTCATGTTTTATAACAATACCAAGAAGTTCAGATGGGTCTTTGAACTCTCCTTCGATCCGTACGGTCCGTTCCATCCCATCATTTTTGTAACTCCCCCCTGACATGGTCACATTCTCTGCTTTTATAGCATTTTCAATATCGGAGAAGTTGAGTTCCATAGCCTCCATTTTATAGGGGTCCACCTTTACTTTGACTTCTTTCTCATCGATACCCCGGATCTCAACTTTAGAGATTTCCTTCAGTTTTTCTATTTCATCTTCCAGGTACTCTGCATAAACTTTAAGTTGATCAAGGGAATAATTTCCTGACAGGTTAATATTCAGGATAGGAAACTCGCTCACATCCATATCAAAGATATTTGGTTCCTGGTCCAGATCGGTGGGCAGATCGGGTTTGGCCTTGTCCACAGCATCTTTCACCTTGGTAAGAGCATCTTCCACCTTGGTATCTGGCGTAAACTCAACAATGATTGTTGCATAGTCCTGGATGGAGGTTGAAGTGATGTTGTCAACGGTTGAAATGGTATTCAATTCCTTTTCAATTGGCCGGGTGATCAGGTTCTCAATATCCGTAGGAGAGTTGCCAGGGTGTGTAACACCGACATAGATCTTTGGGATTTTAATCTCCGGAAAATTTTCCCTGGGTAGAGTGATGTATGTGGAAACACCCATCACTATGATCAGTACCATCAAAAATAGAACGGATGTACTGTTTTTAAGTGAAAGGCTAGTCAGCTTAAATTCCTTATCGACGTTTTGTTTTTTGTCCATTATTCAAAATGATTTTCAGGAGGCTAAATGGAATTTACTTCCGCAATTTTTACTTGTGAGCCATCCGTCAGTTCGGTGGCCCCTTTATCAACGATGGTTTCACCGCCTGTCAGTCCTCGGACGACCTCGGTTTCATTTTTAAATGAAATTCCAACCTCTACATCTACTCTTGAGGCAATATCTAGTGAGTCTTTCTTAACTACATGATAAAGAAATTCGCCATTTTTATCAGTCTGAATAAGGTTAGTTGGTACCACCAGGGCTCTTTCATTTTCATAATCAGAAATGGTCAGGACGGCAAGCATGTTGGGTTTAATGATGTTGAGTGATGGGATTCTCACTTCTAGTTCAAATGTTCGGTTATTGGGATCAATTACCTGACCAATAGATGAGATTGTTGAGCTTAATCGGTAGTCTGTAGAAGGGAAGTACACGGTAACAGGCTGGCCGGCCTTGAATTTACCTACAAATGATTCGGACACATCGGCTTTGATATACATATTCGACATGCTGACCAAACGCACTATTGGCATCCCTACCTGGGCCATTTCTCCAATCCGGGCATCTAACAAGTCCACTGTACCCGAAAACGGGGCGCGTACTTGCGTTTTCTTAAGCTCAGACTTCGATGTCGCCAATTTCAACTCTAAGGACTCTTTCCGGTTTTTCGATTCTAGATATTGCACCTCAGTTCCGATATTGTTGTCCCACAATTTTTTCTGACGCTCGTAGATGGTGGTTGCCAAATCGAGTGAGGACTGTAGTTCTTTGATGCTTCGTCTGAGAACATCGCCATCCAATTCAACCAACAATTGGCCTTTTGACACTCGTTGGCCTTCAGAGACCAATACGCGAATAATATTTCCGGGCACTTCAGGGGCAATAAGGATGTTGTTCCTGGACTTCACTGAGCCTCGTATATCTACTTTATGCTCGAACTTCTTTGGTTTTACTTTGAGGGTAGAAACAAGCGCAATGTTCACATTTTTCTTAATAGCCCCCTTCTCAATCAGGTCTTTTTCAAGCTCGGCTATTTTGGCCCGCAGTTCAATCATTTCTTCTTTGTACTTGGTCAGTTTTTCTTTCTGCTGTTCAATATCTGAATCCTTTTCACATGAAAGAAAGACTCCAACGAGCACTACGAGTAGGAAGAGTTTTGATATGTATTTCATCGTTCTGTTGTTGTCAGTTTTATTATAATAAGGTTCCTAATGCTTTTTTATAGGCCACTTTGGCAATCAACGCATCATACAAGGCTGTGAAGTAGTTCGTTTGGGCCTGTTTAAAATCTGCATCTGCATTGATCACTTCAATATTGGAGCCTATGCCTTGTTGATATTTTGTTTTTGTCACTTCATATACTTCTTCTGCCAGGTTCATGTTTTCTTCTTGAACATGCATGTAATCTACACTGTTATCATAACTTACTTTTGCTCGGTTCAATTCTAGATCAATACTGTTCTTAAGTTGATCAAAACTATGCTCAACCTGGATGAGCTTAGCCTTTTTCTGCTGAATCAGATTCGATTTCTGCATTCCATCAAAAATGGGGATGTTCATGCGGACACCAACCACTCCAAATTTGAACCACTGGTTGGAAATATCGAATACATCTGAAAACTGGTTCGTGCCTGCTAGGGCTCCAAGATTGGCATACAAGTCCAGCTTGGGCAGGTACTCTACCTTAGTACGTTTGATGTCCAACTGGGCCAATTTATGTTGGGTTTCTAGAATCGAATACTCTATTCGATTGGAATAGGAAAAGTCTTCGGAGAAATTTTCATCAAATATCTCATTATTAAGATTATCTGTTAATACTACAGAGTCATCAACAGCCATTCCCATCTGAAATTTGAGTAACTTTTCTGCGATATCCAGCATTTTTCTTGAGTTATCGCGGTTAACACGAATATTGTTAAACTGGACCTTTACCCGATTCACATCGATCTTCTCGGCAAACCCATTTTTGTACATGATTTCGGTTTCGCGAAGCAGGGTATCAAGTCGACCATAGTTTTTCTCTACTAATTGAAGGGTAAGTTGATTCACCAACACATTATAATAGGCTGTTGTGACTGTTTCGGCCAGGTCTATCTTTGACTTTATATGGTCTTTTTTGGATAACTGTTCGAAGGTCCGGGCTGCTTCCAATCCAATAAAAAATACACCATCAAAAACCATTTGCGTAAGCCCAACGGTAGCATTCCCTGAGTAGTTTGTACCAAACTGAACAGGGATTTCTTCGCCGGGAGTTCCTCCTAGCACTTCAGCAGGCAGGAAAGTGGTGGGCAGTTCAAAGTTGTCTGAAAGGTCGATAGACGCGCTTACCTGTGGAAGTCCAGAAGATATATTCTCCTTGACGAAAGCTTCTGCAGACTCCACATCTAAGGCTGTATTCAGTATGGTTGGATTATGTGTAAGGGCGTAGTCAACCGCCTGGTCCCGGGAAATCTCATGGACTTCCTGTGCATTTGCATGAGAATTCAAGATGGCAAGAACGAAGAACAAACCTGCCAGATGTCGATTAATATTGAACATAACTTTTTTCATCTTCAGATTGATACTTTTTATACATTTCATAACCGGAATCAGTCAGAAGGCCATGGACGAAATGATCGTAGAGTTGCATTTGGACTTCAGTGAATTCAAATTTTTTAGTAGGATAGACGCGCTCTTCGAATGAGAGATGTATTTCTTCCACACGCAATCTTGCTAACACATTCACGTCAATTTCAGGCCTGAAAAATCCTTCTTTTATGCCACGCTCAAGATTATCAATAATGGAGTGGTATACCACTTCCTGTTCATGTTTCAGGAAGAGGCCCCAGGCTTCGTGATGGTATTTCTGCAAATCATACATCAGCGAAGGGTTAAGCTCTTTGAAGTGTGCCCTCAGACATCCTGACATACGAAATAGTTCATCCAGGGCATTGGAAGCATTTGCCGTGATCTGGTCATACTCTTGTTGTCGTTGCTTTAAAACCATGGCTGTAACCTGACAAACCAGGTCATTTTTATCAGTGAAGTATTGATAGATCGTCTTTTTGGAGATGGACATAGCGTGGGCAACATCATCCATCGATACACTTCGTACCCCATATTTTAGATATAATTCCGATACTGACGCTAGTATTTTGTTTTTCATAGTTTTGAATAAATCGGCTGCGAAACTGTAGAAACCTTAAACAAAATAAAAGTTTCCTTGGTTTTTTCTTAACGTATTTTTTTCAACAAGGTTCAAAAAATGAGGGCAGTCAGTCTTTTTCTTCCTCCATATGGCACCATCGTGACTTGAAGTGCTCTCTTAGACGCTGTTTTTCTTCTTCGCTCATGGATGACCACCCACGGGCAAACTTACTTTTTATGTGTCTTGGTCCCCCTTTTCCAAAGCCCACAAGAAAACGGGCCAGAAGGATCAAGCCAACAGCTTGCCAGAAGGTGATGGTCGCCCCATGGAATAATGCAGGAACAAGCCAATTCCAAAGCCACATAACTGCAAATCCAAAGAGGGCAAACATAATTGAAAACCACAAGGTGATTTTAACGGCCCATTTAAGTCCAAACTTCCACATGATTCGTTAGATTTCTTTATACAATTTCTGCAATCTTCCTCTTAGAAAATTGACGGCATAGCGCTTTCGCGATAACAAGGTATTCAAAGAGTCTCCGGTTATGGATTGCATCTCTTTGAAACTTAGGCCCTCTATCTCATGCCATACAAATACTTGTCTTTGATTTTCAGGTAAATCATCCAGTACAGCTTCTATTGACTCCCAGATGAGTTGCCGTGTGTACAGGTCATCGGGTTCATCACCGCCGTTGCTTATGATCTCCGATAATAGCATGGGCGCCTCATCGTCAGGGTTGGCACTTTCTATTTGGCTAAAATTGTCAGGTTTTTTCTTCCTGTAAAGATCAACAATTTTGTTGCGGGCTACCCTGAACATCCATGAGGTGATCTTGTCAATCGATTCTATGGATTGATACCCTTGCCAAAGCTGAATGAACACATCTTGTAAAATGTCTTCAGCATCATCAGGATTAGAAACTTTTGTTTTGATAAAATTGAACAAACGCACCCGTTCCCTGGCAACAGTCTTTTCAACTACCTCTCTCCGCTGAAGGGCCATATCAGGTGTTAGATTAATCGCGTTCATCTTCAATACAGTCGTGCATTGAAGAAAAATATTTTAACTTGATGGCAAAAGTACATCATCGTGAGGGCCGGCAAACTTTTAGGTATAGATTATGTTCTTGAGTACAACATATTTAACTCAGGCGCCCATGCTTGTGTTGTTTGTTTTCACGGCTTTGGACAAACAGCAGAAATGTTTAACCAGCTGGCAAAGGCTCACCCCAATTATAAGTTCCTTGCCATCAATCTGTTTTTTCATGGGGAAAGCACCATGAAAGCTTCGCTCTTGACTCCAGAAAGATGGGAACAAATTTTTAAACAGCTAATTCAGAACGAAAGCATTGATACGTTTGATGTGGCCGGATATAGCCTCGGAGGTAGATTTGCTCTGGTAACCTACCAATTATTTCATAAGCGGATTCGGAAACTGACCCTTGTAGCTCCCGACGGACTTGTTCCTAACCGATGGTTTAGGCTAGCCACTGCAACCCAATTCGGACGATTCATTTTTTATATAATGATGCATTCGGGAGTCTTTACTACAATCTTAATTAGAAGTGCAGCTTCTGCAGGCCTGATTAGCCATCGATTGATGGACTTTTCTTTAACCCAGATCAAAAACGGCAAAGCAAGAAAATTGCTTTATCAATGCTGGACTGTTTTTAGGCTCATGGTGCTCTTACCACATGATTTATCCAACCTTTGCAAGGAGCCAGGGAGGGTTTTGGTTGTTTTAGGGAAAATGGACCCTATGATAAAGGCCTCCAGGATCACCGACGGATTGAAATCCAATAAGAATATCAAAATCCTGGTCCTTCGTTCATCCCATGTTCAATTAGGCTCTGCTGATTTTCTTTCGCTTAGTTAATTAAGTAATGTAAAATGACCAATTCTTATACCTTTGCCGACTGAACGATATCCGCATCAATGATCATATTTTTTGAGGACCCTTCTTCAACACTCTATGCTGTTGAATCTGAATCTATCCTTCAATCTGAAGATGTTTCCAGTCTAATATGGCTGTTTGGCGAAGCAACAAAACTGGACAACGGGGAGGTTAGTGGTACCTTCATCGGGCCAAGAACAGAAATGGTCACTCCATGGAGCACAAATGCGGTGGAAATTGCTGAAAACATGGGGGTAAACCAGGTTAGAAGAATTGAAAAATTCATTTCCGCCTCAGGGAATGATATCCAATATGATCCAATGTTGGAAAGGATATACCATCATTTGGATCAGAAATTGTTTCATGTCAACAAAGTACCAGATCCGGTACTGGAGGTTGATAATATCAGGGAGTACAACCAACGGGAAGGGCTGGCGTTAAGCGACAAAGAAATTGAATACCTCGAGGAGGTATCCAAAGAGCTTGACAGGAAACTAACCGATAGCGAGGTTTTCGGATTTTCACAGGTCAATAGTGAGCATTGCAGACACAAGATATTCAATGGGACCTTTGTGATCAATGACAAAACCATGAAGTTGTCACTTTTTGAGCTCATTAAAAAAACGTCAAAGACCAACCATCAGTTTCTTATCTCGGCCTATAAGGACAATGTCGCTTTTATACAAGGGCCGGTTATGGAACAGTTCGCCCCAGTCAGGCAAGATCGTCCTGACTTCTTTATAGTGAATGACATTGAGTCAGTGATCTCCTTAAAGGCCGAAACACATAATTTTCCAACTACGGTAGAGCCCTTTAATGGAGCTGCTACGGGTTCAGGAGGTGAGATCCGTGACCGAATGGCAGGAGGGAAAGGCAGCTTACCTCTGGCGGGCACTGCTGTTTACATGACCTCTTATCCCAGGGTAGGGAAATCTAATAGTTGGGAGCAAGCGACAACGGAGCGATCCTGGTTGTATCAAAGTCCTCTGGAAATCCTTATTAAAGCATCTAATGGAGCTTCTGATTTTGGCAACAAATTTGGACAGCCTCTTATTGCAGGCAGCGTTTATACCTTCCAGTTTGAAAAAGGAGACGAAGTTCTGGGATATGATAAAGTGATCATGCTAGCCGGAGGGATTGGATTCGGAAAGAAAAAAGACAGCCTGAAATCAACGCCAAAACCTAATGATCCGATCGTACTTCTGGGCGGTGACAATTACCGGATTGGTATGGGGGGTGGCGCTGTTTCTTCAGTAGCAACGGGTGAATTCTCTAATGACATCGAACTGAATGCCATTCAACGTTCAAATCCGGAGATGCAGAAGCGGGTAGCCAATGCACTCCGGGCCATGGCAGAGAAGGAGGATAACCCAATCGTTTCGGTGCATGACCATGGTGCAGGTGGTCATCTCAATTGCCTTTCAGAACTAGTGGAAGAGACCGGGGGTATAATTGAGGTAGATAAACTGCCAGTGGGTGATCCTACTCTATCTGAAAAGGAAATTATTGGAAATGAATCACAGGAAAGGATGGGATTGATCATCTCGAAGGATGCGTTGGATGAACTTAAGAGTATTGCAGAGCGCGAAAGAGCTCCATTTTATACCATTGGTAAAGCAACCGGTGATGGAAGATTGACCTTCAAGGGACAAGGGAAACGTCATCCAATTGACTGGTCGTTGCATCATATGTTTGGTTCATCGCCTAAAACAAGAATTAATGATCAAACAGTAGCAACCCGGTATTCAGCTTTACAGTATGACACAAACAATTTCCATTCCTATGTTCAGCAAGTGGTTGAGCTTGAATCTGTCGGATGCAAAGACTGGTTAACCAACAAGGTTGACCGTTCGGTAACTGGCAAGGTGGCCAAGCAATAAACTTGTGGAGAGCTGCAACTACCGCTGAACAATGTGGGTGTCATGGCTCTCGACTTCAAGCATTTAAAAGGTGTGGCTACATCGTTGGGACATGCACCGGCAGCTGGTTTGATCTCCAGCAAACAAGGGGCTATTTTATCTATTGCTGAAGCCTTGACCAACCTTGTCTGGGCTCCGCTGAGCCATGGCCTTTCAGGTGTATCATTGAGCGCCAACTGGATGTGGCCATGCAGAAATCCAGGGGAAGAGGCCAGATTGTACCAGGCAGTTCAGGGGGCTAGTGAGTTCAGTTGTGATTTAGGTATAAACATCCCGACAGGCAAAGATTCATTATCGATGACACAAAAATATCCTGACGGTACATCCGTGAAAGCCCCGGGGACAGTGATTATTTCTGCTGTGGCAGAAGTCAGCGACATTAGGAAGGTAGTAGAACCGGTATTCCGAAACGTGGAAAACAATAAAATCCTTTATATCGATTGTGGCGACCTTGATTTTGCTTTGGGGGGAAGTTGTTTTGCGCAGACACTGGGATTCCTTGGTGAAGAAGTTCCAGGAGTTTCTGACCCGAACAAATTCACCAGGATATTCAATGTTATTCAAGAAGCTATCAAGCATGATGAAATTGTGGCGGGTCATGATGTATCCGATGGGGGCCTGATCACCAGTTTATTCGAATTATGCTTTTCCATGACGGATATAGCCTTTTGTGTTGACCTGACTGAACTTCATACCGATCTGATCCGAGCATGTTTTTCAGAGCAGCCTGCCTTGGTGGTAGAGGTGGCGGACGGTCGATTGGTTGAACGTTTGGAAAACTATAAGATTACTTTTTATGAGATCGGTCAGGTACTCGATGGGGAAGAGGTTGAGATCGCTCATGGAGATATGAGGACTTCCTTTAATGTTAATGATGTCAGGAGTCGTTGGTTTAACGTATCCTACGGGATGGACCGTGAGCAAACCGATGAGCAGCACGCCTCTCTCAGAAAGGCTCATTTGGATAAATTCCCATTGATCTTCCGGTTTCCTACGACATTCCATGGAAAATATCCTGAAGAACACCTCCTGAATGATCGACTGGAGAATCCTAAAGCTGCCATTATTCGCGAGAAGGGTGTTAACGGTGACCGGGAAATGGCCTATGCACTATACATGGCTGGCTTTCAAGTCAAAGATGTTCATATGACGGATCTGATGTCGGGTAGAGAAACCCTAAACGAAATTTCTATGATTGTATTTGTTGGTGGTTTTTCTAACTCGGATGTCCTGGGATCGGCCAAAGGATGGGCAGGAGCCTTTCTATTCAACAAGCCTGCCAAAGAGGCACTGGATAATTTTTATAGTAGACCTGATACCCTTAGCCTGGGTGTGTGTAATGGGTGTCAACTCATGATGGAATTGAACCTTTTGTACCCCGATCAACAGGCACCGGCTCATATGTTGCCCAATGCCTCAGGTAAGTTTGAATCGGCCTTTGTAGGAATGAAAATTCCTGAAAACAACTCGGTTATGTTGGCAGGATTGGCCGGGACTGAAATGGGTATCTGGGTGGCACATGGTGAAGGAAGATTCCGTATACCGGAACCGGGCAAGGTGAATGTGGTGGCCAGATACGCGCATGACAAATATCCGGCAAATCCTAACGGGTCTGACCATGCCGTGGCAGCGCTATCTTCGAAGGACGGGCGTCATCTGGCCATGATGCCTCACCTGGAACGTTCACTCTTTCCATGGAACTGGGCTTACTATCCACCCGAAAGGAACTCCGATGAAGTTACGCCTTGGGTTGAGGCATTTTCTGCTGCCAGATCATGGATATTATCTACCGAAAAATAGGGGAGGTTGTCAGATATAGTACATTTTTGGATAACAATATTTGGGCTCATCATTCTTACTTAAAAAATAATTTGTATTTTCAGGATTCATTTTAGCAAGAAAAGATGAAGCGGTCTTCGCTAATACTATGTATGGCTGTTGTGTTGCTCTCGGGTTGTTTTTCTTACCGTGAGTATCCGGTTGAATATGATTATAGCTATCATGGAAGATTCAAAAAATATAAAACTTTTGCTTTTATGGAAGCCGGTTCACCGATAGTGGATGCAACCTTATCTAATGATGTAATAGAAAAAGTTATTCGTGATAGATTCTCTGTTCAGGGGTATAAGTACCGTCCCGAAAAACCGAACCTACTGGTGGCTTATAAGATCTATTACGATAGCTTGAATTTTCGGGGCTATGACCAGCCTGATATTGAAAAATGGATTAAAAATTCTTCGAGTAATGAGGATGAGAAATACGATGAACATAAATATGATTTGAGAAAGGGTACTTTGCTTATCCAATTGTATGACAGAAAACAGGAACGAAGTATATGGCAGGGATATGCCACAGGGGTTTATGGGAACATCTATTTCAACAATGAACGCCAATTAAAAATAGCAGTTCGCAGTATTCTGGACCGTTATAAATTTCTTGCTGAGGATTTCATGGAAAACAAGCAGTTCATCCTCGAGGACCGACCGGTAAATAATTAATGTTTCTTCCAAAGCCTTATAGATAATCATTCGTTTTTCGGTTAGGCTAACCTGAGAGTTTTTAGACAAAACAATGATTTCATTCAATTGAGATTAATTCGTTTTTATTATTCAAGTATTCAATTGAATACTTGAATAAGCCAATACAGTTATTCAATAACATTTGTTGATGAATATCACTTGGCGGAAAGATCAGAATAGACTTGCTCAAGAGTATCTACCACACGATCAATCCGGTATTGCCTGGCAGCTGAAGCATAGGCTTTGCCCCACTCCTCCAGTCCATCAGGTTGGTCTACCCAAAAGTCCAGCTTCCTGGTTAGTTCATTAATATCATTGTGCTTAAACATATGTGATGGATCAAGCACAAACTGAGAGGTAGCACTTTTAGCAGAATTGGAAACAAGGATGGGACAGCCGCAAGCAGTAGCTTCAAGTGGAGCCATGCCTTCTGTCTCAATTTCGGAGGCATGAATGTAAAGATTGGCCATGTTATAATAGGTGACCAATTTTGTAGGGGGCGCTACCGAAATGGTTATCTGAATTTCAGCAGTGTGAGCAGCTTTAAGTAGTTTTTCTCTGTCAGGTCCTTCTCCAAATATGAACAGATGGATTCTGTCTTTGTACTTTGATGCCTGGACAGCCTTAATGATCGTCAAGTGGCATTTTTCAGGAGTCAGTCTGCCAACAGTCAATACAATAAATTTGCCTTCCAATTCTTTTGGCCTCTTAACTGAACATTCCATAAAATCAGAGGAGACCCCATTTGATAAGACGATTGATGGACCTTTGAAACCGTGATGTTGTAGTTCGGACTGGGCAAACCGACTCGGGCAAATCACGAGGTCTGTCCGGTTGTAAAAGGTGCTGATTAGCAGTTTATAACCACAACGGACCATAAATGGTGAATCCCAGTGGAGGTTTTTGAAAATATGTTCCACTTGGACATGGAAAGTCGAAATGACGGGTACCCTATTTCTTTTTGCTATCGTCAAGGATGAATATCCAAGCCAAAACGGGAACATTATGTGCATAACGTCCATTTCCGGCATGGCAGATTGAATGACTCGTTTTACAGGTCGTGCCAGTGGCATTTTCATTTTTTTCATAATCCTCCTGGCAGGAAATGGATAAAACGCTTTCATTGGGAAATAGTTGAGCTCATTTCCTGAATAACCCGTACTGAATATAATTACCTTGTGACCTCTTTTTTCGAGTTGTCGAATCACTCTGTTTGTTGAGATCACCCCTCCATTGATAGCGTTCATCACATCAATGGATACTCCTATTCTAAGTTTACGATTTTTCACGAATAGATGGAGCTTCCAGGTTTGATCAGTCAGAGAATGTTGTCAGGGTATAAAAGTAGTCTATCTACGACTATGGATGGTTACTTAAATTTTCTTTTTTGAGGTACATAAAAAAAGGCCGGAGAAGCCGGCCTTTTCAACAAGAACACCCTATCTAATCATGAACTTCAAACTTCAGAAATTCTCCAGTAGCTGCATTCATTTTAATTTCATAATCGACTAGTTCCCTTTTAACATGGAACTGATAAACCCAGAATACTTCTCCGGCATCATTATCGTCCTGCTCCAGCGCCCATTCTGTTAAATCACCTCCTTCTGTCTCACGAAAAACGTCCTCGAGAACCGTCTGAAGAGATAACAATTCCATTCCGGGCACGATTTCATAATCAAATGGACCATGCTCACCGCCAATTTTGTATAAAGACAATGGATCATCAATGATCTTTATTTTCACCACCGATCCGGCTTCATTTTCAATATATGCCTTCCAGTAATTGTGCATATCGCCTTCATGAAATTCTGAATGACTTACTGTTCCTTTGAATAACCCCATCGCAAAATCCAGGACATTCGCTGGTAAATCGACATTTGCCTCCTCGTCTTTGCCATTCTCACTTTCATCTTTTCCTTCATCCACACCATCATTGTTTTTATCTTGCTCTGGCGTTTTCTCCTTCACATCAATCACTTCTTTGGCAAATCCCTTTATTTCTACTTCATAGCGTTTATCGCCATTTACCATTTGAAATCCATATTCCCATTGATTGTTTTCTTCCAGCTGCAAACCCCAGGCATGCACTTCACCACCCACGGTTTCTATTGCAAGGGCCATGGCTGCTGAGAAAGGTATAAAATCTCCTCCCGGATCAATCTCATAATCAAATGGACCACTCTTGCCTTTCATTTTAATGATAAGCCCTAACTCCTGGACAAATTTGAATTTTACGAGTCCACCATTCGGCATGATGATTTTGATCGACCATACCGTCAACCCACGCTCTGTTTCTGTTTCTGCACCTAGAATATCAGCATCCGGAAAAATATCTGCCAATTTGTTAAAAATCTCAGCCAGGTCAGCAAAACCAGTGGTAACTCGTCCGGATGAAGGTGTATTAAACACCGATTGAAATGGAGTTTCCAGGCTCTGCACCTCTGAAATTGTAAGATCAGCAAAAGATTCGTTGACAAAGCTTTTAAATAATGGTTCATTAGTAGAATTACAGGCAAATACCATTATTATGCTTGTCAAGCCAATAATCCATGATTTCATCTTTCTTATCATTTTCCTCACATTTTGGTTTGGTATTTATTCCGGATGGTAATGAAATGTAACCCATTGTCAGACTGAAACTATCGGATAGTGGCTGTACGAGTACGTCTGTTCCCCATTGTCAGTTTGAGCCTGTCCAAGACTGAGCCCCTGTCAGTCTGAGCCTGTCGAAGACTTACCATCCTCATCCCTCTTTGACCTAGCCAATTCGATTATTCTATCCCAGTCTCCCTCAAATAAGGCCTCCTTTTTTTTACGACCCCAACCCTTCAACTGTTTTTCCCAGCTTATTGCATCATTAATATATGTGAACCTTTCCCAATACTTCAAAACAACCGGTCGTCTTTTATGAGTGAAACTTTTTGGATGAATACCTTCATTATGCTCCCAAATCCTTCGTTCCAGATCATTGGTAACTCCGGTATAATACATCCCGTCTGAGCATTCAACTATATA
>Ga0114931_10002403_pt1 | contig 23838 bp, 15 predicted proteins | sample 2SBtaG_FD_89579 | JGI IMG/M metagenome (GOLD analysis project Ga0114931, IMG submission 89579) | Deep subsurface microbial communities from Kolumbo volcano to uncover new lineages of life (NeLLi) - 2SBTROV14_V59a metaG | ecosystem: Environmental > Aquatic > Marine > Volcanic | place: Kolumbo... | reverse complement strand
GCGACATCTCGGCCGCCGACAACGCCCGCTTCTACGCCGACGTCGTCGACGGCGACCAGACCGGCCAGGTCATCTTCCCCGCGTGACGCAAGGGCGCCGGGTTCGACTCCCGGCGCCTCCACTGACTAACTACTCATGATGTTTCGGGAACGCGACGATGTTCGTCAGCGTCTCCCGATTGTCTCCACTGTCGTGAGCGGCCTGCGCGGCCTCGCTGCCCTCCAGCAGCCGGATCGCGCGGTCGGTTTCGCCCGGTGACAGGTGCATGTAGCGCAGCGTGGTCTGCAGGTTCTTGTGGCCGGCCAGCTTCTGGATCGACAGCGCCGGCGCACCCCGCATCGCCAGGTGCGAGCAGAACGAGTGACGCAGCAGATGCAGCCCACCGGTCGCGCGCAACTGCGCTCGGCGCTGGGCGCGGGCCAGCCACTTCTGCAGCACCTTCGCCGTGACCTGCTCACCGCTGTCGGTGTAGAGCATGCGCTGCCCGACCAGATGGCGGTTCTTCTGCACGCACGCGCGCAGCCGCGCCGTCATCGGCACCACCCGACACTCCATGCCCTTGGTCTCCGTGACGTGGCCCTTCCACTCCGACCGCTCGACCGAGATGAGCCCCCGGCGCGTATCGCAGTCCGTGAGCTCCAGCGCGATGATCTCGCCGCGCCGCAGCCCGGCGTCACCGCCGAGCAGCACCACGAGCTCGATACGATCGTCGATCTTGCCCGCCGCATCCACCAGCCAGGCGTACTGGTCGAAGTCGTAGAACTTCGGCACGCCCTTCTGGACCTTGAGCAGCCTGATCTTGACCGGCATCGCCGGGATCACGCCCCAGTCGACCGCGCATTTCAGCGTCTGGTTCCACGCGGTCAGCACGTTGTTGGTCGTGCTGGCCGCCTTGTTGGCCATCTTGACCTTCAAGCGCGCCACGTCCTCCTGGACGAAGGTGTCCAGCTTCTTGTCGCCGTACAGCGGCAACAGGTAGTTGCGGAACGCGCTCTCCTTGGTCTCGATGCCCGCCGGCTTGTGCTTGTTGGCCACACAGTGGTTGGTGATGAACCGCGGCTTGAACGCCGCCAGCGTTGGCACCTCCTTTCTGGGCTTGGCCAGGCCATGGATCGAGAGATGACGCTCGCGCGCCTCTCCCCAGCGCCGAGCCGCGGACCTGGACGTCGCTGGCGCTTTCACGCGCTCGCGATGTCTCTTTCCGTTCGGCAACAGGACCCTGATATCCACTTCCCAACCACCTCGTTTGTACTTGCGTACCGTTACTGCCATCGCCTACTCCTCCGGCGACACAGCACGTCTCTTGTCGAGCCAGTGTATCAGTGCAGCTCGATCAAAGAGTATGCGCCTTCCCACGCGGACGACACCGGCCAGCTGACCGCGGTCGACCATCGCGTACACGGCCTTCTTGGTCGTGCGCAACCACGCGGCGACCTCGGGCACTGAAAGCAACGGCGGCAACCCGTTCGGCGCGGGCGGAAGTGGCGGCAGCCCGTACATCAGCGGTCGTCGTCCTCAGACCTCCCCTCCAGTCCTCCCGAGTCCTCCCGAGTCAGAAGCTCGCCACAATGAGCTTCACCGTCCGGGGTCCGCACGCACACACGCTCGGGTGCAGTGGGCCTCTTCGGGTCAGGCTGGGGGGTGGGCGTGTTGTCGGTATTCGGCTCGGGCTTTTCGGGCGACATGAGCCAAACATGGGGCGCGCAGGCTGGGGCGACCAGACGACAAACCGCCGATCGCAATCTGGACTTTGTCGCCCCTTGCCGATCTGGCGATTGATCTCAAACGGTTACTTCGCCGGTTTCTTCCGACTCCTCCGCCGATTCAGGCGTTTGACGCGCGCAACGTTCGGCTTGCTGCCGGGCGGCGCGACCTCCACGCCGAACTTCTCGCCGAGTTGCATGGCGATGATGCCGCGCTCGCTGGCCCGAAGAGCTGGGTTCTCCTGCAGCAGCTTCGCGACCTTGTCGGTGATCGCGTCACGCTCGGCTTTCGTGCGCTCCGGCGTCAAGGCCTCGTAGCTCATCACCAGCGGCTTCAACAACGCTTTGATCCGCTGCTCGAGCTCGGCGCCTTCGAGACCAGCGGCCAGCCCGGCGCCGATATCCTGCACACCACGCAAGAACCGACCCGGCGCAGTGAGGGACGCCGGTGATCTCGGCTCCGTGATCGGAAACAGCTTGCCCTCGATCGCGTCCCGCACGACCACAGTCGCCCGCAACGCGCGGTCCTCACTCAGGTAGACGGCCGCGATGCGCCGCACCAGCGCCTCGTCCGGGTCATGGGGGTGCGCCACTGCGCCAAGCGGATGACGTGACGCGGAGCCGCACCGGGTGCAGCTCGTGCCCCGCTTGGGCACCAGCGGTTGGCAGATGGCCGGGTCGGCGAGGATCGCTTTCACCATCCGATCGAGCTTGCCGCTCTCGTGGGCTGCAATCACATCGGCGAATGCGGAGTGCCACGCATCAAGCGAGTACATGCAGGTCCTCTACACCCATGAACCACAGCTCAAACAGCCCCACTGGCCGACATCGGTCCGCCACGAAAGCTGGCCCTGGCAGATGGGACAAGGCGGACTGGGCGGTTGATACGCATGCGTCACCAGCATGCCACGCACCTGGTTCGCGGCGCGCCACAAGGCTTGCTCCAACGCGATGAGCATTTCCTGCCGCGGCGCTTCCCGTGACCACTCGAAGCCGCGTCCGCGCCCCAGGCCGCGAAGCACGCGCCTAACCTCGATTCGGTGAGCACCAGCCGACTGGAAATTGGCTTCTTCGCCAAGGCGTCCGCACATCGGACAACGTAGTTTCTCCTGCGCCACGTAAGACTAAGTCTAACCGCATTGTTTGACGCGTGATCCGGCAAAGCTCGAGTCCGCGCGAGCGGAGAGTGATCAGAAAACGAATCGCCCAGCAGAAAACGCGAACTGATCTTCGCCCCTGTCCCCTCAAATCTCCACGACTGCGCTGCAGACTCGACCCACTGGCGTGTCCGCGTCGAAAAAAAAAGCGCAGCAGGCAGCTACACCACTGCAAAGAAACGATCAGTCGTCACCATCGTGATCAGCTATCGTTTGGCCCTCCGCCGGCACCGCTGAACCTACTCGACGGTCGGCCAAGGGCCCTCGATGCCAGTCGGCGACAGCTCGCCCAACGAGTCCGACTCTCGACAATGAGCCGCGTGCGATCCGAATTCCGCAGCGCACGACAGTGTCAGCTCGCCGGCAACGGACGCAACAGCTTCCGGTCGATCAGCGTGCGGAAGTGACTGGATACCGCCGCAGCCAACGCCGGATCACGCAGGAGCAGGCCCAGCTCGAAGTTGCGATCAAGTGCCGCCTCTGTGAGATTCGCCGACGTCACGAATACGGCCTTGTCGTCCGTGACGACCGCCTTCGCGTGCAGAACGCCAGGCTTGTCCGGCTCGAGTGACCGCGGGTCGTAGTACACGATCGGGCGGCTCGATCCCGGCCAGTCGCTTCCCCAGAAGCGATCGGCAAACTGCCGAACCAGCGCCCCAGCCGCCGTCGTGTCACCGCGGCGGCGCTGGATGTTGAGCAGGATGGTCACGCGCAATCCCGGCGTCTCGTCCATTCGGCGCGCGAGCACCTCGAACGCACGCGGGCCGTCGAAGTAGGCGTACGTGCTCACCCACGCGCTGCGCTCGGCCGAGCCAAGGAGCTCCTCGAACACGCGCCGTGTATCGCGGGCATGCACGCCAGGCACCTCCGGACCCGACCAGACCAGGTCCGGCCGCGGAGCAGCCGCTGCCGCCCGCTCGACACTCCGCATCCAGGCCGCCGCGGCCGCGCCGGCAATCCCCAGCCGCTCGAGCTCGACCAGAGCCGCGACGATCTCCTCGCCGCCGCCCCGCAGCCCCAGCGCCGACCTGACCGCCGTGGTCGACCACGGAGCCGCCAACATGCCGGACTCCAGTGCCCGCACCAATCGCTTGCGCAGGTGCGCGGGCAAGGCAAGCAGAGCCTCGGTCATTCGGCGTCTCGGAAGAAAGCCGCCGCGGTCGTCGCCAGGGTCGGCACGACGAGCGCCCGGTCGAGGTAGTCGTTGCGCATCTCGCACGAGGTCTCGGCGACGAGGGCGCACCCATGGCAGGCTGCCCCATGCAGCCAGCGGCCCTCCATCCCCTCGCCGGGCGAGTGCTGTGCGCAGATCGGGTCGTTCGAGCACAGCGCGCCGCATCGCAGCGCATGCGCGAGGTGAGCCTCGATGTGCCGAGCTTGCTGTACGAGCCCACCAAGAGTCCCTTCTGCGTCCGGGCTGCCGGTGTACAGCAGGATCCCGAAGCGCGCTCCGTCGATGTCCGTGTAGACGCGCTCCCGGATCGAACTCGCCGGGTATCCGCAGCGCATGGACAACGACTGAATCAGCAGATGAGACAGCGTGTGCAACAGCACGTAGGCGCCGCTGGGGAAGACGCGCTTGCTATCGCGCGACTCGCGCCAGCACTCGTGCCCCTTTGTAAGCTCAGCGATCCGATCCCCGACGGCGCCGCGCTTGACCCACTCCTCGACCGCGGCCGCTCGAAGCTGCACGAACAAGCCCTCGCCGCGATTCTCGACCGCCGGAAACCACGACGGCTCGACCGCCAGCGCGGCGGACTCGACGTCGGTGTCGTACTCGCCGTTAACGTCGGGCATGATGGCTTCGAATCGAGTGAACCCGGTCAGCGCCAGGACCTCACGCAGGCGGTGCAGCTGAATGACGGCTTCGATGCCGTTCGACAGCTCCGTGCGCCGCCACGCGGCATCCGGGAGATGGCGCGCGTGGAAGTTCGGATCCACCGGCACATCGTCGCCGTAGCCCTCGGGCGCAGCGAGCAGCGCGTCGAGCTCGACCTGCTTGACGGGCAACTCCGTGCCGCTCCCACCTTTTTCCTGTTCAATCGCCTCGAGTACTTCGTCGTCGGTAAATGGCGCCAACACATCTGCGACCTTCGGCTTGCGCCGTAGAAAGGCGAGCTCGGCCGTGCTCTCGACGATCTGCAGGTCATCCCACAGCTGCTTGACGGCGGCCTGGACCTCGGTCCCGCGCTCTGGAATGGACAGCACGCTCACGACCTGTGGAAAGTAGGCGTTCGTCGCCGTCCTGACGAGCAGGCGGCTCGGCAGCTTGCACTCCTCCTTTGCCCACTGCCCCAGCCATGGCCGCGCCCCGGAGCAGTAGCCCAGTGGAAGCATCTCCAGCTGCGTCGCCTCGTAGAGGCTCCGGCTCTGCTTGCACTCGCAGCGCACCACGAGATCGGCCAGATCACCGCTGGTTCCTCGCTCGTCCAGCCACAGCTGGCGCCGGCACGGATCATCCGCGCCGTGCACGTAGCGCCGCCAGTTGAGATCGTCCACATGGCCTCTTGGACAGGCGCGGACGAACCGCGTCGGCACGACCTGCCTCCCCTCGAACCGGCCGCGCTCGTCCAGCGCCTTGCGGTGCACGAGCCGGCGCGACCGCTCGCGCTCCGCGCCACCGCGTTCCTCCTGCACGACGAACCACTCCGGGAACCGCCACACGCCGACGCCCTTCTTCTGTTCGCGCGGATCGTTCGAGTCGGCCGGAGGCGCGTAGAGCCTCGGCGCAGGGACATCGGTCATGAGCTGCAGCTTGCGCGTGAGCCTCGGTTCCACGATCTCGTCGAGCTGACTCACCCGCGGCCAGGTGTCGAGCCCGCCGACGATGACCGCATAACGCGGCAGGTCGAGCAATGCGCCGGGCCCCCAGGTCGTGATCACCTGGCTGCGCCGAACCTGTCCGTGGGCCTTCATGAGCGCTCCTCTCGCCCCGACGTCAGATCCTTGAGAAACAGGTTGACCTCCGGCTCGACATCGCGCAGCGACCGATTGGCGCGGAACTTCCGGTGGTGCTCCGACTCGAAGTCGCGGTCGAGCATCTCTCGCAGCAGCGGCCTCGGCCCAGCCAGCTCGTACTTCTGGTACTGGACCGCCACCCCCGCATCGCGATAGTCGGACACGATCTTCAGCCACGAGTCGAGCAGATCGACGACGCGATTCTGCACGCTGCGCAGCCGCTCGTCTCGCTCGTCCTCGTCGTCGAACGGCTGCTCGCGCACGCGCTCGAGGAACACGTCGAGCAACCGGCGCTCGAGATCGACGCGTACGTCCGCGATCTTCTCGACGCCGCGCGCCGCGGTGAGCTGCGCCTGCACGTGCCGCGCGAGCGCGACGAGCGTGCCGGAGAGGCCGCGATCGAGCGCTCGCGCCGAAAACGGCGTGACACTCGCGACCTCGACCGAACGATAGAACGTCTCGTGATAGTGGCGGAACCGCTCGTAGTGTGATCGATCCCGCGGCTTGTGCACGTTCAGCAGCGTGACCACCAGCCCGGGGCGCTCGTCGTCGCGGCCCACGCGGCTGGTGGCCTGGATGTACTCGGCGTGGGTCTTCGGCTGCCCGAACACCACCATGAGCCCGAGCCGCGGGATGTCGAGCCCGACCGAGATCATGTTCGTGGCGATCGCACAGTCGACGCGCTCCTTGTTGTGGAACTTCGCCTCGAGTCGCCGGCGCGCCTCGGCGACCTTGTCGGTGGGAACGCGGGAGGTGAGCTCGACGACCTCGGAGAAGGTCTTGCGATCCTGGAACAGCCCGCGCTCCTCGCCGACTCGCTTGCGCATCCCGTAGGCCTTGATCGTGTTTTGAACCTCCTCCTCGAGGATGCGCCGCGCACCACCGAGCTCGCGGAGGCTGTTGAAGTAGCCGAGCACGGTCATGTAGGGGTCGGCCGGGTTGTTCTCATTCTTGTGACCGCCGGCGTCTCGATACGCGCGCTCGGCCGCCCCCATCAGCGCGAGGTAGACGCGACGCATCACCACCTTCGGATTCCGGCCCTGCGCGGCGATGCCCAGATACAGCCGGGCCGCCCGCTCTGTCGCCGGCAGCGTTCGCGCGAAGAACGAGTCGCGTCGATCCGGCCCCGGAGGCGGAAAGACCTGGGTGAGCGAGCGCGCGAACAGCGCCTGGATCTGATCCTGGGCGCGGCGCACGGTCGCCGTGGAGGCGACGATCTTCGGGCGAACGGCGTCACGGTCCGTGTCGCGAACGCAGAGCCCCTCGATGGCCGCCTCGTACAACCCGGCCATCGTCCCGAGCGGCCCGGAGATCAGATGAAGCTCGTCCTGGATCACGAGGTCGGGAGGCGGCAGCAACGCGTCGAGACGCCTGCCGTGCCCGGGCTCGGCGGCTCCGTAAAACCCAGCGTCATCGAACCGCTCGGCCCCGCCCAGCAGCGCGCCCGCGGGACCGACCCACGGCAACGCGGCGAACTTGTCGACGGTGGCGATGAGAAACGCGGGCAGACGCCGATAGATCGGCTCGTCCACGGCGACGATCGGCAGGGGCCGATCGCGCGTGAAGTCGCACTCGAAGTTGGTGCATATCACGCGCAGCTCACGTGGCCGATCGTCGTCCGGCAGCAGCGTGAACGAGTCCGGGACGAACCGCTGGCCGCACCACGGGCAGCTCTCCAGCGGAATCGGCGAGGGCTTCCCGCGCGGATCGCTCTTGAACTGCCGGACCTTGGCCCGCGCCGAGTCGGATCGGCCGTCGCCCTTGCGCCCGAGGACGTTGGGCGTCGCGGCCTTGCCAACCCAGAGGCCGATCTCGAACGGCCACTCGCCGTAGCGATCCGGATCCGCCTCGCGCTCGAGCTCGAGCGCGCACACGAGCCCCGCGGCGCGACCGAGCTGGTCCAGGGTGAGCAGGCGCAGGGTGTAGCGCATCATCACACTGACACCCGCGCCGGCCCGCGCGCCCTTGCCGGGGTGGCGCAGCCGGCGCAGCACCATCGCGAACGCGGCCAGCCCGAGGTACGCCTCGGTCTTGCCGCCTCCGGTGGGAAAGAACAGCAGGTCGACGGTCTCGCGGTGCGGGTCGGCCGGATCGGCCAGCCCGGGCAAGTTGAGCAGAATGAACGCGAGCTGGAACACGCGCCAGCGCGGTTCGTCGATATCGAGCCGCTTCTTCAGCGCGCGCGAGACCGCCCGGTTCGCCACGCGGAACGCGTCGAGCGCCGCCGCGTCGGTCGCCAGCGTCGCGATGCCGCGCTCGATCCGGTCCGCGGCGACACCACCGAGGCGCACGAGCTCCCCGGCGGTCTCCCTCCGCTTGCCAGACAGCCGCGCCGCGTCGGTTCCGCGGTCATCCAGCCACCGTCGATATCGCTCGACCAGCGGCGCGAGTGCAGCTGTCACGGCCTCGCCGCCGGCAAGCTGGCCCAGCGCGTCCAGCGAGAGCTCGACGCCGGGGACGGCGACGGTCTCGGTCTTCTCGACCTCGGCGCTCGGAACCCACGCGGTCCGCAGCAGCCGACACGCGCTGTCGGCGACGTCCCACTCCGCCGATACGCCGTGCCCGGTGGCATAGGCCGGCGTGTCAGCGTAGTGCAGGTCGGCGACCTGCTCGTCCCAGTCCTCGGCGCGAGCGCCGCGCGTGTCGGGCCGCGGCACGAACGGCTCGGCGCCGTGCACCTCCAGCTCGGGCTGAAACGCAAAGGCGAGATCCGGGTCGTCCTGGTTCGGGTCGCGGTGGTTCACCAGGAACACCGACACCGATCGCGTGCCCGGCGGGATGCGGTCCCGCAGCTCGTCGGCCGACACCGCGCGGTCGACGACGTGGATCTGCAGGCCATCCGAACCGGGGACGTCGTAGGTGACGACCTCGCCGCCGCCCCGGCGCAGCTCGACGCGCACGACCTCATCGCGCGGCCGGCGCTGCCACACCGACACGGGCTTGCTGTCCTTGTCCTCGACCTCCGCGAGCTCGTAGTCCCCCCACCGGACGCGCACATCCAGCTCGTCGGTGCCCTCCGTCACCAGGAAGCTGAGCCCCATCGACGAGGGGAAGAAGCCCTTTTTGGCGGCGCGCTGCTCCTCCGCGCTCTCCTCGGCCAGGCCGGCGGACTCGGGGATCTCGCCCATGTCGTCGTCCTCGTCGGCGTCCGCGGACTGCTCGGGCGGGCTGCCCGACGGGATGAGGAACCCGGTGAGGTACCAGTTCGACGGCCGCACCCAGCCCGGCAGGCGCTCGCCGGCCAGCGCGTGCCCCGGCCACGGACCCACGAGATCCAGCTCCAGCGCCTCCACGAGACGCGTACGCACATCGATGGACGCGGCGGGATCCGCGCGTTCGGTCGAGTCGGTCATCAGAACAGATCTCCGGTCGGTGAGGGCTTGGCGCGCTTCTTGCCGCCGCCCCTGATGCGTCGCTTCGTCGCCTTGCCGCGCGCGCCGGCGGCCGCGCCCGTGCGCAGCTCCTCGCGGGCCCGCTCGGCGTTGAGCTCGATGAGCCGCGCGAGAACCTCGTCCTGCACCGCGTCCGGCCACCGGTACCGCCACGGCTTCTTGCGGCGCGACGAGCTCTCTTGTTCATCGTCCTCGTGATCGAGCAGGAACTCGTACTCGGTCGAGATGTCCTTCCAGTCGTAGGCGTCCAGAACAGCGCGGTCCATCGCGGCGTGCAGCTCGCGCAGCGTCGCGATGTCGGAATCGCGCTCGTCCGGATCGTGGAACCGGTTGTAGGTCTTGGTGAGGCCCTCCTTGCGCTGCCTCATGATCGAGGCCCGGTGCTCGTAGTAGGCGCGCCCCGCTTCCTCGAAACGGCGGTCCTGCTCCCAGTGCGGTGGGAAAGGAAAAGTCTCGAAGCAGTCGGAGGGCGTGTACTGCATATCGTCCTTCAAGCTCGAGTTGAAGAATCGTCCCCAGACTTCGTGGACACGTGCTTGGAGAGCACAGAACGGCGCATAGCCAGCCCGCGGAAACACCACGATCTTCTCGTTGTAAACCCAGCCGTTCGGTAGAAAAGCAAACGCAAAGGCGTTGCTCACCCGGGCAATCACAAGTACCCGCTCAAGACCTTCGATGGCGGCAAAGAGCGCCGGTGTAGTCTCGCCAAAGCGCCACCAGTACTTCTTTCGTGTGGCATGCTTGTTCGTCATCCGGTCAGGCTTGACTTTCTCCTCCACGATCGCCATCAGATCGGGATACCGGTCTCGGCACTCCTGCTCGCTGCGCTCCGCGAAGTTGATGACGTAGCGGTGGTACGCGCGATCCGGATCGTGCGCGTTGTTGACCTCCTCGCCGCCGAGGTACGGGAAGACGACCTCGCGGTAGTGAGGGTCCTCCGCGAGCAGCCGCTCCATCTCGGCGATCGGCGTCGCAACCCCTTTCTTGTCCGTGTCGTCGAAGGTAAAGCCCATGCCGAGGACATAGCTACCAACGAAGCTCTTGCCGGCGTTGGCCGCCAGGCGGGCGGGATCCTCGTGGCCGCCTCGGTGAAACAGGAACGCCGTGATCGTGTCGACGTCACGGCCATCGAGAAGCCGCGGCCCGTCGCAGGGGCCGTTGCTCACATGCACCACGCTGACCACGACCGCGGCGCGCCCCGGCCACTTGACCCGCTTGCGCGCGGCGACGATCTCGCCGCCGTGCGTGCAGATCCAGCGCAGCCCGGTGCTGCGCGTGTCGCCCTGGGCGATGGTGTTGGTCGCGATGAGGCCGAACAGGCCGCCCGGCCGGAGCAGATCGAACACTCGCCGGAAAAAGTGGGCCACCAGATCGGCGTTGCCGTGGCTGTCGGCGTGGACCTGCTTGAGCCACAGCGGGTAGCCCTTCGGGTTCGCCGAAGCCAGGGTGTTCTTGCCCGCGAACGGCGGATTGCCGACGAACGCGTCGAAGCCGGGGTTGTCGCGGGCGAACACCTCGGGAAACTCGATCTCCCAGTGAAACGGGACCAGCGGCCTGTCGCCGCGCGTCTGCTCTTCGAGCCAGCCGCGAAACTCCTCGGCGCGCCCGGCCGCGACCGCTCGCTCCAGCTCCGCGCGCCGCGTTTCCCGCAGCTTGGGCTTGGTGTGCTCGAAGAACGCGGCCACGACCAGATCCGCGGTGAGACGCACGCGGCCCAGCTCGGCATCCGCCTCGTCCCATAGCTCGCGCAGCTCCCAGTCCTGCACTTGCTCGCCGGCCTCGCGGATCCGCGCCCGCAGTTCAGCGAACCGATCGAGGGAATCGCGCAGGCCCAATCCCTTGAGCAGCGGCGGCCGCGAGGCGTCCCAGTGAAACGCCTCGAGCTGTTTGCGCGACAGGCCGACGAGGGAGTCGCCGTGGCGCAGCGCGTGGTCGAGGAAGGTGAGCGCGTGCTCTCGCGCGAGGGTCGCGAGCCACAGCGACACCTTTGCTAGGTCGACGGCGACCGGGTTGCGATCCACGCCGTACAGACAGCGCCGCGCGACCTGGCGGCGCGCGAATACCCACTCGTCCTCGTCGGCCGGGATCTCGGGCACGGCGTCGTGGGCGTGCCACGCCTCGACGAGCGCGTCGCCGAGCTGCCGGCACGCCTCGACGAGAAACGCGCCGGATCCCATCGCGGGGTCGCATACCTTCAGCTCCAGGATCTGCTCGGGGCGCGGCGGCTGGCCGTTGTCGCCGCGCAAGCGCGTGAGGATCGGCTCGAGGGCGGCGCGCACGATCGGCGCGGTGAGCGAGCGCGGCGTGTAATGCGATCCCGACTTGCGGCGCTCCTCGCTCGGCTGCAGCACCATGGCGCCCCGCGGCACGCGATCGGGGGTGGCGTGCTTGTCGATCACGGGGTCGAGCGCCGCGTGCAGCGCGTCGAGGTCCTCCGACGCCTTCACCGCTGCGTTGACGCGATCGGTGACCTTCCGGCCGGTGCGATCCTGGATCCACTTGCGACGCTTGTTGGCCGGCTCCACGAGCAGCGCGTCGAGATCGATCGCCGTGGGAGCGCCGTAGCGCTTGGCCGCCTTGATGGCGATCGAGCGGCCGGTGGCCGACTCCAGGCGGAATCCCATCATCGTCTCGTACACCGAGCCGATCTGCTCGACGTCGAGGGCCCGGTACGAGATGCGCTCGCCGTCGAGCACGAGCAGCTTCTCGAGCACGGCGTGGACAGTCCTGTCCGGTACCAGCGGTGCCTCGATCCGCTCGCGCGGTTGGCGCGCGACGCCCTGGTCGCGACCTTCGAGGAATGGAAACCGGTCCGGATCGAACAGCACGCCGTGCCGCCGCGGCAGGCGCATATCGCCGCACTCGGCGCCATCGTGAACCATCCGGAACAGCACCAGAAGCTGGGCCCACGCGCCGTAGCGCTGGCCCATCGTGTCCGGGTGCAGGGCGCTGTCCTCGCGCAGGCGCTCGTACAGCCCGGCGAGCGAGTAGTAGCGCACGAAGGCCTCGTCCTTCGGCAGCATGTCCCGCTCCTCGGCGTAGAGCAGGAACACGATCCGCAGCGTCACGGTGAGCAGCGCCCGGTAGACCTCGTCGGGGTCTTCGTTCATCGCGCCGCGGAGCAGCTCGCTCCCGGATGCGTCGTGGGCGGACTGGAACCCGCGCTGCAGCTCGTACAGCCCGTGCAGAACCTGCTCGGCCAGCCGCTCGGACACCTCGTTCTGGAACTTCCGGCTGTCCTCGAGCAGCGCGGCGAACCGTTTGGACCGCGGCAGGCTCAGCAGTCGCGTCTCGCTGAGCAGCAGCCGCATCGCCGTCGCGATCGAGCGGCCGGCGACCTGCACCATCTCGGCCACGCCGAAGTCGATCCACCCCGAGCTCTCGTGGTGCGGTGCCGACATCAGGCGCAACACGCGACCGTTGAACAGCAGCCCGGCCGAGACACCCGTGCGCCGCAGCAACCGCTCCATGCGGCCGTGAGCCGACGCCTCCAGGCCGCCCGGAGCGCGCTCGACGCGATCGAAGTCAGCCCCGGGATCGAGCACGCGGACCAGCAGCTGCCAGGGCGGCCGTCCTTCGTCCGGGTCGAGCTCCCGCACCGCGAGGTCGGGCCGCAGCGTCTCGCGATACTCGGGCAGGACCACCTCGAGCTCGGACGGCATCGGCGAGTCGTCTGTGCCCGCGTAGCCTTTGGGAGAGAAGCTCCAGCCGAGCACCTGCGCCGCGAACGCGCGGAAGTCCGGCAGGTAGTCGACCTCGCCCTGCTTCGGATCGAAGGTCCGCTTCTCGGTGCACGCGATGAGACGGGCCTGCCCCGCGATGTCGCGGCGCTCGAGGATCGCGCCGGCGCGCACCAGGGCGGGCGCCGAGACGACGAGGCCGACCGGCTGGACAAACCCGATCCACTCCAGATGGGCACGAATGGCGGGGTCGACCTTCGCCATCAGTTGCTCTCCGGCCACAGGTAGACCAGGCCCACGGGCTCGACGCGCGTGGCGCGCACCTCGTAGAACTCGCGGATCCGCACGGGCTCGGTCGTGAGATCTCGGTCGAACTGCCCGAGGCGGTCGCGCCACGCGCGCACGTTGGCCTCGAGCTCGCGCTTCTCGTCCTCGTCGAACCCCAGCGTGAGCTGGCGAGCATCCTTGTCGTACTTCGCCAGCTCCTGAACCACCCGCTCCCGCTGCGCCTCGAGTGTCTTCTGCAGGTCGCGCGCCTCGCGCTCGCCGCGCTCGCGCAGCTTCTCGGTCGCCCGCGCTGCGACCTCGGCCGCGCGCGGCTCGAGCTGCGGCAATAGCTCCTGCACATCGCGGGGCGCTGCTTCGAGGAGACGCTTGGTCACCTGCTTCGAGGGCGCGGCAAGCCGGCGACCACTCAGCGCCTCATCGAGCAGATCGACCGTCCTGGCCTGGGCATCGGCAGCGTAGGGTGAAAGCGAGCCCTTCCGTCGGGTCGGCTCGATCCACCGCGCGGTGACCGTGACGATCTCCTCGTGCAGCCGCTCGGCGCGGCGACCGTACAGCGACAGACGCCCGAGTAGGAGCACGCGGGGAATCGAGTCGGCGACCTGCGTCAAGCACGCGCGCGACAGATCGTGGTATACGAAACCTTGACTGCGAAACCGGGCGAGCAGGCGCTGCACCACGCGCTGCTCGAGGTGGAGGTGAACGACATCCTCGGTTATGACGCCCGCGTCCTCGAACACCACAGGGCGAATCGGCGCGTCGCGGCGCCATTCGGCTAGCTTCTGCTTCCGCTGCCGCGGGACGCGAAGGGTGTCGAGGGTGGCGGCCCAGCTCGGATCAGCGTCGGCGCGCCGATCGAGCGGTGGAAAGCTCCACACCTTTCGGCCCTCGTCATCCGTTGCGTCGCTGAGCCGCTCGGCACCGAGCAGCTCCAGCGAGCAGGACAGCGCCTCCCGAAACGGCGGCGCCTGGAAGTCAAGCCAGCTCCTGGAGCGATCGAGGAGCGTCTGGCAGCGTTCGATCTGCGCTTGCAGGCCATCCTGGCGTTGGCGGGCGCTCTCCAGCTCGTCCTCCGCGACCTGCCGATGACCGGCGGGGAGGTCCGCCACCTCGATCTCGCTCGCCAGCCGCTCCGCATCTCGGTGCCGAATGCCGCCCGCCAGCCGTCGCTCGATGTCGTCGTCGATCACCTTGGACAAACTACCGAGCTCGCGCTTGATCGTCTCCGTCTTGCGGACCAGCACCGCGAGCACGTGATCTTCCACGCGCTGCGGCAGGACGAAGTAGTGGCAGCGAACATCTTCAGCGGGCTGAAGCTTGCGGTCGATGCGGCCGTTCCGCTGCTCGATGCGTCCCGGGTTCCAGGGCAGGTCGAAGTGGAACAGGTCCGCGCAGTGCGCCTGGAAGTTCAGCCCTTCGCGGGCCGCGTCGGTCGCGAGCAGGATTCGCAGCGGGTCCTTGGCCGGGTCCGTGTTGAACCGGCGCTGGATCTCCTTGCGCCGCTGCGCGCTGGTGAGGCCGTCGATCACTTCGATCCGATCGTCGGCCTGCTCGGTCGACTCGATGGCCTGCTCGAGCACCGTCTTCAGGTAGCGCTTCGTGCCCTCGCGGTTCTCGGTGAAGATCAGCACGCGTCGATTGTTCCATCTGGGCGGCGGCCCTGCAGGGCGCTTGCCGTAGGCCGGCATGTCCGGACACAGGTTCTCGCGGATCCAGTCGATCAAGCGGCGCAGCTTCGCGTCGGGTTGGTGGCGCGCCTCTTGCGCGATCTCCTCCATTTGATCGAGCAAGGCTTGCTCGCGCTGCCACAACGCTTCCGCGGGCGCGTCTGTCGCGCCCTCCGACTCCGCCACCTCGGTCGCCGCCGCGATCTGGTCGTCCTGTGCCGCTTCGCGCTCCTCGTCCGTCCACTCGGCTCGCTCGTCGTCGGCGTCCTCAGTGCCGGCGATGAGGGTCGGGTCGAGCAGGATGCGCTGGGCGCTGCGCTCGTGCTCCTTGGCCCGCTCCTTCGCCCGCTGCTTCTTCACCGTCTCGCGATGGACCACAAGAGTGCGCGCGAACGCCTCGATCGAGGACAGCAGTCGCTGCTGAAGCCCCACCACCAGCAAGCCCGCGGCAGCCTTTGCCCGCTTTGATGCGGTCGCGAATCGCTGCTCGCGTGTAGTGCGGTAGTCGTCGAGGAGCCGCGAGAGCGCCAGCTCCGGCGCGTCCTCGGACAGGCCGTCAATCACGATCGGCGCGAGCTCACGCTTCGGGAAGCCGCCCTGAATCGCTCGGATGTCCTCCTTGAGGCGGCGAACCATGACATCATCGAGCGCCGCTTTGCGGATCTTGACGCCGCGCGTAAAGCGGTACGGATCGAGCAGCTCGAGCAAGGTCGAGAAGCTGTTCGAGTGCCCGTTATGCGGCGTCGCCGACAGGAACAGCCGATGTTCGAAACGGCGGCAGACGTCGCGCACCGCGCGCGTGAACTTGCTTTCGATCGCGTAGCGGTTGCCGCTGGCGGGGGCGGCGTGGTGAGCCTCGTCGATGATCAGCAGGCTTCCGGGCAGCAGCTCCCCGAGCCACTCGCGCATCGGGGCCATGTAGGTCGGGTCGATCAACAGCCTGTGCGAGACTAGGAACCGGCTGTGAGTCCGCCACGGGTTCACGCCGAAGCCGCGCTCCCGGCGGACCCGCGCGAGGTAGTTGCGATCGAGGATCTCGAACACGAGGCCGAACCGCTCCTCGGGCTCCGCCCTCCACTGCTCGACCACCGACGGCGGCGCCGCCACGACGATTGTCTGCGCCTTCTTGCGCAGCAGCAGCTCGCGCGCGATCAACCCGGCCTCGATCGTCTTGCCGAGGCCGGTGTCGTCCGCGATGAACAGGTTCACTCGCGGGAGCCGCAGCGCCTTGCGCAGCGGCTCCATCTGGTACGCGTCGATCTTGATCCCGGCGCGGAACGGCGCCTGGAACAGATTCGGATCCGTCGCCGTCACACAATTCCAGCGCAGCGTGTGAAGGAACGCTCCGAAGTGTCGCGGGGGATCGAAGCCCTTCGCCGCGAGATTGCCCCAGCCCTCTTCCTCGATGATCCGGCGATCGAGCTCGTAGTCCCAGAACACATCGAGCGGCTGCCCCTGCGCGTCGTCATCTGCACACGTCAGGCGGACCAGCGCGGACTCACCGGGCTGCTCGCTGACCACCTCCTCGACGAGCCAGCGGCGCGATCGGAGCTGAACCAGCTCCCCCACCTGCGGAAGCCGTTCCGGAACCATTCCAGCCGCCTGCTGTCCCATCTCTCTCCCCCTTTCCAGCGGGTCGTGCTGCGGCCGACGGCCCGCACGACCGCGTAAACTCTACGTTCTGACGGACGAGCCACGCAATCGCCGGGCTCGTGAGATTGGCCTCGACATCGCCCAGCGGTTGTCATACGTATCTGCAAGGATGTTCAGTCTCGCGCACGAGCGAGCCAGGTCGCGGCGGGAGGAGACGGTGCGCCAGGAGTCCATCACAGCAGAGCTGATCGCGGCGATGGTCGAGCAGTCGCCAAGACGGCACCGGCTTCGAGATAGCTGGACAGCGCTGCGCGCGCCAAAGACGGAAGCCCACGATTGGGCCCTGAGCTTCCCCTTTGTCGAGACGTTCCGGAACCTCTGCGAGGACAGCTGTCCAGCGAAGCACAACGGCATCCGGATCGGAACCGGCGGGCGACCGTATGCCTACTTGCGCTGTGCGGAGGACGAGCTGGATCGGATACGGGAGTGGCTCGCAACGATCGGAGAGTACGTCGCGCTCCGCGATTGCCTCGCGCTGTCGTTTGCGCTCGACTACGAGCGTGAGAACGGCGACCCCAGCAAGCCGCAAACGGACATCGGTGCGCTTCGAGCGAGAGCCAAACCATACGGTCGAGGCTCGACGGCTGCGAATCACGCGGCCGCGAACGAGCTCGCGGCCGCGTGTGTCGACTTTCTCCGCTCAATGCCGTGCTACACGGCCGCCGAGATGATCGTCCCCATGCCAGCCTCGTCCCCGAGCAAGCCGTTCAACTTGCCTGCCGTCATCGCCGCGCGCGTTGCCGAGGAGACTGGCCTCCGCTACACAGAGGCCGCTCGGACGGTCCGCGACCGGGAGCAACTCAAGAACATCCCGCTGGACCGCAAGCTGCAGGTCCTCGATGGTACGATCGAGATCGACGTATCCAGCGTGCGAGGGAAGACTGTGCTCCTCCTCGACGATCTCTACCAATCAGGCGTCTCCATGAACTACGTCGCCATGCTTCTGCTCGACGCGGGCGCTGCCGCCGTCCTGGGCCTCGCGGTCGAGAAGACCTGTCGCAACGACGACAACCTCGGAGGAGGTCCGTCATGACGATATCGCGCGACGCGACCGCCGCGATGCGGCTGCTTTCGATTCATCGCGTTGGTACCGCGAAGCTCCGCAGGATTGCGCGACTCGCTGCGCAGAACGGGCAAACGCTGGCGGATGTGATCGACGATCGAGATCTACTGGCGCGAGTGCTCAATGAGCAGCAACTCGACGAGCTATTCGGTTCGTCCGAGCAGTTCTTGCCGGAGCTCGAGAGTCTGGAACGCGAGGGCATCACTGCGCTCAGTCTGTTCGATGGAAGCTATCCCGTCCGACTCAAATCGCGACTCCGTGACAACTCGCCGCCGCTGCTGTTCGTCCGCGGCCCGCTGGAGATGCTCGAGCAACCAGCCGTCGGGTTCTGCGGCTCGCGCAAGGCCAGCGACAAGGGGCGGTGCGTCGCTTCTGACTGCGCGGACCAGCTCGCGCACGAGGCGATCAACGTAGTGTCCGGCTATGCGGCGGGCGTGGACCTCGCCGCTCACAAGGCCGCCCTCGACGCTGGTGGTACGACGACTCTGGTCCTCGCCGAGGGCATCCGGGCGTTCCGGATCAAGCGCGAGCTTCGCGATGCCTGGGACGACGCGCGCGTATGCATGGTCAGTGAGTTTCTACCGTCGGCGCGGTGGAGCGTCGGCAACGCCATGCAGCGCAATGGCACCATCTGTGGCCTCTCGAGCGCGATGATCCTCATCGAAGCACGAAGCAGCGGCGGGAGCATTGCGGCCGGCAACGAGTGCCTGAAGCTCGGCGTCCCGCTGTTCGCTCCCGTCTACCTGGGAATGCCGGAATCAGCTACTGGCAACCGAATCCTGCTGACGAAGGGCGCGCGCGAAATCCGCAAAGGCAGGCAGACGAACCGCGCCGTGCTCGACGAGGTCGTCGCAAGCGTGAGTGACGAACACGACGAGCCGGCCCCGGCAAGCTCTCCACAACTGGCGTTCTTCGGCGGGCGTGCGTAGTCTCAACGCATGAGAACCGCGATGGCAGCGCGCGGTCGCAGGTCGAGAAGTCCGACTTGGGGTCGAAAAGAAACTTGGCCGTCGAGATCTGCAGTAGTTTGCCGGCAGACTCAAAGACCCGTCCGAGGGTGAGCATTCAGTCCGGCTTTCGCTCTAAAGCATGGCCTTGGAGGTCCGGCGTGCGCGCGGTCTTCGTGAATGCGGCCGATGCCTGCCTTGTCCATCGCGTCCGGCAGAGAAGACCTGGACGCAACTACGCCGCCGTGACACCGACCCGCCATTCCGTTGCCTTTCGGTCACCTGGATCGTCGCCGGTCACGCCGCAAAAGCGACAGCCGGCTCCACGGCGCGCCCGGGCAGGTCGCATGGTTCCGCTGCAGAAGTCGAAGTTGAGCCGGTCGACTCCAGCGCCTCCGGAGCTGAACCCTGTAACGATGCGAAGCATCTCGATCACAGCGGCGGACGCGAGCAGCGAGTTGAACGCCACCACCGCGGGCTGCGGTTCGTCAGCGCCTTGGATGTACCCCTCGGCCTCGAGCCTCGCCCGCTCTTCGGAAGGAAGTCCCTCTTCACGGACTCTGTCGGCGTCGAGGTCGCCCCAGCACCAGAGACATGGACGTCCAGGGCCGATCACCGACACCTTGCCTCCCTGAGCGACGATCGTACCGCGCTCGTCCACCCGGAAACCGCTACCCATGTCGATCACGGGAATGTGAGCGTCGTATGCAAGCCGGTTGAGGATGGCGCGCGGCGCGAGCCGGTCCACACAAGAGAAGATGACATCGCAGTGGACAAGGTCGAGCGCCTGTTCGGCGGTGTCGAGCATCTGGTCGATCCCGACGACGGTGATATCGGGGCGAGCTTCGCGGGCGAGTCTCGCGGCGATCGCTACCTTCGTAACCGACGTATGGCGATCGGCGTATCTCGTCCCAACGACGCGAGGCGCGTTGGTCACCTCGAGCAGATCACCATCCTGGTGTAGCAGCGACAGCACGCCTAGGTGCGCAACGAGCAAGTTGACAATCGAACCGGTGCCGCCCAGACCAACGACTCCGATCCGAAGCTGGCGAAGCTGGGCCTGCCCGTGACGTCCCAGAGCGAGCACTTGGCGATGAAACTCATCCTCGGGCACGCTCGCTTCCGACACTGGAAAGCGCTGAAGCGCGCGGCCGGCAACGGCCAACCCGCAAGCGGTGACCTCGCCGCCCACCCATACCCGGGCCGTCGCATCCGTCTTCGTCACGTTCACCGCGCCGTGGTTCACGGCGGGTATCCGACGATGTATTGCTGGAACCAGCCGCTCGTCCCCCGCATCGTCGGCCCATGAGAACCCTGCGCGACCATGCTTCGGGTGCGTGTGCACGGATAGCACTGACAACGCCGCAAGCCGGGCCCGAGCGACGAGCCCATTCATCCAAGCCGCCGACAAGCGCAAGAGATCTGCTTCACGCTTCTCGTAGGCGTCGTCAGGCACGACAATGACTTCGCGCACGGCGTACACGACGCCGCCACCGCCCGAAAGCTGATCCGCAAGCAAGACGGCGGCGCTCTCGACATCAGAGCGCCGCCACAATCCGTCGTTCATCGCCTGCCATTGGTCCTCGGTCATCCTAAGAACATGAGTTCGCGCCGCCATGACTACACCGCCCTCGTGAGGCGTCCAATGACCGCGCGGATGAAGTCGCGCAGTGTACTGACTCCGGGCCGCCAGCTCCCCTGCTTCAGATGCCAGCTGAACCGCTGCCACGGTTCTCCATCGATGACCTCCATCGAGGTGGCCTTCGGCGCCTGGCCGTTGTTGAGCTCGACAGCCGGGCGCAACCAGAACATATCTGGCGCCGCGTCCGGGAAGAGCTTGGGCAACTTGACCAACACGCTGGCGTTCTCGTGAGAGTAGCCGGGCGGCACTGCGAAGTCGCGAAGTACGAGGTGGATCGCTCCGTTGGGCGTCGGTCGCGCCTCACCCTCGTGAAGCGCGAGCACCTCGTCGATCTGGCGCTGCTTCTGATCCGCAGCGCCGAACTGCGGCGACGGCATCGAGTGAAACCGGTCCTTGTTCCTCACCAGCACGGTCGCGTCGTTCGGCACGACCTCGTCCCCGCACTTGGTCTCGAGAAACAGCTCATCGGCAAGCGGAATCTCGGCGAGCGCCTTGATCTGCGCGCCGGTCAGGGTCGGGTCGTCGGACTCGACCTTGTCGTCGTTCACTCGAAAGTGCACAGACCGACAGTTGTCGTCGTCGGAACCTGGCTTGTGCTGATGGTGATTGTCGTTACTCATTGGTTCTTCCTTCCTGCAGCGGGCTGCGTTGTTGCCTTCCGTTGTAGGGCGTGCTGCGAGCCGCGTCTGCCGCAACTCCGTCGGAGGATCTTGGCCAAACGCCTATCGCCGAACACGGGGCCGGCCTTCGAGCAGCGCGTAATTGCAGGTGGTTGGCGTGTCGGAAAAGCGACGTAACCGGACCTAGCCGGAAATCACCTTTACGCGGGCCGGCTCGACGCCGAGCCGCACCGTACCGTTTGCGATCACGATCAAGTCATCGGCGGTAGGCACCTTCTCCGGCCATTCGGCGGCGGCGAGGCGAGAAAGCTGCTTCTTCAGATACGCTTTCGCGTCGCGAATGATCTTCGTTTCGTCCCGCAGCCCGAGACCCGTGGGTTCGAGCCCCTGGTTCGCGACCTCGGTACACGGAACCGCGCGGCCCGCGCGTTCGGCAAGGTAGGCCATCAACCGATAGCTGTGCGAGTCGGCTCGCAACCCGAGGTCGACGTCGGCGAGCCAGACCCGCTGTTGTCGCTGGTCCACCATGAGCAGATACCGCGGGTAGAAGACTTCCGGCAGCTCACTAACCACGATGCCAAGCTGAGGCTCGTCGACCAACACGCTGAGCTCACACCGCCAGGGCGCCCGCGCTGGCAGATCAACAACCGTCATCTGGGCCGCCAACAGATCTAGTCGATCGGTTGGGCTTACGTGCGTCGTAGGCGGAACCAGCAACACGCTTACATCTGCTCGACTTGCAGCTGGCGAAAGCACCGCGCGCATTCCGGGGGACGTCAATACGGTTGGGCGAAGAACCACGTGAGCGACGATGCGCTTGCCACCCAGTTCTCGCAGCCCGAGACAGAAGGTCCGTGGCGGGCGATCGAACCCGGTAACGCCACCGTCCCAGCGGCCAGCCCGGGCGATCTCGTTGAGCACGCCGTCGAGGTTCAGAGTCCGAAACTCGGCCTCTGTTGGATTCAGCTCGGTGACGTCGCCGGTCTCCACGTCGAGGGCACCAAAGCCGTCGACCATGTTGATGATCTCGTACTCGGCGGTCGCGTCTCCGAGGTTACCCAGAAACCGCCGGCCAGTCGGGTCATCGATCCTGCTGAGATGCTGCTCCCACACGGAGAAATCCACTCCCAGCAGCGCGGTCCACTCAGCTATCGGCATGACCGCGTTGCCATGCTTCGCGATCAACTCCCAGCAAGTCATCATTGGTCGGGGTTGCGAAGTCCCAGCTTCTCGATGAAGTCGCGCACGGTTTCATCGGACCACGGAGACGAGTTCTTCATCTTGTTGCCGTCCCAGATCTCTATGTTGTAGACGCGGCGACCTCGGCGAGGGTTGGGCATCACGCCAAACTTCGCCCACAGCGGCTGAAAGGCCTGCAAGTCGATGCCGTGCTCCTCCACCGAAGCGAGCACGTCGCTGCTCGCGTAACTGACACGGGAGCTTTGTCCGTCCAACGTTGCAAGCCGAATACCACGCAGCCGGACGCTGTCTATCCCAGGCCCGGACACCTTGCGCAGCAGCCGCGCAAAGTCGGACTCACAGATCGGCGCTAGCGTGAACTCGTCCCTGGCTACGAACGCCCGGTCGTCGTCGAAGAACACCTGCCCGAACGTCTCGACGTAGAACCGGCGTTGCTTCTTGGTCCGCGCGCAGACCTGCAGCAGCCCGGTCTCACTGTGATAGAGCACCAGATCCTGGCGACGGAAGCGAAAGCTGCGTAGCTCGACATTATCGTGGTCGTCGATCAACGAAGCCGCGTGCAGCGCTTGCCCGCGCTGGACGACGAAGCCGCACATGGTCGGATCACAATATAGTCGAACGTCGCAGTACTGGCCAAATCCAAGTTCGTCGAAGAACGGGACAAGCAGCTTGCGGAAACGGCGCGCATGCGTGCGCGTCGGGCGAACCTCGCCAACCTCCAACTCGGTCCGTTGCCGATAGTGCACGAGTGCGGCACCCACCCTGGCGGCAACAACCGACGCCGAATCGCACACCGCATCAAAGCCCTTCCGATCATCAATGCTCGCATGCGCCAGCGTCTCACCTACGGTCTGCGATGAAACGAGCCGCAGTTTGCCGGCACCGAGGAGGCGTTCCGGGTTCTCAGTAGCCAGGACCCGCTGAATGTCGTAGAGATCCTCGAAGAACTGCGGGGCCTCGGAGACCTTGCACCCGCGGAGGTGATCCGCCATCGCGTCAACTTCATCGTTCGCGACGCGGTCGAGCCCGGCGAGCAAAGCCGCCGCGCGCGTCTCGATCATGCGCTTCAGCGCGGGCACCGTCACCTCGGCAACAAGGTCCGGGCTGTAGATCCGTCGTAGGTTCACTGTCGCCATCGTCGAGTTCCTCTGTCTCCCCCCTCTGCGAGCAGAAATGCCCATTTAAGTCTAGCGGATGGCAACGACGATGCCGCACTGAACGATCTCTCGGCTCGCGTCGAACGCCCGAGGATCCCTCGGGTTCCGGACCGCAGAGAAATGATCCACGGCTCGGTGAGCGGAAAGAAGAGATCCCGGAAGGCACGCGCGTCACGGTGGTGCTCCATTCCGCGACGAGTCGGGCGAGCTGCACATCGCGGTCGTCCACGACGTACCCATCTGTGCCAACGGCGACGAAGCCGTAGCCGCCGCCGTCCGGGACAACGGAGTAGAGCGCGCCGCGCGCCTACCGGGTGGCCCCGGCGTGGCGCACCGCCGCCGCAGACGTTGTCTCGACCGTGTCCAGACATTTCCCCGGCGATATGCGGTCGCTGTGTGCGGCTGTCTGAACCGAACAATGCCTGCCTAGCGCGGATATCACGTCTCCCAAATACCTCCACGACCGTGGCGGATTCGCGCGGACTCACGCAGACACCAGCGTGGAGACATTCGGGAGAAACGCCCAGATGTCGAAGCCTTCAGCTCAAAAGACGTACGATGTCGCCGCGTAAGAAAGACATCGCCGAAGACTTCGACTCCCGGCGCCTCCACTACGCAACGATGCCGGGACGTTGGCTCGGGCAACATTCCCGGTGCCGCGGCTGCTGTGAACTATCGATATTATTTGGGATCTCGTAGCGAGCCCGATTCCCG
>Ga0114931_10002402_pt1 | contig 23841 bp, 20 predicted proteins | sample 2SBtaG_FD_89579 | JGI IMG/M metagenome (GOLD analysis project Ga0114931, IMG submission 89579) | Deep subsurface microbial communities from Kolumbo volcano to uncover new lineages of life (NeLLi) - 2SBTROV14_V59a metaG | ecosystem: Environmental > Aquatic > Marine > Volcanic | place: Kolumbo... | reverse complement strand
GATGCCGTTCGTGCTGCCGACCCCAACCATCTCATCACGGTGGGCTACCACTGGCTGCATTTTGCCGCGCTGCCCGCCAATCGCAAACTCGGTTTTCAAACCATCCATCAATACACCGACCCGACGTTCCCCAAATTTAAATCGTTGACCCAAACGTTGTTGAGTCTGAAAAACGTATTTCCAAATCACCCGCTGTTGATGGGTGAGTTTGGCTATTCCAACCAAACGGGCACCAACCCCGCCAATTCTCAACCCGTGGACGAGCGGAAAACCGCACTGTTTGAAATTGGATTGCTGGCATTTTTGCGTGCCAACAATTTTGCCGGTGGCATCAAATGGATGCTGAACGATGTGGATACCACTGCCAACCCCCGCGAGGCAAGTTTCGGCATTTATCGGGTGGGAGATGTTCCCAAACCGGTGCAACCACTGCTGAAAAAAGCGCAAGAGACGTGGCTTGCCCTGCCACAATCGGCGAATTTTCAGGTTGTGCAAGACCCGCACGGGTTGGCTTTCCGGCTAACACAGGCAAACCGGGTGATGCTGGCGGGCGGCACCTTTCAAGATGATGTGCTGAGCTGGCGCGCTGAAAACACCGGCTATTGCTTCATCGAAACGACGGATGCCGGATTGTCGGCACATTCGCAGGAGAAAGGAACGTTGACGGTGGATATTTCTGCGCTTTTGCCCGCATGGGATGTCTCTCGCCCCGCAAATTTGTTCCGTATGGCGAACGGCTCGCGGGTAGATATTGCGACTTTCCCCCCCGAAACACCTGCCACATGGCAATTGACACCGGGCACGGTGTACCATCTGGAACCCGCTGCGCCGCTGCCTCCCCCCGATGAGGAAACTCCGCCCATCGAACCGGGCGCCGGCGAGCATGTGGTTTTGCTGGGTGATGCCGATGCCATGTTACGCGCCGCCCTGCCGTACATTCGGCATTTTTCGCCCGATGTGACGTTTGCCCCGGCGGAGGTCGCCGGACGATGGCTGTATGTTTCGGTGGTGGCAACCCCGCAACAGATTGCCGATTCGGTTTTGCAAGAAATTTCCGCTGCCGGTGCGCGGGTTGTAGACCGCATTGCTACCGATATTGACGCCACTTTGGCAAATTTGGTGGCGCAGAACCGCCGGTTCCTCTCGGAACTCGCGCCGCCGGAACCGGTTGAGCCGCCGGATGAACCGCCCCCACCGTTGCCGGAACAAATTTACACCGTCCAACCGGGTGATTCGCTGTATAAAATTGCGCTTCATTTTTACGGAAATGGCGGTTTGTGGCACACCATTTTTGATGCCAACCGTGATGTGATTGACTCGCCGAGCCGCATTCGTCCCGGTATGCAACTGAAAATTCCACCGAAACCATAATGTCTGTTTTCTCGCTGAATTCCGGCCAACCCGAAATACTGTCGCCAGATGGCACGCCGTTTTTCACCTTCGGTGTGAATTATGAAGGCTATTTTGACCGTGCATGGGCGATGTGGCGTCCCAATCTATTCGACTTGGATTTGATTGAGCGCGATTTTGCCAAAGCTCGCGCCAGCGGCTTTAACACGGTGCGGCTTTTTGTGCAGAAAGAAAATCACGATGAAGTGAATCGCGGCGAATGGCAGCGTTTTGATGCGGTGATTGGGCTGGCAGAACGGTACAATTTGGCGGTGATGCTCACTTTTAACGATGCTCATTTGCCGCATTTGGCGCAGGTCGGCGAATTTAATGCAAAAATTGCAGCGCATTTTCGCGGGCATCAAGCTATCCACAGTTGGGATTTAGAGAATGAACCGCGACTGTATAATTTGCTGGTGGCAAACTATCCCAACGGCACATGCCCGTTACTCACTTCGGCGCTGATTGACCATTACGGCGAGTTGATTCCCCGCAGTAAAATTGACATGAATCGCATTCCGGGGCTGTTGCGCGGCGATGCCAACAAAGCCTACTATTATCGCAACGCGGTCGAGGCGTATATTCGTTTTGGGCAGCAGGCAATGACTTCCGGCATGCCTTCCATTGTCGATTTTATGTTCAGCGAGCAGGGCGCAGCGTGGCGGCAGTTTTTCAAATTGCTCAACGATACCATTGCGGCATGGCTGGCGCCCCAGATGGAGCCGATGAAAGCCGCCGACCCGCACCGGCTTTTTTCGGTGGGATGGAATTGGGAGGCTTTGGCGGCGTTGCCCGCCAACCGTGCGCTTGATTTTCACCAAATTCACAAATACGGAAAAACGGTGGGATATACCAAACTGAACAATATTTTCAGCATGCTGAAAGCATTACAGCGTGTTTTTCCCACCCAGCCGATTATTATGGGCGAATTTGGCTATTCTACCGATGAAAGCGAGACGACAGACACACACAAGCCGGTTGACCCGCGCATTACCGCACTGCACGAAGCGGCGATGATGTGTTTTTTTCGCGCCGAAGGATTTTCCGGCGGCATTAAATTGATGCTGAACGATGTGCGGAATGCGCCCAACCCGTTTGAAGCGGGGTTGGGTGTTTATGCCGATGGCGACCGTCCGAAACCGGTGCGCCGCATTTTTGAGCATTTGGCATCACTGTGGCGGCAGACGGATGACCTCGGGCAGTTGCGAGTGTTGCCCGACCACCGGACACACGTTCGGGTGCATTACCTGTGCGAAAGTGGAGGCTTTAGCGGTGGCGGGGGCGATGAATCTCCTGTGGCATGGGATGCAAATGCGCCTGCCATGGTGCTGACAACCTGTGATGCCAGCGGGCAAATTCGGGTGGAGACAGATGCCCCGTTGCAGGTATCGCTGACGTTGCCGCAACTTTCGGCGCGCTGGCACGGTGCGCAGGCGGCTGTCTATCGGTTGGAAGAAGAGGGGTTCAGTCCGGAGGGGATTCAGTCGGCGGTATCGGTACAGGTGCAAGCGGATGCAGGTTCACCGCGGCTCATTTCGCCCCTGTGAAAGAAAAAGAACAGCGAATGGCGTTTTGCTCGACGCCGTTCACTGTTCTTTTTTTATTTTTCGCTATTCGTTACTCACTATTTGGCATAATCCACCACCCGCGTTTCGCGGATGACGGTGATTTTTATTTGCCCCGGGTATTGTAAATCCTCTTCTACCTGCCGGGCAATTTCTTTTGATAGTGTGAGTGCGGCGTAATCGTCCACTTCATCGGGGCGAACAATAATGCGGATTTCTCGCCCCGCTTGAATGGCGAACGATTCTTTTACCCCTTTGAATGAGTTTGCAATATCTTCCAGTGCGCGAATGCGTTTGACGTAATTTTCTAAACTTTCGCGGCGGGCACCGGGACGCGCACCCGAAATTGCATCGGCGGCTTCCACAATAACGGCTTCGAGGCTTTCTTGCTCTACTTCGTGATGGTGTGCGGCGATACAGTTGACAACCTTCGGGGGGACGCCGTATTTTCGCGCTTCTTCCGCACCGATGAGCGCGTGCGGGCCTTCCACTTCGTGGTCAATCGCCTTGCCGATGTCGTGCAGCAAGCCGCCCATTCGAGCAACTTTCACATCCGCGCCGAGTTCGGCGGCGATAATGGCGGCAAGATGGGCTGTTTCGATGGCGTGTAATCGCTGGTTTTGCCCATAGCTGGTGCGGTATTTCAATCGCCCCAAAAGTTTGATGATGTTGGGGTGCAAGCCGGGAACGTTGGCTTCGAAGGCGGCATTCTCCCCGGCCTCTTTGATGGTGTGTTCCATTTCAGTGGAAACTTTTTTCAACACTTTTTCAATTCGGGCGGGGTGGATACGGCCATCGGTGATAAGAATTTCCATCGCCTGACGGGCGATTTCGCGGCGTACCGGGTCGAACGATGTGAGGATGATAGCATCGGGTGTGTCGTCGACCACCACTTCCACACCGGAAGCAACCTCAAATGCGCGGATGTTTCGCCCTTGCCGCCCGATGATACGCCCTTTCATATCATCGTTGGGCAGGGCGACGGTGGACACGGTGGTTTCTGCCACTTGGTCAGAGGCGATGCGTTGAATTGCCAGCGTGATGATTTCGCGTGCTTTGCGGTCAGCCTCGGCTTTGGTTTCTGCTTCAACTTCGCGCAATACTCTCGCCATATCTTGGCGTGCGTCCAATTCGATGGCTTTTAGCAATTCGGCTTTGGCTTCGCTTTCGGTCATACCCGAAACGCGTTCCAGCTCTTTGACGCGCTGGTTTTCCAAATTTTTCAGTTCATTCATCTGGCGGTCAAGGGAACTTTGCCGCTTGCTGAGGTTCTTTTCTCGTTTTTCGATGCTTTCCATGCGGCGGTCAAGCGACTCTTGCCGCTTTTGCAGCCGCTCTTCTTGTTGAGTCAGCCGTTGCTGACGTTTTCTGATTTCGCGTTCGGCTTTATCTTGCAGCCGAAGCCGTTCTTCTTTTGCCTGAACTTCAATTTCTTTGCGGGTGGCTTCTGCTTTTTCGATGATTTCTTTGGCGGTTGCTTCCACAGACTTAATTTTGGAATCAACCAAAAATTGCCGAATGAAATATCCGGCGATGGCACCGATTAACAGGCTCGCCACCCCAGTTATCAATACGGGGAATATGTTGCCCATGCTAAAAAATCCTTCCTTTTCCAGTTTCAATCATTCTCAAATTCATTAAAAGTGTTTTCAATTTTGGCGACAATGTCAGAAATCACATCGTACGAAAATCCACGGCGCGCCAAAAACGCCGAAATTTTTTGTCGACGGACAGATGTGTCCAGTGCTTTCCAACGATAGCGTGCTTTCTGTGCGGCGCGCCATGCCAAATTGGTTTCGTCAATTTCAGATGTGGCTTGTTCTATCGCTGCATCTGAAATTCCTTTTTGGCGTAATTCGTGCCGCAGGGCGCGTTTACCTTTTGGTTTGCTGCGGGTTCGGCTTTCTACCCACTGCCGGGCAAAATCCGAATCATCCAGATAGTGCTGTTGCCGCAAACGGTCTATCACCGCGGCGATGGTATTTTCATCTGCGTCTTTCTTTTGCAGATAGTGTCGAATTTCTTGCTCGCTTCGCGCCCGGAACGAGAGAAAATGCAGCGATTTTTGATAGGCTTGCTCTATCGCATCATCATTTTTTAAGATTGCGATGGCTTCATCAGAAAGATGTTGCCCTTTTTTTAAACCCAATGCGGCATTTAAACTAATGCCGAAGGCAAATTTGTGGTCAATAAAAACATTTACCCGTTCTTTGTTTTTCTTTTGAATGACCAGTGCTGTAATTGTTCCTGCCAAAGCAAACCTCATAAAAAAAGCCGTGACGGAAACGCCACAGCCCAGAAAATACGGTCGGAACAATCTCTAACTAAACATAACGCTAACCAATAGGTACACAAATATCAATATGTATTGTTCTGCAAATGTTTAGTTTTCCATTATATTATCGGCGGCAAAATGCCCCGAAGTATTCCGCGAAAAAAGCCTGCGCTGAGGCAACTGCGAATCTATCCGGCAGATTCGGATTCTGTAGTTTTGGGCTGAAGTTGATAAACCTCTCTGATTTTGTTCTCTATTTCTTGCAACAATGTCAGGTTTTCGAGTAAATAGTTTTTGGCGTTTTCCCGGCCTTGTGCCAGTCGAATTTCGCCATAGTTGTAGAACGAACCGCGTTTATCAACAATACCTGCCTCAACAGCCAAATCAAGCACATCACCGGCGATGGAGATACCTTCGTTGTACATAATGTCGAATTCTGCCACTTTGAATGGCGGAGCGACTTTGTTCTTTTTGACGGTAACTTTGGTGCGGTTGCCGATAACTTCTGCGCCCTGTTTGATGGATTGAATGCGCCGAATGTCGAGCCGTACCGACGAATAAAAGCGCAGTACCATTCCGCCGGTTGTGGTTTCTGGGTTGCCAAACATCACCCCAATTTTTTGGCGCAATTGGTTGGTGAAAATTAAAATGGCGTTACTTTGTTTTACGGCGCCGTTCAATTTTCGTAAGGCTTGGCTCATCAACCGAGCCTGCAGACCCATGTGGCTGTCGCCCATTTCTCCTTCAATTTCTGCTCGCGGCACTAATGCGGCGACAGAATCAACCACGACCACGTCAATAGCCTGAGAGCGCACCAATGCTTCGGTGATTTCCAGGGCTTGTTCGCCGGTATCCGGCTGAGAAACGTACAATTCTTCAATATTCACGCCGCATTTTTGGGCATAAACGGGGTCGAGGGCATGTTCCACGTCCACAAAAGCAGCAACGCCACCCAATTTTTGTGCCTCGGCGATGACGTGTTGGCATAGGGTGGTTTTACCGGAACTTTCGGGACCGTATATTTCGATGATACGGCCTTTGGGCAACCCGCCAATGCCCAATGCAATATCCAGCGACAGTGCGCCGGTGGGGATGGATTCGACGTTTAATTTGGTGGTTTCGCCCAATTTCATGATAGCGCCATCACCAAAACGTTTTTTGAGGGTTGCCAAAGTTGATTCTAATGCTTTTGCTCGACCATTGTTTGCCATTAAACGGCTCCACGCGATTAGTCTACTACAACTATTGTAGTTTACAACAGCATGGAAGAAAACGCAAGCGATTGAATGTTATGGAAAACAAATCAGGTTTCATCAAAAAGTGTGTCGTCATCGGCGGCGCTGAGTGTTTTTATTTTTAATTCTGCCGCATCGAGCTGGCTATTACAGTATTTTGCCAGCGAGACACCTTCTTCATACAGCGCCAACGATTCTGACAGCGGCAAATCTCCAGCTTCTAATTTTTGCAGAATTTTGCCCAATTTGGCAAAGGCTTCTTCAAACGACATGGTTTTTTCGGTCATAATCATTCCTGTTTCGATTTTTAGGTTTTTTACCCTTCGATGCGCTGTTTTTGGCGAACTTCCGCGTCAAATGCCCCGTCCGAGACCAATACAGAAATAGCATCGCCGGCGGAAACATCGTTTGTGCTGGCAACGACGGTTTCGCCCTTTTGAACGATGGCGTATCCACGGGCAAGGGTGGCTTTTGGATTTAAGGTTTCTAGTTGCGCCATTTGCCCGGAAAGTTGCTCTCGGTGCAGGCTAATGGTGTGTTTTTGCACCCGATACATAGCGGTCAATATATCATCAATCTGTTGGCGGCGTGTATCAATCTGCATTTGTGGCGACAACCGCGCCAGTTGCTGTTCCATTTGCCGGACGGCGGCGCGCCGGTCGGCGATGGTTTGGCGGATGGTTGTTTCCATCTGGAAAGCGTACCCTGCCACGTAACTTTTTAACTCTTCCCGGTCGGGGGTTGCCACTTCTGCCGCTGCCGAAGGCGTGGGGGCGCGCCGGTCGGCGACAAAATCCACAATGGTGAAATCCGTTTCGTGCCCCACACCGGTAACTACCGGAATCGGGCTGGCATACACCGCCCGCGCCACCGTTTCATCATTGAATGCCCACAAATCTTCGATGGAACCGCCACCGCGCGCCACGATGATAACATCGGGTGGTGGCGATTGCGCCCACAGCCGTTTCAGCGCGGCAACAATTTGCGGCGGTGCGTCTGCCCCTTGCACGGCGGCGGGCGACAGGGTGACTTCTGCCAGCGGAAAACGGCGGCTCAGCACGTTGAGAATGTCGCGCAGTGCGGCGGCTTTTGGCGAGGTGACCACCCCGATGCGGTGCGGAAATGGCGGCAAGCGACGCTTGTGCTCGTCATCGAACAACCCTTCGGCGGCAAGTTGGTGTTTCAGCCGCTCGAATTGCACATACAGCGCCCCTACACCCAGTGGTTCAATGTCGTTGACATAAAATTGATATGCCCCGCCCGCTTCATATACCGAGACCCGCCCGTACAGTGCCACCGCTTCGCCGTCCCCTTTGGGGCGATAGCGCAACCGCGTGGCGGTAGACCGCCAAATTACGCAGCGAATGCTGGCGGCGGAGTCTTTCAGTGTGAAATAAATGTGGCCGGAACTGGCAGGACGCCAGTTGGAGATTTCGCCTTCCAGCCACAAATCTTGCAAAATATCGTCGGTATCAATCAGTTGGCGAATGTGAGCATTCACTTCGCTGACAGATAGCCGAGGCGGACCAAAATCAAAAAGGGGTGTTTGCACAGTATGCCTCAATTGTTCAATGCTTCGATGCTGAATAAATTGGCGGTATCTGTTTCCTGTCGCAATTCTTTCAACAGCGATTCTATTTTTGATAGTGGCAACGCCGATGAAATCAGGCGCGCCAACTCTTCCGGTTGCGTTTGTTTGAAAGTGATGCGCTGCATTTTTCCGTTGGCGGAAACAGCGACGGTTCGCCCCAAAAACGAAAGGGTGTATGTGCCGATTTCCGGCGCGTAAATTTCAAAGCCGCCGCTGCCGTATTCCGGTTTGTCGCCGCTTTTGACGGTAACGGTTGCCCCCGATGGCGCAGTGGCGGTGATGGCTTCGCCTGCCACGCCGATGTCGCCCACTAGCAGCGGAATGCTGCCGGGCAGTTCGGTGGTTTCGGCGACCCAGTGTTCGCCGCCGGATGCGGTGGGAATCACCAGCGAAATCTGTTTTTCGTCGCCCGCAACGGTGACAGTTTGGCTGATGCCGCTTTCCAAATCCGAAAGGATGTAGGTTCCCGCCGGCAGATCATCAAACAAAAATTGCCCGTCGGCGGCAGTGGCGAACACTTTAACCGTGTGTTCGGCTTGCAGTTGGACGGTACGCCCGCCAAGCGGTGTGCCCAGCGAATCGGTGAGTGTGCCGCGGATGCTGCCCGTTACGGCAACTGGTTCGGCGACGGTTGTTTTGGCGGCAATATCCAAATGAACAGTGGTGTTGGCATCCACCCGCACCGAAAAAGTTTGCCCCAAAAATGCCAACCGATATACCCCTGTCCCGCCGGTTGCCAATGCTTCGAACCCCCCCGCGCCAAATTCCGGTTTACTGCCGCTGGTCACAACAAACGAATCGCCGCGCGGGGTGGTAACGGTGATGGGGATATTCGGTTTGTCGGCCAAATTGCCGACAATCAGCGCCAGCCCGGGTGTGCGCTTGATGGACACCTGCCAATTGCCGGGTTCGGTTATGCCGGCGCTCTCTGCGCCGGTCATGGCTGGGGGCGGGGTGTATTGCCACGGTTCGATGGAAATACCGGTGTAATAATGTTTTAAAATCTGCTCGAAGGTGTAACCCTGTTTGGCAAACGTTTGCGCCCCGTGCTGGCACATTCCCACACCGTGCCCGTTTTTGGGTCCCGGTGCGGGGCACGAAACACCGCGCAGATACGGAGTGGGGGAGGCGGGCGAACCATCTGCTTTTTTGAAAACATCTTCGCTGTTGCGGGTGTGTCCGCCGCAGTTGGCGGAATAAACGGCATCAATGGGGTGTCGATTGTATATTGCCACTAGCCCGGCGGTTGCCAAAATGGCTTTATCGGTGGCGATATGAATTTTGTCGGGGCGATAATTTTGGTCAATGGCGGGGTCGGTGGTGATGTCGAATTTTTTGCCCAGATAGCGCGCGCGCCGAATGGCGTTGGCGGCATACGAGCGGGCGGCAATTGCCTGTGCTTTCAATGCTTCGGGATGCCATGTGGCGGGAATTTCCGCCGGAACGACTGCCCGCAGATAATTTTCCAGCGTCATTGTTTCGATACGCCCGTTGCCAAGTTTAACGCGGATGGACATACCGCCGAAAGCGGCGTCATTCGGGGTGGTGACGGGTTTCGGTGGCGCGGGGATGGTGTCGGTGGGTGGAATACTGCCCGGTAAAATGTCGGGCAGCGCGGCAAGCCGCCGGGTGAAAGCGGGCAAATCGGGCAGATATTGTGTCCATACATTAAAAATGGTAGCCGGCTCGAAGGACGGATCTTCCCAAAGATAGAAAGTCAGGGCTTCTACCCGGTTATCGTTCAGTGTGTGGCGGGCGAAAAACACAATTTGCTCAAAAAAATCGGGGTCATACGTGGCAAAATTGCAAGCACGGTTGATGACCACTTTTGCCGCCAGATTGTATCGTTTTTCAAACAGCGCCAGCACCCGCCGCCAGCGAAAGGCGTGCCATACCGACTGTTGCGGGTTTTGCAGCCATTCGCGCCGAGAGCCGGTGTCGTCGCCCCAGCAGGCATAAACCGCCAACCGGTTGTCAAAATATTTGCCCACCGCATCCGCCAAAAAATCATAACCGGCAAATGGTTCGGTGATATTGCCCTGTGTATCCGGCGCGCCGTCTTCGTGCCGCCCCGGCGAAAAGGGCGGGGCAACCAGTTGCATATCCGGCGCCAGTGCCTTGACCACCTGTGCCACGCGGGCAATCCACCAGCCCGCGCTGCGATAGAATTGCTCGCTTTCAAACAACGATTGCCGTGCCGGGTCGAATGCGCCGTCGGCGGTGGTGGCAAGATTCATCGCCTCGGCGAAAATAACCAGCGGTTGCAGTGGTTTGATGGCATTCCATTGTGCGGCAATCTGGCGGGCATACTGCACCGCCGTCGCCTCTAAATCGGTGAACCAATTTGCCGGATGTTCAAACCGCACGATGATGGTCGCATCGGGGTGCGCCTGTTTGTATGCAAACAGGTTGTTCTGCTGTAAAAAACGAATATCGCAACTGACAGCACCCGGCTGCCAGCCGAGCATCAGTTGCGGATTGGTGGGTGTTCCGTTTGGCGCGACAATTCCGGGTCGGCGCATAAAAAACCTTTCAAATAGCAAATAACGAATAGCGAGTGACAAGTGACAAACAGCGAATGGGGTTTGACAACCGGCAAGCAGCCATTATGCTGTTCACGAATCACGAATCACGAATCACGAATCACGAATCACGAATCACGAATCACGAATCACGAATCACGCAATATGATTATGTCACAAAAACGCGGTTTGAGCAATGGGAAAAAGGGCAATCTGCCGGATGCGCGTATTTTGTGCTATAATGGCGGTAATTCACTAACTGCCAGCGGAGGTAAAAATGGACATTTATCGGGTAAAGCCGGGCACACGGGTAAAATTGGATGATTGGGACCCCAACGACAAAAGAGAGTTTCCCCTTTCAAAAAAGGAAGGGAAGAAAAAACTTTTACAATTGAATGAGACATTGGAGGCGTTGCAGGAAAAATTGTACGCCGAAAACAAACATAAATTGCTCATCGTGCTGCAAGGGCGAGATGCGGGCGGTAAAGATGGCACCATCCGCCATGTGTTTGAAGGGGTCAATCCACAAGGGGTGCAGGTTGCAAGTTTCAAAGTGCCATCCAAATTGGAATTGGCACACGATTATCTGTGGCGGGTGCATCAGCGTGTGCCGGCCAGCGGGAATATCGTCATTTTCAACCGCAGTCATTATGAAGATGTGCTGGTGGTGCGCGTGCATAATTTGGTGCCGAAAAAAGTGTGGTCGAAACGATATGAACACATCAATGCGTTTGAAAAAATGCTGGCAGACGAAGGCACAACCATCTTAAAATTTTATTTGCACATTGACCGCGATGAACAAAAGAAACGATTGCAGGCGCGGCTGGATGAACCGGACAAAAATTGGAAGTTCAACCCCGCAGACCTCTCCGAGCGCGCGCTGTGGGATGAATATACTGCCGCATATGAAAATATGTTGAGCAAAACCAGCACCGATTGGGCGCCATGGTATATTGTGCCCGCCAACCGAAAATGGTATCGCAATTTGGTGGTAGCAACGACCATCATCAACGCGCTGGAAAAAATGAACATCCGGCTCCCAAAAGTTGATTTCGACCCGGCAGCAATTACCATTGACTGATGACAGCTTTTAAAAAATGGATTCCCTTTCGGCAGATTTTTTTTGATTGCGACAGCACCCTCAGTGCCGTGGAAGGGATTGATGAACTTGCCAGAGCCAAAGGGCTGTTCGATGAGGTTCAGCGATTGACCAACGCCGCGATGGATGGCGAAGTCCATCTCGAATCGGTATACGACCGCCGGTTGCAATTGTTGCGCCCCACCCGCGGCGAAATTCGGCGGCTGGAACAAACCTACCGCGAAACGGTCATCCCCGATGCGGCGGCAGTGATTGCTGCTTTGCAGTTTTTGGGCAAAACCGTTTTCATCGTCAGCGGCGGATTGCTGCCCGCCGTTCGTCCTTTCGGCGAATGGTTGGGTGTCCCCGCCGAAAACATCCGCGCGGTGGATGTGGAATACAACTCACTTTCGGGCGAATGGTGGGATTACCGGAAAGACCGCTGGGGCGAACGCCCCGATGTCCAATATTTAAAACATGATGAAGGTCCGTTGGTACAAAGTACCGGCAAAATCGATGTGGTTCGCCGTCTGCACGGCGAGCATCCGGGACGCCGTTTGCTCGTCGGCGATGGCATTAGCGATTTGGCGGCACGACCGGCTGTCGACCGCTTCATCGGTTTTGGCGGGGTGGTGCGCCGCGAAGCCGTTGCCCGTGCCGCCGATATTTTCATCGCCGTGCCGGAATTGTCGCCGGTGCTGGCATTGGCAACCAACGCCGCCGAGCGCACCCGTTTGAACGATTCTCAATTTGCGGCACTGTTGGCACGCGGGTTGGAACTGCTGGCATCCGCGCAAATCTCATTTGCCCATCCTGAATGGCGCGATTTAGCGGTGCGGGGGTAACAATGGCGTATGGCTTTTCACCCGAAACCGAGCAGTTTTTATTGTCCGACGGCGCAAAAACGTGGCTTGCCCAAGCCGAAAATCTGCCGTTAACCCCGGCCACCCGTCTGCGCGACATTCAATTGCTGCGAAAATCACTCTCGCCGGAATTTGCAGCGGCGGTGCTCGAACAAACATTACTGCGCCGCCATGCCGCCGAAAAATTTTCGCGCGCGGCAGACATGCTCTTTCTGCGCGATGCGCTGGAACAAGCCACCCGCGAGCCGCTGGCACACCATCGCGCCCGCCGATTTGCCGCGTTTCCCCGTGTGATAGACATCGGCTGCGGCATCGGTGGCGATAGCATCGCATTGGCAGCGGCGGTATCGCAAGTGTTGGCGGTAGATACGGATTTCACCCGATTGAAATTTGCCGTGCACAATGCCACTGTGTACAATGTGCGCCATAAAATTCACTTCGTCAATGCCGATGGATTGCACCTGCCCGTGCAATGCCGCCATACCGATGCCTTTTTCGCCGACCCTGCCCGCCGGTCGGGTGGGAAACGTACCTTCAACCCAAAAATGTATCATCCCCCGTTGGATGCACTTTTGTACCGGTTTCGGGGGCAATCGCTGGGCGTGAAACTTGCGCCCGGCATTGATTTTTCCGTTCTGCCCAAAAATGCGGAAGTTGAAATCGTTTCTTTCGGCGGCGAAGCAAAAGAAGCCATACTGTGGCTGAATGGATTGGCGACACCGGGTATTTCGCGCCGGGCAACCGTACTTCCCGCTGGCGAAACCATCACCGATGCAGCGGATGATGCGTGTCCGGTGGGAATGCCGGGGGCGGTATTGTGTGAACCGGACGCGGCGGTCATTCGAGCCGGTTTGGTTGAACAAGTGGCAGCGCGGTTGGGGCTGCATCTGCTCGATGAACATATTGCCTATTTAAGCGGCGACACGCCCGCAGACAGTTCGCTGGTGCGGTGCTATCATATCGAGGCGCAATTGCCGTTAAAATTGAAAGCCATCAATCGCTATGCCCGTGAAAATCACATTCGACGGTTGAATGTGAAACAGCGCGGCACGGGACTGACCCCGGAAAACGTGGCAAGCCGGTTAAAATTGGCAAAAGAAGGCGTAGAGCGCACACTGGTTTTGATGCGAGTGCAGGCGCGGCACATCGCCTTAATTTGCCGCCGAATATAATAGGAGGAGAAAATGCACAAAATTTTGGTTACGGATGAACTGTCACCGCAAGGTATGGAAATGCTGGCAGCCGCGCCGGATGTGGCGGTGGATGTGCGCAAAGGTTTGTCAGAATCGGAACTGGCGGAAATTATTGCCCCGTATCACGGTTTAATTATTCGCAGCAGTGTAAAAATTACCGCCGCCGTGCTGGAACACGCCGAAAATTTGCAGGTTATCGGGCGAGCCGGGGTGGGGGTGGATAATGTCGATTTGGAAGCCGCCAGTTTGCGCGGGGTAATTGTGATGAACACCCCCGGCGCCAACAGCATGGCAACTGCCGAACACACCATCGCTATGATGCTGGCACTGTGCCGCAACATTCCACAAGCGTATCATTCCATGCTGGAATTGAAATGGAACCGCAAACAATTTGTCGGTGTGCAGCTATACCAAAAAACAGTGGGTATCGTCGGGTTGGGGCGTATCGGTAGTCGAGTGGCGTTGCGCTGTCGTGCTTTCGGAATGAATGTGTTGGCGTTTGACCCGTATATCGGTGCAGATGCGGCGCGAGAATTGCAGGTAAAGTTGGTTGATTTGGAGCAGCTTTTTGCCGAATCTGATTTTATCACCCTGCACACTGCCCTGACACCCGAAACGAAAGAGATGATAAATGCCGAAACCATCGCCAAAATGAAAGACAGCGTGCGGCTGATAAACTGTGCCCGCGGCGCGCTGGTCAACGAATCGGATTTGGCGGCGGCAGTCCGCTCGGGGAAGATTGTTGGGGCGGCGTTGGATGTTTTTTCTACCGAACCATTGCCTGCCGACAGCCCGTTGCGCGGGTTGCCGCAAATTATTTTCACACCGCATTTGGCGGCGAGTACCGTCGAGGCGCAACGCGATGTCGGCACACAAATCGTTTCGCAAGTGCTGGGCGCGCTGCGCGGCGGCGACATTCGCAACGCGGTGAATATGCCGCTGGCAGAACCGAACATCGTGCAGATGATGCGCCCGTTTCTAAAATTGGCGGAAACAATTGGCAGTTTGCAAACCCAGTTGGCTGAAGGGCGCATCAAACGGATAGAAGTAGAGTTTAAAGGCGACCTGAATCAGCAGGTAAAATTGCTGACGGTGGCATTGCTCACCGGTATTTTGTCGCCCATTTTAGAAGAGCGGGTCAATTATATCAACGCGCCACACTTGGCAAACCGGCGCGGTATCACCATTTCGCAAACAACCGGACTCGATGCGCGCAACTATCCCAATCTCATCACATGCCGGGCGCAGTGGGAAACCGGTAGCCGGCTCATCTCGGCAACGCTATTCAACCCCGATGAACCGCGCATTGTGCAAATAGACAATTACCGGATGGATGTTCGCCCCGAAGGCAGAATTGTGGTGCTTGAATCGCGAGATGTGCCCGGATTGTTGGGACGCGCGGGCACTATTTTGGGCAATGCCGGCATCAATATCGCTGCGATGCGTTTTGGGCGGACAGAACCGGGAGGGCAAACGCTCACTTTTATCAAAGTTGATTCGCCCGTGCCGGAAACTGCCATAAAAGAGTTGATGGATTTTCAACCGGTAGAGAAGGTGCTCCAAGTAATGTTATAAATTGGACTCCGGCGAATTTTACTTTGGACGCAGATTCGCGCAGATTTTCTAAGACAATCTTTGACAACATTAAAAATCTGCGTGCAAAGCCTGCGAAAATCTGCATCCGCTTTTAAGTTTTTTGTGCGCTTTTAAAATCGCCGGACTCCAGTTATAAACTTGAACTCGGCGTTATTTTTCTCGATAATGAAAAAGGCGATTGCAATTACCTGCAATCGCCTTTTTGTTGGACGAAATGAAAAACCAAAATGATGCGGAAACGCGAAGGCTATCGTGTCTTTTGCCAATCAACGTGCATAATTTGCACGGCAGAACTATTTTTACAAGTGCCTTTGGGGTCGGTTTGCCATTCATAGCGCTGCACAGCAGGTTTACCGTTTTCCAGCGGTACCACAAACCAGCGGTGCGAATTACTGTCGGGGGCGGCAAAATCGAAAACATACCGCCCGTTGGCATCTGATGGCTAGGTGTTGAACACGCTGCCGGCAACGCCAACTTCTCCAACTTGCATGGTTACGCCAGACAGCGGCAATCCGCCGGAGTCGCGCACCACGCCGATGACGCGCACCACATCGCAATTATTCTCGGTTTGAAGGTTAGATACGCGGTACAGCGGCAGCGGTGTTGGGGTTGCCGGAGGACGCGGGGTATGAGTTGCCGTTGGTGTTGGTGTACGGGTAGGGAATGGTGTTGGCGTGAATGTGGGTGAGGCGGTGGGTGTGGGCGTCCGCGTTTCGGTGGGGGTTGGCGTTAGCGATGGGGTAAGGGTGACCGTCGGTGTCCATGTGGGCGGAAAGAGCGGTGTTGAGGTTTGTGTGGGTACTTTTGCCACAAATTTTGGTGCGGCGGATTGCAATACTTGCGCCACACGTGCAGTTGCTTTGCTGGGTGGATACGGGTTGAACGGTGCTTCGGGTATAACAAACAATGTGGCAATAAACAGGCATGCCAGCAGTGTCATCCCGATAACGATGACCAAAAGAAAAGTCGCTGTTTTTTTTGACATCCCACAACCTCCTAAAAAACCTACGGGGTGGCGGTTGGCTGTGCCGAACCACCGGATTGATTTTGTATATCGTGGTCGCTGACGAATGTGCAGTATTCTGTATCGCCAACTTTCAAAAACCCGACACGTAATTTTGTGTTCGGCTGAGTTTCTATCAACCGTGCCGATGCTGCCAACAGTTGGTCTTTCAATGTTTCTGCCGGATAGTTTGGATACCAACCCAATTTTCCGGCGAGTAATTGACGGCGCAATAGTTCCTCGGTGGCGCGGTCTATCTGCGATGCATCCGGAATGGCCACAATAATGTCAGAATATTGCCTGAAAAGTGATTCGTACCCGGCGGTCAAGTCAGAGCGTATCTGCTCGGCGTTGGCTTCCCATTCCGGCACCAATGAAATACCGAAACCTTTTTGCGCGATGCGATATTTTAAGCGCAGCCACTCAATTTGGCTATGGATGATGCTCACTTTGCCCGAAAGTTTCTTTTCGGCGGCGAGGGCATCGGCAAAAAATGCGGTCTTCTCTGCGTCTTCAGCGATGAGTGCGTCGCGCAAAGTTGCGATGTGTTCGGGTTTTACTTCGCCGCCCAATTCCACCAAATCTTTGGCGACTTGCTGTGCGGCTTGCCAACGGGCTTTTTCTGCGGTTTGCACCGCTTCAGATAGCGGAATCGGCGTGATGTCCGGCAATTCCAATGCAGTTTCCCCACGGCTCGATAAATCGGGGGGATTGAGGCTGGCGGTAACGCTTTTTCGCGCTTGGTCTGCCGCATTGATACTCAGATAGGCTTGGTTCAGCGCCTCTAAAACCGATTGACGATATGCCGGTTGCAGGTAATTGCTTTCGGTGGCAAGTAAATATGCTTGGTCGAGATATATTTTCGCCAGTAAATTTTCTTTTTGCGCCGCCAATCCCGAACCGGCTTGCAGGAAAACATCGGTACGCAGTGTATCTGACAAATCTGGGCTGAGCGTGGCAATGCTCCCTGCTAGCTGATAGCTCAATAGTGCCCGTGCGGTATCGCCCTGCTCTGTGAATTTCTTCCCCAGTAAAAGCAACGTGCCGGCGGTCATTTTCATATCAAGGCCGGGGGTCGCAGTGATGATAACCAAGGCTGTTCCCGGTCGAGATTTGTCAATTGCTTGATTTATCACGTCTTCCGGGGCGATACCGCCCAATTGCGCGATAGCTAATGCCGGGTCGATATCGGTGTTTTGCAGCAGTATTTGCGGGCTATCGACCGAGGCCGGTGTTGGTGCATCCGGTTGTTTGACTAAAAATCCCACCACAGCCAGCGAGAGAATCAAAAGAATGATAACGGCTGTGCTGGCGATGGCTATGATGCCAAATTTATTTGACGATTTGAGCATGTAACTGGCTCCTCAATAAAGTTTCACCCAAAGAACCAGTATAACATTGAGTTAAACTGTCTACAAATGATTTAATTTGCGATACGCTCGATTTTTGCGCTAGCATATTGCTGTGTCAGCCAGTTTTGGAATGTGTTAACTCGTAATTGATAGTGATATTCCGGTGTCAGCGGACGGTTATCTGCACGGGCATCCACTTTCAAAATGAAAAAGCCATCTTTCGCGCTGAGTACATCGCTGGTAGAACCGGGTTGCATAGTGAAGGCAACCTGTTCTATTTCCGGCGGTAGAACCCCGACACCGGCGGGAAACCATCCCAAGTCTGCGCCAAATTGTTTTGCTTCGTCGGTGCAGGCATACGAGGTTGCCAGTGTTACAAAGGATGCACTATCGATGAGTTGCTGCTGCGCCGTTTGTGCGGTGTTTTCATCAGAAAAATGCAAACAGCGGGCATGGATTTGCGCGGCTGTGGTTGGCACAGTGGCTGTTATCGCGTTAAACACCGCCTGTGCCTGCATTTCGGCGCTAACAAACTGCTCAAACGCCGCCGCCGACATGTGGTTCTTTGCCAACCAATTTTCCATTGCCTCCGGCGATGTCGCTTGCTCCAACAGTTTAATTTTTTCGGCGGCAAGCGTATCTTGTTTAATACCAAATTTCTCAGCCGTGGCTTGCATCAATGTTCGATTTATGAGCGTTTCAAAAACCAGTGCGTCTGTTTTGGGGTCCGGCTGCCCGCTCGATGCTTCTGTTTGCCAAACTACGCGCTGGGTCTCTACGGTTTCTTTGGAGATTGGAATTCCGTTTACTTGCAGCGCAATGGATGGCGTGGGAGCGGGCTTTAATGCCGAAACACTATTTGCTGCCGGTACCTCTGCCTGCTTCGAGCCGCACGCTGCCAAAATGGTTATCAAAATTGTAAGCGAAAAAAGTTTAGAAAAAAAATAGTTCATGAATGCGCCCCAAAACAAAACTTACCATAACATTATAGCACAACATGTAGACATAATGCAACTAAAAAAAAGAAACCTGCAATTTACAGGTCTCTTTTCGGCAAAAAATACGCAATAAAGATAATTTCTGTGGGGAAAATCAATAACACCAAGCCATGTTACAGGCAATAATACTGAATGTGTTGCCAATCATCGGGCCCAGCAACAATAAAACAGCAATAACGACAACAGCAACCAAAACTAAAATCAATGCATACTCAACCAGCCCTTGCCCTATGTCGTTTTCCAAAAATAACATTCATACCCCCTTTCTTTTGGATTGAAATGCACACATGCATGCACACTTCAATTTTAACAAGAGATTGAGATTGAGTCAATGGGAAAATAGGAAAAACTATATTCGGACGGATGGATAAACAGAGAAAACCCCTATTGTCACAATTTTAGCATCATAAAAAGATGATGTATACTTGAATCACGCATTCAGTTTTCCACCAAAATTGTGGATAACTGTCTAAAAACAGTGGAAAACTGATGGCAACTGTGAAAAACTATGTCAAGGAGAAATTTTCATGGAACTCTTCCGTTCTGCGGGAATCCTGCTGCATCCAACCTCTTTGCCCGGCGCATATGGCATCGGAGCGTTGGGAGACGAGGCATTTAATTTTATAGACTATTTGGCAGCCGCCAAACAAACATTGTGGCAGATATTACCGCTGGGTCCCACCGGTTATGGCGATTCTCCATACGCCTCATTCTCCAGCTTCGCGGGGAACCCATTGCTCATCAGCTTGAGAAAATTGCAGCAGGCAGGCGATATTTCTGCCGAAACGCTGACAGATGCACCATACTTCCCAATGGACAGTGTTGATTTTGGCAGGCTCATTCCGTGGAAGCTAAACGTACTCCATCGAGCCGCCACCCGCTTTCTGCACCACGCCGATGCGGCCCGGATGGAAAAATATGAGCAATTTTGTGCCGCCGAACAATGGTGGCTGGATGATTTTGCCCTGTTTATGGCAGTGAAGGCATATTTTGATGCAAAAGCCCGCCGCGAAGGCGTTTTTGGTGCAATGTGGAGCAACTATTGGGATAGAGACATCGCCCTCCGCGAACCGGATGCGGTGGCTCGTTGGCAATCGCAACTGGCGGAAGAAATTTCCGTGCAAAAAGTATTGCAATTCTATTTTTTCAGCCAATGGGATGCCCTGCACCGTTATGCCAATGAAAACGGCATTCGCATCATCGGCGATATTCCCATCTTTGTTGCGCCGGATAGCGCGGATGTGTGGGCAAACCGCGAACTTTTCCGGTTGGATGAAACCGGGCAGCCCACGGTGGTTGCCGGTGTCCCCCCCGATTATTTCAGCAAAACGGGTCAATTGTGGGGCAACCCGCTCTATAACTGGAAAAAAATGACTGAAAACGGTTACGAGTGGTGGGTAAAACGCATTTCTGCAACATTGAAAATGGTGGACATCGTCCGTATTGACCATTTCCGCGGCTTTGCTGCATATTGGGAAATTCCTGCCGGCGAAAAAACTGCCATCAACGGGCGCTGGGTGCAAGCCCCCGGTGATGATTTCTTCACCACCATACAAAAGACACTGGGTGAATTGCCCATTATCGCCGAAGATTTGGGGGTGGTCACAGAAGATGTGGTCACTTTGCGGGATAAATTTGGTTTTCCCGGCATGAAAGTTTTGCAATTTGCTTTTGATGCAGGGGAATCGGGGGGCAAAGGTGCAACCAATGCCTTCTTGCCCCATAATTTTCTGCCGCACGCAGTGGTTTATACCGGCACACACGACAACGACACCACTCTCGGCTGGTATGAAAAACGCACCGAAGCGGAAAAAGATTTGGTGCGCCGTTACCTTGGCCGCCCCGACCATGATATTGCTTGGGAATTCATTCGGTTGGCAATGGCATCGGTAGCGCAGTTTGCCGTCATTCCTTTTCAAGATGTGCTGGCGCTGGGAACAAATGCTCGCATGAACACCCCCAGTCTGCTGGGCGGCAATTGGCAGTGGCGTTTCCGCGCCGAAGCGCTGAACGATTGGACGGCCGGACGGCTGCGTGAAATGGTCGAATTGTATGGGCGCGACCCGAAAATATGGCAAAATTTACCTAAACCGGAGAAAATCAATATTGAACCGGAGTAAAATCTATGGCGCTCGAAATTATTTCTGCCACCTCGATTGATGATTGCCGCCGGATAGAAGTTTTACAAACGAAAATTTGGGGCGGTCCCGCAATAGATATCGTCCCCGACCACATGCTGTTAACCATTGCCAAAAATGGCGGGGTTGTGTTGCTGGCGCAGCGCAACGGGGAGGCTATCGGTTTTGCCTTTGGCTTTTTGGGAAAAACTGCCGCCGGGCAATTGAAGCATTGTTCGCATCAAGCGGGCGTTCTACCCGGCAATCAAAATGGTGGCGTGGGTTACCAATTGAAGTTGGCACAACGTGCAGCGGTGCTGGCAGAGGGCATCGAGTTGATGACATGGACCTTTGACCCGTTGCAAAGTCGAAACGCCTATTTTAATATGCGGAAATTGGGCGCAGTGAGTAACACCTATTTTCGGGAATTGTATGGCACAATGCGCGATGGATTGAATGCCGGGCTTGCTAGCGACCGGCTGGAAGCGGCATGGCATCTCTCCGGCGAACCGGTGCGGCAGCGGCTGGCGGGAGAATCTTTTCCGCCGAAGGTTGAAACGGGACAAATATTGAACCGCTGCCGGCGCGATACACGCGGTTTTTTCGTCCCGCCGACAACCATCAAACCTTTTGCACAAAAGCGACATTTTTTACAGATTCCATCGAATATCAATGCCATAAAAACAGTTGATATGCCGCTGGCTATCGCTTGGCGCACCCACACCCGCCATTTGTTTGAGCAAGCATTTTCGCAGGGCTATACTGTCACCGATTTTGTTTTTTCGCGTGGAGAAAAAACCGCGTTTTATATGTTGGAGGCATAAATGACAGATATTTCGGCAGAAAAAAACAATAGCATCAAAAACTACTGCGTTTTTTGTTCCGCCAGCGAAACCGTGGATGATAAATTTATGACGGTCGCAGCACAATTGGGCGAACAGATTGCTCGGCAGCAAGGCACGTTGATATACGGTGGCGGGCATGTTGGGTTGATGGGCGCGCTGGCTCGCGCGGTCCGGCGGCATGGCGGCTCGGTAGTGGGGGTGAGCATTGACGCTTTTGAGCAGATGGGGTTATCGCACGCAGCAGTGACCGAATTGCTGGTGACGCACACAATGGCAGAGCGCAAACAACTGATGATTGACCGCGCGGATGCATTCATCGCACTGCCGGGTGGGTTTGGCACACTGGATGAATTGTCCGAAGTTTTAACGTTGAAACAACTCGATTTTCACCGCAAACCGGTGGTTATTTTAAACACCGATGGTGTGTATGACCCATTATTGGCGTTGTTCGAACAGATGGTTCGGCAAAAATTTACCCGCCCGGCGCACCGAGATTTGTTCCATGTGGCGGTAAATGTGCCGGATGCGATGGCGTATCTGCAAAATTACCGACCGCCGGCAGAAATTGACGGGCAGTGGTTTGCAAAATAGTTGCACATGAGAAATTGTAATGCCAACCCCAAAAAGGAGACAATATGAAAATTGACCGTATCGAACTGCACCACATTTCCATGCCGCTGGTACACCCCTTTGAAACAAGTTTCGGCGTGGAAACAAATCGCCCGGCAATTTTGGTGGCGGTTCATGGCGAAGGCATAACCGGTTGGGCAGAAAGTCCCGTCGGTGATAGACCCGATTATTCTGCCGAAACCGTTGTTACCGCCTGGCATGTGCTGAAAGATTTTTTGGTGCCCGGTTTACTCGGACACCCGATTGATGCCCCTGCCGATATTTTTTCTTCCCCCGGATTTAAAATGGTGCGCGGGCACAATATGGCAAAAGCCGCGCTGGAAAATGCCGTGTGGGATTGGCTTGCCCGCATTAAAAATGTGCCGCTGCAAAAAATGCTCGGCGGGGAAAAAACACGGGTGGAAGTGGGGGTCAGCATCGGCATTCAACCGACACTGACCGGATTGTTGGCGCGCGTCGAAAAATTTATCGCTGCGGGTTACGGGCGAATCAAAGTAAAAATCAAACCGGGCTGGGAATTGGAACCATTGATGGCCATCCGGCGCGAACACCCCACCATCAAGTTGATGGCTGACGCCAATTCAGCGTTTGGTATTGCTGATTATCCGCTGTTTCAGCGGTTTGAGCCGTTAAATCTGCTAATGATAGAACAGCCGCTGGGGTACGATGATATCATTGACCATGCCGAATTGCAATCGCATCTGAAAACGCCCATATGTTTGGATGAGAGCATCCACACGCCCGGCGATGCCCGGCTGGCATTAAAATTAGATGCGGCGCGGGTTATCAATATCAAAGTGGCGCGAGTGGGTGGTTTTTCAAACGCGCTGGCAATCCACAATTTGTGTGCTGCAGCCGGTGTGCCGGTGTGGTGCGGTGGTATGCTGGAAACGGGTATCGGGCGGGCGGCAAATTTACATTTGGCAAGCCTGCCAAATTTTGTGCTTCCCTCCGATATTTCTGCCACCGACCGTTACTATCGCCGCGATATTGCCGAGCCGGTTTTTACGCTCAATACCGAAGACAGCACCATTTCCGTGCCGCAAGGCGCGGGTATCGGGGTAACGGTGGACGAAGCGCGGGTGGCAGAATACCGCTTGCGGCGTGAGGAGATTCGCTGATGTTCACGGTGGTGTTGGTTGAACCGCAAATTCCGCAAAACACGGGGAACATCGCCCGGTTGTGCGCGGCAATGGATATGAAACTGTTGATTGTTGGCAAGCCCGGCTTTTTCTGGGATGACCGCCATCTCAAACGCGCCGGGTTGGATTATTGGCAGCACGTTCAAATGGAACATATCCCCGACCGAGATAAATTTTTTGCCGAACTCGATTTGTCGCGCAGTTATTTGTTGACAACCAAAGTTGACCGTCCATACACCGAAATTCAGCCGCAGCCGGGCGATTATTTTTTGTTCGGTAGCGAGACGGCGGGGTTGCCGGTATGGTTTCTGCACGACAATCCGCAAGCATGTTACACCATCCCAATGAAAAATCCCGGCGTGCGCAGTCTCAATTTGGCAACCAGTGTTGGCATTGTGATGGCGCATGCTCTGGCACAATTTAACTTTCAATAGGTGAAAAATGGCT
>Ga0114931_10002401_pt1 | contig 23849 bp, 23 predicted proteins | sample 2SBtaG_FD_89579 | JGI IMG/M metagenome (GOLD analysis project Ga0114931, IMG submission 89579) | Deep subsurface microbial communities from Kolumbo volcano to uncover new lineages of life (NeLLi) - 2SBTROV14_V59a metaG | ecosystem: Environmental > Aquatic > Marine > Volcanic | place: Kolumbo... | reverse complement strand
TTGAATTGTTGAAACAAAGGTTGCAACCCGAAAGTGACAGGTTCGATAAATGTTTATCGATTCTTGATCGTTCTACGAAAAAGATAAGCGAATATTTTTCAAGCGAAATTAAGTAATTATGCCATGTGTTATTAATGTAACTGCTTGTGGATAAAAGGTTCAAATGGAACTTCTTTCTTTAAATGAAATGAGTATGCTTCAGGGGGATTTACAAAAATTATCCCTCCCCAGTACGGCCAATCTTTATGTGTCTTTAGGGTTGCCGGAGTTGTTTCGAAGAGTAGACACTATTTCTGCTCGACAATTTGAAAATTCCTGGTTATATATTCCTCAAGAACATATCAAGTCTCTTCGGCAAAATTTGATTGTTACCGGGAATAATCTGTCCCATAGTTATGTCTCTCGTCATTCCATTGTTATAGAAGGTTATCGTTTATATCCCATTTTATTAAAAGGAAAAGTAGCGGGAGTAATTGTTGATAAATCTGAGAACAAACTAAAAATTAACAAAAAAATTTCTTCTATCATATTAGATAGTTTAAAATCATTTGAGGAAAAAATCACCAAATCCGACAATGATATTATTAAAAAATTTCTATCAAACATCCATCGGTATAATAATAACTTAGATAATTTTTTTAAATTTTTGTTAAAACTTTTAACCAGTCAGTATCCCAATAGTTGCGGTGCCTTTTATCATAAGCAAAAAGATATCTATAAGTTAAGAATGGTCGTGGGACATTTGGGTAAATATGATAAATTCCCCAGTAAAATTGATACCATTACCACTCAACAATGGGATACTTTTATTCATAAAAATACTTTTTGGATTCCAGCGGAGTTAGTACCTCCTCATCCTTCTTTTTTAACTACTCCGCCAGATTTTTTATTTATTCACCCGGGGATTGAATCGGAGTTGAATAATTATGTTATCGTTTTAGCGGTTGATGGTGATATTGAATACAAAGATATGGAAAAGATAAAAGAGCTGGCAAATCTATCTTCACGTTTTCATGATTCACAATTTATGAATCCTGTTGAATTGTTAAAGCTCTATAATATTTTAATTACCGATTCCGAAGACTCCATAACGTTTGATAAGATGTTATTAAAATTATTCGATTTATTGAAAAAACAAATCACTCTTTCTCGGTTAAGTTTCATGAATTCTAAAGGAGAAATGATAAAGGTAGTTTTTCCCGACAATAAAACAGAACAGGAAATTATCCATACATCTATGAATGAAAATGAAAATAGAATATTTGAAGAACTTAAGAAAGAAGATATAATTTTTGTTTCAGATATTGGCAAATTCAATCACTCGGAAGAAACGACTCAACAATACCAACGAGATAATGTAAAATCGGAGATTTATTTTTCAATTAAATTCCCGGATAATAGTTTAAGAGTGCTATCTATCGGTTCTCCCGTTGCGGGAGAATATTTGAATTCATATAGGGAATCTTTAATCTACCATGCTCAATTTGTTAAGCATTTTTTGATGATAAAAAACGAAGGGAAAGAATTCAATTTGGATTTTATCAACGAGACTATCCATCACAAACAATTGTTAGCATTACATAGATTGGATACAATCGGGAAATTATCTGAAGGTTTCTATCATGATATATTTAGCCTTCTATCGGTTATTATGGTACAAAGCGAAATGTTGTCAAAGGGAATGAGTGATGGCAACCAAATATTGCCTCAAAAAAAGATAGAATCGGGACTTGAAAAATTAAATCAGGTTGCGGATGAGTTAACTTTCTATCTTAACAAGCACAAAGAGATTTGTACTATAAGCACTCGTAATTCCGCTGAACAAGTTTCTTGTAATGTTTTTCTGAAAGAGTTACCGGTAATTACCAAGGGTTATATTCAGCAGATACAAGATTTAAAAAATATCTCTTTAAAGATTATTGTCGAAACAACATCGGGTATAAATTTTAGTTTAAGTCTCTCGGAGATATATGATTATATTTTACCGTTGATATTATCCGTTATGGATCATGCTATCGTTTCAGGTACTATTTATGTTCAGATAAGAAATATACAAAATCAAGATATGCTGGTTTTAAAATCTCCGGAAAGAATTGTCGGTGATGTTTCTTTTAGTAAGATTTTTCAAGGTGCTTTCCCTTTTTATAAAATTAGCGAGTATGATTTACAAACCAATAATTATCTATTGGGTGATATAACTTTTACTGGTTCCTTTGATAATAATGGCGGTTTTCAAATAAAAATTGCCAAACAATCCACGATGTTTACGGAAGAAAAAAGTGATTTTAAAAAGAATAAAACATATTAATTGAGCGTAATATGGAATCTTCTTCATTATTGATTAAAAAGTTCTTTCATATCAAAAAAAGTGATAAGATAAATATCATTTTTGAACAGGTAGAGAGAATATCATCTTTATCGGTAGGGATATTAAATGCTGATTTTGTAGCTCTCTTTTATAAACATGATGAAGAAGAAAATTTCATACCTCTTTCTTATTATAACAAAACAGACAAGCAAATTATAAATTTTAATAAATTGGAAAACATCTGGATTAATCAAAAAGACTCATCTCTCATACTTAAGAATGAGTTTGTCGATTTTTCATCGGGTAGTAAGTCTGAACTATTCGTCAATGAATCTTTTGCCAGAGATAATAATTTTACCTGCGCTTACTTTTATCCTTATTATAGCAACCAAAATTTAAAAGGGGTGATGACTTTCTTTTGGCAAAACTCTCCCGACAAGAAATTATTTAAGGATCTTTCTCTGTTAAATCAACTCTCAGACTTGTTGTTAATAACTATGGATGGTGCCTATGAACTTAATGATTTTGACGATTATTCTCAAAGATTATCAGAGTTGATAGACATGTTTGAATTGAATATCAGCGAGTTTAATTATAATGAACTGCTGTTGAAATTAATGACTTATATCGGGAAAATTATTCCTCAAGCGGGAATTTGTGTTTTTACTTACGATGTTCAAGCCGATTTATTTAATATGGTTGATTATTGTAATAGTCACCCGCCTCATGCAGTCTTTATAAACTCAGTGACGAAAATATTGAAAGAATTTTGTGATAAGAATAATAATTGCTATGAATCTATTGGGAAATGGAAAGATATTAGTGATAGATTTAAAGAAGAATACACCGCTGTTTTAGTTTCTCCAATATGTTTTGACTTGACTTCTAAAACGATTTTGGTCACTTGGACAAATGAAATGGATGGTCTTACCGCTAATGATAGGGAGTTATTGTCAATATTTAGTCTTTTCACTTATAATATTTTGAAAACCGCCATGACGGTAAAAAAGCTTTCGTATGCAAACAGGTTATTGAAAAAATCATCACAACGATTGGCCGATGTGGAAAGCTTGGCGGCATTGGCGGATATGACCTCAGGAGTGGCTCACGATTTGAATAATATAATCGGAGGGGTGATTGGTAGAATTCAGCTTTTAAAATTGAAAGTTAAAAATGAACCATGGGTGAAAGAGCTAAATAAAATTGAACATCTGGTCCTCGATGGCGCCGATACCATAAAAAGAGTTCAGGAATTTTCTGTCAGCGCCAAAAACAAAAAATTAGATAAAATAAACCTTTCAATAACAGTAAATGATTATTTTAAAAGAAGCGACTTAAAATGGCAAAAGATAGCTGAAAAGAAAAATATTTCAGTTGCTGTTAAAAATTTTGTTGATAAAGCCTTAATTAATGGCATTCCCGAAGATATCTTTACCATATTGGATAAACTCATCGAAAATGCTGTGGAAAATGCCTATGAAAACAGTACGGTTGATATCATTATTTCCGATGAGAATAAATATTACCAGATTTCCATATCCAATCAGGGACAGCCTATTGATAATTCAATAAAAGAAAAAATCTTTCTTCCTTTTTATTCATCTAAAAAATCTCATTCGGCTGGGTTGGGGTTATCAATTGTGCATGGTATTGTTATTCGTCATCAAGGGAAAATTGATTTGGAGTCCGATGCTCAAAAGGGAACGATATTTAATGTGAGGTTTCCCAAAGTTGAAAGGGTTGATGAAATATCAGAAATTACTCGCAAAGATAAACGGATTCGACAACTGAAAATTCTTTTAGTCGATGACGATGAGCAAATTAGGGAAGTCTTAAGCGATATGCTTACGATAGATGGCCATGAAATCACTGCTTGTAGTGATGGTCATAGCGCCCTATCGGCCTTCAGGAAAAATCATTATGATTTAATAATTACGGATTTGGGTATGCCCGGTATGTCCGGACTTGACTTATCGGGAATTATCCATAAGGAAAAACCCCGATTGCCGATAGCTATGATAACCGGCTGGGGAACACAGTTGAACAAGGATGAAATAGCAATGAAAGGGGTAAAGGCTCTTTTGCCCAAGCCATTCCACTTAAAAGACATAAAAGCACTCATTAAAGAATTGGTAGTGAATTAAAAAAATCTTAAAAATCATTTGCCTTTTTTATCTAAGTATTTATATTTCCCACAACATAAGAAGTCTTCAGGGTGAGGCGTAACTCCTCGACCGGCGGTTAAAGTCCGCGAGCCGTTTTTTTCGGCAGAATCTGTGAAATTCAGATACCGACGGTATAGTCCGGATGAAAGAAGACAGATATTTCTTTATATCCTGTATTGCCATACCCTGAAGAAAATTTAGGGTTTTTTTATGGCGGATTCCGCAGACTATAAATTTATGGAGCTTGCCTTATCCTTGGCAGAAAAGGGAAGAGGTAAAACAAAACCCAATCCCATGGTTGGTGCCGTATTGGTTAAAAACGGTAAAATCATCGGACAGGGTTATCATCGTGCCGTCGGAAAAGACCACGCCGAAATTGCCGCCTTGAAAGATGCCCAAAGACAAGCAAAAGGGGCTACTTTATATGTCAACTTGGAGCCATGTTGCCATTCCGGGCGCACCGGTCCTTGTACCAAGGCGATTATTAATGCTAAAATTTCAAAGGTGGTTTTGGCTAAAAAAGATCCTAATCCGCTGGTGAATGGCAAAGGCATAGCTCAGCTTAGAAAATCAGGTGTTAAGGTTGTTGGGAATTCTTGCCAAAGAAGCCGCTTTATTGAACGATTCTTATTACGCTTTTTATAAAAACAAACGACCTTTTGTAATCTTGAAATTAGCTCAAACGATAGATGGTCGTATCGCTTCTTTGAATGGCGACTCAAAATGGATTTCCAGCCATAGGTCGTTAAAGATGGTTCATAAACTCCGAGCGGAGGTGGATGGTGTGGTCGTTGGAATGGGAACCGTCAAAGCCGACAATCCTTCTCTTACCGTTCGCTATGTAAAAGGAGAAAATCCCTATCGCATTATCATTTCCGAGTCGTTGAAATTTCCTCCCAAAACTAAGTTATTGGATAACAATCGAGATTTTAAAACGATTATCGCAACCACTGAAAAAGCTATGGGAAAATTTTCCAAAACTAAGAGAGGTCGCAACATAATCTATTGGCTGCTGAAGAAAAATCGTCAAAGTGGTATTAGCCTTACCGATTTTTTAGAGAAAGCTCGTGATTTTAATTTGCGTTCTCTTCTGGTGGAAGGCGGGAGTAAACTGGCGACATCTTTTCTAAAAGCCGGTTTAGTTGATAAATTGATTTTGATAACAGCTCCTATGATTCTCGGTAATGGTATTAATACCGTAGATGAGCTGAATATCCGCCGTTTATCACAGTCTATAAAGTTTCGCAACGAATATTGTTTTAAAAACGGTAAAGACTTTGTCTTTGTCGGTTATCCTCAAAAGGGAGGTCGATAATGTTTACCGGTTTGGTGGAAACAACAGGTGTGGTTAAAAAAATAAATCAACAAGGGAATTACAAAATTTTAACCCTTGCTTCATCAATCCCGACAAAAGAATTACCGTTAGGGGCTTCGGTCGCTTGTGATGGTGCTTGCTTGACCGTTGTTGCTTCCGGTACTAATAACTTTGTTGTTGAGGTCTCTCAAGAATCTTTGAACAAAACCATAGTAAAAAACTATCGGATAAATACTCTAATCAATATAGAGCGTGCTTTGAAAATAGGGGAGCGGTTGGGGGGACATTTTGTTAGTGGTCATATCGATGATATCGGGATAGTTGATTACGTAAAACCCATTGGAGAATCTTTGGAGGTAGCCGTTTCATATAATAAAAAATATGACCATCTCGTTATTGAAAAAGGTTCCATTGCCATTAATGGTATTTCTTTGACAATCAATAAAATCAAAACAGGTTGGTTTGCTGTTAATCTTATTCCGCATACTGTCAAAAATACCAATATAAAAACGTTGAAAAAAGGAGATGAACTGAATTTGGAGTTCGATATGATAGGTAAATATATTTCTAAAAATATAAATAACTCAAAAAGTAAAATCACAAAAGAAAAACTTATAGAAAGTGGATGGTAGCAATGGATAATCATTATAAATTTAACACCATACCGGAGGCGATAGAAGAAATACGTGCGGGGAAGTTTATAATTGTTGTTGATGATGAAGAACGTGAAAATGAAGGCGATCTTATTATGGCGGCGGAGAAAGTTACTCCGGAAACTATCAATTTTTTTGCTATTCATGGACGCGGTTTGGTATGTGTCAGCCTGACGGAGAAAAAAATCGAACAGCTTAAATTGCATCCAATGGTAGAAAACAATACCTCCAAGTTGGGAACGCGCTTTACCGTCTCTGTTGATGCCGTTGATGGGACAACGACCGGTATCTCGGCTTATGATAGAGCGGTAACCATTAAAACTATTTTCGATGATAAAGCGACACCGGAAGATCTCGCTCGCCCCGGTCATATTTTCCCTATCAAAGCATTAGACGGGGGGGTGCTTTCGCGTGCGGGTCATACCGAAGCTTCTGTGGACTTGACTCGCTTAGCCGGTTTGAAGCCAATTGGGGTTTTATGTGAGATTATGGATGATGATGGCAGTATGAAACGAGTCCCTAAACTTATGGAGTTTGCTCAAAAGTATAATTTAAAGATAATCACGGTTCGTGATTTAATTGCTTATCGTCGCAGAACGGAAAATCTGGTAAAAAAAATAACTACGGTTGATTTGCCCACCGCCTACGGAAACTTTAAACTCCATCTCTATCGCTCTGATATTGATGATCATCACCATTTGGCTTTAACGAAAGGAGATGTCGCCGGTAAAAAAAATGTGCTGGTTAGGGTTCATTCCAGCTGTTTAACCGGTGATGTCTTTGGTTCCTGTCGTTGTGATTGTGGAACTCAACTTCATAAAGCGATGGAGATGGTCGAAAAAGAAGGTCTGGGAGTTGTTCTTTATATGCGGCAGGAAGGACGCGGTATTGGTCTTGCCAATAAAATTTTAGCTTACAAACTACAGGAACAGGGCAGAGATACGGTGGAAGCCAACGAAGAACTCGGTTTCGATGCCGACCTGAGAGATTATGGAGTAGGTGCTCAGATTTTGGTTGATTTGGGTTTGACATCAATCAGGCTGTTGACCAACAATCCCAAAAAAGTTATTGGGTTAAAAGGGTATGGATTGGAAATAGTGGAACGCGTTCCCATTCAGATAACTCCTTCGCGTTATAACTTAGCATATCTGGAGACCAAACGCGATAAAATGGGACATATTTTAAATTTCAATAAATAAAGGTGATAAAAATGAATTATAACATTTATGAAGGCAATCTTGATGCTACCGGAAAAAGTTTTGCTCTTATTGTAAGTAGATTCAATCATTTCTTGACTGATAAGCTTCTCGATGGGGCTATTGATTGTCTCAAACGTCATGGCGTTGGTGAAAAAAATATTACTGTTGTTTATGTTCCCGGTGCTTTTGAAATTCCTTATGCTGCCTCCAAAATAGTCCATAAAGATTTTGATGCTATCGTATGTTTGGGAGCTGTTATTCGCGGCGAGACTCCTCATTTCAATTATATCGCTAACGAAGCATCCAAAGGAATTGCCAAAATTGCTTTGGATAGTGGCAAACCGGTGATTTATGGTTTGGTTACGGCTGATACTTTAGAGCAAGCCATTGAGCGCTCCGGGACCAAAGCCGGTAATAAGGGTTGGGATGCCGCCGCAGCTGCTATCGAGATGATTAACCTATACGATAGTATTGAAAAATGATACAAGAATCTCTTCGTCATCGCGCACGGGAAATTGTTCTGAAAACTCTTTATGCCTATGAACAGGGAGGAGAAGCAACCAATGATATTTTCAATGACCTGCTGGAGAAGGAAGAATTAAATAAAAAAAACGCGGAATTCGCACATACTCTGTTAAAGCTGGTTATGGAAAATATCGAGTGGGCTGATGAACATATTACTCAATTGGCTGAAAACTGGGAACTAAAACGAATTGCTATCGTTGACCATCATATCTTGCGGATGGGGTTGGTGGAATTGGAAAAAATTCCCAGTACCCCCGTAAAAGTTGTTATTGATGAAGCTATTGAATTAGCAAAAGAATATTCAACTTTGGAGTCTTCCAAATTTATCAATGGTATCCTTGATAGTTTCCTCAAAAAAAAAGAAGGATAGTCGTAAAATGGATAAATAAAAGATTGAAAATAAATCTTTGAGTTTCCTTATTAAAATTGCTATACTTTTATTTAATGTTTTGGAAATTGTTTTGAAGCTATCAGATTAACCCGCTAAAAGGATTGTATGAAAAAATATTTTAGCAAGTTTGATAAGGTCAATGCTTTTATTGCCTTTGCTCTTTTGGTTTTTACTCTCGTAATTTATTTTTTGACAAAAGCTCCAACGTTATCTTTTTGGGACTGTGGTGAGTTTATCGCTGCCGGTTCTATTTTAGGGGTTCCTCACCCTCCCGGTTCACCATTGTATGTTCTTATTGCTCGTCTATTTTCACTTATCCCTTTTGCTTCAGATATTGCAGTGCGGATTAATATGCTTTCGGTTATTTCATCGTCGTTAGCCGTATTGTTTGCTTATTTGACTGCCGTTAGGATGCTTCACTTGGCGTTTAAAAAAGATGATTCTCTCTTGACCCGAATTATCATATATGCCGGGGGAGTGAGTGGGGCATTGTTTTTGGGTTTTGGGCTGACCTCTTGGAATAATGCGGTGGAAGCCGAGGTTTATGGTTTATCGATGATGATGTTTATGGCTATTCTTTGGCTGACGATGATTTATATCGAAAACAAAGATTCCGCTTTCGGCAATAGATTGATGTTACTGATATTTTTTATTGCTTTTGCCGGTATTGGGGTGCACATGACCACTTTTATGGTTATGCCCATAGTGGTTTTGTTTTTTATCTTGAAAAAAGGATCCCCTCCCAAAATTTGGTTTATTGTAGCTACATTTTTTATTTTAGAACTCTATTTGGTCTTTGCAACATCTTCTCGCCCCGGTGAAATCCCCTATTATATCCCGTTGCTTATCGTAACCATCTTTTATCTGTTTTATGTGTTTTCTTATGAAAAAATACCGGCTTTGTATCTGTATATCGGAGGAGGTTTCCTTTTAGCTGTTCTTCCGTTTTTTGGTATTATAGTTAATTCAATAAAAAAAATGTCTTCGGTTGAACAATCAATAAAACCTATTGGCATTTTATCTACGGTAGGGATTTTATCTTTTGTTGTTTTATTAGTCGGAGGATTTTTTTTACTTTTAAAATATTTCTCTGCTAAAAAGAAAAACCAAGAACAACCTCATTATATAATAGCTGCCCTTTTCATCTTGATTGCCGGTGTGATGACCGGTCTATTGTATGTACCAAAAGGTTATTTTATGTTCTTGCTGGTCTCTTTGGTTTTGTTATCAATTATTGTTATGGTTATCGGGAAATATATCCATTGGCCTATTTTAATCGCTACTGTTTGTGTGTCTCTTATTATTTTGGGAGTAATGCAATTTTTGTGGGGACTGGTGATTGGTGTGATTGCCATTTTGATTGTCGGAATCTTTTTCAAACAAACCGGATGGAAAAGTGCTTTGTTAATTACATTAATGGCTATAATCGGATTTTCTGACAATCTTTTTATTCCTGTACGCTCTTCCTGTCAGCCTGATATCAATGAAAATAACCCTTCCCAAAGTTTATTAACAACCAAGAATTTTATCGAGCGAAAACAATACGGTTCTCAATCGATGGTAATGCGGATGTTTAAGCGCCGTGCGGAATGGGTTAATCAATTCGGTAATTATCGACGGATGGGTTTCTGGCGCTTTTTTAACGAGCAGTATGGTTTAATCGGAAATCGTTTTATTATTCTTTTTGTTATCGGACTTTTTGGTATATGGGAACTTGTGCGACGAAAAACAGAATTAGGGACTTCGTTTTTGATTTTACTGTTGATTACTTCGGTGGGATTGGTGCTGTATATGAATTTTGCCGATGGCACCCGTCAAAGTCCGGTAACAGGTGCCGATTATATCGAAGTGCGAGACCGTGACTATTTTTTCACGCCTGTTTTTATGCTGTTTGGTTTAGCCATTGGGGGAGGATTGACTTTTTTTATCAATTTTTTGAGAGAAATAGTCAACAACTTTACCCCTTGGATTAAAAAGATTATTATTATCAGTTCTTTGATATTTTTCTTATTACCTTCTTTTAGCTTGGCAAGAAATTATTATTATGCCAACCGTTCCCATAATTATATCCCTTTTGATTATGCTTGGAATATTTTTATATCCACCGATAAAAATGCGATTCTTTTTACTGCCGGTGATAATGATACTTTTCCCCTATGGTGTCTTCAGGAAGCGTATCGTATTAGAAGAGATATTAAAGTTGTCAATCTTTCTTTAGCCAATACGAAATGGTATATTAAACAACTCAAGTCTATTATGGGTATTGATTTGGGTTGGAGCGATGAACAAATTGATCATTTGCGGCCTTTTAGAACTCGACAGGGGGGAGTTTTTCGTTTACAAGACCAGGTGGTTTCGGAAATTCTTAAAAAGAATTATGGCAAAAGGCCGATAGAGTTTTGTATTACCGTTCCTTCTTCGGCAAGAAAATTTGAAGGCAAATCAATTGACTCCATGCTTATTCTCAATGGTATGGCTTGGCGGATGACTTTTGATGGTAGCGGAAAACGAATTGATGTCGATGCTTCCATTGATTTGTTTACCAATCCTCAAAAATTCCGTTATAGAAGTATTGCTGACCATAATGTATATAAGGATGAAGCGACAAGGCGGGTTACGATTAATTATACTCGTAGTTTTATGCGTATTGCCGATACTTTAAGGAAAGAAGGGGATAGTAGCAGACTGGTTTGGTTGATGAAGCAAGCTATTAAATATGTTCCTTATTCTACCGATGCAATTAATTATCTGGCGGCTTATTATAGTGAAACCGGTAGGGAAAAGGATTTGGAACAATTAATTGCCAATACTCAGTATGGTGATAAAAAATGGTTGAAAACCCTTTTGGGACGTCTTGAGCATCGGCAGGGGAACGATCAAAAAGCAGAAGCTATCTATAAAGATGTTATTATTCGTAATCCTACTTATCGCCCGTCCTTTGAAGATTTGATGCGTTTGTATTATAATAAACGGAAACCGGAAAAATTAAAGCAACTTATCCGTTTTTGGTTAAAGAACAATCCCAATGATAATAAAATGAGAATGTTGCTTGAATCAGTTGATAAAGAATTTAAAAAACAAAAATCCGATAAAAGCACCAACTAATGGAAATACTTGCTCTCAACTGGAACGATTTAAAAAACCCTTATGCCGGAGGTGCCGAGGTGCACCTTGAGGAGCTTTTGCGTCGTCTTGTTAGTTATGGACATCAAGTAACTCTTTTTTGTTCGGGATATAAAAACTGCCCTAAAGAAGAGATAGTTGACGGGATAAAAATTATCAGACGGGGGAATCGCTTTAATTTTAATTTGGTAGCTCCTTTTTACTTAAGAAAAATTGTCAGGCAAAACAAATTTGACATTCTTATAGAAGACATAAATAAGATTCCATTTTATACTCCTTTATACCTGAAAATGAAAACATTGGTTGTCGTTCCTCATCTTTTTGCAACCACCGTTTTTTATGAAATAAACTTTATTTTGGGAAGTTATATCTATTTAGCCGAAAGGCCTTTGGTCAGTATTTATAAAGGGCTACCGTTTAATGTTATCTCCGAATCGACCGCCGAGGATATAATCAAAAGAGGGATACCTCAAAAAGATGTTTCCATCATTCACTGCGGGATAAATCGCCAATTGTATGTTCATAATTCCCAAATAAACAAATACGAAAATCCTACAGTGTTATATATTGGTCGTATAAAAAAATATAAATCGATACAACATTTGATTAAAGCATTTAAAATGGTTAAAGAAAAATTACCAAAGGCTCAGTTAATGATAGTGGGAAGCGGTGACTATTTAGAAAATTTGCAAGCTCTGGCAAAATCATTGAATTTACAATCAAGTGTGGAATTCCCCGGTTATGTTTCCACCGAAGAAAAGGTTTATCGGATGCAAAGAGCACATGTAGCGGTTTTGCCTTCATTAAAAGAAGGATGGGGGTTAACAAATATCGAAGCTAACTCAACGGGAACAACTGTGGTGGCATCTAATTCTCCGGGGTTAAAAGATTCTGTTGTTGACGGCAAAACAGGTTTTTTGTATGAATATGGCAATATTGAGCAACTGGCTGAAAAGTTGCTGGCTATTCTTACTGACGACGCTCTGAGACAAAATTTGGAAAAAGGTGCTATGGAATGGGCAGAAAAATTTAACTGGGATACCGCCGCCAAAGAATTTGAATCATTATTGTTAGAAATTGTTGAAAAGAAATAATGTCAATTAAAACAAAAAGATATCTTTATTTATTACTTGGTCTGGTTGTTTCCGGATTATTAATCTGGATTCTTTTTAGAAATATTGATTTCAAAAAACTATTTTTGGCTTTGGAAGAGGCTAATTATTATTGGTTAATACCCAATATTATTCTAATCGTTGTTACTATGTATTTACGGGCTTACCGTTGGAAATTTATGGTTATCCCCATAAAGAAAATTAAATTTTCCAATCTATTTGCCGCCACTTGTATTGGCTTTATGGCTAATAATGTGCTCCCTTTGAGATTGGGAGAGTTTGTCCGTGCTTATTCTTTATCTTCTCAAGATAAGGGGATTACCAAATCGGCTTCTTTGGCAACCATTTTTGTTGAGCGGATGGTCTTTGATTTGATGGCGTTGCTTTTAATTTTCGGTGCTGTTTTAACTTTTTCCGAAAGCTTAAGACATCATTTGGATGCGAACATTATTTTTTCCACCAAAGTTGCTATTGTTGTCGCTTTAATCGGTTTGTTGATAGTACTTATATTGGCGTTGCGTCCTAATCAGGTGGGAAATATCTTAACCAAATATCTTTTCTTTTTACCTACCAAAGTTAATGATTTTATAAAGAATGTTATTATTAAATTCTCCCGAGGCTTAAAGTTTATAACCCAATTTAAGTTGGTCACTAATGTCGGGTTGCAAACATTTGTTATTTGGTTTGTTATGGGGGTTTCCAATTATTTTGTTTTTAAAGCCTTTTATTTCAAAATTCCTTTTGATGCATCCTTTGTTCTTTTGGTTTTTGTTTCCATATTGATTTTGGCACCATCGACCCCGGGTTTTTTGGGAGTATATCATTACGGAGTCGTTTTAGCCTTGGCGGTATATGGAATTCCCAAAGAAGAAGCCCTTTCCTGTGCTCTTGTTCTTCATGCCACCCAGTATATCGTTGTTACTTTGATGGGATTTTACTTTTTGAAAAAAGAACACTTGTCATTAAAAGATTTAGAGGATAGCGCGGCGGAAGAAATAAAAGATTTGGAAACTACCGAGTAATAGATATGTTTTATTAATAAGCCCAAGTAAAATAATTATCTTATTATTAAAGATAGCTTGTTATCTTAAATATTTTACTTTAAATAAATTATTGAAGTCTAATATTTATCTTGTATATTGCTAAGTGTATAATTCATTTAATCGTAATTCTGTTTCACTTGAGAGTGGATTTTTAAAAAGTTATGCGCCACAGCAGCTTTAACCGTTGGATATTTTTTATACTAATAGTATCAGCTTTTTTTCGTTTTGGATATCTGATTTTCGGTGATGTATTACCGGTGATGTGGGATGCTCGCCGTTATGCTGCTGCGGCTATTGGAATATTATCGTATGTGGATGCTAAAGATTTTTATCCCCCACAGAACGCTCAGGATGATCGCTATCAATTCAAATATTATAACGATAAGTATATTCAAGGGGAGCAAATAGATTGGTTGGCATATAAACCCCATACTTTGACTCAAGCAAGGAATGAGCTTTTTTTTAGTGGTCCGTTATATCCTTTTTTCTTATCGGCTATCTTTTATTTGGCTCCTGCTTCTGATTTTACTTTTGCCAGAATTTTTGGCATTATCCTCGATTTATTGTCCAATCTCTTGATTATATTAATTGCTATCAGATTGGCGGGACGTGCGGTAGCATTAATCGTAGGCTTTATTTATGCTGTTTATTTTCCTTTTATTTTAACTTCTACGATATTAATGTTGGAAACTTCTACCAGTTTTTTAATTCTTTTAGCTGTCTATTTGATGTTGCGAGCATTTGAAAATGATAATAAAAAATTCTATGTGTTAGCCGGAATAATAACGGGATTATTGATTTTAAACAAACCGACGGCAATGCTGTTGGGTATTCCTTTTGTTATTTCTTTTTACTTTTATACGAAAGGGAAACTATCTTTAAATGTGCTCATCAATCGTCTTTTAATTTATATTGTCCCTGTGCTTATAATATTTTTATCTTGGTTAACCGTCGCTTCGCTAAAATACGACCAGTTAACTTTACGAGAACCGACCTACAAAGAAGCTAATTTAAGACAATCGTCTTCAATAATATTTGAAGGTTATGATCTTGATAAGATAGAGAAAAATTTCTGGAGCTATTCCATTGAAAAAGAGATATTACATAATCCTTTTGGTTATGTGGGGCTTTTAGCAAAAAAGTTCGAGCGTCTTTGGAGTCGTCCTTTTAACGATTTCAAAAAATCGTTTATCATTCCCTATGGAATTGACGAGATTATCCATAAGATTATTGTATCTCTTGGATTGTTTGGTCTTTTAATATTGTTGATACGAAATTTCGGTAAAGCAAGTTGGATATTTTTTATAGCAGGTTATTATTCATCGATTCATGTCATTTTTCATTCCGTTTCGCGATATAGTTTTAATGCTTTGCCTTTGGTTATGATTGCCTCGGGGTATTTTATTTATGAAGCTATCGAGTATTATCTTAATCATCAGAAAAGCAAACGGAGGTTGCTTGTTTTAGCATTATTGATCTTGCTTTTGATGTGGATCTTCAATTATTCTTGGATTAATACTGTTTTCCATACCGGTTTGTCAAAGATGATAGTATCGTCTGTTTTAATCATAAAATATATTCTATCCGCAATCGCTTTATGGATATTGAGCTGTTTGTTTTTACCTAATAAAAATTTCCTCAAAAAGTTACTTTTACCCGTAGTGGCAACATTGGTGTTTATGGTTGTTGGGTGGTCTACCGTGTTATCTCGAAACGAATGGTCGGAATTTGTTTGCCGATTGAATAATACGGCTATGAAAGCGGGAACAAGGATTTATATTTCGAATTTTCAGCCCACTAAAAAAGGAGAATTATTGGCAGCCGTGATTGATATTAATTCCGGTCGAGGACGAAAGAATACTTTTACTGTTTCTATTGGCAACTTATATGATGAATTTGTCGGCGGTAAACCACCGTTATCAAAATTATTTTACCCAAAGCCGACATATAAATTTTATGCACGCTTAGAGCCGATTGGTATAGAAGAATTTAGACAGTATGCTATTATTCCCGTTGAGGATTCTATTGTTCAAAAAGATTTAGATGAAAAAGGGTATATTGATATCTCGGTGGCTATCAATAGTCGTATCAAAGAAAAAAATAATTTTGTCAATATTTACGGGAATTACCCCGTTGATGATACCATTCACTATATTCCCGGAGTAAGGTTTACTTCTATTGAACGTTATGTTCATAAAAACGACCCTCGGATAAGATATCCGGTAAAATTTTTATCCGATTCGACGATTTCTTATTATATTAAACGTAATAATAATATTATTATTAAAGGAACTGATTTGTCTCCTTCGCCGGGATATCAGACCGGGAGATATAATATCTTTTTAATACATTTTATGCCCGATGGCAGTTTTGTGGTTTATTGAAAGGTAAAATAATGAAAATTGGTATAATTGGCTGTGGTTATTGGGGTCCCAATTTAATACGAAACTTCAATGCTCAAGAAAAAGCGGATGTCGTGGCGATTTCGGATTTGCGTCAAGAAAGGCTGGATTTTATATCCCATCAGTATCCTTCCGTTAAGTTGTTGACCACCGATGCCAACGAATTACTCGAATCTCCCGAGATAGATGCGATCGTTATCGCTACTCCTGTTTCCACCCATTTTTCTTTGGGGATGGAAGCTTTGAACAACGGTAAGCATTTGTTGCTTGAAAAACCGTTTACCGCAACCGTAGAGCAAGCGGAGAGGCTGATTGAGTTGGCAGAGCGGAAAGATTTGAGATTGATGGTTGACCATACGTTCATTTATACCGGAGCGGTGCAAACCATAAAAGAGTTTATAGATTCCGGCCAGTTGGGACAGCTTTATTATTTTGATTCTGTCCGCGTTAATCTGGGGTTATTTCAACATGATGTTAATGTCATTTGGGATTTGGCTCCGCATGATGTTTCCATAATGGATTATTTGTTAAACCGTAAACCTAAAGCAATATCGGCAACCGGTATGGCTCATTTTGAAAATAATATTGAAAATATCGCTTATATCTCAACTTATTATGATAACAATGTGTTAGGTCATATTCATGTCAATTGGCTGGCGCCGGTTAAAATAAGAAAAACATTAATCTCGGGTTCCAAAAAGATGATTATTTATGATGATATGGAGCCTTCCGAAAAAGTGAAAATATATGATCGAGGGGTAGATGTTCTTCACGATAAGGAGCAGATATATGATATCTTAATCCAGTATCGCACCGGTGATATGTTAGCACCTCATGTTGATTTATCGGAAGCTTTGAAAAAAGTTTCTTGTGAATTTGTAGAGTCTATCGATAAAAACCGTTCACCGTTGACAGATGGCAAAGCCGGTTTGCAAGTGGTAAAAATTTTGGAAGCGGCTAACAAATCTATCCGAAAAAACGGGCGAATTGTGGAGTTATAATAAGATGAGTGAAAAAAGTTATTTTATTCATCCTCAAGCTATTGTGGAAACGAATGCCATCGGTGCCAATACTCGTATTTGGGCTTTTTGTAATGTTCAAGAAGGTGTCGTGATAGGTTCCGATTGTAATATTGGCGACCATTGTTTTGTGGAAAAGAATGTGATTATCGGAGATAGAGTAACGGTTAAAAATGGGGTTTCTTTATGGGAGGGATTGACTATTGAAGATGATGTTTTTATCGGTCCCAACGCCGTTTTCACCAACGATATTTACCCGCGAAGCAAAGTTTATTACTCGCAGCCGGTCAAAACTCTTTTAAAAAAAGGGGCGACAGTCGGTGCCAATGCGGTTATAATTGCCGGACATACCATTGGACAATACGCTCTTATCGGAGCTGGGGCAGTGGTGACCAAAAATATTCCCGATTATACTCTTTGGTATGGAAATCCAGCGGTTTTTAATGGTTATATTTGTAAATGTACTAAAAAACTCAATTTTGATAAAAATACTTCAAAAGCAGTTTGTTCTTGTGGTCTCTCATATTTGTTAAAAGAGGACCAAGTAGTGTTAACTTAAATTGGTTAAAGTAATTGAATAAAAAAATCTTAGTTACTGTTCTTATCTATAACGAAGGGGAAAAGCTCAAGGATTTAGTTCAGAAATTCCCCGAAAATAATAACTATACTCTTCTTTTTATTGATGATGGTTCTAATGATGGCACGTATTATTATCTTAAAAGCCAAAATTTTAATATTATCCGCCACGAAAAAAATTATGGAGTGGGGATTGGTATTAAAGAAGCCATTGGTTATGGTCGGGAAAATAATTTCGATGTTATTGTTATTATGGCTGGCAACGGGAAGATGCTCCCTTCGGAAATTGATCGTCTCACTCAACCCATTACAGATGATGAAGCTGATTATATACAAGGCTCTCGCTATTTAGAGGGTGGTAATTCGCCACATCTGCCTGTCTTTCGACATCTGGCTATAAAGTTATTTACTATGATTGCAAATTTCATTCTTGGTTTCAAAGGGACTGATATTACCTGTGGTTTTAGAGCCTATCGTCTTGATTTGTTTGATGATACAACAATAAACATTACTCAGGATTGGCTGGGCAAGTATGAGATGGAATATTATATTCATTATAAGGTTATAAAAAATGGATACCGTGTTAAAGAAGTACCGGTTTCCATGATATACCCGAAAACGGGAAAAAATTACACCAAAATCAAGCCTTTTATCGGCTGGTGGTCAATGCTACGTCCGTGGATTTATCTTACTCTTAGAATCAAAAAGTAGTTTATTTTTCAATTTAGGAATTCTTTTACATAATTAAATAATCACTGAAAAAGTTCAAACTTGACTTAAGAATTAAGCTGTAATATCCTTTAAAATAAGGAGGTTAACATAAGATGAGAAAAATTCTTCTGGCTGTTTTGTTGCTCGTTTTGATTGTGATTGTTGGCTATATTAAAACGGTTAGAGATAAAAAGCAAAAACAGTTTTCCTATGAAAAAGGGAAAACGGAAAATATTCAACAACTTAATATATATAAAAATAAAATTGATTCCTTGAAAATTGCTTTGGGAAAAAGTGAAGTTGCCCTTTATGATTCGTTAATTAAAAATTATATCAGTTATGGGCATAAGATTGATTCTTTAGAATCAATTATTCAAAAACAATATGATAGCCTAAAAAGACTGAAAAATAAGAACAAAAAAGAAAGTCTGGCAACAGCCAAGTCATCTTCCCAACCAAAAATTTCAAAAAATAAAAAAATACTAAGCTATTATCGCCATCGTTATCAAAATTTGCCTAAAGATTTATCCGCTTACGAAAAAAAAATTGCTCTCAACGAAATAAGGCAAGAGACAGCTAAAAAGTTTGCTATCTCCGTTAGTGAGCTCAATAAAATAAGGGGAAAAAATAAGTTAAATTTTTAAAATGTAGTGATATGGTACCCAGTAAAGAATACGAATACGCTGAAGTTTTAGTGGATAAATTAATTTTGGAATCTTTTGCCAATGAGCAATCCGCCTATCATTTGAATAAAGAAGAAGTAAATTCCGGGAAATCTATTTATACATTTCATAATAAATTAAAATGGCACATCAGTCATTCCCTTTCTAAACGTCAAAAACAAGTTATAAGATATTATTTGAACGGCAAAACAGAGAGAGAAATAGCCCAGTTATTAGGTATTACACAACAGGTTGTCAATATCTATAAGCATCGAGCAATCAAAAAGTTACACAAGGTAATAGCTACGTAAGTGTATGTCAAAAAACTATTAATTGAGACAATTGATATATTTAAGTTAGCACCTGAACTAAGTTAACATTTCTTAAGGAGGTGGTATCTCACATAAATCTATATCCCTATTATTTTCACCACTATCTATACTATATATTTAATTATTTAACGATAGGGGGGATGTTAATATATAGGGAGAGATATCATGCCAAAGAGAAAAGAAGTTGAAGAGTTCGCTACTTTAGGAGAAAAGGATTGTTGGCACTCTTATAGTTTACAGATGTTACAACCGTCAAAATTTACGAGTGTTGTAGGAAAAATTTTAAGCGGTAAATATACTTTGATAATATCAAAATTCGATCGACCTTTTATTCCTAAAGTTCATTAATTTATCTGGCGAACTTGTAACGTCTTGGGGTTCACATCTTGTGAACCCTTTTTTTATCTTATACTTTACGTATTTCCTTTGAAAATAATGCCTTGACACATTAATGTTAATCTTGTTCTTTCATTATTTAATGAACCAACAACTACTGATATATTGTATTATTATATTTATTTCCGCTTTTTTGGGGGGAGCGGTAACTTTTTTTCATCGCTGGTCTGATGAACTACTTCATAAGTTCCTTTCCTTCGGGGCAGGTATTTTTATCGGAACGGTTTTTTTGCATCTTTTGCCGGAAGCTTTTGCTATTGATCAAACTAATTCTGTCGCTTTTTTTGTTTTATTGGGTTTTATGATTGTATTTTTTGTGGAAAAATTCCTTTTCATAAAAGGGAAGGAAGGCTATGACTATTCCCACTTGGTAATTTCCATAACCGCTTTAATCGGATTGTCTTTGCACTCATTTATTGCCGGATTGGGGTTAGCGGTAGGTTCATATTATCCCAGGTTAGGCTCCGTTATCTTTATATCTATCCTAGCGCATAAAACAACAGCGGCTTTTTCCTTATCTTCGTTATTTTTGTTGGCTAAGATGTCATTTAAAAAAAGTATTGGTTTCTTATTGTTGTTTTCCCTAATGACTCCTTTGGGGGCTTTAATCTTCGCTCCTCTCATAGGGATTGAAAAAGGTTCTTTGTTGGCGCCTTTAATGGGATTAACTGCCGGGACTTTTCTTTATGTCGCTGTGGGAGAATTGTTGCCGGAAGTTTTTCATACCAAAGAAAATCGGTGGATAAAATTATTGTTATTACTATTGGGAATTATCGTGATGGGGCTTCTTGTCAAGGGACATCATTAGGCTATAAAAACGATATATTCATAGAATTTTTGTAAACGTTTTTTTATATATTATGTATAATAGATAATAACCTCTAAAAGGTCTTTAAAATAAATTAGGTATTAAGCGGTTATTAGAATAATTATTGCGATTAAGAAATATGTAAAGGTACTTTTATGATTTTTAAGCAGACTATTACGTTACTGTTGGTGGCAATTGTTCTGGGTTTGGCAGTCAATTTATTCTCTCCCCATAAAATTAGTTATATTGGCCAATACCGTTCTCTTTCCAACGGTACCGACCCTATTATTCCACCGGAAGCACAAGCTGGTGATCCTCCTTTTATTGCTATTGATGTAGCTCAGTTGGAGCATGATAACAGCAAAACTATTTTTATTGATGCTCGCGACCCTGAAGAGTACGATTGCGGTACCATACCGGGGGCAATCAATATTCCTTTTGATTACCTTCCTGAGAAAAATCTTGGCGTTTATATAGATTCCGCTTTGGGGGGAATAGCAAAAAATTATCCTCTAATTGTTTTTTGTTCCGGTGAAGAATGTGATTTATCTTTACATTTGGCCAGAAATCTTCAGGATTTGGGTTATACCAATGTTTCCATATTCTTTGGAGGGGCTCGTGAATGGAAAAAATTCGGCTTGAAAATGGAGGTTAGAAAACCATGCGGAGAATAGTGGACAATGATTATTTAACGATAATAGTTCGTTTAACAATTGGGATAACTTTTATTTATGCATCGATATATAAAATAATTGACCCGCAAGTGTTTGCCAAATCTATTTGGTATTATCATTTGGTCCCCGGAAATTTAATTAATCTTTTGGCGATAACATTGCCATGGATAGAGCTGTTATGTGGTTTATGCTTAATTATAGGAATATCTTACAAAGGAGCGGTGGCTTTAGTGAATCTTATGACCATTGTATTTATCGTGGCTTTATTAACTGCTGTTTTTCGTGGTATCAATATTGATTGCGGATGTTTCAAGGCTGGCAAAGCTACCAATAAGTCTACTTTACATGCCGTTTGGTTTGATTTGGGTTTGCTGGTTCTTACTATCCAATTATTATTCAGTCGTTCGAAAAAATGGCTTATGGCACAATCATAATTTTGGCATAATATGAGGTGTTATCAGAATTATTAAGTCCGTGGTCGTTTTTTGTTTTGACTTGGAAGTAAACAACACTTTTCCTAACAAGGGAATAGAGCCCAACAGAGGGACTTTCTGTTGACTTTCTATATTATCTTCTTTAAGTAGTCCTCCCAAAGCGGCGGTTTCCCCATCGGCTACGGTAATTCGTGTTCTTATTGAGCGTGAAGTGGTAATTGGTTTTTGGGCGTCTTTGGAACCCGTATATCCGATAATATCCTGAACTTTCGGATAAACGTCCATAGTTATTTTCCCTTTTTCATTAATGCGAGGTGTAACCAGCAAAGAGATACCGACCTCTTCATCGTAAAAAGTCATAATATCTTGAGTAGAGGCGGCTTGGGTAAAGCGGTTAACAGTAGGAATAGGGATATCGGTAGTGATTTTTATTTCCGCTTCGTGATTTTCAAGAGTGGTAAGATGAGGGTTGGAAACTAATTTACTCCGCCCGTCTTTTTTCAAAAGGCTCAAAACAGCTGAAAGTTGATCTACGGTAAGAGTCCCCCATGTCCATTTCCCGCCGTTGAGATCAATATTTCCGGTTGCATTATTTGTAACAGTAGTAGAGGAAGAAGTTGTCCCATCTGAAGAAGTAGTGTTGTCGGAATTTACCTTGGCAGATATTTGTGTAGGCCAGGAGATACCCAGATTGGATTGGTTATCCAGTTTGGTCTCAATTATTTTTACTTCTATGGATATCAACCGTTCCTGTTTATCCATTTCTTTGATAAGTCCTGACATTTCATCGACAATAGTGGGATAATCTGTTATCAAAATACTATTGGGTTTATATTTTTCATTATTGTCGCCCGATGATGAGGTTATCAATTTATCGAGAATAACGATATTTCCTTTTTCCGAACGGAGAGGTTCCAGAGCTTTTTGAGCTGTCGAAGGGGCGATGTATTTCAACTGTATAACTTCGGATTTTAATTCTCCGATGGCATTTACACTAATCGGTTTGACAATGATAACATCATCATTGATATAATAATTGAAACCATTGGGATAAAGAATAGCTTCTAAAGCTGTTTTAATATCGACACTGTCCAAACGTACCGATACATTTCCCGTGACTTCGCCGGAAAGAACCAAGTTAAGACCGTATTGCTGAGCTATCATACTCAAAACCATAGGCAAAGATACGGATTCGAGTTCAAGAGATATCTTTTCATCTTTGTTAAATATGTTAGCTCTTGATGTGGAAATGGTTATAAGTAACAACAATATTATTAAAATTATGGGCTTGTTTTTCATGGGTTTATCCTTTATTAACTGTCAGTGTCATCTGTTTGCCATTGTGTTGCAAAATGACTTTATTTTTATATATTTTTATAATTTTAGCTTCATTTATGGTCTCGCCGGTTCTTTTGGGTTTATTATTGATAATTGCTATGGGTGATTGTTGGTTATAGATGATTCCGGAAAGCTGCCAATTAAAATTTTGATAATTTTGCGGAGCAGGAGAGTAATTTGTTGTTGGTTTTTTGAAGGGATTATGTCCCCATTTTTCTTTTTCTTTTTTTTCAATATTAATTAAACCACCGCTTGAGACTTGCTGTTTTGACGGAGCAATTATTCGGGTAGCATCTTGGTTGTTTGCTATTTCTGTTTTTGGGGTTGAAGAATGAAAATTAAAAGATGCCCATATTATTGATGCTATCAATAGTAAGAATATGATAATTTTTCTGTTTTTTTCGTTCATGCGTCCCCCGGTAAATTACCCAACAATGCTTTAAAAGTGAAATAGATGTTAATGACGCCATTTTTATCACTTTCATCACCTTTAATAATATGGCATTGATTTATATTCTGAAAAAATTCTTTTTTCTCGATACTGCTGATAAACTTCCCGAAATGAATGTAATCACCTTTTAATTGAAGACCTATATTGATAAAAGGTGGTTGTCCCGAATTGGGAATGATATTATTGAGATATAGAAGCTCTTCAATCGATGG
>Ga0114931_10002400_pt1 | contig 23859 bp, 20 predicted proteins | sample 2SBtaG_FD_89579 | JGI IMG/M metagenome (GOLD analysis project Ga0114931, IMG submission 89579) | Deep subsurface microbial communities from Kolumbo volcano to uncover new lineages of life (NeLLi) - 2SBTROV14_V59a metaG | ecosystem: Environmental > Aquatic > Marine > Volcanic | place: Kolumbo... | reverse complement strand
TGTTATCCCCGAATATATAGGTATTTTGGCGGATTAAGAAGTAGCCATTTGTAAAGGAAAAATCATGACTCATTCAACTATTGAGATACCTATTAGTTCGTCAGTAGTGCTTTCGATAAGATCTACAGACCCCGAACCCTCATTTGAAGAACCACGCTATGCTGTCAACTGGTTCAATCTGAAAACTAATATGGGATACCGGGTGTATACATGGCTCGCCTCCCCCCTGGTCGCTAAAGTAGGTGGGAGACTCATATTTAAGGGGAAACGTGTAAAAACCCTCTATGGTAATGCCCTTCTGGAAAGAGAGATGTTACTTATCGTAAGATATCCTTCCATAATGGCGTTTCTGAAAATGATAAAAAAACCCTTATTTCAACTTTACAGCCTTCTTCGGATCAAGTCAGTGAAAGACTTTGTTTTCGGGTTCACCCGTAAATCACCGCAAGTTCTGACACCTGATACCTTTATGTCGCCGGATGATTGCTATTTGGTATATATTTTTCAACATGACTCGGATCACCAGGATCTGCTGGAATCCTTAACAACCTCCTTTAATTCGGATATCGTCTATTTTGGAACCAAATCTGCTGTTTTAGGCAGAAGACTCCCTTCCGGTAAGTTATCAGAAGTGCCTTTTTTTGTTGATGGGATTCTGGTATTAAGATCTCGAAATGAACAGGAGTTAACAGAGCAGGTTATGTCAAAAATACAGGTAGATGATTCGGGCAATAATATATCAGCTTATGCCGGGATCTTTCGTTGCGTCAAATGAATTGAAGACGATATGCAGGTTTCATAAGCAGGTCAAGTAGTTATTTGGATATTGCAGGTTCAGAAGTCAATGGCTAAATGACAACAGTCCATCAATTTTTCCATTTTGATTTTCTTTCCTCAAAGTAGGTCTTAACTTTTTCAAGTGGCCAGGCATTGAAGGTGTGTTCTTTGGTAAGTCCACCTTTCCTTCCGGCGCAGACACCATAATACATATCATCCAAACCCTCTGTGACATGAGCATCCGGATTTACACTCAAAACAACCCCTTCGTCAAGAGCCCGATGGATCCAGCGCCAATCAATATCCAGCCTTTTGGGGTGGCTGTTGATCTCAATGATAACTCCGGTGGTGGCACATGCTTTTATGATCGTTTCATGATCAACCGGATATCCTTTGCGCAACAGCAGTAGCCGGCCTGTCATATGCCCAAGGAAGGTAGTAAAGGGATTATAGATGGCGCGGAGCAATCTATCCGTGGCTTTTACCAGGTCCATGGCTAATCCTGAATGGATAGATGCCACAACGAAGTCGAAGGTAGCTAGCGTATTCTTATCATAATCAAGATCGCCATTGCTCAAAATATCAGCTTCGATACCTTTGAACAACATAAACGGTGAAAGTTCATTATTAAGAGCATCAATTTCTTCATGTTGCTTCACAACCCGGTCTTCAGTTAGACCGTTTGCGTAAAAAAAGGCTGCTTTGCTATGATCGCTGATGCCCAGGTATTGATACCCTCTGGAGATACAGGCATCCGCCATTTCTCTGAGGGTGTGCTGCCCATCGCTGTAGGTCGTGTGCGTATGAATTACCCCTCTCAAATCACTGGTTTCAAGCAAGACTGGTAGCTGATTGTTTATGGCTTGATCAGATTCCCAAATACCCTCTCTGATTTCCGGTTCACAAAACGACAACCCTGCTTTTTGATAAATGCTTTTTTCATCTTTTACCTGCATATTCGTTGCGAGTTTCTGCAATGATGTATCACATCCTAATCGCAAGTGTTTTCGTGAACCTGTTTTCAGCAGTAATTGACTTGCAAAAGCTAAGGACGAAGTCAGGTGAACTGTAAGACTTACATGATTTAGCTTGGGCAGTCGGCCCCTCCAGACAGTTGGGCCTGACCGGCTGGGTTCAGGTGTCAGGCCATCATAGTTGTTGAGTATGGTGTCAATGGATGCAAACGATGGCGCATCACAGATAATCTCAATTTCAGCTATCACGGACCATTTCCGACGGAGCTTGCCGCAAAAAGATAAATTTGTAGCCATATTATGATTTTTTATAACATCAATAATGGCCTGACCTTCCTTTTCGGCAGCAGCATAGTAGATTTTACCCCAACATTCTTTTTGAAAGTCAATAAGCTCTTTGAAGTTTTCTAAGGTCTTTTTGCCGAATCCTTTAACGTTAATGAGTGATCCTTGATCCAATGCTTGTTCCAGGTCTGTCAGCGAGCCAATATGATGTTCTTTCCATAGAGTCTTTAGTTTTTTTATGCCCAGCCCACGAAGTTCCATGAGCTCCAGTATTCCTTCTGGTGTTTTAGAGATCAGGTCATCCAGCAACCTGAACGATCCAGTTTGGTTTATTGTATCAATAGCGTCGGCCAGACCTTTACCGATTCCCTCGAGATTCTCCAGGTCGTTTCTTGATAGCCCTCCAAGGGGAGGAGCGCCATGTTCAAGTTTGAAAATTGCGTTGGTAAAAGTGCGAATTTTAAAAACATTGGTTTCATGCAGCTCCATTAGTTTTACTGCCTGGTTGAGTGTTCGAATGATCTCCTTGTTGGTCATATTTGAGGAAGGATGTGTATCTTTTTTTAATTTTACAGAAAAAATAACCTAAATATGAGTTACTGGCTAATAAAAACCGAACCTGGGGATTATTCCTGGGATGACCTCAAACGAGATAAACAAACTTTCTGGGACGGGGTTAGAAATTATCAAGCCAGAAATAATTTGAGGACAATGCAGTTGGGTGACCTATGTTTATTCTATCATAGCGTTAATGAAAAATCGATCGTAGGAGTGGCCAAGGTGATTAAAACTGCCTACCAGGACCCCACCACTGACGATAATCGTTGGGTAGCAGTAGATGTTGCACCTGAAAACGAATTACTTCGACCTGTTACTTTGGATATGGTAAAATCAGATGACCGCTTATCAGAAATGGTTTTAGTCAAAAATTCCAGGTTATCTGTACAGCCCGTTCGTAAAGAAGAGTTTGACATTATTGTTAGACTGGGAAACTGAGAAGATGGATAATCAACAATTTTAGTGCAGAAACGTACTAAGAGTGAATGGTGGTTGTAGAATCATGAAAATCAGGCATTTCATTTCAGCGTTGCTGGTGTTGGTTTGTATCACAGGCCTAAGGGCACAAATGCATCAACCCAATCGATATGAAATTGAACTTGGCATGTTTGACGACAGCTATGAAGTGTTGTCAGGAGACGAAAACGGGGTATTATTATACAAGCCATTAGGCATCTATCTCCAGGGAAGTGAATTATGGCAGTTTGTGATGCTCGATACTACTCTGCAGAAAATATGGAAAAAAGAGTATTACATTGATCGTGATCTTCAGTTCAGGGGATACGACTATTTTGATACTAATTATTATTTTCTATTCAGAAATGAGAATAGTTCTACACGTGATCTCCAACTTTTTCAAATGAGCATTTTTACAGGAGACACACTTCGTTATATCGTTCATAATCTGGTCCCACTGGAACTTCGTGAGTTTGAAGTGACGGAGGGGGCGGCTGTGATTGGAGGATATTACAACATGGATCCGGTTGTAATCCACTATGATTTCAAATCGAGGAAAACCAAAGTCTTACCTGGAATATTTGGCAACCGGGTCGAACTTGTTCAGCTAAAAATCAATGAAGACAATAGTATTTCAGTCTTGGTTAGTGCACGTACCATTGATAAGCGGAATACACTGGCGCTGAAAACCTACACACCAGAGGGGGAGTTTATTAACAGTTTCACCTTCGCACCAAAAACAAATCTGGGATTGATCTTTGGAAGGGTGGAGAATGTATCTAATAATCGAATATTAGTTAGTGGCACCTATGGTGCTAAACGTTCTGAATATTCGAGGGGACTGTTCATTGCTTCATATGCCATAGATCAAGGTCAGGATGTTAAATACTACAATTATGCGGACTTTGATAATTTTTTTAAATACATGAAGGCCCGGCAACAGAACAGGGTTGCAAATCGTATTGCCCGGAAGAAGATCAAAGGCAAAAATGTAAAATTCCATTACAGGTTGTTGGTCCATCAGATCATACCAGATGGGGAAAATTATATTCTTTTAGGTGAGGCGTTTTATCCAAAATATACCAGTAACTCTACCTATGGGGGTGCAGATGCTGTTCGGGGATCGTTTGGAGGGTCCAATTACATGCCGATGAATTTTGCCGGATACCGATATACACATGCAGTGGTCATGGGTTTCAACAAACAAGGTAAAATGTTATGGGACAATAGTTTTGAGATTGAAGATATTGTTACTTATGATCTGAATCAATATGTGCATGCAGACGTAACTGATAAAAGGATCGTTTTGCTTTACCTGTATAATGACGAGATAAGGTCCAAAATTATCAAGGGCAGCGATGTTGTTGAAGGGAAATCATTTGACAATGTACGCTTGAAATTTGAAGATGATGTAGTGGCCAAAAAAAGTACGATCAATATTGGCGGACTTGAAAAATGGTATGGCCATACATTCTATGCCTTTGGGGTGCAAAAAATTAAGAACATGAAGGACCAGGGTGTGAAGTTGAACCGCAAAGTTTTTTACATCAATAAGGTGGTGTACTCGATACCTGACAGTGAGGTCAGTTTGAGTAAATCAAAATCCATGCCCTGATGGCGGTGGTATATAAAATTTGGCTCATGCTGTTCCAAAAAATGAATACCATATTCTTATTGACCTCATGTATAATTGCCGGACTGATACTCCCAGCATGCTCTTCCGATGAGCCCGGCATGTCAAGGACCGCCTTGCTTACCACCCTTCCATGGAAGTTTTCCAATGCTGAAAATCTGGATCCTGTGACTACGGCAACCCTGGAAGCTGTGTTGCAAGGGACTACCTATACCTACAAGGCAGATGGCACCTATTTAGCCTTATTGTATGGCTTTAATACTTCAGGCTCATGGGTATTCAATATGGACAAATCACAAATTACCCTGGATCCCGGTTCGAACACTGAAGAGGTGCTTACCATTACCTCGCTTACGTCAGAAGAATTATTGTACACAACCCTGGATTCAGGAATTACGGTAACGCTTCGTTATATCCACTAGTTACTATCCCTGGAAACTTATTTCTGGTATTCCAGGAATACATGTTCAATGATCTCACAACATTCTATGAGTTGAGCTTCGGTCATAACAAGTGGAGGGGCAAAACGGATAATATTTCCATGAGTTGGCTTGGCCAAGAGGCCATGATCCTTAAGTGAAAGACATATATCCCAGGCCGTCTGGCTGTCCGAAGCATCGTTTATCACAACAGCATTCAATAACCCCTTACCTCGAACCAGGGTAAGCAGTGCTGTTTTGTTGACCAATTGTTGCATGCGGTTTCTGAACAATTCTCCCAGATGATCCGCATGTGCAGCCAATTTTTCTTCTTCTATCACCTGTAGCGCAGCTATGGCAACTTTAGCAGCAATCGGATTACCACCAAAAGTTGACCCGTGCTGACCAGGTTTGATGACGTTCATAATATTTTCATTTGCTAAAACTGCCGATACAGGATAAACACCTCCTGACAATGCTTTTCCAAGGATCAAAACGTCAGGTTTTATATCTTCATGATCACATGCCAAAAGCTTACCGGTTCTAGCAATTCCTGTTTGAACTTCATCGGCAACAAACAACACATTTGCTTCCTTACAGGCTGCATAGGATTTTTTTAAATACCCTTCATCCGGCACCACAACCCCTGCTTCACCTTGGATGGGTTCAACTAAGAATCCAACAACAGATGGATCTTCCAAGGCCCGATTGAGTGAATGGATGTCGTTGTATGGAATCTGAATAAATCCATCGGTATAAGGCCCGAAATTGTTATGAGCATCCGGGTCGGTGGAAAATGAAATGATTGTAGTTGTTCGTCCATGAAAGTTGTTTTGACATACAATGATCTTCGCTTTTTCGGAAGGGACCCCTTTTATTTCATAGCCCCATTTTCTTGTCAATTTAATGGCAGTTTCCACGGCTTCTGCCCCGGTATTCATGGGAAGAACCCGATCAAAGCCAAAATATTGGGTAATGTATTTTTCGTATTTCCCAAGTACATCATTGTAAAATGCTCGTGAGGTAAGAGTTAGCTTGGTAGCTTGATCGGTCAATGCACCAACTATTTTTGGGTGGCAGTGTCCCTGATTTACAGCGGAATAGGCGGAAAGAAAATCAAAATACTTCCTTCCTTCTGCATCCCAAACATAAACTCCTTCTCCCCTTGACAATACTACTGGCAATGGGTGATAGTTATGAGCGCCAAACTGGTCTTCCATACCCATCAAATCCTTGCTTTTATTTATAGTGACCTCCATATTTTCATAAGTTTACTCACAAAATTAATGCGATGTTTGCGTATTGCATCAATGTAAAAGAACAGAAATCCACGGATTTGACCATACTTGCACTGCTGAAATAAAATACTAAACTGTTTTTTTGAGATTGGGAGAAATATCACGATATTTGCACCCGAAAATTTTCACAAGAAAAGAATTACACTGATGTCAAGAGTTTGTGAAGTTACCGGGAAACGACCACGTGTGGGGAACAATGTATCACACGCTCATAATAAGACCAAGCGTAAGTTTTATCCTAACTTGCAAAAGAAGAAATTTTTTATACCCGAGGAGAATCGATGGGTAACGCTCAAAGTCTCTACATCAGCCCTTCGAACCATTAATAAGAAGGGAATTACCGCTGTTCTAAAAGAAGCTAGGAAAAAAGGCTTTACCCTAGTATAATTGGTCTTTGCAGACTGATTGTATGGTGGCGGATGAGGTGTAACTATATTTTTTTGCTGATACTTTGTGGACTGATTGCATTTGACCAGGGCTATGCTCAATCCATTAATACTCCAGGAGATTACCTCTCTTCAGATTTTCACAAACAACGTAGAGAAGCGCTAAGAAGTCAACTGCCTGATCATTCGGTGGCTGTTTTTTTTGCCAATGCCAAGCGCAATAGATCTAATGATATTGATTACGTATATCATCAGGACCCCAACTTTTACTATTTCACCGGATATAAAGAACCTGATGCTGTCCTGTTAATATTTAAAGAAGATCAGACCATGAAAGATGGCACGTTATATCATGAAATCATCTTCGTGCGGCCCAGGAATCCCAAAAATGAAATGTGGACGGGCCGTCGTCTGGGGGTTGAAGGAGTACATTCAAAATTGGATATCCAGCAGGTTTTTGATAATCGCAAGTTTGAGAATTATCATATTGACTTCAAGAAATTTAAAAAAATCCTGTTTTATGACTTCTATAATGATGTAAGAGATGACAAAAAGGACAATGGCGATTTGTTCGATTTGATTCGTCAGTTTAAAACAGATGTTCATTATCCGTCTTCCTCAAATCCGGATTTAACGGTCGAGCCTGTTCCTCAGAATCTGGATGTCCAGTCATTGAAAAGAATTATGGCGGATCTTAGGGGCATCAAAACACCAGAAGAGATCAAATTGTTAACAAAGGCGGTGGCGATCTCTACCATTGCACAAAATGAAGTTATGAAGGCATTGAAACCTGGAATGTCGGAAGCTGAAATACAGGGTATTCAGGAGTTCGTATTTAAAAAATACGGAAGTGAATATGAAGGATATCCTTCCATTGTTGGTGCAGGGAACAATGGTTGTATTCTCCACTATATTGATAACCAGAAGCCTTCCGTTTCTAGCAAAGAAATGGTACTGATGGATTTAGGTGCAGAATATCATGGTTATTCAGCTGATGTTACGCGCACTATTCCTGTGAAAGGTACATTTTCGAAGGAACAGAAAGCTATTTACGATCTGGTTTATGATGCCCAGGAATCAGCAATCCGTGCAAGTATAGCTGGCACCAAGTGGAGGACTACCAGGTTGTTGGCTCGAAAAATTATTTATCAAGGATTAGTTGACCTTGGGATATTGGATAGCATCGATCAACCCAACTCGTATTATCCACACGGCCTGGGGCATCATATTGGTCTGGACGTTCATGATGCAGGAAACTATGACGTCTTCGAGCCTGGCATGGTATTTACGGTTGAGCCAGGGATTTATATCCCGGACGGGAGCCCCTGTGATAACAAGTGGTGGGGCATAGCTGTGCGAATTGAAGACTGTGTCCTGATCGGAGAAGATGGCCAGCCCCATTTGCTTTCTTACCGCGCACCCAGGAAAAGCGAAGATATTGAACGGATGATGGCCAGGCCTTCGGCACTTGATGATTTTGTCCTGCCGGATTTGGAGGGTAATTAGTGCTTCAAATGACTAATTTTATTGTAACTTCTATTTATTTCTGGCTATCTTTGCACTCCGAAAATATAATTCACCAAGACGATGGCTAAAAAAGGAAACAGGGTACAGGTAATCCTGGAATGTACAGAGCATAAGGAAAGTGGGTTGCCGGGAACTTCTCGGTATATAACCACGAAAAATCGAAAAAATACTTCCGAGCGGTTAGAATTGAAAAAGTACAACCCAATTCTTAAAAAGCATACCATACATAAGGAAATTAAATAATCATGGCCAAGAAAGTAGTAGCAACACTTCAAAAAGGAAAAGGCAAAAATTTTGCTAAGGTGATCAAAGCAGTAAAATCTCCAAAAACAGGAGCTTATACCTTCAAAGAAGAGATGGTTCCTGTGGATCAGGTCAAACAGGTGCTGGCCAAACAGTAAATCGGCGGATAGATTAATAGATGAGTCCCCCTAGGGTCTTTTTTTTGTCATTTCCAAACATGTCATATATGGCGATTTTTGGTAAAATATTTTCTAAAGAAAAAAAAGAGCAACTCGACAAAGGTCTTGAAAAATCTAAATCCAGTTTTTTTTCAAAACTAGGGAAAGCAGTTGTTGGCAAGTCCAGGGTAGATGAAGAAGTCCTCGACAACCTGGAGGAAGTTCTGATAACTTCGGATGTAGGTGTTGATACCACATTAAAGATCATAGAACGCATTGAAGATCGCGTAGCAAGCGACAAGTATCTGGGCGTTGAAGAGCTTAATGGAATACTCAGAGAAGAGATTGCGCGTTTGCTGACAGAAAATAACGCACTGGACATAGATGGCTTTGCTTTACCAAAACTTGACAGACCTTACGTGATCCTGGTAGTTGGTGTAAATGGGGTGGGCAAGACAACAACCATTGGTAAGCTTGCGGCACAGTTGAAGGAGCAGGGAAAACAGGTGGTTCTAGGGGCAGCCGACACGTTTAGAGCAGCAGCGGTAGATCAGCTAAAACTTTGGGGAGATAGAGTACAAGTGCCGGTTGTGTCACATGGGATGAATACTGATCCGGCTTCAGTTGCCTTTGATTCCATTAAGAGGGCGGTGGAGATGAAAGCCGATGTGGTCCTTATTGATACAGCAGGTCGTTTGCATACCAAGGTCAATCTGATGAATGAGCTTGCTAAGATCAAACGTGTCATCCAAAAGTTTGATGAGACGGCCCCCGATGAAGTTCTCCTCGTCCTGGACGGGAGTACGGGACAAAATGCTTTCAATCAGGCCAGAGAATTCACCAAGTCGGCCGATGTTAGCTCTTTGGCTATTACCAAGCTGGATGGAACCGCTAAAGGTGGAGTAGTAATTGGCATATCAGATGAATTTAAAATACCGGTGAAATATATTGGAGTGGGTGAAGGAGTTGATGACTTGCAGGTGTTTAATAAAATGGCCTTTGTCGAGTCATTTTTTGGTTCTAAATCCTAAATGACTCATTAAAACGGATCTCGTGAAGAGTATGTTTTGATTTCAGCAATGAAGTGGGCAACTTTATGAGAAAATATTTTTTATGTATAAGATTGGAGTCGGCTTTGTCCTTGTAGGAATTGTTATTTCCTGCAATACAAAGGAACATAAGGACCCATTGGTTTCATTATCCAGAGATATTACAGCTAAATTAAATACCGTTCAAGGTGATTTTGCCGTAGCCTTCAAAGACCTTCGCTCAGGGGATACCCTGTTTATAAATGCTGATGAGGTTTTTCATGCGGCAAGTACGATGAAAATACCGGTCATGATCGAGATGTTCAAGCAAGCTGATGAAGGAGCTTTCTCCCTGGATGATTCTATATTGGTAAAAAATGAATTTCAAAGCATTGTTGACGGAAGTAGTTATTCTCTGCAAATGGATGATGACAGTGAATCTGTTCTTTATAAAAAAGTTGGAGAGCGTCTTCCCATTCGATATTTGATGTATGAAATGATCACCAGAAGTAGCAACCTCGCAACTAACTTACTCGTCCAGTTAGTTGATGCCAGAAAAGTTACATCAACAATGAGGAGTCTTGGTGCTACCAATATTCAAGTGTTGCGAGGGGTGGAAGATATAAAAGCTTTTGATAAAGGACTTAATAATACTACCACAGCCAGAGATTTGCAGGTTATTCTTGAATCGATTGCTAACCGTCAGGCAATTTCCAGGTCTGCTTCAAAAGGAATGACCAACATCCTACTTGACCAAGTGTTTAATGAGATCATCCCTGCAAAACTTCCGAAAGATGTAAAAGTGGCTCATAAGACCGGTGCAATAACTGGTGTTCAGCACGATTCTGCCATAGTTATTCTGCCCAGTGGCAGCAAATATGTACTTGTACTGCTTTCAAAGAATCTAGAAAATGCATCAGAAGGCGTTCAAGCCTTGTCAGAGGTATCCCGAATGGTGTATCAATTTGTTGTTGGGACGGACCGGTAAGACCTTTCATTTGTTGTATTTAATAATCTTCTTTTTCCACTGAAAGCGATAAAATATGTAATAATTGAAGAACCAGGTATTAGCTTGGTCTGCCAGCCCGTAACCAGGAATATAATATGGCTGAAGTTTGCGTTGTGGATCATCGGAAGTACGTCCAAAACGGAATCGAGCAGTGTATCCCATAAAAAGTTGATTAAACATTCTTACTTTAACTCCTGAAGTCAACTCCAACCATCTGGTGGTAGAGTTCTTCAATACAACGTCCACAGGAATGTTACCATAATTTTTCCCATCAATACTTCCCTGAACAGCTTCTTCATACGAGGCGAAAGAATACCGAATACCAAAGAAGAACTGATTGAGCTCCTTGCTCGCAGTCAAAAAGTTAGCATCCGGTCCTATCCGGTAATATGTCCCGGTACTAGAATAATTGGCAACTAAATTCTCTTGGAAAGTTTGTTTTCCAGCTTCAACCGTTAGATTAAAGTTATTAAAATCAATATCTACTTCTCCTTCATAATAATCTCTTTTTGAACTGTTGGCCCCAAGTGCCAATCCCAGCACATCGAAACCAACTCTCAAACCCGTGGGGATAATCTGGCCCTGGTGTTTTATTGTTGTGTCCATGGGCACTGAGTAGGGATCTTCCACCTCCTGGGCTTGTAAGGATAGCAATCCAGGGAAAAGAATAAGACTAAAGAGATATCTGTATATTAACATCAATATCCGGATGAATAGTACGACTTATGATCTTCAGTGATGAGAAAGTTGTGAACAACGTATCTAATTGTTGGAACTCAGGGTACAAACCACATTCAGGAGCCAACAGCTTGAAAGAAGCATGGTAACTCAATGCAAGAGTATCAGTAATGGTATCTTGCCTGAATAAGAGCGTCAACTGGTTGATGTCTGCTTTCAGCGGAAGAATGGCAGTGGTCAGTGTACTATCCGCATATTCCGGGAAGGCTCCGGGGCTTTCTATTGCATCTATTTCTTTAAACACAACACTTTTTGCCGTTCCAACGCTATCTACAAATGCTATTTTAACCAAGTCTGTACTGTCTTCAAGGCATGTGGGATCATCTGCACAACCCAACACCAACAGTAGGAAAATAATTAGTAATGTAAGTATTGCAGTAAGTTTTCTGAGGTTGTTCATGAATGGCACAAAATAAAGAAGTTGAATTCCCGAAACCAAACACAAAAATCCAGCCATGATTCCCAGCCTTAAGTAGGAGGATACATCAATTCTTCACCGTATTTTTGTGCCTTAGATTTTTAAAATTGAAAACCAGGTCACGACATAAGGATAAAATCAACATTGTTACGCTGGGATGTTCGAAAAACCTTGTGGATTCTGAAGTACTCCTTACCCAGTTGAAAGGAAATGGGAAAGTGGTGGAACAGGGATCTGGCTCGGACAAAGCAAACATCGTCATTGTCAATACATGTGGATTTATAGATGCAGCAAAGCAGGAATCAATAAACACCATTCTGTCTCTTGCCAGTGAAAAGGAGAAAGGATCTTTGGATAAATTGTATGTGACCGGTTGTCTGTCCGAACGTTACCGGGATGAATTAAAAAAAGAAATTCCTCAGGTAAATGCTTTTTTTGGCACCCGCGAATTGCCTGATCTTCTAAAAGCATTAAAGGCCGATTATAAGCATGAGCTTTTAGGAGACCGGATAACCAGCACCTCACATTATGCCTATCTTAAGATCTCTGAAGGATGCGACCGTCCCTGTTCTTTTTGCGCGATACCAATTATGCGTGGGAAACATGTTTCCAGACCCATGGAACAGCTGGTGCAGGAAGCCCGGTCGCTTGTAACCAACGGGGTCAAAGAGCTGTTACTTATTGCCCAGGATTCCACCTACTATGGCCTTGATATTTACGGGAAAAGATTACTTGCAGAACTGCTAAACAGGCTGTCAGATGTTGAAGGCCTCGAATGGATTCGCCTACACTATTCCTATCCCTCGGGATTCCCTTATGATGTGCTGGAAGTAATAAGAGAAAAACCTAATATCTGTAATTATCTCGACTTACCCCTTCAGCATGGTTCAACCCGAATGCTTCAACTGATGCGGCGGGGAATGACCAGGGAATCCACGGAACAACTTTTAAATGACATACGGGAGCGAGTCCCCGATATTGCTCTTCGCACTACCCTCATTGTAGGACATCCCGGTGAATCGTCTGATGATTTTGAAGAGATGATGGATTTTGTTGAAAAATCGAGGTTTGACCGATTGGGGGTTTTCACCTATTCACATGAAGAAAATACCCATTCATATAAAATGAATGATGATGTAGCCGATCAAGTGAAACAAGAAAGGGCTGACCACGTAATGGAGTTGCAAGAAGGAATTTCACTTCAGATTAACAAGACAAGAATAAATTCGGAAATGAGAGTATTAATAGATCGCGTGGAGGGTGAGTTTTTTGTTGGTCGTACAGAGTATGATTCACCGGAGGTGGATAATGAGGTTTTAATTGATAGCAAGCAACACTACCTTAGGGTTGGGGACTTCGCTAATATAAAAATGGTTGATGCAACTGCTTTTGATTTGTACGGAGTACCCATTTCATGAGTATGAATAGGATCGAATGAAAACAGCTTTTGTCCCCTTGGAGCAAACGGGTCTTTTCTCCAAACTTGTTACTGACTACATTTCTAATTCAGGAAAGATCATTGATTTTTATGGCCAGAAACCGACAGTTCAGGGATTTGCCACGGCTATTGATCAACGGCTTTTTGAAGATTCGTTTCGCAAAGAGCTTGTTACCATATTAAAAGAACAATATCGGAATCTACAGCCTGACCAAACCACCTTGAACAATTTGGATGCACTTAAGAAATCTAAAACTTTCACAGTAACGACGGGGCATCAGCTAAACATCTTTACAGGACCACTTTATTTCATTTACAAGATTGTTACTACCATAAATCTTGCGCTTCGTCTTAAGCAGGAATTTCCGGACAATCATTTTGTGCCGGTATACTGGATGGCTTCGGAGGATCATGATTTTGATGAAATCAATCATACTTTCGTGTCAGGAGAAAAAGTTGTCTGGCATTCTGATCAGAAGGGAGCGGTTGGTAGATTTTCTACAAAGGGGCTAGAGGAGTTGTCCGGTAAGTTGCCCGGTCAGGCAAATATCTTCAGGCAGGCATACCAAAATTCAACCACCCTGTCTGAAGCGGTCCGTCGATATGTAAATGATTTGTTTAAGGAGACGGGTCTGGTTGTGATAGATGCTGACGACCATCGTTTTAAAAGAAAATTTGTTGAGATCATGAAAGATGATCTCCTCCACCATACGGCATATGAACTTGTAATTAAACAATCCGAAAATTTAAAATCCAAAAATTACAGGGCACAACTATCCCCCAGGGAGATCAATCTCTTCTATTTAAAGGACCAGCTACGGGAAAGACTGGTTCAAAAAGATGTACATTTTAACGTTAATGGGACATCCATCACCTTTACAAAAGATGAACTACTGCAAGAGTTGGAAAGTCATCCGGAGCGATTTAGCCCGAATGTTATCCTTCGGCCGGTTTACCAGGAAACCATCTTACCTAACCTGGCTTATATCGGAGGGCCATCGGAGATTGCCTATTGGATGCAACTGAAATCAGTTTTTGAGAAATACAAGGTAGATTACCCGATCTTGATCCCCCGGAATTTTGTTCTTTATATTCCTTCATTTTTATTAAAAAAAATCAGGAAGTTAGGCCTTGAATGGCATGAAATTTTTGAAGAAACGAACAATCTTTTGAAGCATTATGTAAAAAAGCAAGTCAATGGTTCTTACCAACTCGGTGATCAGAAGGAACAACTTTCCCGTGCTTATGATGACATCCTTATAATTGCCGGTCAGGTAGATGTTACGCTTGAATCACATATTCGTGCGGAACAAAAAAGAGTCATTAATTCGATAAAAGTAATTGAAAATAAAATACTCAAGGCGGAAAAAAGAAAGCATCAGACAGAAGCCAATATGATCCGGTCCGTCAGAGAAAAATTGTTTCCCAAAGGCCAACCTCAGGAAAGGATCGATAATATTCTTGGCATTTACGAGTCTAACTTCATTGGAGAACTATTGGAAAAACTAGATCCACTCGATTTTCGTTACCATGTCCTGTTCTCAGGATCAGATGATTAATCGAACGCCACCCAATTGCTCTATCCGGTAGGGGAAATGGTCTCCTGGTGAGCCAATAAACATAAAATTTACGGGTATATTCCATTGCTTGGAAAGCTTTTTAATAAGTTCAGGACCAAACTTTCCATTTATTTGGATAAATTCAATGTCAATATCAGGATATTCCCTGTCCAGCACCTCTATATCACTGTCTAAATGCTCAGGGACAGTTATATTTTCGCTAAGCACACTCACAATCTTAAGTTTTTTTGTATGCTCGTTTTTACTGATATAGAGCATCACTCTGTTCAGGTTGGCAATATTATCTCCCTTGGTAAAAAAGACGAACTCCTGATTATTGATATGCTCAATGGTATTTATGATTTTCTTATTAGTGTTGACCACCGCCTTTCTTATTGGATCAAAAATGGTCTGAATGATCCGGAGAAGCACGTTTAAAAGGAAAGTACGATTGAGCATGATGAATACCAGGATAATTGCCGGTATAAAATAGTCAAGGAAGACAGCTAAATTCTTCGGTTGCGTAGAGGTGTCGGGGGATATCAGGAAGTTGCCTATCAAGGCTACCAGGACCCCAGTGAGTGCAATAAACAGACCCAGCCAGGTTGATTTCTCTGGCCTGGGCAGCTTACTTCTTTTGATCTTCAACAACACATTACCTATTACGAAAAGACCCATCACTGAAAGAAATGAGATGGTATAAACTCCAGCAAGCAAGGTCACCTCTCCTTGTGAGATTAGTAGCACTGAGATGCAGAGTAAAAGGAAGAATATGACAATCCGGTATGAGCTGCCGCGTTTATTCTGCTTAAGGAAGTACTGGGGCAGAATGCGGTCCAGTGTCATTCGTTCAAGCAGCCCTGAAACCCCTACAAAAGACGTGAGAACCGCTCCGCTCAACACCAAAACAGCATCCAGTGAAATAAGGTACTTGAGCCAGTCACCTGTGGTGACTTTCGCCATTCCAGTTAATAGCGTGTTTTTATAATTACTATCTATCTCAGGAATAGGTAGAACGGCAAGGGCCAGAAATGCCATTAGAGGGTTGATAATACTCACGACAATCCACATATTTCTTAAAGTCTTTGGAAATACGCCTTGTTTTTGTTCTTCAACAAAATTGGCTGAGCTTTCAAATCCTGATATGCCCAACATTGAAGCTGAAAAACCAAAAAATATGGCCATACCAATACTTCCGGAGGATAATGGTAATTCCCAGTTCTTATAAAAAAGCTCCAACCCATTTTGCAAAAGATATATTCCAATAAATACGGCTAGTAAGACCAAAGAGAATAGATGAAATAAGAAAATTGCAATTGCTATTCTGGAAGATTCTCGTATCCCCAAAATAGCCAATCCGGCAAATAGAGAGAGCAAAACGATAGTGGCTATGATCACCTCCAACAGAGGGAACATTCTTTGCAGGTAATGCATGGCTTCATTGGCTGAGATCACAGCCGTAGCCATATATGAAAGCAGCGTTAATGTAGCCGCCAGGGAGGCCATGGATTTACTGGTGGTATTTAAAAGGGCATTGTAAGCCCCACCGTTTAAGGGTAAAGCTCCCACGACTTCTCCATAGATTTTACGGAAAAGAAACAATACAAATGCCACAATCAAAAGGGTTATCCAGGCATACTGTCCGGCAAATGCGATAGCAAGAGCGGAAACATACAGAACAGAAGAACTGATGTCGTTTCCACAAATGGCCGTTGCAGGAAGCTCTTTGAGTTTAGTTCTCATGAACGAATGGGAAATAGAGGAATGAGTGAACGGCCTTGGGGCCTATATCACCAGATTCAGTAAAATGGTTTAAGGATGCCATTTTCAAAGCAAGCGTCAAAACTAAACAAAACTGTTAGAGTAAACAGAAATTTTTAAAGAAAATTAATCAGTGCCGAAGGCCCTCTTCAACGGCATTTCTATTAACAAAAGATTCTCCATGGACTAAATGTTAATATCCATAACCTTAGTAGATTTACCAGGATCAACTAATCTTTTAATGCATCGTTGATGGATAAATGATGTTCAGGGTTGTCAGACGCATTTGGGGAATTAATCTGCTGGTTTTGATGTTGGCTTGCCAATTTCGAACAAGTGTCCGTCAGATGCACAAAGAGTTTAAAGGGCAACAGACTCAACCCGCTATAGTTGATATAAATGTTCAGGGTCATCGGTTGAGATACGTGGTTGTTAACAAGGGCCCAACTCCTAAACCGGTGGTGGTCTTTGTGCATGGTGCTCCAGGATCTTCAGACAACTATTTTCAGTATATGCGTGAATCGAAATTGGTGGATAATTATACATTGATCAGCATCGATAGAATTGGTTACGGATATTCCGGATTCGGTAAATCGGAAACCTCAATAGCGAACCAGGCCGCCTCTTTACTGCCAGTTTTAAAGCGATACCGAAATCATTATCCACTGATCCTTGTTGGCCACTCCTATGGAGGGCCCATTATTGCCAAGGCGGCAGCGAATTATCCCGAACTTGTTGATGGATTGATCCTCCTGGCGCCCGCCATTGATCCTGACCATGAAAAGGAAGTGAAGGTGGCATGGCTGGGTCATCATGCACCATTCAGGTGGTTGGTGCCTCGCTCGTGGAGGGTTTCCGCAGATGAGAAGATAACTCATGTGTCAGAGCTCAGAAAGATAGAAAACATTTGGTCCGGGTTAAGGATCCCTATTCTGTATATCCAGGGAGATAAGGACAGCCTGGTGCCCTATGATAATATCCACTTTGCTGAAAAAATGATCAGTGACAAATATTTAACAACCATTTCTATCCCTGGCGAAGATCATTTTATTCCCTGGTCCCAGCGCCCATTGATTACTCAGTCGATAATTGCCATGATCACTCAAATGATGGAAGATAAGTCTTCGGATAGTTCAGGAAAATAGTTATTTGATAGCCCTCGTGATATGTCTCTTACCAGGCGGTCCTTCAGGAGTCTCTACTTTCAGTTTCAAAGACTGAAGAATACGACGTAGCTTTCCTTGTGCTGAGTAGGTGACGAAACATCCTCCTGGCAATAAATAATGGATACATTTTTCAAGCACCTGTTTAGTCCAAAGTTCAGGTTGTTTTGATGGTGCGAAAGCATCATAATAGATCAGTTGGTAATGGCGATCCATGCTGAAATCCAGAAGATTACCTCGAATTTTTAATAAGTTGAAACCTGGAAAGATGGTTGAGGTATTGTTCCAGGGTATGGAATGAATCTTTTTAAATAAGGATTCGGATTTTAGTAATTTACCGTAATTCAACGATTCTGGAAGACCAGGTGGAATAGGATAATTGTCAATACTTTGATAAAAGATTTTACAGCTTTTGGGTCGTTGAATGGCTGTTAATAACACATTTAATCCCGTTCCAAAGCCCATTTCAAAAATGCTTATCTCTTTAAAATCATTTTGATGTAGAAGATAGTTTAATCCGTTGGCAATATACACGTGTCGCGATTCAGTAATCGCTCCATATTGCGAATGATAAATTTCTTCAAGACGGTTATTGGCAAGAGTGTTCGAGCCATCTGCAGTGGTAAGGATTTTCAATGGATCAGTTTTCATCCAAACATAATAAGCACTGTGGCCATGGCAGCAATGCCTTCTTCATTCCCTATAAATCCCATTTGTTCGGAGGTGGTCGCCTTTATCGAAAGCAGGTCCTTGCGTATTTTCATAATTGGAACTAAAGTTTCTTTCATCGAATCAAGGTATGGCGCCAGTTTTGGGCGCTCTAGTATAATAGTGGAATCAACGTTTACGATATGATACTCATGTTTTGAGATAAGATCAACCACATGGGCCAGCAATTTTTTTGAGTCGACTCCCTCAAAGGCAGGGTCTTCATCTGAAAAATGTTGTCCAATATCTCCCAGATTAGCCGCACCAAGCAGGGCGTCGCAGATGGCGTGGATAAGAACATCGGCATCCGAATGTCCTACTGCTCCTTTGTTATGTGCTATTCGGATTCCCCCAATCCAAAGATCAACTCCTGCTTTGAGCTGGTGAACATCATAACCAATTCCTGTACGTAAAGATTTCATAAATGTTTTTTTGATTCGTAATAAAGAGTAGAGCAGTTATTTTTCCTCAATATGCTATGGGCCATTGCCTGTAGTTCCTCGGCTTCAACTGAAGCAATTATTTGATCTTCCTTGTTGACCAGATCTATGTCTTGCATTGCAGCTCCCATGGCCAATGAGAGAGCCCGATTCAATATCTCTACACGGCCGAATCTTAAGGTGGCGAAGGCCTGGTTTTTCACTTTTTCCAACTCTCTCTGAGATACTTTAGTATCTAAGAATCCATGAGTAATCTTATCCACTGACTTTTCGGCCATTTCGAAAGAAATCCCTGGAGCTATTTTCCCTGAAATAACCAGAAGACCAGGGTCTGAAGTCCCAAGGGTATATGATGAAAGTGATGTAAAAATTTTTTGTTTTTCCACGAGCTGAAGATATAATCTTGATGATTTACCACGGCCCAGTACATCGCTAAGCAAATCGGAAGCATAAAAAGAAGGATCTTTTTTTGCCACCATGTGATAGACCTTATATAGTGCCCTGACAGGCACATCACGTACTAAATGCAATTCACGTTTTTCTCTTTGCATGGGCTCTTTTGGAAGGACTTGCTGTCCATTTGTTCCTGGCAATATTTCACCAAACCAGCTTTCTACCAGAGAAAACACTCGATCGACATTTACCTTCCCTGCCACAACGAGTATAGCATTGTTGGGCACATAATAAGAAGAAAAGAAGGTTTTAACCATGGTCATCGTAGTTTCCTGGATATGAGACGGGTCCTTCCCTATGGTTGGCCATTGATATGGATGGTGGTGATAAGCCAAAGATCTTAGATGATGCCAGACATCGCCATACGGTTGGTTGAGGTAACGTTGATTAAATTCTTCAAGGACCACTTTCTTCTGAATTTCCAGAACTTTGGGGTCAAATGAGAGTCCTAACATGCGGTCTGATTCGAGCCAAAACCCTGTCTCCAGGTTTTCGGGTGGCAGCGTCAGGTAGTAGTTGGTGATATCAGGGGTGGTAAAGGCATTATTTTCGCCACCGACCCTTTGTAAAGCCTCATCATAAGAAGAAATATTCCTTGAGCCGCCGAACATCAAATGCTCAAACAGATGTGCAAATCCGGTGTGATCCGGATGTTCATTCTTTGACCCGACTTTGTAAAGGAGATTGAGCACGGCAATATTCGATTCTTTATCAGGATGAACAATGACTTGAAGGCCATTGGGGAGCGTATGTGATTCAAATTCAATCATTTTCTCTTTTGGCAAAAATAAACATATCTCTACAGGGTAGTGGGTGGGTTGTTTACCTTTGTCGTATCCAGAGAAGCCTCATGAAATTTAATCGCAAGAATTTATCCAATAAAAAACTTATAAGCATCTACCGGGACCTTCTCCTTCCCAGGAAAATCGAGGAGAAGATGCTCATCCTCCTACGACAGAATAGGATTACCAAGTGGTTTTCAGGCATCGGTCAGGAAGCTATATCTGTAGGAGCAACTTTGGCGCTTGAAGAGGACGAGTTTATTCTGCCGATGCACCGTAATCTGGGTGTATTCACAACAAGAAAAATACCGTTATACAGACTTTTTGCCCAATTTCAGGGAAAACTGAGTGGCTTTACCAAGGGAAGAGACCGTTCTTTTCATTTTGGGAGCAAGGAACATCATATTGTCGGGATGATCTCCCACCTGGGACCCCAATTATCTGTGGCAGATGGCATTGCCTTAGCTGATCTTATTGACCAAAAGCCGAAAGCGACATTGGTGTTTACCGGTGATGGGGGTACCAGTGAAGGAGAGTTTCATGAGGCTTTAAATGTTGCGTCAGTATGGAGCTTACCGGTAATATTTATAATTGAGAACAACGGATATGGCCTTTCAACTCCATCAAACCAGCAGTTCAACCTTAAGTCCTTTGTTGAAAAAGGTCCGGGATATGGGATGGAAGCAGTTCAGGTTGATGGCAATAATGTGCTTGAAGTCTATGACTTGATTAATAAACTAGCTGCAAAAATCCGAAGAAAACCAAGACCGATTTTGGTGGAAGCTATTACATTCAGGATGCGGGGTCATGAAGAGGCTTCTGGTACAAAATATGTTCCCAAAGAGCTGATGGAACATTGGGCTACCCTGGATCCCATATCAAATTATGAGCAATTTTTACTTAAAAATAAGGTTCTTTCTAAGGAGGAGATTAATGATTTAGAAGAAAATATACATCTGCAAATAGAGGAAAATCTTGATACTGCCTATGCGGAATCGAAACCTAGAGTCGATACTGCCGATGAATTACTTGATGTGTACGCCTTGTCCAATCTTCGCCAGCACCAGGTCAGTCAAGACAGCTCCAAGATGCGTTTTGTGGATGCTGTTTCAGATGCATTACGGCAAAGTCTTGAGCGATATGACAACCTTATTTTCATGGGGCAGGATGTAGCGGAATACGGTGGCGTGTTTAAAGTGTCTCAAGGATTTCTCGAGGAATTTGGTCCGGATAGGATAAGAAACACCCCTCTTTGCGAATCAGCTATAGTTGGAGTAGGCCTGGGCCTTTCTATACAAGGGAAAAAGGCTGTTATCGAAATGCAGTTTGCCGATTTTGTGTCGTGTGGATTTAACCAAATCATTAATAATCTGGCCAAGATACACTATCGATGGGGTCAGGCTGCGGAAGTAGTGATACGGATGCCTACAGGAGCAGGTGTAGCTGCAGGCCCGTTCCATTCTCAAAGCAATGAAGCCTGGTTCACGCATACCCCTGGTTTGAAAGTAGTTTATCCTTCTTCACCGCAAGATGCCAAAGGGTTACTATGTGCTGCGATAGAGGATCCAAACCCAGTAATGTTCTTTGAACATAAGGCACTTTATCGTGCATTAACTGAAGAAGTAAGACATGGATTCTATTGTACGGAGATAGGGAAAGCCCATCTCGTCCAGGAAGGAAGTGATTTGTCCATTATCACCTATGGGATGGGTGTCCATTGGTCGATTCAACTGCTAGAAGAATATGAGGATTTAGCCGCTGATGTACTGGATCTCCGGTCATTACTTCCGTGGGACAAAGAGGCGGTGCGCCAATCAGTGGAAAAAACGGGTAAAGTGCTTGTAGTGCATGAAGATTGCCTGACAGGAGGTTTTGGAGGTGAAATTGCCGCATGGATTAGTGAACATTGTTTCACTTCGCTTGATGCCCCGGTGGTCCGTGTGGGTAGTTTGGATACGCCTGTACCATTTATCAACGAGTTGGAAAACAACTTCTTGGGCAAAAGCAGACTCAAGAGAAAACTACAAGAATTGATTGATTTTTAATACTTTAGGAGGAAATACTTACGAAATCAACAGATTTTGAAAGGCAGAAAACCATATAGTACACGCAGGTGTCCATTATTAACTTTGGCAGTAATACTTCTTTATCTGCTGAGCCTTCCTTTGCAATCCAGCGCTCAAATTGATTCAAGAAACCAAACAAAGCCTAAGCAGGAGCAACCAAAAATCCCGGTCAATAAAAAGAAAAGAAAGGGTCCTAAAGGCAAACGAAATAGGGTTATCTCAAACAAAAAACAAGTTAAACAAAGCAAAAAGTCATTCAATAAGCGGGGTGAGCGTCCTGTAACAAGAGATATTGCAGGAAGGAAGGTAAAGGCACGCAGAACTCCCAGGCAGACATATGTCAGGCCTGCTCCGGATCCCTATGAGAAAAGGCGAATTCGTACAGAGGGACAGCGTGCGGGGCCTCCTCCACCGTCAGTACGTACTGCTACACGACCCGGAGAAAGACCGCGATTGGGAGATATATCGGGTAGAAAACGCATCCGACAGCGATCTGTTTCTTCGGCCAGACATATTACCTATCCTCAACCTAATCCTTATGTAGGGAGAAAAATTCGAACCGAAAAGAGGAGAGCTTATTCCAATCGTAAGCAGTTAAGGTCAATTCGTACCGTGTCGCGCCCCTCTGAGACACGAAAGCCTATTAGAAGAAATAGACCGGTTTCACTATCCGGCACCACGAGGATAAGAAGCCGTCGAAATGTATATCGCAACCATGAACGAAGACCTGGTGAAAGAAGTACCACAAAGGACATTGCTGGAAGAAAACTCAGGACAAGAAATAAAAGGAGCGCTCCTCCATCTGACGGGGGCAAAGAGTTTGCCTTCAAAGACCCATATATTACTAGGCAACATTTTGGGGAGGGTCAGCGCTTCAAAGGGGCCAGGGTTGGTGCAGCGATCAGAACCACTCGAATTTCAGGAGAAGACATAGCTTCTAATAGAAGACGGAGACCACCAAGGACCAAAAATTTCAGGTCATCGAGACCGAGAAGAATAGCCCGGGCCAAGCCGGTCAGATCAGTTTCCGGAGGGGGCCGTAGAGGTGAAAGGGCTATTTTTGCAAAAGCAAAAGCAAAAGGCGTTCGATCTGTGACCCGCAGATCGGAGGCAATGCCTTACAGACGTCCGCCTTCACCTGCAAGTGTATCAGGAATAAGGAAACAGTATCGTCCTAAAAACACATATCATGATAAAGACAGGCATTTTGGAGAGAACTTCTCGTTAAAAGACATTGCTGGCAAACCCTTAAGGAAAAAAAACTACAGGTCAGTAAAACCGAACGGAGCTACTTCAGGGTTTATTCCCTATTATGGCAGATCGGCGCCATCTTCCCGGTCTAAATCTGTGCTTAGAGTGGCACCCAGATCTATTTCTGGTAGAAATTGGAATAATAATGGGGAAAGGATCAAAGGCAAGTCTCTGTTCGCAGGCTCTTCGGAATTTTCAGGTCGGAGAAAAGCAGTTCGGCCTTTGAAAGGAGGCGGAAGTATCACTACCCGGTGGAACAACAAGGGTCGGCCCATCAAGGGAAAATCGATGTTTGCCAATTACACCAAATACAGGGGGCGCCTTCGTGCTG
>Ga0114931_10002399_pt1 | contig 23867 bp, 26 predicted proteins | sample 2SBtaG_FD_89579 | JGI IMG/M metagenome (GOLD analysis project Ga0114931, IMG submission 89579) | Deep subsurface microbial communities from Kolumbo volcano to uncover new lineages of life (NeLLi) - 2SBTROV14_V59a metaG | ecosystem: Environmental > Aquatic > Marine > Volcanic | place: Kolumbo... | reverse complement strand
TCAACTGATCTACGATCCGAGCCATCCCGACGCGGACGCAGACGGGTACGTTCACATGCCCAACGTAAGCATCACCTAAGAAATGGTGGACCTCATGGAGGCACGGCGTCTCTTCGACGCCAACGCGTCCGTGTTCGAGGCCATCAAGGGGATGCTCCGGCGGGCCACACAGCTCTGAACCCCGACGGCGTACGATCCATGGCGATCCACGGAATCAACGGTGCGTTCGGAAGCCCGGCCCTGACCCAGGGCCTGGGCCGCCGCGCGGGATCCGATGACGCACGCGGTCAAGCAGTGAGGCGCACGGCGAAGTCCACCGCCGACGATGTGTTCGCCGCCCGGGGCGCCTCATCCGACACGGTGCCGGCGCAAGCGCCGCGGGGGACCGATCCGGTGCTGTGGAGCGTGCTGACCTCGGAGGAACGCTCGTTCTTCACGAAGGCCCGGGCCATGGGCCCGCTCACGTACGGGCCCGGTCGGGCCCGTGGCGGCGCGGCGACCGTGCTTCTCGGCGGCCGGTTGGACGTGAAGGTCTGACATGGCCGATATCACCACCGTCGGGGGCCGTCTCAACGCCGCTGCGCTTACGCAGGACCGCGGGTCGGTTCGGATCCGCCTCGGTGGAGAGAAGGGGCCCTCGTTCGCCGATACGCTCAAGCACGCGTTGGGCGAGGTTTCGCAGCTCCAGGACAGAGCGGACGACGCGATCGGCGCGTTCCTGCGCGGTGAGCCCGTGGAGGTCCATGACGTGATGGCTGCCGCCGAGGAGGCGGGCATTGCCCTGGAGATGCTCATCGAGATCCGCAACAAGCTTACCGAGGCGTACCGCTCGGTCATCCAGATGCAATCCTGAGCCCTCATGCCGAACGCCATCTCCGACTTCATCGAACGCGCGGGCGGCGGTGCTCGCATGCTCATCGTTCTCGTGGGCATCGGTGCGGTGGCCGCCATCTGGGGATTCGCCCAGTGGGGAGCGTCGCCGGCATGGGTGCCGGTTTCGAGTGGCCTTCCGATGAGCCAGGTCAGCCGCGCCACGCAGCGGCTCGACGAATCCGGCATCGAGTACCGGCTCGAGCGCGGCGGCGGCCTCGTGACGGTCAAGGAAGACGACGCGGCGCGGGCTCGGGTGGTTCTGGCGGCGGAGGGCCTGAGCGGCGTCGCGGGCCGCCCCGGCTTCGAGCTCTTCGATCAGCCTTCGTGGGGCATGACGGACTTCACGCAGCGCGTGAACTATCGCCGCGCCCTCGAGGGAGAGCTCGAGCGGACGATCTCGAACATGCGGAACGTGGATCGGGCCGAGGTGCATCTGGCCCTCCAGGAAACCTCCTTCCTCCAGGACGCGGAGCGCACGGCAGAGGCGTCGGTCGTCCTCCGGCTGCGATCCGGCACGCGGGTGGAGGAGGGAATGGTGGAAGGGATCCAGTCGCTGGTGGCAAGTTCGGTCGAGGGGATCGAGCCCGAGAGCGTGGCCGTGCTGAATGACCGCGGCCGGCTCATCTCCACTCCGGGGACGGATCCCGGGGTGGGTCTCACCGACCGGCAGCTTCGCGTTCAGCGGCAGATCGAAGGCTACCTGGAGTCCAAGGCGTCCGCCATGGTGGACCAGATCGTAGGGCCGGGCAACGCCACGGTTCGCGTGGCCGCCAGCCTCAACTTCGATCGGATCGACCGCACGGTGGAAGCGCTCGATCCGGACCAGCAGGTGATGATCTCCGAGGACCGCTCGGAGATCACGCCCGGCAGCGCCGAACAGGGTGCGGGCGAGGTGAAGACGAACACGGTGTACGAGACCACGCGCTCCCGGGAGTCGCTCCTGCGGGGTGGCGCGCGCCTCGAGCGCCTGACGGTGGCGGTGGTGCTGAACGACAAGCAGGTCGAGGCGCCGGACGGTACGACGACCTTCGAGCCGAGGTCCCGTGAGGAGCTCCAGCGCGTGGAAGCGTTGGTACGCAACGCGGTGGGAATCTCCGACGAACGGGGTGACCACGTGTCCGTCGTCAGCGCACCCTTCACGGTCCCGCCGCCCGACGTGCCGGAAGACACCGGGTTCGACACCATGGCTGTGCTACAGGCCGCCCAACGGCCCGCGGTCGCGCTTGTCGGTATCATGCTGGCGTTCCTGCTGACGCTCCGGATCGTCGGTTCCCTCAAGGCCGCCGCCACCCCTGGGCGTCGCGCGCCGGAGCGGATCCAGGGCGAATCGCTTCCCGCGCTGCCGGGGGCGGAGTCGGTCCAGCACGTGCACGCGGGGACGGCGCACCCGGCGGTGGAACCGCAGTTCCAGCTCGCGGATCCCGCGATGACGGCCCGCGTGGTACGCGCGTGGATGAAGGAGGCCTGACGTGGCCGTTGCCCTGGCCAGACGGCCCGCCCACGACGAGCTGACCGGTCGCCAGAAGGTGGCCGTCCTGTTGATGGCGATGGGTGAGGATGCCTCCACCGCGATCACGCAGAACCTGGCGCCCGAGGAAGTGGAGGCCATCTCGTTCGAGATCGCCAAGATGGATCGGGCCGATCCGGAGGTCGTCCAGGCCGTCCTCGCCGAGTGGCAGCACACGGAAGAGGCCGCGTTCTCCCTGGCATCGGGCGGCGTCGAGTTCGCCCGCGCGATCCTGGAGAAGGCCCTCGGCCCGTCGAAGGCGGGTCAGGTGCTCAAGCGCATCGAGGCACAGCTTCACGACCACATCTCGCTGACGCACCTGCGCAGTGCGGATCCGCAGCAGTTGTCGGCGATTATCCGCAACGAGCACCCCCAGACGATCGCGCTGATCCTCGCCTTCCTCGATCCGGGTCAGACCGCCGCCGTATTGAGGGAAACGGATCCGCGGATCGGAAGCGACATCCTGCTGCGCATCGCCCGGATGGAGAAGGTGCTTCCCGACGTGCTTCGCATCATCGAGGAGTCGGTGGGCTCGGAGTCGGATCTCTCGATTGCCGGCGACGGGTCCGCCGCGGGCGGGCCTGAAGCGGTGGCGGAAGTGTTGAACCTTCTTTCGGCCGGCGTGGAGAAGGAGTTGCTCGACGGGGTGGCGGAGAAGGATCTGGACCTCTCCGAGCAGATCAAGAACCTGATGTTCGTGTTCGAGGATATCGTCAAGCTCGACGACAAGGGCATCACCCGCTTGCTCCGTGACGTCGATACGCGCGAGCTGTCGATGGCCCTCAAGCTGGCGAGCGACGAACTGAAGGAGAAGATCCTCGGCTCGATGTCGTCGCGTGCCCGCGACGCGCTCACGGAGGAGATGGAGTTCCTGGGGCCTGTCCGCGTGAGTGACGTGGAGATGGCGCAGGCCAACATCGTCAAGATGGCGCGGGCGCTCGAGGAAGCCGGCGAGATCGTCATCGGAGGCAGCGATGATATGGTCATCGAGTGACGACGCGTCGGGCTCTTGTCCGCGTGAGGACGTCGAGTCCGTGACGGCCGCGAGCTGGTACTGGCAGGAACTCTAGGGCGCACCCGGACCCGGGATCTCCCGCAGCCCGGCCGAGGACGACCGCCGGCGCGAGATCCGGCAGGCGGAGGCCCTGGAGGCCGCCTATCGGAGAGGGCTGATCGAGGGTGAGGAGGCGGCGCTCACCGCGGCACGGAACAAGCTGGACCTGGCGATGCGGGCCGCCGAGAGCGCGGTCGACCAGATCCGCCTCTCACGCGAGGCGTGGAATGCGGTGCTACATGACAATCTGGTGACGCTTGCCACGGCCATGGCTCGCCAGATCGTGGAGCGGGAGTTGCGCCAGGACCCCGCCACGTTCCAGGAGCTTGCGCGAAAGGCAGTGGCGGGATTCCCGGCTGATGAGCCGCTGCGGATCCGCCTCCACCCGGCGGATCTCCTCTTGCTGGCCGGAGACGAGGGAGATGTCGATCCGGCCGCCGTGAAGCTCGGCGACCGGTTCGTGCGGTGGATCCCGGACGAGGAGATCATCCCCGGGGGATGCATCGTCGAGGGGCCGGACCGGATTGTGGACGGACGGGTGGACGAGGCGCTGCAACGCATCTACTGGACGCTGGTCGATGATTGAGGGTCTGGTGGACCGGATCACCGAGGTGCCGCGCTTCGCCGCGTACGGCCGCGCCACGCGCGTGGTCGGGCTCGTCATCGAGGCGGTCGGAATGGATGTGGCGATGGGGGAGCTGTGCCGCGTCCGCAGCCTGACCCACGACACCACCGTCCTGGCCGAAGTCGTCGGTTTCCATGAGCGCGGCGTCCTGCTCATGCCTCTCGGGGAGGTCGAGGGCATCCATCCGGGAAGCGCGGTGGAGCCGATGGGCCGCTCGTTCGGGGTGGAGGTTGGACCCGGGCTGCTGGGCAGGACGGTCGACGGGCTGGGTATGCCCCTCGACGGCCTCGGCGATCTGGGGCCGACCGTGCGTGTGCCGCTGTCGGCGGATCCCCCGAACCCTCTGGCGCGCCGCCCCATCGACGAGCCGATGGCCACCGGAGTGCGGGCGATCGACGGGTTGCTGACCGTGGGACGGGGGCAGCGCATCGGCATCTTTTCCGGAAGCGGGGTGGTAAAGAGCACCCTGCTCGGCATGATCGCCCGCCACGCGCACGCCGACGTCAACGTCATCGCGCTCCTGGGCGAACGCGGCAGAGAGGTGCGCGACTTCATTCAGGGCTCGCTCGGACCCGAGGGGCTGGCGCGCTCGGTGCTCGTCGTGGCGACGGGCGACCAGGCCGCGCTCGTTCGGGCCCGCGGCGCGCTCGTGGCCACGGCGATCGCCGAGTACTTCCGCGACCAGGGCAAGCAGGTGCTGCTGATGGTGGATTCCGTCACGCGCGTCGCCATGGCGTGGCGTGAGATCGGACTCGCGGTGGGTGAACCGCCCACGACCAAGGGGTATCCCCCCTCGGTGTTCGCCGCGCTACCGCGGTTGTTGGAGCGCGCGGGTAATGCCGCCCGGGGCGGCATCACGGGCATCTACACCGTGCTCGTCGAGGGTGACGACTTCAACGAGCCGGTCGCCGACCATGTTCGCTCCGTGCTGGACGGCCACATCGTGCTCAGCCGTCGCCTGGCGGCGGCAGGCCATTTTCCCGCGATCGAGGCCACGGAGAGCACGAGTCGGGTACGCGACCAGATCATTTCGATCGATCATCGCGATGCGGCCGACGAGCTGTTGACGCTGATCGCCACATACCGGGAGAAGGAGGATCTGATCTCCGTCGGGGCGTACCAGCCCGGCAGCGATGAGGTGTTGGATACCGCCATTCGCATGCGCCCCGCGCTCAACCGGTACCTTCGCCAGAAGCCGGACGAGGGAACCGATTTCGGCGAGATCCGCGACCGTCTCCTGACGCTGGCGCAGGACGCGCATGGAGGGTCAGAAGAATGACGGCGTTCCGCTTTCCGCTGCAGAAGGTGCTCGAGTTGAGGAAGCGCGAGGAACGGGCGTCCGCGCGTGAGCTTGCCGAGGCTCGGAAAGGGGCGTTCGAGGCGCAACGGGCGCGCGAGGACCTGGAAGCCGTGCGGGATGCGGGGCGCTCCGGGCTCGTGAAGGCGCACGGTGCCGGGGGCGCGGTGGGGCATCTGCAGAATCTTGCCTACCTGGTTGGCCAGGTGGACCGGCGGATCGATGATGCCGAGGCACGCTGCCGGCTCGCTGATGAACACGTCGTCGAGAGCACCCGGGACTTTCAGTCGGCGGTGCGGCAGCGCCAGACGCTGGACCGGCTCAGGGATCGCCGCAGGGACGAATGGCGCTCCGATCAAGTACGGGATGAACAGAAGACCATGGACGACGTGGCGCTGACCCGGCATGCCCGGAGATCTCGCGCTACCGCATCGGGCGGAGAGTGACATGAAGATCGTGCTCGTGGGCGGAATTGCCATTCTCGTGGGAGTCGGCGCAGGCGCATTCGTCGGAGGGGCCCGCACCAAAGCGAAGATCCTCGAAGCCCGGGTGCAGGCATACCAGGACTCGATCGCCGCGGCCGAGGCGGCGGTTCCGGACGCCGAGCAAGCGGCCCCCGCCGCCTCCGGATACGCCGCGGACAGCGGCGTGGTGCCCATGCCCGTGGAAGCCGGGAAGGCGGAAACGGGGGCCGAGCCGGGTCCGGCGCACGGGGAGGGAGCCGCCACCCCGGATGCGGTGCAGAGGGAGGGTGTGCCGAACGCGGATGCTCCCCAGGATGCTCAGCCGGATTCGGGCTCGACGCTCGGCTCGGGAGTGCCGGCACCGGCGGACCCGGTCGCACCGGGAAGTGAGCCCGGGTCCGCGATGCCCGATGCCGGATCCGCCACGCGGGCAGCGGAGGAGGCGGGCTCCGCCGGAGAACGGATGGACCCCGAGGCGTCGAAGAAGCTGGCGAAGATCTTCGGTGCCATGAAGCCCAAGGACGCGGCGGCCGTGCTCCAGGAGATGAAGGATGACGAGGTCAAGGCCATCCTCCTGCAGATCAACGCGCGCAACGCCGCACAGATCCTGGGAAGCTTTCAGCCGGCCCGGGCCGCGGGGCTGAGCAGGGCGGTGCTCGCCGGGAGGGCGGGTTCGTGATGACGTCGTTGCTCACGCTCTTTGCCGGGGGCGGCCCGTCTGCGGGACCGCCCGAAGAGCGCGGAGGCGTGACCGGCGGCGAGAACGACAGGCCCCTTGCGGGAGCGGCCGCCGCCGCCTCATAGACCGAGGAGGATCGATTCCGGCAGGCGCTGGGTGCGGCATTGGCGGCGCTGGTGGGCTCGCAGGTGGATCCTGCGGGGCTGCCGCCCGCACGGCTCGTGGACGCGCACGGGAATTCTTCGGTGGACGGCCCCGCGGGAAGGCCCGCGGACGCCGCGGAGCAGGTGGCCGTGGAGACCGCGCCGGCGTCCGCCGTTGAGGTCCCAGCGGATCCCGCGCCGCAGGCGCCGGCGGGCACGACGTCGGACCCGCCGCGCCCCCCCGACCCTCCGATCGATGTGGCCACATCCGACCGATCTCTGGAGCGGCTGGCCCCGGAGCTGAGGGCCAGGGTAGAGCGGGTCATGCGGCGTATGCGCTCCGAGTTCGGGCACGAGGTGCATCTGGTCGAGGGGTACAGGTCGCCGGCCCGCCAGCGGTTCCTCTACGCACAGGGGCGCACCCGGCCCGGGCCTGTCGTCACCTGGACGCAGCACTCGTTGCACAGCGTGGGACTCGCCGCGGATCTCCAGGTCGATGGATCGTGGGACCGACCCGCTGCCTACGCGCTCCTGCAGAGGATCGCGAGGGAGGAGGGGCTCCAGACCCTTGGCATGAAGGATCCCGGGCACGTCGCGCTCGATCCAGGCGGGGCATTCCTCCGGGAGGGCGCACCGGGACGGGACGCCGCGCCGGCACGAGACCGCTTCCTGGCGTCGGGCCGCTCCCCGGCACGGGACGGCTCCCCGATGCGGGGTGGTGACGTCGCACGGGACCATGCGGACGCGCCGGGCCGCTTACGGCCCCCGGACTTCGCGGCCACGCGTGTCGGTGTGGCAAGGGTCGCGGCGGTCTCGCGTGTCGCTCATGCTGCGCCTGTGGCGCGGATCGCCGGCGCGGCGAGACCGGGAATGTCCGGTCCGCGGAGAATCGCGTCCCAGGCCGTGCCCGACGCTGCGTCTCAGAGCCCGCGTGGGACCCTCCCCTCCCCACCTCCCGCGCTCACCCTCGACATGCCGCTGGAGGTGGCGGCTTCGGGTTCCGCGACGGTGAACCGCGATCCCGCGCTCGGCGCGCCGCTTCAGCTCGGACGGAGCTTTGACGCGGACGGTGGTCGCGATCACCCGGCGACCCGGCTTTCCCAGCCCGAAGAGAGGGCGACGGGAGCCACGGGCGCGACACTCGCCGGGCCTCCCGTGGTGGGGCCGGCGAACGCGGGCGCTTCAACGCCGGTCCCGGCACACCCGCAGGGCGTTGCCGCCAACCCCGGGGCCGCGCCGCTTGCGCCGCCGGGCCCGGCGCCCACGACGCCCACGAAGGGTGTTGACGGCATCGCCCGCGTCGAGCGCATCCTCGACATGAAGGATGCGGCGGTGTCCGTGGCCCCTGCGCGCGTGTCGGTGCGCGTGGACCGGGGGAGTGGCGTGCCGGAGCGGATCCGGGTCGGACTCACCGGAAAGACCGTGGACGCCGACATCGCCCTCGCTCGGCCGGAGGCGGCGGAACATCTGAAGGCGAGTGTAGGGGAGCTTCACCGCGCCCTGGCGTCGCGGGGGCTCGACGGAGGCACGGTCAAGGTGAACGCGCCGCAGACCACGGTGGACGGGGGCCACGAGGTGGCCCTCGCGTCGCGGGTAGCCCATACGGGGGATCCGCTACGCTCGCTGCTGACCGGCCCGGGCGGTGGTGCGGAACAACACCATACGGAAAGAGAACGTTCCGGCGCACATGAGCGGTTTCCCCGCGAGGGGTCGGATCGGAATCCCCCGCGCAAGGATCCACAGAGGGAGGAGAAACGGTGATCGGAGACGTGTTGACCGGGGCCACCGGCGTGGGTGCGACAGACGCGCTCGCCGGCCCTGGCGGGTCGTTGGGCAAGGAGGAGTTCCTGAAGCTGCTCGTGGCCCAGCTCAAGAATCAGGATCCGATGGATCCCAGCAAGCCCGAGGAGCTCGCGGCGCAGTTGGCGCAGTTCTCCAGCGTCGAGCAGCTCATCAACGTGAACGAGCAGCTCCGCGCACAGTCGGACGCCAGCGCGGCGATGGCGGCGGCGCTCAACAACAGCGCGGCGGTGGGCGTGCTCGGTAAGGACGTCCTGGCCCTCGGCGACAGCGTCGAGGTGACCGGGACGGGGAAGGATACGGTAACCGTGGGCGTGGAGGGCAGCGGGGGCGAAGCCACGCTGACCCTCTACGACGCCGACGGAAAGGAGGTCGGATCTCGTGTGGTGGGTGCCGTCGGGGGTGGCCGTCAGGAGATCGAGCTCGGGGATGCGGCCGCGGGCCTCGCGCCTGGACGCTACCGCTACGAGCTGACCGTGAAGGGAGCGGACGGCGAACCGCTCCAGGTTCGGACCTTCGTGCGCACCCACATCGATGGGTTGCGCTATGGGCCCCAGGGGCCCGTGCTGGTCTCGGGGACCCTCGAGATCCCGCTCGCGGATATCGTCGAAATCATCGCGCAGGCTGGCTAATCTCACACAAGGAGTACATCACACCATGATGCGATCGCTGTTCTCCGGAGTCTCCGGACTCCGCAACCACCAGATCCGGATGGACGTCATCGGCAACAACATCGCCAACGTGAACACGGTGGGCTACAAGTCCAGCCGGGTCACGTTCGAGGAGGCGTTCGCGCAGCTCCTCCAGGGCGCGAGCCGCCCGCCGGGCGACTCCGGCAACGTCTCGGGAGGCGTGAACCCGGTCCAGGTCGGGCTGGGCATGAACATCGGCTCGATCGATCTGCTGTTCACGCAGGGCAACATCGAGGCGACCGGGGTCACCACGGACCTGGCCATCCAGGGCGACTCGTTCTTCGTCGTGTCGGACGGCACGACGAAGTCCTTCACCCGCTCGGGCAACTTCCAGCTCGACGCGAACGGCCGTCTCGTCGCTTCCACCAACGGCTTCGTCGTTCAGGGAAAGCTGGCCACGGACGGGGTGCTCACCGACACGATCCAGGACATCGAGCTGCCGTTCGGCCAGAAGTCGGCCGCGCGGGCGACCACCAACGTCAGCCTTGCCGGCAACCTCAACGCCGAGGCGGCGGTCGGCGACACGCGCCAGACCACGATTACCGTCTACGACGCGATGGGCGCGCGTGACGAGATGACGATCACCTTTACCAAGGCGACGGGCACGACGTGGACCTACGACGTAACCGTCGCCTCGGGCACCGCCACGTCGGGGGCGAGCGGAACGCTCACCTTCGACAACCAGGGTCGGTTGACGACCCCCCTGCCCTCCACCCCGTTCGTCTTCACCCCGGCGTCGGGCGCCCAGGACGTGAGTGTGGACATCGACTTCGGCACCGCCGGATCGATCACGGGGGTTTCGCAGTTCGCCGCCCCGTCCACGGCGGTGCTCAAGCAGCAGGACGGCTACACGATGGGAGACCTGCAGAACTTCTCGATCGACCAGACGGGGACGATCACGGGGGCGTTCACGAACGGTGTGACGCTGACGCTGGCGCAGATCGTTCTGGCCGACTTCAACAACCCGGCCGGTCTCCTGCGGGATGGCAACAACATGTACCAGGTGTCCGCGAACTCGGGTTCGCCCGTGTTGGGCTTCGCGGGTGAGGGGAGCCAGTCGGTCATCACGTCCGGTGCGCTCGAGATGTCCAACGTCGATCTGGCGCAGGAGTTCACCAGCATGATCACCGCGCAGCGCGGCTTCCAGTCGAACGCGCGGGTCATCACGACGGCGGATGAGATGCTCCAGGAGCTCGTGTCCCTGAAGCGGTAGCACGACCGAAGGATCCGGAGCTCCCCGCTCCGGGTCCGTGCCGTCTCGCCCGCTCGACCCCCCGCTCCGGTCCGCCGGGGCGGGGGGTCGAGCGTTGCGGAGGTATGACGTGGTGCCACGGCCCGGGTCCGTCCCGGCAAATCCCTCCGGCCGGCACCCGGCAGTCCTTGCCGGGGGGGCACGGCCGCACCTCGGGCCACCGGGTGCCCCTGGTGCGCTCCACGTCATTCAACTCTTTGCGCGACAACGCGTTGTACCGTTCGTGCCCGCGTGTCGGTGCGGCCTCCCTCCCTGGTACGGCACGTGCCATGGGAGAGGGTGCGGACATGCCCGCGTGATGGCTTTCGAACTCCAGGAGGAAGCGGATGCCCGACGGCACCGAGCTCGACGTTGCGGTGGACGACCAGGAAGAACAGGAAGGGAGGGAGCGCGGTGGACGGATCACGCTCCTGGTCATCACGCTCCTGGGCCTCGGCGTGGGGAGCGCCGTAGGGATGAAGGCGCTCGGTCCGGCGTTGGGCACGGCTCAGGCCGCACGAGCCCCGGATCCGTCCGAGCAGCGGGACGAGGGGGGTGGGACGCCCTCGGCGCTCCATATGATCGACAACCTGGTCGTGAACCCGGCCCATTCCGGGGGCACACGCTTCCTGCTGACGAGCATTGCCGTGGAGGTCAAGGACCCCGGCGATCTGGACCTCCTGGTCCAGCGCGACGTCGGGCTCCGAGACGCGCTGATCGTCACGCTGGGCGCGAAGACCGTGGACGAGCTCACCGACATCGGGAACCGCGCCGAGATCGCCGACGAGATCTTTCACGCGCTCGCCAAGGTCGTCGGAGACGACGTGATCCGACGCATCTACATACCTCAATTCGTCATCCAGTAGCGCCATGTCTTCCGAGAGCCTCTCTCAGAACGAGATCGACCTCCTCTTCAACCGAGGGGTCGGGGAGGATGTCGTCGCGGCCGCCGCCCCGTCCGGGGATCCCCGGTACGAGGTCCAGGTCTACGACTTCCGTAGACCGGCCCGTATCTCGAAGGACCGGAAGCGGTCGCTCATGGCCATGTACGGGCTGCTCTCGAAATCCGTCGAGAGCTGGATCACGGGGCGTGTCAGGGATCAGATCGAGCTGGAGCTCCAGAGCGTCGAGCAGCTGACCTTCGGCGAGTTCATGCTCGCGTTGCCCTCCCCGTGCGCCTCGTACATCGTCGACGTGCCCGAGACGGGCCACCAGGGCGTCATCGATTTCGGTCACGAGTTCGCATACTTCCTGGTCGATCGGCTGCTGGGAGGAGCCGGAGATCACGTCGTGCCTGAGCGTCCCCTCACTCCTTTGGAGAGGCTGGTCGTGCGCATCGCGGCCGATCGGGTGGCGCTGCAGCTCAGTGAGGTGTGGAAGGACTACGTGCGGCTCGATCTGGTCGTGTCGGGATATGAATCGATTCCCGAAATGCTCCAGGTCGCCAACCGTGAAGACCCCGTGCTGGTGGCCAACATCGGGGTGTCTCTGGGCGATCTCAGCTCCCTGCTCCTGCTGTGTCTTCCCTTCGCCACGCTGGAGAGGTTCTTCACCGGCACATCGACGCGGAAGCAGCTCCAGGCCCAGGGAAGCTCGGCGGAGCGGGCACAGGATCGCGCGCGGATCGAGTCCTCCGTGCGCAGCAGCCGCCTGACGATCGGCGCCCGGCTTCCGGCCTTCGAGGTGCCCATCCGCACGCTGACCCGGCTCCGCCCCGGCGGCGTTCTCCCGACAGGCCTGGCGCCCGACCAGGCCCTCGAGCTCTATGTGGCCAGCCAGCGGCGCTTCGTGGGGGCGGCCGGGAAGGTGGGCCGGAGTCTGGCCGTCCGGATTCTCGATCCAGTCGATCCGGAACCCGAGCACCTCATCCACTCGGAACGCGATCTACCGTTGCCCACTCGGTGACGGCGAAACCCTCATCCACCGCATGACGGAGCTCCACGATTCATGAGTGATGCAACCCATACGAATCCGACCGAGGCCGAGCTGGAGGCACGCATGGCGGCCGAGCTCGAAGCGACGGAGGCGGCGGAGCGCCAGGCCGCTTCGAGCGATGGAACGATCGGCGGAGACGCGCGTGTCGCGGATCCGAATCCGGCCGGAGGGGCGCCGCCCGAGCTGAGGGAGTTGGCCTCGCCGGAGGGTGTGCCCGACCCCTCCTCGCTGACGTTGCTGTACGATCTGACGATGCCGGTGGCCATCGAGCTGGGCCGCACGCGCATGTCCGTCCAGGAGCTTCTGGCGCTGGGGCGGGGATCGGTCGTCCAGCTCGACCGCCTTGCCGGCGAGCCCATCGACGTGTTTGTGGGCGATCGGCGCTTCGCCGAGGGCGAGGTCGTGGTCGTGGGCGAGCAGTTCGGTGTGCGGATCACGCGCATCCTGAGTTCCCAGCCCTCGAGCGAGGGGGAGGCCGTGGCTTGAGCGCTCCCTCGCTCATCGGGGTGGTCTCGGCGCTCGCGCTGGTACTGGGGGTCCTCGCGGTGCTGGCCTATCTCGCGCGTAGAGTCGCGCCTCGAGTAGGGGCCACGCGTGGGCCGGGCGGCATCCACGTCGTAGCCCGGACGGGGCTGGCTCCACGCCAGGGTATCGCGACCGTGCGGGTGTCCGGCCGACTGCTCCTCGTGTCGTACGGCGAGGGTGGGGTCCGGCTGCTCTCGGATCTTGCGAACGCATCGCCGGAGGCGGCGGCTCCGGCGCCGCCTCCGGCGATGGAAGCGGGGGCGGCCGCGGATGGACAGCGTGTGCCCCGCGCCTTTGCCCGGGCACTCGCGGTCGCCGGCCGCAGGATGGCACGTCTGCGGGCGGTATCGCTCGCGCTCGCGCTGGCGCTGGGCACGCTCGCCGCGGCCCCCCCGATGCCGGTGGCGGCGTGGCAAGGAACTCCGCCGAGCGAGGGGAAGCACGTGGAGGAAGAGGCGAGCGCCGCGGCTCCGTCGCTGCCCGGTATCAGCCTCAGCCTGGGCGGTGCGGACGGGCGGCCCCTGGAGCTGTCCGGGCCGGTGGGCACCGTGGTGTTCGTGGGATTCCTGACGCTGATTCCCACGCTGCTGCTCCTGATGACCAGCTTCACCCGGATCCTCATCGTGCTGCACCTGCTCAAGCAGGCGCTGGGCACCCAGACCGCTCCGCCTGCGCACCTGCTTGCCGCGATGGCGCTGTTGCTTACCGGATTCGTCATGGCGCCCACGTTCCAGCGGGTCAACCGGACCGCGCTCGCACCCTGGATGGACGGGAAGATGGATGAGGTTCACATGCTCAAGGCCGCCGCGGTGCCGATGCGCTCCTTCATGCTGGGCGCCACGCGGGAGCAGGACCTGGCGCAGTTCGTCGAGATGAGCGGGACACCCAAGCCGCGCACCGTGGATGACATTCCGCTCGTGGCCGTGACGTCGGCGTTCGTCACCAGCGAGCTGACCAGCGCCTTCCAGATGGGCTTCGCGCTCTTCCTGCCGTTCATGATCATCGATGTCGTCGTGGCCTCGGTGCTCATGAGCATGGGGATGTTCATGCTGCCGCCCGTCATGGTGTCTCTTCCGTTCAAGCTGCTGCTCTTCGTCCTGGTGGACGGGTGGTCGTTGGTCGTCGGTAGCCTGGTGCAGAGCTTCTGATGCCGATTCCGCTCGCGCTCGATCTGGCCCGCAACGCGCTGACGATGGCGCTCGCGCTGGCGGGGCCGCTCCTCGCGGTGGCGCTCGCGGTCGGCCTGGCGGTCAGCGTCGTACAGGCCGTCACGTCCATCCAGGAGCAGACGCTCTCGTTCGTGCCGAAGCTCTTTGCGGTGGGAGCGGTGTTCCTGGCGCTCCTCTCCTGGATGCTCCAGACGATGATGAAGTACACGACGGAGCTGTTCCGTTCTCTCCCGGGGCTGATCGGGTGAGCGGCCACGGCGCCGTCGTCACGGCCTTGCTGGCCTTCCGGCTCACCGGTCTGATCTGGATTGCTCCGGTCTATTCGTCGCGCGGCGTGCCGTCTCCGGTGAAGGCGTCTCTGATCGTCTTGCTGGCGGCCGTCATGTGGCCCGCGGCGATGGCTTCCGCTCCCACCGCCGTCCGGATCGCGGCTCCTGGCGTGCTCTCGGAGCTACTCGTGGGTCTGACGCTCGGGATGGGGGCGGCGGTCTTCGTCGCGGCGGCCGAATCCGCCGGAGACATGCTGGCCGTGCAGATGGGTCTGTCGGGCGCGAACGTGCTCGATCCGATGAGCCGCACGCAACTGCCCGTGCTCGGACACTTCCTCGGGCTCTTCGTGACCACGCTGATTCTGGCATCGGGCGGGCACCTCGTGATTCTGCGGGCGCTCGAGGCGTCGCTGGAGAGCATCCCGGTGGGCGTGCCGATTGATTTCACCGCCGGATCCTTCGCGCTTGCCAGGCTCGGAGGCACGCTGCTCTGGCTGGGGCTCAAGTTCGCGGCGCCGGTCGTGGCCGCGATGATGATCGGCAACGCCACTCTGGGCATCCTGTCGCGCACCGTGCCCCAGTTGAATGTGCTCGTCGTCGCGTTTCCTCTCCAGATCGGGATCGGCCTCTTCGTCCTGGCGGCCACGCTTCCCTACCTCGCCGCCGCCTTCACGGACTGGGGGGGGCAGTACCGGGCGCTCTCGTTCGGCGTGCTCGAGCACTTCGTCCCCGGCCTGGGAGGTTCGTGATGTCGGAGGAATCGTTTCAGGAGCGCACGGAGAAGCCGACCCCGAAGAAGCGGCGAGACGCCCAGAAGAAGGGTCAGGTTCCGCGCAGCCAGGAGGTGACGACCGCGTTCCTTCTCCTGGCCGCGGCCGGAGTGGTGTCGAGCGGTTCGGCGGCCGTCACGGGAGCCGTGGTCGACCTGTTTGGGCGCTCAGCCCTGATCCTGACAGCGCTCCCGGTCGGCGTGGAGGGCGTCACGGGCTTCCTGCGGTTCATGGGCTGGAAGGTACTCCTCGGCATGGCGCCGGTCCTGCTGGCGATGGCTGGCACGGCGCTGGCCGTGAGTGCGATTCAGGCCCGGGGCGTGCTGAGTCTGGAGCCACTCAAGCCGCAGTGGAGCCGGATGGACCCGATCAAGAAGATTCCGCAGGTCTGGGGATGGCGGGCGCTCATGGAGCTCGGCAAGTCGATGCTCAAGTTCGGCATCGTCTCGCTGGCGGTGTTTCAGGTGCTGAGCGCGGCCACCGACGAGATCCAATCCCTCGGCCAGACGACGCCGTACGCCATTCTCGATTTCGTGCGTCGCTATACCGCCAGGATGCTGCTCAGCGCCGGGCTGGCGTACCTGGTGCTGGCGATGGCGGACTATGCGTTCCAGCTCTGGCAGCACGAGAAGCAGCTCCGGATGAGCCGCGAGGAGATCAAGAAGGAGCTCAAGGAGAGCGAGGGCGACCAGGTGGTCAAGGTCCGCCGGCGCACGATCGCGCGGCAGTTGGCGAGGCGGCGGATGATGCGCTCGATACCGGAGGCCGACGTGGTCGTCACCAACCCCACGCACGTTGCCGTGGCGTTGAAGTACGACCCGGCGATGGCGGAGGCTCCGACCGTGCTGGCCATGGGTGAGCGAAAGGTGGCCGAGCGGATCAAGGAGATCGCGCGCGAGGCCGGCGTCCCGGTGCTCGAGAACAAACCCCTGGCAAGGGCGCTGCTGGCCACTGCCCGCGTGGGCTTTCCCATTCCCGCGGACCTCTTTGTCGCGGTTGCCGAGGTTCTTGCCTTCGTGTACCGCACATACGGAGGTGGTCCCCCATCCGCCCGCGCATCCACCCGCCCGGGCGCGAGGCCGGAAGGAGCCCGAGTGTGAATCTCGAAGACCTGTTCAGTTCGCTCATCGGGTTCCGACGGCATGGCGAGGTCATCGTCATCATCGGCATCGTGTTCATCGTGGGTCTGCTGGTGCTCCCCCTGCCCACGGTGTTCCTCGACCTCTTTCTGGCGCTCTCGATCGCCTCGTCGCTGGTCGTGCTCCTGGTTGCGCTCTATGCCGAGCGGCCCCTGGACTTCTCGTCGTTTCCCTCGCTCCTTCTGATCCTGACGCTGTACAGGCTGGCGCTCAACGTGAGCTCGACGCGGCTCATTCTCGGGCGGGGAGAGGCCGGGAAGGTCATCGGTTCGTTCGGGCAGTTCGTCATCGGCGGGAACTACGCCGTGGGCGTGGTCATCTTCCTGATTCTGGTCGGCATCAACTTCATCGTCATCACCAAGGGCGCGGGGCGGGTGGCCGAAGTTGCGGCCCGCTTCACCCTGGACGCGATGCCGGGCCGGCAGATGAGCATCGACGGAGATCTGTCGGCCGGCCTGATCGACGATGCCGAAGCGCGCCGGAGACGCGAGGAAGTGTCGCAGGAAGCGGACTTCTACGGTTCGATGGACGGTGCGGCCAAGTTCGTGCGGGGCGATGCGATCGCGGGGCTGTTGATCACTGCGGTCAACATCGTGGGAGGGCTGTTCGTGGGGGTGGTTCAGCACGGGATGCCGCTGTCGAAGGCACTCTCGCAGTACACGGTGCTCACGGTTGGCGACGGCCTCGTCAGTCAGATTCCGGCGCTCGTCATCTCCACCGCCGCGGGCATCATGGTCACGTCGTCCTCGGGCAGCGGCCGGGTGGGCGCGGCGCTCGTGAGCCAGGTCGGTCGCGAGGCGAGGCCCATGTGGATTGCTTCGGGCTTCCTCGGGATCCTCTCACTCGTGCCCGGTATGCCCACGGTGCCGTTCCTGGCGCTGTCGGGTGGCGCCGCACTGGCGGCGCGGAGCACGTCGAAGCTCAGAGACCAGGAGGCGCGCGAAGCGCGTGCCGAGATCAGCGCTGCGGCCGCGGGCGCGTCCGAGGAATCGAGCCCCGTGCACGACCTGCTGCAGATCGATCCGGTGGAGCTGGAAGTGGGCTACGGGCTCATCCCCCTCGTCGACGAGGGGCAGGGGGGAGACCTGCTCGACCGGATCAAGCTCCTGCGCAAACAGGCCGCGCTCGACATGGGGATCCTGGTGCCGCCCATCCGCATCCGCGACGACGTCCGGCTCGCGCCCAACGAGTACGTGGTCAAGATCCGAGGCACCGAGGCTGCGCGCGGCGAGGTCCGCCCGCGCTCGCTGCTGGCACTGGATACCGGAAGCGTTCTGGACGAGATCGAAGGGGAAGACACCTTCGACCCCTCCTTCGGGATGCCCGCGAAATGGATCCCGCAGCGGGCGCGTGTCGACGCGGAGGCCGCCGGGTACGTGGTGGTCGAGCCGTCCACGGTGGTGGCGACGCACCTCATGGAGACCCTGAAGGCCAACGCGGCGGAGCTGCTCGGGCGCCAGGATGTCCAGGAGATGCTCGACACCCTCAAGGAGTCGTATCCGGCGCTGATCGAGGAGGTCGTACCCAATCGCGTGCCGCTGGGCGTCCTGCACCGGGTGCTGCAGAGGCTGCTACGTGAGCGGGTTCCGATCCGCGACCTCGTTACGATTCTCGAGACGCTGGCCGACGTGTCGGACCAGACGAAGGATCCGGAGGCGCTCACCGAGCATGTCAGAAGGGCGCTGGCCAATGTGATCGGCGACTCCTTCCTCGGCCCGGACGGCGCCATCCGCGGCATCACGCTGGGTCCGGCGCTCGAGGCGGCGCTCATGGGGCTGTTCAGCCCGCGCGCCAACCGGCCTCCGGGCGAGATGGTGGATCCCGAAACGCTCACGAAGCTTCTGGGTGAGCTGGACGACCTGACGCGCGCGTACGCCGACGACGGCCGTCCCGTGCCCATCATCACGCCGCCCGGCCTGCGCGTGGGCGTGCGGCGCCTCATCGAACCCGTCCTTCCCACCATTCCGGTGATCTCACTGGCGGAGTTGCCGCCTCAGGCGAATCTCCGGAGCGTGGCTACCTGGGAGATGCAACATGCAGCTTGAAACGTTCAGGGGTCCGGATCTGCACGCGGTCGTCCATCAGGTCCGCATGGTCCTGGGCCACGACGCCATGATCATCCGCACGCACGCACACGAGCGTGCAGGGAGGACCCAGGTGGAGGTCGTGGCCGCGCGGCCGGAGGCCGTCGAGGCGTTCAAGCGACGTCTCGATGGTGGCGCGGCCGCCGCCCGGCGGGCCCAGGGCCGCCGCCGGCTCGGCCCCTACCGGGTCGCCCTGGTCGGACCGGCGGGTGCCGGAAAGACGACCGCCGCGGTCAAGCTGGCGTTGCATCCGAGGGGGGTGGGCGGGAACAAGCGGGTCGGGCTGATCTCGCTCGACACGTACAGGGTGGGGGCCATCGAGGAGCTCCAGACCTACGCGGAGATCGCGGACCTCCCGCTCGAGGTGCTCTACCACGTGCGCGAGACCCGGGCGGCGCTTCATCGGTTGCGCAGCCGTGACGTGGTGGTCATCGACACCCCGGGCCGTTGGAACACCGAATCGGACGAGGTGTCGTGGCTCGGGATCCTGCGGGAGCTCGACCCCGACGAGGTCCATCTCGTGCTACCCGCCGGCATGCGCACCGACGTTGCCGAGCTGGCCCGTGAGCGCTTGAAGGAAGCCGGGATCACCCACGTCCTCTTTGCGAAGCTCGACCACCTTCCGGATGAGATCGGGTTGGCCGTTATGGCCGAGGCCGTGGGGTTGCCGACCCGCTGGGTGGTCGACGGGCACGATATTCCCGGGAGCCTGGCGCCGGCGGCTCCTCGGATCCTGGCCTCTCTGGGAACGGACACGCCCGCCAGGGGCGGCGCACTCCGCGTCGGCTGAGTCGGCGTCCGCCCACGCCGCACACGCGATGAACCGTTCCGTCGAGTCGCTCAAGGCTTTCATGGCCGGATCGCGCCGGGAGAGCACGTTCCGGCCGGTGCGCGGGGTGCTGGTGGTGGGGGCGGGCAAGGGGGGAGTGGGCACGTCGGTGGTCGCCGGGCTGCTGGCCGTGGCCGCCGCGCGAAGCGGTACGCAGGTCCTGCTTGCGGACGGCGACGAAGCGGTGGGATCGCTGCATCTGATGTTCGGAATGACCGACCCGGGACCCGGGCTGGCTGCGCTCCGGGGGGGGAAGGTCGCCCCGCGCGACCTGCTGGTCTCGCTGGCGCCGGGACTCGCGCTGCTTCCCGGCGGGGGAGGAGGCATGGACGCTACCTTCGCCGTTGCGGCGGCGGATCGGCGCGTGCTCTTCCGGCGGGTGGCCGGGCTCTACGAGCACTTCGACCTCGTCGTCGTGGACGGGGGATCGCGGCTTGACTCCGTCATGGCCGCATGCGCGGCCGGCGCCGAGCGGCTGCTCTGCGTCACCGGGTCCGACCGGATCTCGCTGGCCGGTAGCTACGCACTCTTCAAGGTCACGCGCACGCGTTTCCCGGGGCTTCCCGCCGAGCTCGTGGTCAACGGAGCCACCACCCGGACGGGCCAGGGGGCGCACCGCGTCGTGGAGGCCGCCACGGGAAGCTTTCTCGGGGCCGCCGTGCCCCTCGCCGGAGTCGTGCCGGACGACCAGGAGATCCGTGACGCGCTGCGGGCGAATCGTCCGCTCCACCGACTCGCCGCCGCCGTGCCCGCGCTGGAAGCGGCCGGCGCGATCGTGCACCGGATCCTGCGGGAGCACACCGCGGCGCTTGAAGGAGATGCTCCCCTGATTCCGCTCCCGCACGCACGCGACCTCTGAGCGCATGAATGCGGGGGCGGCTGCGGGCTCCACGCCTCCGCCCGTCCCGCCCGTCCACAACCGGCAGATTCCGCCGGTCGTGGCCGGACGATCCTTCCGGTCCAGTCGCTCCGCCGTCGGTGCCGACCGGTGATGCACGTCCGCGATCTGACCTCGTAAGTGACTGCGAAACAGACTGATAGAGCGGATGCTCAAGTTCTCTCCGAAGGCGCCTCGCTCTGGTACGGCATGTGCCTTGGAGGAGGGTGGACCACGCAACCAGGCCTGAGGTGCATGCTGATGGAAACCACACTCTTCGACGCCGCCCAGACGGGCCATGATCCCGCCGCGCGCGACCAGCTCATGCTCAAGCACATCCGGCTTGTCCACCACGTGGCGCGCCAGGTCATTCGCTCGACGCGGGTCGACGCGGAGTTCGACGAGCTGGTCAGCGCCGGAAGCATCGGGCTCATGAACGCCATCGACAACTTCGACCCCTCGCGGGGGCTGGCCTTCAGTACGTTCGCGGCGCCGAGGATCCGGGGGGCCATCCTCGACGATCTCCGGCGTCGGGATCACGTGCCGCGCTCGATCCGGCGAAAGCAGCGTGAGATCTCTCGCGCCCGGGACGCACTGACGACAGAGCTCAACCGCGCGCCGAGCGACGAGGAGATGGCTCACGCGATGGGAATCGACGTGGAGAAGCTGTGGCGTTGGCAGCGCGAGACGGAGCAGGCGGCCCGGATCTCACTCGATCGGCCGATGGACACCGCGTCCGGCCACGGTGCTACGCCGGAGGAGGTGCTCGCCGGGCATGAAGGTGTGGAGATCGAGGAGGACCTCAACCATGAGGAGGAGGTGCGGATCCTTCGTGACGAGATCCTCAAGCTCCGTGACCAGGAGAGGATCGTCCTCTCGCTGTATTACTTCGAAGAGCTGAAGCTCCACGAGATTGCATCGGTTCTCGGCGTCACGGAGTCCCGCATCTCGCAGATCCGGAGTAAGGCGGTCGCGCACCTTCGTGAGAGCCTGGCACACCTGAGAGAAGGTTGAGGGGATGACCTCTCTTCTGGTGGCGGTTCTTCTGCTCGGCCCGCCGGCCGCCACGGCTCGGCTGGAGAGGGCGGATTCGGCGACGCACCGGGCGCGCCGACGCGACCCGGACGCAACGGCCCCGGGCCTGCCGGTGCACGGAGTGCGGCCCGCTCAGGTCGTGGCCGCGAAGGTCCGCGCCGTGCTGCGCGGGCAGGGCGACCCCGTCGCCTGGAAGGCGCTCGCGACCACGCTTCCCGAGCTCGCGCTCGTGGGAGGCGCCGACGTGGAGGCGACCTTCAATGCGGCGCGCCTCGCCGACTCGGTTGCGGCCGCCGGCGCGCGCGCGACCGTGAGGCCGACCGTTGCCGCCGCGGTCCGAGGGGGCTCCACGGCCTCCGCCGATCGCGGGCCTCCCTCGATCTTCCGCGCAACGCTGCCACGCAACGTATCGTTCGCGGGGGTGGTGGTCCTCGCCGGATTCGGCATCGGGCTGGGTTTGCTGTGGCGCCGGGGTGGCCGGGCTTCCCGCCGCAGCGTGGGAGGGTCCGCGGAGGCCGACCGCCTGGCCGATGTTCTGTCACTCGCGGCGACGGGTATCGGGGTCGCAGAGATCGCCCGCCGCACGGGGATGGCGCAGGACGCCATCCGGGTGCTGCTGGGCATTCGCCCGCCGTCCGATCTCCACAACTCGGGTGCCTTATCCGCGCCGGCTGCGGGCGTACGACGCCCGCACCCGGGGCGTGTTCGCAGCTCGGCACGCCGACTCGACGGAGAGCGGGAGCGGCTGAAGGCTGAGATCACGACCGGTGCCCGTCGGATGCGGGACGGTCGGCTGACGTACGGGACCGGACGATGAAGGCCCCCGGCACGGGGCTGCGCGCGCTCAGGTACTGGGAAGCCCGGCAGGCGGCTCTGGCCAACAACCTGGCCAATGTCTCCACGCCGGGATTCAAGGCGGAACGGGTGTTCGCCCGCCTGCTCGACGAGCGCACCGCCATCGTGGAGGGCGCGACCGATTTCTCGGCCGGCACGCTCAACGCCACCGGCAGACCGCTGGACGTGGCGCTGATCGGCGACGGTTTCCTGGTGGTTGAAACCCCGCAGGGCCGTCGTTGGACCCGGGTAGGCGCGCTGAGTCTGGACGATACCGGCGCGCTGGTCGACGGCGCGGGCCACCGGGTGCTGGGCACCTCGGGTCCGCTCGTGTTGCCGCCGGGCCGTGTGGAGGTGGGGCTCGACGGGTCGGTCAAGGTCAACGGAGACCGCGTTGGATCGCTGCTCGTCGAGCGCTCGACCGACTCGGCTCCGCTGCTCAGAGAGGGTTCCAACCTGTGGCTTCCGTCCGCCGGCAAGGAGGCGGCGCCCACCGGGGAGGTTCAGGTACGCCAGGGCCAGTTGGAGGAGAGCAACGTCGACCCCGTGACCGCGCTGGTCGAGATGATCGAGATCCAGCGAGCCTACTCCGCGGTCCAGCGCTCCATGCGGACGGCCGACGGAGCCATGGAAACCATCACGACCAGGATCGGCCGCGTCGGCGGCTGATGCTGATCCGTACGGAAGAAGGAGGATATCGTGGATCCAGCCCTTCGCGCCGCCGCAACCGGCATGCAGGCGCAGCAGACACGGGTGGAGGTCATCTCGAACAATCTGGCCAACGTCAACACGACGGGCTTCAAGCGTAGCCGGGCACACTTCGAGGATCTGCTCTACCAGACGGAGCAGGGCGCGCAGACGGTCGACAGCCCCGACGCGGACTCGACCCCGGCCATCCAGATCGGACGGGGCACACGGCTGGCGGCGGTCCAGCGGATCAACCTGCAAGGCCCGATCGAGCAGACCGGGCGCCCGCTCGATCTCGCGATCGAGGGCGGGGGTTTCTTTCAGGTCGACCTGCCTGACGGCACCACGGCCTACACGCGCGACGGGAGCTTCACGATCTCGGACCAGGGGACACTGGTCACGCACGGGGGCTACACGGTGTCACCCGGTATCACGATTCCGGCCGACGCCGCCGAGCTGACGATCTCACGCACGGGGGTCGTGACGGTGACGACGGGGAACGGGGCCGCGCCCGTGGAGGTCGGCCGGATCGAGCTGGCTCGCTTCACGAACGCTCCGGGCCTGCGGGCTCTGGGGGAGAACCTGCTCGCGGAGACGGCGGCGTCCGGCCAGCCGCTGACCGGCTTCCCGCAGGAGTCGGGCTTCGGCCGGGTGGTGCAGGGGGCGCTCGAGGCCAGCAATGTGGAGATCGTCCAGGAGATGGTCGACATGATCACCGCCATGCGCGCCTACGAGATCAACTCCAAGGCGGTTCAGTCGGCCGAGCAGATGGCCCAGGTCGCCAACAACCTGCAGCGCTGAGTGTCGTGCGCCGCGCCGTCGTCTTGCTGGGACTGCTGGGGGCCCTACTCGTGCCGGCTCCGCAGGTGTGGGCGCAGGAGGAAGCGCCACGGGCTCGCCCGCAGCCGCGCGTCTTCACGCCCCCGAGTGTCTTCGAGGCCGAGGTGCGGCGGGCAGTCGCGGCGCGCTGGCATGTGGCCCCTGAGCGGATCTCGCTGGCGTGGGGAATCTACCGGGGCGCCGCGGGCACGCTGACCGCGCGCCCGGAGCTGCTCGGCTCGGGCTCGGGAGGCTACTGGGTGGTACGCTTCCCGTTGGCCGATGGCAGCGGCCGCGCCAGCGTGCGGCTCAGGGCGGGGATACGGACCGTGCAGGCGGTCGCGACCCGTACGCTGGAGCGCGGCGCGGTCCTGGACGCCGAAGCGATCGGCGAGCGCGAGGCCGTGGTGTGGGGACCTCCGCGCCGCCGGAGTACGGCAGTGGCGCCGGGGTGGATCGCGCAGCGGGTGGTCAAGCGGGGCGAGGCGCTACGTGCTCCCGCCGTCCAGCCCCCCCTTGCCGTCGTGTCG
>Ga0114931_10002398_pt1 | contig 23871 bp, 24 predicted proteins | sample 2SBtaG_FD_89579 | JGI IMG/M metagenome (GOLD analysis project Ga0114931, IMG submission 89579) | Deep subsurface microbial communities from Kolumbo volcano to uncover new lineages of life (NeLLi) - 2SBTROV14_V59a metaG | ecosystem: Environmental > Aquatic > Marine > Volcanic | place: Kolumbo... | reverse complement strand
CGATCGATCGGGAACGGCCCGAGGTGTACAACGGTTTAGCGCTGGCACTGCGCTCGATGGGCCGGCTCGATGAGGCTGTTGCCTGTTACCGACAGGCCTTGAAGCTCAAGCCGGACTACGCGGTGGCGCATAGTGCCCTCCTGAGTATGCTGGCCTATCACGTCATGTGCTCTCCTTAGGAATTGTTGCGGGAGCATCAGGCCTGGGATCTCATCCATGGTGGGCGGGAGAAGGCCATGAGTTTCAGCTACCCGCGTCCGACAAAGGAGAAAAAACGCCTGCGCATCGCTTATGTATCACCTGATTTTTACCGGCATGCGGTGAGCCAGTTCATCGCGCCGGTACTGGAATATCATGATCGTGAGCAGGTTGAGGTGTATTGTTATGCCGAGGTTCATCATCCTGATGAAGTGACCGCTCGCCTGCAGCAGCAGGCCGATGTCTGGCGCTCCAGCGTTGGCCTGAGCTACGAGCAGCTGGCCCGCATGATCCACGCCGATGGCATCGATGTGCTGGTGGACCTGGCCGGCCATTCCCATGCCGACAGGACTCGTCTCAAGGTGTTTACCTGGAAACCGGCGCCAGTGCAGGCGAGCTATCTGGGCTATTTTGCCACCACGGGCCTCACGGCTATGGATTACTGGATTAGCGATACCGTTGCGCACCCGGAGGACAGCGTGGAGCAGGCGGTTGAGACAATTTATCGCTTGCCGCGTTGCTGTGTCAGTTACCAGCCGCCCCGGGAAGCACCCGCGGTGGTGCCCCGGCAGGGTGGCGATACCTTGACCTTCGGCTGTTTCAATAATATTGCCAAGGTGGGCGATGAGGCGATTGTCTGCTGGAGCCGGATATTGCAGGCCTTGCCCGACGCGCGGTTGGTGCTCAAGGCCGGACAGTTTGCCGACCCGGTGGTATGCCAGTCCACACGGGAACGTTTTGCGCATTGCGGGATCGCGCCGGAGCGACTGCAGCTCTGGTCTTATACGGACTCGTTGGCAGCTCATTTTGCGCTGTATGGCGAGATTGACATCGCGCTCGATACCCTGCCGCGTACCGGTGTAACCACCACAGCGGATGCTTTGTGGATGGGTGTGCCGGTGGTGACACTGGCAGGCAGTCGTTTCATCGAACGCCTGGGCGCCAGCCTGCTGACGACAGTCGGACTGGAGGCGTTGATTGCCTCCAGTCCGGAAGACTATGTTGCCACGGCGGTGGCCCTGGCGCGGGATCCGGCACAACGCAGCCGCTTACGGACGATGCTACGCGACCGGCTGGCCACCTCCCCCCTCTGCGACGGCCACGATCTGGCGCGCCATCTGGAGACTGCCTATCGCTGTATGTGGCGGCAGCGGTGGTTCGGTGATCAGGGTGGTGCCGACAAATGACGCGGCCACCGATCCGTATTTTTTCCAACCTGCCACGCTCGGGGGGCACCCTGATTAGTCGCTGTCTGGGATGTATGGAAGACGTGGTTTTGCTGAGCGAGATTCATCCCCTCAGTGCACACATCCATCAGCGTTTTAATCCGCTGGCCCAGGCCTGCCAGTGGCATCAGTTATTTAGTCCCACCGAGTTGCCGGCAGGCAAGGCACTGGATTTTGCTGCCGCCATCCAGCTCATTGACGAGCGCTGCGCAGTACGCCTCAAGTCTCTGGTGATCAGGGATTGGGCTTATCTGGATTATATGGGGTTACCATATAATCACCATCCTGCGGGGCGGTCACAGTTGGTGACGGCCCTGCAGGCTCACTTTCGTGTCCGCCAATATTTTCTGGTGCGTCATCCGCTGGATCAATGGCTGAGCATCTGCCAGGGACGTATTCTGAAACAGCACCTGACGGTGGCGGTCTACTTGCGAGCCAGTTTGCAATATGCACGGGCGGCGCGGCAGGCAGCCTTCCTGCGTTATGAGGACTTTCTGCAACATCCAGGGGCGGAAATGCAACAACTGTGCAGATATATGCAGCTGGCTTACGACGAGCGCTTTCTGGAAAAGTGGTTCACTTACCGGAAGGTAACCGGAGATAATTTCCAGGGTAGCCACAGTTTTGCCCGCCGTGAGATTCGGCCGCCGATGGCTAAACCGGTGCCTGAAGATTTGTTGCAACAGTTTCGCCGCCAGGCGGAATATGGCCAGTTGCTTGACTTGCTGGGTTATGAGGATATTGATGAGGGGCGGATTATCTGAGTCAGAGCCGGATGTCTGCGGGGAGCGTGATATCCATGGCAATGGGTAGGTGATCGGAGATCGCATAGGGCAGCACTTCAATATTGCAGGGCTGGATAGAGGCGCTGACCAGAATATGATCGATGTTACGCAAGGGACGCCAGCTGGGGAAGGTGAGCAGCTCTTTTGCCGGTTCGCGAAGATCTGTCATGTTTAGCAGGGCGGCCATTTCCTGGCTCTGGGCCTGGCAGTTGAAATCGCCCATGACAATAGCGTAACGGTGTTTGTTGGCCAGCCGCCCGAGATAGGTCAGCTGGCGCTGGCGCGCGCGCTTCCCCAGTCCCAGATGTACCAGCAGCACGACCAGAGGGTTGTCTTCCGAGCCGTAGCGGACCTCCATCATTCCGCGGCCGGGTATGACGCCGGGGAGCTTGTGCTCGATGATTTTGTGGGGCGCAAACTTGCTCAGCAGGCCGTTGCTGTGCTGGGCGAATTTGCCGAGATTGCGGTTAGTCTGGAAATACCAGTGGGGAAAGCTGCCCCGACGGGCCAGATATTCGATCTGGTTGACGAAAAAGCTGCGGAAGCTACCGGCATCCACTTCCTGCAACGCGACGATATCGAAGGCACTGATCAGGTGGGCGATCTGGTCGAGGTTTTCGAAGCTGCCAATATGGGGTAATACATGCCGCCAGCTGCGGGTGACATAGTGGCGGAAACGCGTTGAGGTAATGCCTACCTGAATATTGTAACTGAGCAGGCGTAGCGGTCTTTGGGGCTGATTAGCGAGGTGATGTTGTTCTTCTGGCGCCGTTTCCAGTGCATCCGCCGGTGGTGCCGGTGATACGCTGATCAGATGGGACATACCATATCCCCAAGCTTTTCGGTCAAGGAAAGGTTTTCTGAATAATCCACCGGGCAATCGATGATGGTGACCGTGTTGGCGCTCAGGGCGCGCTGCAGGGCGGGCAGCAACTCATTCGCCTGTTGGATGCGAATGCCCTCGGCGCCGAATGCCCGCGCATAGCTAACGAAATTCGGGTTAGTGAAATTGACGTGGCTGCTTCTGCCAAAGGCACGCAGTTGTTTCCACTCAATCAGGCCGTAGCCATTGTCATTCCAGATCAGGATCACCAGCGGGATGTGCAGGCGCATGGCCGTTTCGATTTCCTGGGAATTCATCATGAAGCCCGCATCCCCGGTGACGGCCACCACGGCACGATCGGGATGCACCAGTTTCGCAGCGATTGCGCCCGGTACCGCGATGCCCATGCTGGCAAAGCCATTGGAAATGATGCAGGTATTGGGTAGCTCACAGCGGAACATACGCGCCATCCACAACTTGTGGGCGCCCACATCGCAGATCACGATATCCTCAAGTCGCATGGCAGTACGCAGGTCCCAGATGATTTTCTGCGGTTTCACCGGCACACCCCGGTCGTCGCGGTGCTGGTTCATATCCTTGATGAGCGCCTCCCGCAGGGGGCGCATGGGGTGGTCCCGGTGCGCTTTGGCCTGTGCGGCAATATGGCTCAGGCTGAGTTTGATATCGCCGACGACACCGACTTCGATGATATAGCTGGCATCCACCTCGGCGTGTGCGGTATCGATATGGATAATGGTACGGTCCCGGGTGGGGTGCCACAGATGGGGGTGGTATTCCACCAGGTCATAGCCGACGCAGATAATGACATCGGCATTCTGGAAGCCGCAGCTGAGGTAATCGTTGCTCTGCAGGCCGACGGTTCCCAGGGTCATGGGATGCCTGAAGGGGACGACGCCCTTGGCCATGAAGGTGTTGGTGACGGGGATATTGAGCTCATGGACGAATTCAGCGAGTTGCTGCCAAGCGCGGCGCGGATGACACCATTGCCTGCCAGTATCATGGGCAGGCGTGCCCGGGAGATGATTTCCGCTGCCCGCCGTACACTGCTGGCGGCCGGTTCGGGGGGGGTGGGTTGTTGCGCCAGCAACGGGATCTCGCTGACTTCCAGGGTGGCGATGTTTTCCGGAAATTCGATAAAACACGCCCCGGTTTTTTCAGTCTGGGCCAGCTTAAAGGCCTTGCGTACCACCTCGGGGATGATTTCTGCAGTCAGCAGGCGTGAGGCGTATTTGGTGACGGGCAGAAAAATACTCTGCAGATCCAGGACCTGGTGCGATTCCTTGTGGAGACGGTTGGTGCTCGCCTGACCGGCGATGGCTACCAGAGGGGCGTGATCCAGATTGGCGTCAGCTACCGCCGTGATCAGATTGGTCGCACCTGGTCCCAGGGTGGATAGGCAGACGCCCGCACGACCGGAGAGGCGGCCGTAGACATCGGCCATAAAGGCCGCCCCCTGCTCATGGCGGGTGGTGATGAAGCGTATGGATGAACCATGTAGGGCATCCATGACATCCAGATTTTCCTCGCCCGGAATCCCGAAAATGTATTCCACGCCCTCATTTTCGAGACACTTGACGAAGAGCTCGGCACTTTTCATGGCGGCTGGTACGACCGCTGGCTTCAGGTGTGTGGCCGGGATTCCTTGGCGATCAGGAAATCCATGACATGGATAAGATTTTCAAAGCCCTTGGACATCCCGGGGTCGGTGCGGTATTTGCCGTTGATCACGACCGAAGGTGTCCCCATGGTGTGGTAGCGACGGGTCATCAGGCGCGCCCGTCGCACCTTGGTGTCCACCGCAAAGGAATGGAATGTTTTGCGGAATGTCTCGGGCTTGACACCATGTTCCGCAAAGAACTGACTCATGGCCGCTTCAGTGTTCAGGCGGCGTTTCTCGTTATGAATAGCGTTAAACAATGGTTCATGAATTTGCGGTAGTTTCCCTAGTATTTTTGCGGTATAGAAGGCGCGGGCACCCAGGGCCCAGCTTTCCCTCAGGATGGCCGGCATGCGGATATATTCTACATTGGCGGGTTTGGTCTTCAGCCATTTCTCCACATAGGGCTGGAAGCGGTGGCAGTGGGGGCAGCCATACCAGAACAATTCCACCACCTCAATCTTGTTCTTGTTGGCTGTCGGCTGTGCGGGAACGATTTTGGCGTAGTCCACACCTTCCTGAAGGCTGGGCGCCGCTGTGGCAGCGGTGACACTGATGACGGTAAATAAGGTCACAAGGTAGAACAAAATACGCTTCATATGGTTTTTGACCTCGAAAAAGTTGATGTTGGTAGTCGCGTTGTACCGTGATTATAGCCACGAGTCGCAGGCACCTTCCCGCAGTGGGTGTGCCGCCAGTCAGCGCCGTATTCGTTTGTGCCCGGCTTTGCTATCATGAAGCCGGGCGTTTAACCGCAAGCGGACCCTGGATGTCGCGCCAGAGGTGTCTGTCCGCCAGCTTACACGCTTGACATTGTACCTCGCTGTGGCGGATGCTGCGAACATTTTACATCGGTAGGAATACCATATGGCTATCATCTTGGCTGATCAAGGAGCGTACCATGACGAAGAAGATTGACCTGACCCGGTTTCTCAACCAGCAGTACTTGTGTGAGTCACTGACCCTGACCGAGATTCAGACCCTGCTGGAATACACGGAGCTGGTGCATTACCACAAGGATGAGATTATTGCTGATATCGGTGAAATCGGCGATACCCTGTATTTTGTCGTCAATGGTGAGGCTGCCCTGCTGTTTGAAGAGGAAGGGCGTGAACGCGAGATTGGTGTCATGAAGCCGGGGGAACTGATGGGAGAGATGTCTTTTTTCGACCGTCGCCCCCGCATGCTGCGTATCCGCGCCCGCTGTGATGATACTCAGCTGCTCAAATTGCCGCGCCCCATGTATGAACGGCTGCGGGTTGAGCACCCCTATATTGCGGTAAATTTTCTTGAGCACGCGATGATCAGTCTGGACCACCTGGTGCGGCGCATGAGTTCCGATGAAATGAGCCTGTCTCGCTATATGTATGGCAAGGCGAAACGCTGAAGGCGCCGGCGTTCGGTGCTGCAATCGTTTCGCACAGGAATATGGTAGTGCATTATGGCCAGGCCGCCTTCATGCTGAGTGCGGTGGAGGCGTCGCACTTTCCTGCCGATGAGGGCTGTGAAGTTGCATTTGTTGGCAGATCGAATTCGGGAAAATCCAGTGCAATCAATGCCTTGACATCCAGGCGTGCTTTGGCGCGTATCAGCAAGACCCCGGGTAGAACACAACAGATCAATTTTTTCAGCCTTGATGAGCAACTGCGTTTGGTGGATTTGCCGGGCTATGGTTTCGCCAAGGTACCGTTGCGTGTCAAACAGCATTGGCAGCGCTTGATCGAATCCTATTTGCAATACAGATCCTCTTTACAGGGACTGGTTGTCGTTGTGGATGTCCGCCGCGCCTTGTCGGATCTGGACCGACAGATTCTGGCGTGGTGCCGGGTATCTGCCATCCCGGCCCATGTGTTGTTGACCAAAGCGGACAAATTGTCCCGCAACGCCGCCTGTGCCGCGCTGCATCAGGTGCAGGCGGCAATGAATGACAATGCGGTGTCGGGGGACGCATTGCCTGTAGAAAGCGCACAACTTTTTTCCGCCACTAAAAAACACGGGGTCGATGAGCTGCGGGACAGACTGGATCAATGGCTGGGGCAGAAAAAAAAGGAAAAAAAAAGCCCCAGTTAATATAGAGGGAGGGAAACTGGGGCTAAGTGTATACCCGGATTGGGGAAACCGGGCATGTCTTCCCGCTCTGGGAGGAGAGCGGGACAGGTTAAGCTTAGAAAAGCCACCTTACAAAGGTAGACGCCGTGATTCGCAAAAAGTTCCTTGTCTCTGGAAAATTCGTTTTACCACAGGTCGCTTAAGGCAGTTGGCCAGAGACGCCATAATAAAAAATCCCGGCAACGGGGAACATTGCCGGGATTGAAGTAGCCACTGTAAATAAGGGGATAAACAGTTTGTGCTGCTATGACGGTGCTTGAAAATAAAAGCGACTGTTAACCATATGACCCGGGTAGCAGGAATAAGTTCCCGGAGGTTTTCAGCGTCCTCAGTGGGCCTCGTCCCAGTTTTCACCGGCGCCGATATCGACCACCAGGGGAACGCTCAGCTCCGCCGCTGTGCTCATATGGTCGATGAGCTGTTTTTCCAGGCGTGCCTGGTCATGCCTGGCAACCTCGAATACCAGTTCATCATGCACCTGCATGGTCATTTTGGCATCACAATCACTGTTTTCCAGCCAGGTCGCACATTTTAGCATCGCCCGTTTGATCATATCGGCGGCGGTACCCTGCATGGGCGCGTTGATGGCCGCCCGCTCTGCATATTGCCGCCGCTGATGATTGCGGCTGTTGATTTCCGGCAGATAGAGACGTCGGCCGAACAGGGTTTCTACGTAGGATTGTTGGCGTGCCTGTTCGCGTATCCGATCCATAAAATTTTTGACTTCAGGGTAGCGGGCAAAATATAGATCCATATAGGCCTGTGCCTCTTCACGACCGATACCCAGCTGCCGTCCCAGCCCGAATGCGGACATGCCGTAAATCAGCCCGAAGTTGATCGCTTTGGCATTGCGTCTTTGCGCCGGTGTGACTGCCTCCGGTGCGACAGCGAATATTTCTGCAGCAGTGGCGCGGTGGATATCCAGTTCCTGCTGGAAGGCGCGGCCCAGCCCGGGGTCGCCGGACAGGTGCGCCAGAATACGCAATTCGATCTGTGAATAGTCGGCAGCCACGATCCGAAAACCCGGCGGTGCAATAAAGGCCTGGCGGATACGGCGTCCATCCACGGTGCGGATGGGGATATTCTGCAGGTTGGGGTTGCTGGATGACAGCCGGCCGGTGGCGGTCACGGCCTGGTGATAGGAGGTGTGAACGCGGCCGGTACGGGGGTGAATCTGCCGGGGCAGTTTATCCGCGTAAGTGGACTTGAGTTTGCTGAGGCCGCGGTAATCGAGGATCAGCTGCGGCAGGGGGTAGTCCAGGGCAAGTTCCTGCAACACGGATTCCGCGGTGGAAGCCTGTCCCTTGGGTATTTTGGCGATGACCGGCAGGCCCAGTTTGTCAAAGAGAATTTCCTGTATCTGTTGTGGCGAACCCAGATTGAATGCCTGTCCCGCCAGGGTGTGGGCCTGTTGCTGGATGTCTGCCATGCGCCTGGTGAGTTCATCGCTGAAGCGGTTCAGCAAGCCGGCATCAATGAGGACACCATGCTGCTCCATTTTCGCCAACACGGGCACCAGCGGGATTTCGATGGTTTCGAAAATGTAGCGCAGCCCTTTTTCAACGGCAAGGCGGGGCCAAAGCTGCTGGTGCAGCCGCAGTGTGATATCAGCGTCTTCTGCGGCATAGGGCGCCGCTTGTTCAATCATGATCTGATTGAAGGTGCGCTGTTTGACTCCCTTCCCGGCGATATCTTCATAGTGAATCGTGTGATACCCCAGGTATTTTTGCGCCAGGGCGTTCATATTATGCCGGGTAGCGATGCTGTCCAGCACATAGGATTCCAGCATGGTGTCAAAATTGGCCCCCTGCAGATGGAGACCATAGTTCTCCAGTACGGCCATATCGTATTTCAGGTTCTGGCCGATTTTGGTTTTTCCGGGGTCTTCCAGAAACGGGCGCAGACTTTCCAGAACCATGGTGCGTGCCAGCTGAGGCGGGGCGTCGGGATAGTCGTGGGAGACGGGCACATAGGCGGCCTCTCCGGGAGTGATTGCAAAGGATAGGCCGACGATTTCGGCATCCAGCGGGCAGAGACTGGTGGTTTCGGTGTCGAAGGCAAACAGTTCTGCTGTCTGCAGGCGTTTGAGCCACCGCGCCAGGTCTTTTTCTGTCAACACGGTGTCGTATGCGGTGTGGTTGGCGGCAGTTTCCCTGCTGGCCTGGGGTGTGACGCGCTCATCTGTAGGGGAGGCCTCCAGCTCTTCCAGCCAGCGCCGGAACTCAAGTTGGTGGAAAAGCGTGCGCAGTTTCTCCCGGTTCGGTTCCTGGGGAAGCAGATCCCGTGGTGCAAGGTCCAGCCTGACGTCCCGCTTGATGGTAGCCAGCTGGCGGGCCAGCGGTAGCTGGTCCAGATGGGCGCGCAGGCGTTCACCGATCTTGCCTTTGATTTCATCCGCGTGGGCGATGATGCCATCCAGGCTTTGATAGCTGTTGAGCCACTTGGCGGCAGTCTTCGGGCCGACACCGGGAATGCCGGGGATATTGTCAGAAGTGTCGCCGATCAGGGCGAGATAATCGACGATCTGCGCAGGGTGTACGCCGAATTTTTCTACCACGCCCCGGCTGTCCAGGAGTTTATTGCTCATGGTATTGATCAGCGTGATGTGGTCATTGACCAGTTGTGCCATATCCTTGTCGCCGGTGGAAATAATGGTGCGGATATTTTCTGCCGCTGCCTGGCTGGCCAGGGTGCCAATGACATCATCGGCCTCGACGCCATCGACGACCAGGCAGGGCAAGCCCATGGCGTGCACGATGCTATGCAGGGGTTCGATCTGCGTCTGCAGGTCCATCGGCATGGGCGGACGATGGGCCTTATATTGTTCATAGAGCGCGTCACGGAAGGTTTTTCCCTTGGCATCAAACACTACGGCCAGATAGTCAGGATGGTATTCACGGCACAAGGTGCGCAACATGTTGACTACGCCGTAGATGGCGCCAGTGGCCTCTCCTCTGGAATTGTTGAGGGGTGGTAGCGCATGGTAGGCACGATAGAGATAGGAAGAGCCATCGACCAGTAACAGGAGTTGTGAGGAGGTGCGGTTCATGTGGTCATGCTCGGTATTTAGATGCCTGCTCGCTGCTGCTGTGATTGTGAGGAGAATTATTATACTATGTATGGACAGGGCGCAGCGATTCCTGAGCGAATCGTGCATGGCATCTCTGCTAACAATGGCTGTTTGACCAAGGCCTGTTAACACGCATGCAAGAGGTTGTTGCATCTGAAAAAGCGCCAATCAGGGCGCGAGGAGAGCGGTTTGGTGGCGCCAAATGAACGACGAGCAACGCAGAGTGGCGCTTTTTCAGGCGCAACCCGAAGGGTTGGACCTCTTTTCCCGCCCAGCTGTGCCTATTGCATGTATTAACAGGCCCTAATCTGTATCATGCGTATTGCTTTCCTTCTTATTTGTCTGCTGCCTTTAGCTTTTACGGCCGCCTGGGCGGCGGACAAGTCGCCGCCCAGTCCGCCGCCGGTTACGACGAAGAAAGGTGCTAGTCCGGCGCCTGTGCCGGAAGTCACGATTATTCACCGTAACAGGGGCTTGATCGAAGAATATCGTATTAATGGCAAGCTTTATATGATCAAAGTGGTGCCAAAGAAGGGGATTCCCTACTTTCTGCTGGATTCTGATGGTGATGGCAATTTCGATCGGCGTGCAACCGAGCTGGACCCGTACATTTTAATTCCTTCCTGGACGCTGTTTCGTTGGTAATCATCTGAAATTCGTTGGCAGAGTGCCTTTGCGGGGGCATGTGGACAACTGTGTGGATAAGGCGGCGTAGGGTGGGTCGCGCTGCTGTGGCTGTTGTGTGTCAGCTTAGCAGTATGCTGAGCTATGGTTTAAATAACCCTTATAATACAGTGGCTTATCGGTTAATTCCATCCGAGATGGCCAGCCTTGTGCGGATGCTGGTATGAGTGATGCTGATGTCGGTGTATGTGTATAAGCTTTGTTTGATACTTGATGGGGTGAAATCGACAAGAGTGCTTCACCGCTAATCAGCACGAAAAATGCCCAGTATGTCTTCAATCAGCCGGCATCAAAAATACAGCGAAAATTCCGGTGCCCATGTCCAGGGATCGCGCGCGCGTTATCCTCTGGTCGATGTCTTGAGGGGGCTGGCTGTTCTATTTATGGTGGTTTATCATTTCAGCTTCGACCTGAATTATTTCCACCAGGTCCATATCGACTTTTACCATGACGCTTTTTGGCTGGGGTTCCGTACATTCATTGTGACCCTGTTTTTGTTGTTGGTGGGCGTTAGCCTGCATTTGGCGACGCGCTTTGGTTTTGAGCGGCGACGTTATCTACGCCGTCTGGGGCTGTTGGCATGTTGTGCGGCCCTGGTGAGTCTGGGCAGCTATCTGGTTTTTCCTGCCAGGATGATTTATTTCGGGATCCTGCACTTTATTTTTGTTGCCAGCTTGTTGGGTTTGCTCATGCTCCGTTATTATTGGATTAATTTGTTTGCCGGCCTGGGCCTGATCATCCTGGGTTGGCGTTTGCAACATCCACTGTTTGATTTGCCCGCGCTGCAATGGGTAGGCATGATGACTCACAAGCCCCTGACTGAGGATTATGTGCCCTTGCTGCCATGGTTTGGAGTGGTGATGATCGGTCTGTTTCTCGGTCGGAGATTTTTCAATGAATCATGGGCCTTGCTCGGCCGCTGGCAGGGACAGCGGCATTGGCAACGGCTGATGGCACTGGGCGGTCGTCATAGCCTGCTGATCTATATGGTGCATCAGCCCTTGTTGCTCGGTCTGCTGTACCTGTTGGTAGGTGAGACGGTGAAGTCATGATGAAAGCGGCGCTGGACTGGAAAAAGTATCTGGATGTGTTGCTGCAGGCAGCATTCTGGCAACGGGCTTCTCTTGTTATCAATCTGATTCTTATATTTATTCTTTCCTGGGTTCTAGCTAGGGCCGGTTGGCGGCTGTTACCGGCCCCCCCTCAGGGGCTACTCCCGGTAGTGACTGCCACATCGTCTCGAATGGCGCCTGAACAGGCTGTTGGGGGTACGGCGGTACAGTGGCATTTGTTTGGCCGCCCACAACACACGGGGAGGCAGGCCCGGCAGCCGACTCCCGTGGTCATGCCGGAGACCAAGCTGGCGCTGGTATTGCGCGGGGTGTTTGCCTCAAAAGATCCTTCGAAGGCGGGCGCCATTGTCTCACAGCGCAATGGTCAGCAGGCATTTTATCCCCTGGGGGCCCAGTTGCCTGGGGGGGCGACACTCAAGGAGGTGCACACGGACCGCATTGTTCTGTTGCGTAACCATCGTCTGGAAACCCTGAGGCTGCCAAAAGATACCGCTGCTAAGAAGGCCGCCATCCCGGGGGGCGCCGCCGGCGGACGTTTCAGTCCAGCCCCCGGGGCTAATATGAGCTTGAAGGGGTATCGGGATCTGCTGCTGGATAATCCCCAGAAGGTGGCGGATCTGGTTCAGCTGCAGCCCTATCGTCAGGGGGGGCGCTTGCTGGGTTATCGCGTGCAACCCGGCAGGGATCGAGGCTTTTTGTCCCGCTTTGGCTTGCAATCGGGCGATGTGGTCACTGCGGTCAATGGTATCAGGATCAACTCGCCGGCCAGGGGACTGAGCATCATGCGGAGTCTGGCGAAAAATGCCAATGAGCTTAGAATCGAGCTATTGCGCCGCGGTGTTTCCCGTTCCATCGTCCTCAACCTGAGTCAATAAGCATGACTCGACACCGCCCGGCCTGATTTTAGGAAATACTTGCCGCAGGAGAATTTATTTCATAGAATACGCGGTCTTTTAGTTGTCAGTTCGGATGCAAGGCTGCTGTTGGGGACGACAACGGGCGTATCCTGAAAGTGATTGATTCAGTTTTTAAGGACTTTAGAGGTAGAGAATATGAAACCGGGTATCCATCCAGCTTATGAATCGGTTACGGTAACATGCGGTTGCGGCAACAGCTTTACGGTACGTTCTACCGCCGGGCATGATCTGCACCTGGATGTCTGTTCTGCATGCCATCCTTTCTACACCGGAAAACAGAAGCTGGTGGATACTGCCGGGCGTGTGGATAAGTTCAAGCAGAAATACGGCATGAAGAAGTAGCGGCTGCCGTTGGTCAGTCAGCAGGGCAGGGGCGCGATCATCGGCGCCCCTTTTTTGTGGTTTGTTTATGAGCGCACAGCCGTGAGAGCTGTATTTCTGGCGATAGTTCTGCTGATCACCGTTAGCTGGTTGCCGACGGCAGGCGCTGTCTGCAATCCGCCTGCTCATGTGGATGAATATGCGCGGGTGGCCTATGTTTATGACGGCGACACCGTGAGATTACAGGATGGCCGCAAGGTGCGGTTTATCGGCATCAATGCGCCGGAACTGGCGCATGATGGGCATCCAGCCGAACCTTTGGCTCAGGCTGCCAGACAAGCCTTGAAAGCGTTGTTGGAAGCCAACCCGCGGGTTGGTCTGCGTTATGGCGCACAACATTTTGATCATTACCACCGGGTGCTGGCGCACCTTTTTACGGACAAGGGACGGAGTATCCATGCCTGGTTGCTTGAACAGGGTTTTGCTGCGACCATCGCCATCCCGCCAAATCTCTGGTATCAGCGCTGTTATCAGCAGGCCGAACGGCTTGCCCGTCGGGAAAAACGCGGGATCTGGGCGCTGCGTTATTATCAACCGCTGCCAGCAGAAGGTCTGGATCGGCGCGTTCGCGGTTTTCACCTGATCAGTGGGCGGGTGCGCAAGCTTAGCCGCAGCAGAAAGTCCATCTGGCTGAAGCTTGATGGCAGCGTGGATTTGCGGATTGCCCGCCGGGATCTCCCCTATTTTGACCGGCAGAATTTTGCACGCTACGTTGGACAGCGCGTGGTGGCCCGGGGCTGGCTGCACCCCTACAGGGACCACACTGTGTTGCGGATCCGTTATCCTTTTGCCCTGCAGCTGGATAGGTGACGCTGAGAGAATGGGCCTATGTTTCTAAAATTTCCCATCCACTTCATGGGCTTATGGTTGCGCTTCCCCGGGTAGTCGCGGATAATGCAGGGTTTATATCTGACAGCAGCCTGTATTTGTGGCATGATAGGACTCTAATGACCGAACAACGTAAAAAAGATGCGCTGGCCTACGCCTTGCCGGCCCCTGGCAAAATCGGGGTTGTCATCACCAAACCCTGCATGACTCAGGATGAGCTGGGGCTTGCCTACACGCCGGGTGTCGCGGAGCCGGTGCGGGCCATCGCGATCCATGACGAAGATGCCTATCGTTATACCGCCAAGGGGAATCTGGTCGCGGTGATCACGGATGGCAGTGCCGTGCTGGGTCTGGGTAATGTCGGTCCCCTGGCCAGCAAGCCGGTCATGGAGGGCAAGGGTGTGTTATTCAAGAAGTTTGCGGATATCGATGTATTTGATATCGAAGTCGATGCTGCATCGCCCCAGGCCTTCATCGATACGGTGACCAGCATCGCGCCGACCTTTGGCGGCATCAATCTTGAAGATATCACCGCACCTAGCTGTTTTGAGATAGAGGCTATTCTAAGGGAGCGCCTGGACATTCCGGTATTTCATGATGACCAGCATGGTACCGCGGTCATTATCAGCGCCGCGCTGATCAATGCCCTGGAATTGCAGGCTAAAACCCTGGAGGACGTCAAGATCGTCTGCCTGGGTGCCGGCGCTGCCGGCATCGCCTCTATGCGGCTGCTGGTGGCTTTAGGCGCACGTCGGGAAAATATCCGCCTGTTGGACCGGGGAGGGGTGATTCACTGTCAGCGGGAGGATCTCAACCCTTATAAGCAGGAATTTGCCGTTGAGACGAATGAACGGACCCTGCTTGATGCCATGTGCGACGCCGATATCTTTATCGGGGTCTCCGGGGCTGACCTGCTGGCGCCGGAGATGGTGTCCGCTATGGCACCACGGCCCATCGTTTTTGCATTGTCCAACCCTGATCCGGAAATCGATCCCCGTCTGGCGCGGGCGGTGAGTCGCGAACTGATCATGGCGACGGGGCGTAGCGATTATCCCAATCAGGTCAACAATGTTCTGGGTTTTCCCTTTATCTTCCGCGGAGCCCTGGATGTGCGGGCGAGCGCCATTAACCAGGATATGCTGATCGCCGCGGTTCAGGCCTTGTCGGCACTGGCGCGGGAACCGGTGCCGCGGGAGGTGCTGGAGGCCTACCGTCTGGATCATCTGGAATTTAGCAGTGAATACATTATCCCCAAACCCCTGGATCCGCGCCTGATTGACCATATCCCTCCTGCCGTCGCGCGCGCGGCGATCAATGCGGGACTGGCACGCAAGACCTATCCTGAATTCTACCCCCGGACCCTGGATGATCTGGTTGAGGAGTGCGCCTGAGCGCTCTTTCCAGAGGGTAGTTCATGTCGGTGCCGGTTTTTTCCGTTAACAAAAAGAGTTTTAAGGCCGATGTCCATTAGGCTCGGGTTTGTCCCGTGGTTAAGATATCTTAAGGAAGCAATGCGTGTTATTTAAGTGCTAACACAGACAAGGAGCTGCCATGAAAAAAATTACCATTATCGGTGCAGGTCGTGTCGGAGAGTCGACCGCGCAAATCCTCGCCAATGAGGAGCTTGCACATGAAGTTGTCTTGATCGATGTCAGAGAGGGTGTCGCCCGGGGCACGGCGCTGGATATCCAGGAATCGGCAACCCTGTTCGGTTTCGATACCAAGGTCAGCGGTGACGAACAGGCGGCCGCCATGGCTGATTCAGGCATTGTCATCGTGACGGCAGGTCTACCACGCAAGCCGGGTATGTCACGCTCGGATGTGCTGGATGCCAACCTGAAAATTATTCGTACGATTACTGAAGACATCCAGCGCTATGCCCCCCAGGCCATTGTCATCATGGTGACCAATCCGGTGGATATCCTTACCTATGCGGTTTGGCGGCAGACGGGGTGGTCGAGAAACCGGGTATTCGGGCTCTCCGGAGTGTTGGATGCGGCGCGTATGGCGAGCTTCATTGCGCTGGAAACGGGCTTCTCCATCAAGGATGTGACCACCATGGTATTGGGGGGGCACGGGGATTCCATGGTGCCCATGCCCCACTATACGACCATCAATGGGATTCCTGTCAATTATTTTCTTAGTGCTGAGCAGCTGGCGCGGATCGTCGACAGAACCCGGGCCGGGGGCGCGGAGATTCTGGCCCTGAAAAAGACCAGCAGCGCCAATGATTCGCCAGCCGCTGCGGTTGCTGCCATGGTGGATGCGATCAGCAATAACCGTCGTAGAATCTTACCCTGTGTCGCTATTCTGGATGGCGAATATCAGCAACAGGATATTGCCATTGGTGTGCCGGTAGTGCTTGCGGGTACCGGTATGGACGGGGTCGTTGAGCTGCGGTTGAACGAGGAAGAGGTACACCAGTTTCAGAACTCCGTCACGCAGATTCGTCAGGATCTTGCTACCGTGTCCTGAGTCATGGGAAGGGGGAACGTCTGATGAAACACCATACGATTACCATTACCGATAACGCCACTGGCAAGCGCATGGAACTTGAAGTGCGCGAGGGCACTTTAGGTCCCCCGGCTATGGATATCAGCAATCTCTATCGTGATTTCGGCTACCTGACTTATGATCCCGGCTTCCAGTCTACCGCCAGCTGTAGCAGCGGCATTACTTATATTGATGGTGACCAGGGTGTGTTGTTGTACCAGGGTTACCCCATCGAACAGCTGGCCGAGAAGAGCAGTTTTCTGGAAGTTGCCTATCTGATGCTCTACAACCAGTTGCCACTGAAGCAGCAACTCGATGAGTTTAGGACTACCATTTCCAGGCACACGATGATCAAGGAAAGCCTGCGAAGTTTCTATCAGGGTTTCTATCATGATGCCCATCCCATGGCGAGTATGGTGGGTGTGGTGGGTTCCCTGTCCGCCTTTTACCATGATTCAACCGACATCCATGGTCCGGCCCATCGTGAGGTGGCAGCCTTGCGCATGATCGCCAAGATGCCCACGATTGCCGCCGGCTGTTATAAATACTCCATAGGTGAACCCTTTATCTATCCGCGCAACGACCTGAGCTATTGCGGTAATTTATTGCATATGATGTATTCGGTTCCCTGTGAAGACTATGAAGTCGATCCGGTGGCTGAGAAGGCGCTGGACATGATTTTTATCCTCCATGCAGATCATGAACAAAATGCCAGCACGGCCACCGTACGTTTGGCAGGCAGTTCCGGCGCGAATCCCTTCGCCTGTATTTCCTCCGGCATTACTGCGCTGTGGGGCCCGGCTCATGGGGGCGCCAACGAAGCGGTGTTGCGTATGCTGGGGGAGATCGGAAATGTCAAAAATATCTCCCGCTATATCGATAAGGCTAAGGATCGGAATGATCCTTTCCGCTTGATGGGTTTTGGCCACCGGGTTTATAAAAACTATGACCCCCGGGCCAAGATTATCAGGGAAATGTGTTATCAGGTGCTGGAAAAATTCAATGATGCCAATGATCCGCTGTTCGAACTGGCCATGCGTCTGGAGGAGATCGCCCTAGAGGATGAATATTTTATCGAGCGCAAACTCTATCCCAACGTGGATTTTTATTCCGGCATCATCTACAGGCCCTGGGTATCCCGATTAATATGTTTACCGTTATGTTTGCCATCGCCCGTACCGTAGGCTGGGTGGCGCAGTGGATGGAGATGATCGCGGCGCCCAACCAGCGCATTGGCCGTCCACGGCAGATTTATACGGGGCAGGCAATGCGTGATTATGTTGCCCCGGAGCAGCGTTAGCCTGTCGGCGTTATGAGCGACTTAAAATAACGTTTCCGGTGTCGGTTTCCCGCTACCCGACGATGTTCCCTTCTTGACGCTTGGTCGGGGACCGTTGTCGGCGTGTAGTCGGGGAATCAGGCGGGTACGGAAAGTCTCAAAAATAGTCTTTTTCCGGGCGCTGGTCGCCAGTTTGCCACTCCTGGGATCGATACGCACAGTTACCAGGCCACTGGGCCGTTTCAGCGCTTGTTCCGGCACGCCTTTCAGCCCCGTTTTCATAAAGGCAATCCACATGGGCAGCGCGGCATGCGCGCCGGTCTCCCGGTTGCCCAGAGAGCGGGTTTTATCGAAGCCCACCCAGGCGATAGTGACCAGATGGGCATTGAAACCGGCGAACCAGGCATCCCGTTGGTCATTGGTAGTGCCGGTCTTGCCCGCCAGGTCATGCCTGCCCAGCACTCTTGCCCGACGTCCGGTGCCGCGGCGAATGACATCACGCATCATGGAAGTCATCAGATAGGCATTGTCCGCAGTGATTACCCGCGGGGCTGGGTTTTCCGGCATCCCTGTTAGTTCTACGGTCTTTCCCTTGTCTTGTTCCAGGGTCGCTTGCTGTGTGCCATTTGCCGCCAGAGCAGGTGTCTGAGGGGGGCATTTTCGGCAAACAGTGGGAGGAGTGGTCGCCATGACAATTTCGCGGTCAGGCCCCAGAATACGTTGCACAAAATAGGGTTTTACCCCATACCCGCCATTGGCAAAAACGGAATAACCACCGGCAAGCTGCAGTGGTGTTACGGCACCGCTGCCCAGGGCCAGAGAGAGATTGTGTGGCAGTTTGTTTTTATCGAAACCGAAGCGGCTCAGATATTCCAGGGTGTCATTGATGCCAATGGCACGCAGCAGCCGGATTGAGACCAGGTTGCGCGATTTCACCAGTGCCTCACGCAGGCGGGTGGGCCCGAAAAAGCGGCCACTGTAGTTCTCCGGGCGCCAGGCGCTTTCCAGTCCCGGGTCATCAAATACTACCGGGGCATCATTGATGATGCTGGCAGCGGTAAAGCCCTTTTCCAGGGCAGCCGAGTAGATAAATGGTTTGAAACTGGAGCCGGGCTGACGCCGGGCCTGGGTAACACGGTTGAATTTGCTGCGCTTGAAATCGAAGCCACCAGTGAGGGCCAGAATTCCACCATTGTCCGGGTTAAGAGAAACCAGTGCGCCTTCCGCCTGTGGAATCTGGCTCAGACGCCAGCTGTTCCCGGGCTGCGGTAGTACCCTGATGATATCACCGGCATGGAGAATCTCGACAGCACTGACCGGACGGGGACCCAGATGGTTATCGTCCAGATAAGGGCGCGCCCAGGACAGGCCCTGCCAGGGAATGGTAATTGCTCTGCCATCGGCGAGGCGGGCAGTGACCGACCGTTCTTCCAGTTGTGTGACCACGGCCGGGAGCAGGCCGCCTACCACCGGGCGATTGCCCAGCACCTGTCGCCACGACTCATCTTCTGCCGGTAGCGTGATTGCCATATGATCCTCGGGGCCACGAAATCCATGGCGCAGATCGTATTCCAGCAGCGCATTCCTCAGGGCCTTGTTGGCAGCGCGTTGTAGTTTGCTGTCCACTGTGGTGATGACAGAATAACCGGCGGTATAGGTTTGTTCCCCGTATTGCTGCAACATCATGTTGCGGACCATTTCGGCCACATAGGCCGTTTCCACTTCAATATTCAGGCCATGCAGAATGGCATGATCCTTTGCAGCCAGTGCTGTCTGGAATTGTCGGGCATTAATATAGCCCAGTTTTTGCATCCGCCGCAGGACATAGTTACGACGCAGCAGGGCACGCTCGGGATTAGTAATGGGGTTGTACCGCGATGGCGCTTTGGGCAGGCCGGCGATCATAGCCATCTGGGCGATTGTGAGCCGGTCCGGGGGTACACCGTAATAGGTCTGGGCAGCGGCGGCGATGCCATAGGCGCGGTGTCCCAGGTAGATCTTGTTAATGTACAGTTCCAGTATCTCTTCTTTACTCAGTTCGCGCTCAATCTTCAGGGCGAGGAAAATCTCATTGAGTTTGCGGAGATAGGTTTTTTTACGGCTGAGAAAGAAATTGCGTGCCACCTGCATGGTGATGGTGCTGCCACCCTGGGTTTTCTGGCCGGTCTTGATCAGATTGTACATGGCCCGCAGTATCCCGTGGTAATCCACCCCGGGATGTTGAAAAAAGCGGTCATCCTCAGCGGCAAGGATGGCCTGTATCATCATATCCGGTGTTTCATAGAAGCGGATCGGCGTGCGTTTCTTTTTGCCGAATTCGGCGATCAGTTTCAGATCCCGTGTATAGACCTTCAAGGGGACCTGCATGCGGATATCCTTGAGAGTTTCAATAGGCGGGAGATTGGGCGCGATATAGAAATAGCTGGTGAGGCCGAACAATAGCCCTAGCAGGGTGAAAAATACCAGCGTAACCAGGCCGGCTTTGAAAGTTTTTCGGAAGGAAATCATGTCAGTGGGAGAAATGAGAACTCGGTCATAAAAATAAAAGAGGCTAGAGTATAAAACTTTTCCCGCTAGCGGACGATAACCTCACAGGTGAGCGTTTATATTATTGTTATTTAAAAGCATAGAACCTATAGTTGACAACCGGATGAGTATACCAGAACGGACGATACTTGCCCGTACAGTGATAAAAGGAACTTATGGATTTCCATCTGTTTAATAAAACAGCCGCGACACTCATCGGTCTGGATATCAGTTCAACCTCGGTGAAGTTACTGGAGTTGGGGCTCAGCGGAGATCGCTATCGTGTTTAGAGTTATGCGGTGGTACCGTTGCCGGAGAATGCCGTAGAGGAAAAAAATATTGCGGATGTGGAGGCCGTGGGAGGTGCCATCAAGCGTGCCGTCACCCGTGCGGGCACCCGTACCCGGCAGGCTGCTGTTGCGGTGGCCGGTTCCGCTGTCATCACCAAGATTATTTCAATGCCGGCAAGCCTGTCAGATGACGACATGGCGGACCAGATTCAGCTGGAAGCGGATCAGTATATCCCCTATCCCATGGAGGAAGTCAACCTGGATTTTGAAGTGTTGGGGCCGTCGGAAAAAAATGAAGAAATGGTGGATGTCCTGCTGGCGGCCTCGCGTAGCGAAAATGTTGATATCAGAGTGGCTGCCCTGGAGGTCGGTGGGTTGATCGCGAAGGTTGTCGATGTGGAGGCTTTTGCCATGGAGTCAGCTTTTTCTCTGCTGGGTCATCAGCTACCGGACAACGGCATCGGCAAGACCATTGCTGTGGTGGATGTGGGTGCAACCATGACTACGCTGAGCGTCTCCCACGATTTCAAGGTGATCTATACCCGGGAGCAGGTTTTTGGCGGTAAGCAGTTAACCGATGAGATTCAGCGACCCTATGGTCTCTCCTATGATGAAGCGGGTCTGGCCAAAAAACAGGGGGGGCTGCCGGATAATTACGAACCGGAGGTGCTGCAGCCCTTCAAGGAGGCGATGGTGCAGCAGGTCAGCCGGTCCCTGCAGTTTTTCTTTTCTTCCAGCCAGCATAACAGTGTGGATCATATTGTTTTGGCCGGTGGTTGTGCAGCGATTAATGGTGTTGACACCATGATAGAGGATAAGCTGGGTATTACCACCTCGGTTGCCAATCCTTTTGCCAATATGTCTTTGACCTCACGCATCAAGCCGGAGGCGATCAGGAGCGATGCTTCATCATTAATGATTGCCTGCGGCCTTGCCTTAAGAAGGTTCTCTGACCGATGACATGTATTAATCTGCTGCCCTGGCGGGAAACCCGGCGCAAGGAACAACAACGGCAATTTTTCACGGTGGCGGGTACTGCCGCGGTCTTGATGGCTGTGATTGTCTTCTATATTCATTTTTATATTGGTGGCCTGATCGATGACCAGAATAACAGGAACAATTTTCTGCAGGGCGAGATCAGCAAGGTTGATAAAAAGATTAGTCAGATCAAGGCGCTGAAGTCCGAAAAAGAGAAGTTACTCGCCCGGATGAATATTATTCAGCAGTTACAGACCCGGCGGCCGGAAATCGTGCATATTTTTGATGAACTCGCCCGCAGTGTTCCGGAGGGCATCTATCTCACCACCGCGAAACAGGAAGGCACCCTCATTCCGCTGGATGGTGTGGCCCAGTCGAATGCCAGGGTATCCTCTTTCATGCGCAATCTGGATAAATCCCGATGGTTTGCCGATCCCCGGCTGGATGTCATCAAGGCGGATGACAAGCAGCAGGTCCGCACCAGCCGTTTCAAATTGCATGTCAAACTGGTCAGGCAAGGTGAAGCAGACACATGAAGATTGATCTGGAACAGCTGAAAAGTATTGATTTCAATGACGTATCGAAATGGCCGCGGCCATTAAAGGTTACTGCCATTGTTTTGTTATGTGTCGCAGTGCTGGGGGGGGGGATCTGGTTTGATACCAGAAGCCAGCTGGCCGTACTGGATACGGCACATCGCAAGGAGCAGGAGCTGAAGAATGTCTATACCGGCAAGGCACACCAGGCGGCCAATCTGAGTGCCTACAAAGCCCAGATGGTGGAGATGAAACGTTCTTTTGGTGCCATGCTCAGGCAGCTGCCCAGCAAGACGGAAGTCGAGGCCTTGTTGGTGGATATTTCCCAGACCGGTCTGGAAAGTGGTCTGGAATTTGAATTGTTCAAACCGGAAAATGAAAAACCGGCGGAGTTCTATGCAGAGCTGCCGATTAAGATCAAGGTGACGGGCAACTATCATGAATTCGGCAAGTTTGTCAGCGATGTGGCGGGCCTGTCACGCATTGTCACATTGCAGGATTTTTCCATCATGCCAATGAAGGGCAAGAAAAAGTCACAGAATGTCCTGGAAATGGAGATTACGGCCAAAACATACCGTTATCTTGAAGAAGGCGAGGGCCCAGCGATAGCTGCTAAAAAAGGAGCCGGAAAATGATCGCGCTTGCTGGCAGCGTGCGCAGAATATCTGCGATCCGAGTGCAGGATGATATTTTCAGGCGGCTTTATCAACGCCGCAGACTGGGTATCCTGCTCCTGTTGCTGGCATTGACTGCCTGCAGCAACAGTGGGGGGGTCAATGACCTGAAAAAATTTGTCAGTCAGGCCAGGATGCAGAAAGGCAAGGTTGAACCCCTGCCCGAATTCAAGCCGGCTGAAACTTTTGTCTATGGGGCGGCGGAGACGCAGGATCCCTTTGCCATCTGGCAATCGGAGATCAAGCCGGCAGCGCGGGCCACTTCCATGGTTCAGGGTATACGTCCCAATGTTAACCGCCGCAAGGAAATTCTGGAAAACTATCCTCTGGATACCCTGCGGCTGACCGGTTTCCTTGAATATGGCCAACAGCGTTGGGGCCTGGTGAAGGCTCCGGATGACATCATCTACCGGGTGCGGATCGGTAACTATCTGGGGGAGAATTACGGTAAGGTGACCCAGGTGCTGGAAAACAGGCTGGTACTGATGGAGATCATCCCGGATGGTCTGGGTGGTTGGGAAGAGCACCAGGCTGCCCTGTCGGTAGATACAAAAAAATGATCCCAATGCGGGGGTTGCTTATGGAACGGTTAATAAATGGCTGGCTACAGCCGGATGATAGGAAGACAGATATGAAGACAGGATTTTTTTCGGGAAATAGGCTGCAGTGGCTGCGGGCAGGTGTTGCCGCAATCTTCCTGTTTTTAATCCCGACGCTCGGCAGTGCGGCAGCACCCAACAGTCAGCATACTAGTACTCATGTGCTGGAGCATATTGATTTCTCTGCACTACCGGGTAACCGGGTGCAGCTGCATCTCCGGTTTTCAGGCTCACAGCCAATCAGCAACCCCTTGAGCTTCACTATCGATAATCCTGCCAGGATCGCGCTCGATTTTCCCGCTACCACCAGCAAGGTGCCCAAGAGACAGACCATTGGTGTGGGCGTGGCAAAGAGTATCAATGCCATCGCAGCCCGCGGTCGTACCCGCATCGTGCTCAATCTTAACCAGATGGTACCCTATGAGACCCGCATCAAGGGTAACCATGTTTTTATTATTCTGGATAGCCCGGCGCCGGAAACTTTGGCGACAACGACAACCGCCATTTTCCCTGGCAAAACAAGCCCTGCCGCTACGGCTTCGGGAAAAGTTCAGCGTATAACAGGCATCGATTTTCATCGCGGTAAGAAAGGTGCCGGCCGTATCGTGGTGAAGTTGTCTGATGCTGCTATCACGGTCAATGTGAATGAATCCGCCAACCGGATTATTGTCGACTTTGTCGGTACGGCCTTGCCTGAAAAACTGGTGCGGCGAATGGATGTGGT
>Ga0114931_10002397_pt1 | contig 23874 bp, 30 predicted proteins | sample 2SBtaG_FD_89579 | JGI IMG/M metagenome (GOLD analysis project Ga0114931, IMG submission 89579) | Deep subsurface microbial communities from Kolumbo volcano to uncover new lineages of life (NeLLi) - 2SBTROV14_V59a metaG | ecosystem: Environmental > Aquatic > Marine > Volcanic | place: Kolumbo... | reverse complement strand
GTGCCTTTTATACGCTGTGCGCGAAAATCGGGATAAATCTCCTTACAAATTCCAAGAAATTATTGCCTCATTTGAGCAGGGGGGTCATAGAGTGACAAATCGAAACATCCTACAATTGGCTATGGATCTGAATATGAATCTGAATAAGACAAGTGTACGGAAGAGTGAGGAATATATCACTCGTCTGACGGAAAAGCTGTCAACAGATAAACGAGTACAGGAAAGTTTAAGTGTATACAGGAATATGAGTCCTGGACGCTACCAAATTCTATTAGCAAAAATCTCACATCATCTCTTAGACACATTAGATCTGAAGAGAAGGGGAGGTGTTCAACCTTTTGGTTTTGCGGCATCAATTGTGTACCTTGCAGATCGTGGTATTGCGAGATTCTACAAAAAAACACCTTTACTCACACAATCACTGACAGCAGAAATAACTGGTGCAAAGGAGTACACAATTCGTGATCACTGTTATAAGAGTCTATCACGGCACTTTGAAGAGCAGAAAATTCAAATCTTCTCAATAATAAAGAAAGGAATTAGAGTTTAATTTTAATATTGATATTCTTAGGAACATTAACTCTCATTAGCATATGCATCAGTTTCTCATCAGCATCAATATCGACAAGCCTTATGTGGATTTTCATTTCATAATGTTCCCAAGTCTGGGTTCCGTTTCCACAAGGGGATTTCCTTATTGGAAGGACGACACGTTTTGTAGGAAGGGGAATGGGTCCTTTCATTCTCACTCCAGCCTTCTTAGAAATTTTTTCAAGTTCTCCACAAATCTGTGTCAATGAATCTGGATTTGTTGAGGCGATTCGTATTCTTGCTGTTTGGGCCATTATTCTTCAATTTATCTTCTGTGAAGATGTTTTTAATCTTTTCATAAATTCCGTCTGGAAGGTAAATGGGATCGCGGAAACTCTAAAATTCTTCAAGTTCTTTCAAGGCACTTTGAAGATCTGCGAGAAACTCATCTTCAACATCGTCACTTGTATCGAGTTGACTTAGATCAGTAGCAAGCTGATCTTCCAAAGAATCAAACTCAAGAGAAGTATCAAGTCTTTCATCCAATAATTTTTCAATTTTTTTCGCAGCTTGGATGATATTCATTCGAGCCATTCCTAATGTGACATCATTTCCAGTAATCACACAAAGGACAGCACTACCACAGGATGCAACCATTATATTCCCACCTCTAAATTCAGCGACTAGCATGGCCATATCAACTAATCCCACATTTGAACCCTGTTGTTCAGAAGCCAAGTACACTGCAGATGATATAGCACCTAATGCGTCAACATCTCTCAAATCAAAATCAAACCTGCTGAGATTTGCAAGTGTAAGCCCTGTCTTATCAGCGAGAATTACTCGGGAAACCCCTGGAGTTTGAACTAGGATGTTGTGACATATCTTTAATATTTCATCCATTAAATATCATCCTCATTTTTCCTTGCAGTTTTTAACAGGATTACATCGAATTTTAAGTTTGTGAATCGATGAGTGAAGAATTCACATTAATAATTCAATAAAAGTTTCCCATATCTCTCAAGTTTTTATCAGTTTTCCATTACTGTATGGTCAAGATTTATTTCTGAAAAAAATATTAGAGATAGAGATGGATGAAAACCCAGATGACATGATGTTTACATCGGGATTATCAAGAACAAAAGTGCTCGACGAATACTATTCGCTACTCAAAAAGCAGGATTATGAGAGAAAACTTCTTCTAGATCAAATCAATCAACTGATAACTGCATACAATGATCCATCGATGAATGAAAAAAGTACAGGTATCCTTGAAATTCTCAGAGAGATCAAACAGCAGTTCGAATCTGGTGGAAAGAAGCAAAAGAGTGATGAGAACAACATTAAGACCTCTACTTCAGAAATAGAGATCAAGTTTGTAGAACAGCTCCCCCCTGAAATTCAAGTCCTGCACGATCTACTGGAATCTAAGAAGGAAGAAGTGCTTGAAAAGGATCAACTTATCGTTGAATACAATAGTGAGATTGAATCGATAAGTGCAGAGAAGAATTCTCTGATTATCGAGCTTGAGAAGCTCAACCGTATTATTGAATCTTGGAAATCTCAACTTGAAATGTTAGAGTCAATGGCAAAAAATGATCCCCGTTTTCTAATGATTGAAGCATTGAAATCGCATGATAAATTAACTGAGATCCAGCTTGCCTTTGCGCTTGGAACCTCAATCTCACAAATTCGGAGATTCACTTCAGATCTTTTGGATATGGAATTAGTAAAAATTGAAAAAGATGGACGAATTAGATGGATTGTCAATTAGGAGAAAGTACTTGGTAAATTCTCATCATCTCAGGACCAGTTGTATCACTACCTACGAGTACCCCAGAAGAATTACCAATGATTCCGGGTCTAGGATAGGGGGTCCCTCGGTTAACGGTAGTATAATTTCCTTCGATACCTAGGATCTCAGAGAGATTGTCGAGCTCTTCCTCAGGAATACTGGGATGAGCCAAATATCCATGCTTACTTACGAAGAGCAAAGAGCCTACAATGTTGTTTCCCATCAATGTACACGGGATAACTTCAACTTGAGCATGATTCTCAAGAGTTTTTAGTTCTGATCGAGTAAAGTCAGGAGAAACAAGAGCAACCCTGTCTGTGAGAACAATTGTGTTACCTAGAGCAGAAATCCTTGACTCAATAATTGAGACTTGCACCTCTTCGGGAAGGTTCTTTGAGATTCGAAGAAATTCATCATTGGAAACGAGTCCAGGAAGGAGGAGGCTCTTAGAATTTCCGACTGCAAATATCCCAAGTAATTGTGAATTTACTAGGGATGTCTTGATTATAGGGACACCTAAGATTTCCTCAGCTTTTGCAATAACATTTTCCTTAGAATTATGGGGGAAGAGTGCATAGGTCTCTGTGGCCATTCCAAAGATTCCAATACTGGAATTGCCTAATAGATCCATTCGATCTCCTGGAAAAATTCTCATAATAATCACCATGGATAAGGATGAATGTTACTCCTCTTCTTCCTCTTCTTCCTCGTCTTCATCAATATCGGATTCTAGCGGTTTGCTTGAGACCGGTGCTTGAACGACTGCCCTGCTTTCCAAGATATCGGATGCAAGGTACACATCTACAACACCATCTTCTGCTTTCACTGCTCTAATATCAATCCTGCGAGGAGGTTTTTGGATACCCCTACTCCAGATCTTCTTATTAACTTCTTCATCGATAAGTATATTTTCCAATTCGACTTTCATTAATCTTGCAACCTTTTCCTTAAGGATACGCATAGCTTTTGGTGCCCTTTTGTTCCTTGGGATTGAATTTAAACGAGGATAGAAGGGTATCGTCTCAATTATATCAGTCTCTATTTCTTGCTCTGACATTTCATCTACCTCTTAATTGTGCTACTACGCCAATGACGTTGGACTGGTGACTGTCGAACGCGTTGGTTAGTCTTGATCATGATCCATGTTGGAACAGATTTGTTCGATCGCATCTCTGCGGCATATCTTAGTTTTCTGGGATAATTTTTGTTTCTAGCCATAATTTCAGCTCCTTCTGAATTCTATTTTTGAATCTCTCTTCTGATTATTCAACTGTCTCAAGATCAGTAACAATTGCTCCTCATTCAAAGGAGCAGAGACCCTCCGCGCTTGGTGAAGCTGAATGAGATGATTCTCAACGACCGCTGCGCGATCTGGCTTCACAAGCTTAAGATTTGCCAATCGGGTTCGTGCCGGTTCGCTAAGGATCTTCCGAAGTATTCCCTGTTTCCAAGCTTCAAGCTGTGCTTGCTTTTGTGCTTCTACTTGTTCATTCTGGGCAGATTCAGATTTCTCTGGCTGCATTTGGGAGAGATATTTTTTCCGGATTGCATCGAGTTCATCTTCAGACATTTTGATCATCTACTGGCTTATTTCAAAGGCGATTCTGTCGAGAAAAGACATCCCATTTGCAGAGATCTGTCTTCCACCAGAACTACTGACTACCAAGGCTGCCTCCTCCAACTGCTGGAGGATATTTCTTGCAATACTTCCACTACCCTTTCGGGGATGTTCCGCCTTGACACCTCTATTCTTCCTACCACCGTACATAGCTTTGAGTCTACGAGTTCCAAGAGGACCGTGTAGGTAGACTTTCCGTAGAACGGATGCTGCTCGGATGTACCACCAATCTGGTCTCTCTGGAGGGAGTTCCTTGTGTACACCTGTCTTAACAAAGGGAGCCCACGGAGGTGGGACAATTGCCTTGTATTTTTTCAGCTCTTCAGCTGCCTTTTCTATAAGATCCCATGCAGGGACATCATATATGTTCGTCATATGAATCTGACCTATTGTTGATTCCAAGTGAAATTTCTCTTCTGCTTTTAAAATTATAGCGTTAGATTCCCACTGATTCCAAAAAGAAAATCTGACCTAAGTCGAGAAATAGAAATACTTTGATAATGTGAAGAAAATTCGATCGGAATAAGAAACTTCAAAAAGATCAAAGGTGAACTACTAGTTCCAGAGGAAACATAGGTAATAGAGCAGGTGGTATTATATGGTGGACAACTCATTCTCAATTGATGACCTTTTAGATAAAATGGCAAAACCAGAGGTCAATATTTTCAAGAACCGAAAAGTCATGAATTCAAGCTACATTCCGAAACATCTCCCAAACCGTGAGGAGGAGATGAAAAAACTTATTCTCACACTTGGAGTACTCCTTAAGGGAGGTATACCACAAAATGCCTTTCTCTATGGAAAAACTGGGATAGGAAAGACTGCAGTGACAAAGCTTGTAATATCTGGATTACAAAAGAAGGCTGATGAGATGGGAATTAATCTCTTTACCACGTATATTAATTGTAGAGTTGTTGACACAACATATCGAATTTATGCACATCTCTGCAATTCAATTGAAGTAGATGTTCCAATGACAGGTCTTCCAACAGATGAAATTATCCAGAAATTTACCAATGAATTGGAGAAAAAAAAGACGCACAATATAATAGTTCTTGATGAGATTGATTTCTTAGTTAAGAAATCCTCAAAAGCACTCTACGTACTGACCCGAATGAACACAGACCTTGTCAACTCATCAATTAGCATTATTGGAATCACAAATGATCTTACCTTCAAACATATGATGGATGCCAGAGTCAGGAGTACCCTCACAGAGCGCGAGATTACTTTTGATCCATATACAAAACCACAGATCGAACTAATCATAAAAGAACGAGCAACAGAGGGGCTTTATGAGGGAGTGCTAAGTGACTCTGCACTGAACAAAGCAGCAGCATCTGCTGCTCAAGAACACGGTGATGCAAGAAGAGCAATTGATCTTATTAGAGTTGCAGGCGAGCTTGTCGAGAGTGAAGCAAGAGATCAGATTTTAGAGGATGATATTTCTAATGCCCAAAATATTATTGAATCCAATGCAGTAATGGAAGTCACACGTTCCCTTCCTCTTCAAGCAAAGTTAGTTCTTATAAGTACGGCAATATTAGATGAGACGTCAGAAAGAGGTAACCCGATAAAATCTAGTGAGGTCTATGAATTTTATCGAGAGATATGTGCAAAGATAGGAATGGATAGCCTCACACAGAGAAGAGTTGGAGATCTTATCAACGACCTCGACCTCCTAGGGATGATCAGGACAAATGTAGTCAGTAAGGGAAGGTACGGGAGATCAAGAGTGATCTCTCTCGCGGTCTCTCCATCAGAAATAAGGAGCATACTCTCTATTGATCCAATTATCAAACTGATTCTTGAGTAATATCAGTTTTTTTTATACTGAGCTTGAGTACTATCATTAGCAATGGTGACTACATCAATAAAATATTCGAGTAAATCTATTCTTTTAGAGCTTGCAAAGGATGAAGGAATCCTAATTGTTATTTATAGTTTATATCAGAAGAATAGAAAATTAGATGTAGTAAGATCCTTTGCGAAATTCTTTGAAAGATGTGTCAAAACGTTTGATCACATTTCAATGCAGAGTTCTAAAAATTCTACACTCCTTTTTATCGGGCGTGTGATAAAACTAGGTGACAATATCCCTGAATCAAAAAATAGATTGTACAGAGAGGTTTCTATTATTGTCGAGTCCCTCCTTCCCAAAGAAATTATTATGCGTAACCATTCAGGTTACAGTTTCAAGGGAAAGGTTGACCGGAGGAAGAACGTTGTCTCCGTAGATCTGGATAAAATGGGTATTTTTTCCTATTTTGGGAAGGAAATATATAATCAAGTACTCGATCTAGGAAAACTAGAAATTTCCCCCCTTCGAAAGGAGACTGCTTTTGCACTTACAAGAATAGATGGAACAACGCTAAGTGTCACATTATCACGAACAAAGAAAAGGAGGCAGTCAGTCTCACTAGCTATCGAAATAGAGAGTACGTCTGCACATAGATTAAAGTCAATTCAGGACAACATCCTGGCAATCATGAAAAATAGTCCTGCAATCGTTGGAAAGATCGAAATTGTGTCTCCAAAAAAGTACATGAAGTATCCATTACGAAGCGCACTTGGATTAGTAACTGAAAAAGGGAAAATGAAAAATGCCATGATCCTTGTTGAAGGTCTTTCTTACACCTTGCCTAGGGAAAGGAAACAACCTCAAAGTACAGGAGAAAAATTATTCACTACTATTCGAAAAGACGATCCTCCTAGTCAGAATCCTGAAGAAAAGAATTTGAGGAATAGTGACCTAGTGCGTGAGTTTGAGAAATTTGGGTGGGAAGTCAAAGATAATGAGGGAATAGAAGCAGTATATAATGATTTCAAGATAAAAATTAGTAATAGTTTTGAATAAAAACGCCCCCACGGGGATTTGAACCCCGGTCGAAGGAGTGACAGTCCTCCATGATGGCCGAACTACACTATAGGGGCAAGGGCAACTAACATTCCATGAAATTTACTTGATATAAAATTTTTGTAAGGTCTCGCGTGACTTTCGCGGAACTGAAGGAGTTTATATACAGAATTTTGGAAAGATTCTCGATCATATGAGTATATTGGCTAAATTATTTACCCGCCGCAAGAGAACAAAATCTGCAAAAATTGTCACTCTTGGAACTTCAGGTGCAGGAAAAACCACACTCATCAGATATCTTGAGACAGGAAGAGAAGTTGAGGACACTGACACAACACTTGGAATAGATATCCGAAATAAAGGGGTGAGAGTAGGAAATTGGAACCTTTCAACCATTGACGTAGGAGGGCAAGAACTATACCGTAATGCACTTTGGGGCCTAGCTGTCACCCAGTCTGATGGAATCATCTACGTTATCGATGGAACAATCCGTGCAGATAAGGATCAAGATAATTTTGCAAGATCAAAACTTAGTTTTGAGTATATGCTGAACATCATTAATGGTAGAAAACCCATCCTTGTGTTAGTAAATAAGCAGGATCTTAAGTATCTTAATCCTTACAGTGTAGAAGAAGCAATCGAGATCTATCAAGTGAGCTCAGAAATAAGAAACAGACCCTTTTTTGTCATTTCTGGATCAGCAAAATTTGGTGAAAATATTCATGCAGGGATGGAGTGGTTGATAGATTCAATTGAGGACATACAAAGATGACGGAGTTACATGATCTCAGATTACAAGCGTATTGCCCTAAATGCAAACGTACTTCATGGATTGAAGTTTCAATGGACGAACTTAATCTTGATGTCAATAATCAATCAGACAGTGGAGTTCCAGTCCCATTTACTAGAAAAGCGAGCAATTCAGGTGTTTTTAAAAGGAGCCTTTCACATGGAGATCATATTCTTCTTTTAGAGATTGACAAAAATGGGACTGTAAGGAAGGAGCATGTTGTCAGCCTTGTTTCTAGCATGGTTGAGAATATAGTCACTCAGACTGTTGAAAGAATTATCCAGACAGACAAGACACCAGAGAGCGATGGTTGGACAATGCTTTATGCATCTTATTCTACCCCTTTCAGGAACTTTTTCAAGTCGGTTCTCTCCATTCTGATGCTCAATATAGAAAATGAAAGCTCATTCCATAGTCGAATTGAGCACTCTCATATCGAAATTTTTTACAACAGGTTAAGAATAATTGAAGGAGGTCTAGATAAACTTCGAGAGCATTACAAAGGGAAGAAGGTCACAAGCCTTACTATTGACCTTGGATCACTTGAAGAGCACTTTGTCATTGAAGCAGTCAAAAATTTTTCGCTTCAAGATTCCACAATTACTATAGCCTACAACTCAAGAAATTTGGGAAGAACTCCTACTATCCTTCTCAACTATCTTATTGGGAAAGGATATAGCAACATTTCACTCTTCGATTATGCAACTGGGCAAGGGTTAAGCAATATAATTGAAGCCAGTTTTGAGAATATCCTTAGATAGGAAGGTATAAACAATTTTAAGTTGTCATATTTGACTACTAACTGTGAAGATAGTAATAGCAGATAAAGTAGATGAATATCTCAAAAATCGTTTGATAGAAGCAGGAATGGAAGTTATAGACATTTCAGATTCCAAAGATCGTCTATTTAAGGAACTGGTTGATGCAAAAGGTCTTGTGGTTCGCAGTGCAACCCAAGTGGATGAAAAGTTACTCTCTGAAGCCAAATTACTGAAAGTTATTGGAAGACCAGGAGTTGGACTCGATAATGTAGACATTAAAGCATGCAAAAAAAGGGGTATCACTGTTTTCAACAGTCCAGAAGCACCTTCACGGAGTGTAGCAGAGTTTACTATTGGGTTGATGCTGGATTTAGCTAGAAATATCAGTTTTGCTCATCACAAGATGAAAGGGAACCAATGGGCTAAAAAAAGCTCAATGGGTATAGAACTCTACGGGAAGAAAATTGGAATTATTGGAACTGGGGCAATCGGTTCTATAGTTGCAAAATTCTCCCTAAGTCTGGGGATGGAAGTTCTAGGTTATGACGTTGTAGAGAATGAATCTCTTAAATTGATTAATGGTTTTAGGTATGTATCCTTGGATGAGCTTTATGAGGGCGCAGATGTCATCACAATTCACGTCCCACTTCTCCCACAGACGAAACATATAATGAACTCCTCTGCTTTCGCTAAGATGAAAAAAGGGGTCTTAATAATCAACGCTTCAAGAGGAGGGGTGATAAAAGAAGACGATCTTCTCGAAGCCTTAGAGGATGGTACAGTCCTGAGAGCGGCACTTGACGTATATGAGAATGAGCCACTAAGTGATGAGCGAATAAAAAATAATGAAAAAATCCTTCTTACACCTCACATTGGTGCTAGCACAAAAGAAGCTCAATTCAAAAATGGAAAAATAATAGCTGATAAACTTATTAATTTCTTGCAGGGATAACTATTTCATCTAGTTTATTGAATTGATCCAAGCTGCCCATACCAGACTTGATCTTCATAGAAAGCTCTCTCAGAAGATCCATTGCTTCACTTATGCGATTACTTCGAAAGTATTTTTCGACGGTTTTGAGAAGGGGAGAAGAAATATTACCGGTGCACACTCCTTCTCTGAGATCAACAACACATTTTTTCTCGATAAGTTCAAATTCCTTTTTGTGGTCGTGGAAGGAAGCTATTCCATGGAATTTCTCAATTCCACTTATAGAGTCGGAGTAAATAATACCATCCAGATTCTTCTTTTGAAGAAGGTTTAATACATCAGCAAATGAGAGGAGAAAGAGAATGATTTCAAGCTGATTCCCTATTATGATTACCTTTCCGTCAGATAAGACTGTCGAAAGAAGATATTGAAGCCCTTTGAGGAATCGTATTTGATATTTCCAAGGTGGAACAACCTCTACTTCAATATTGAATATCATTGCAATGAGATCATTGACAAATTCAATAGACGACCTGTTCAGTCTGTAAACAACACATCCTTTCCCTCCTTCAATTGTTGTGATAATTGTAATGTAAAGAAGATTCTCATTAGTTGCTACTTTGATGGAACCTACCGTAGGATCACCATTTGGAACAAAAGTTAGTACTATTTTCTCGATTTCTTTTTCAGGTATACAAGAATTTTCGAGAACACGAAGACCTACTTCACGTTCGATTTTTAGCTTCAAAAAGGATAATCCCTTAATTTCAGTGGTATTTAGATTTGAATCCATCTTCTATGTTTAGTGACTATAGTATAAAAAGAACTTAGAATTTCCCAAGAGTCTCTCGCGCTATCACCAGACGTAAAATTTCAGAAGTTCCCTCATAAATTGCTGTAATTTTGGAGTCACGCCAGTACCTCTGTGCTGGAAAATCATTGGAATAACAGCACCTCCATGAACTTGAACAGCCATATCTGCAGCCCGTACAGCAGCCTCTGATGCATAGAGTTTTGCCATAGCAGCTTCCTTAACAAACCTCTCTCCAGCATCCTTCATCATTGCAGCTTTCCAGATGAGTTCACGAGCAGCATCAAGCTCAACACTAGCATTTGCAATCATCCATTGGATCCCTTGAAACTTCCCAATTTTCTGCCCAAAAGCCTCCCTTTCCTTGGAATACTTTACTGCGGACTCAAGTGCAGCCATTCCTATCCCTAGGGCTTGGGAGGCAATACCTATTCGCCCTCCATCGAGTGTCTTCATTGCAATCTTGAATCCCTCACCTTCCTTTCCTAATAGTCTGTCTTGGGGAATTCTGCAATTCTCAAAATTCAGAGGTGTGGTTGATGATGCACGAATCCCCAACTTTTTTTCAGGAGGACCTATCTCAAATCCCTCATCTCCCTTTTCAAGGATAAATGCAGAGATACCTCTATGACCCTTTGACTTATCGGTGACAGCAAAAACTACATAGTAGGATGCAGCACCCCCGTTGGTGATCCACATCTTTGATCCATTTATCACCCACTCCCCTGCTTCAAGTTTTGCATTCGTCCTCATTGATGCAGGGTCAGAACCTGCATCTGGTTCTGAGAGGGCAAATGCCCCAAGTTTCTCGGAGACTACTGGTCTAAGGAAATTCTCTCTCTGGGACTCAGAACCAAATGTTTCGACCGGGTATGAATATAGACTATTGTTTACACTCATTGTCACACCAGTAGACGCACATGCCTTACTTATCTCCTCCATTGCTAAGGAATAGCTCAGGGTATCAAGACCAGATCCTCCCCACTTTTCCTTAACCATCATTGCCATAAATCCTAATTCTTGAAGGTAGCTCACAGATTTCCAGGGAATTCACTCTTCTCATCATATCCTTGGGCCAATGGTGCGATTTTTTCCTGTGCTACATCTCTAGCGGTTTCTCTGATAAGTAACTGATCTTCATTTAATCTAAATGTCATAATCGCCTTCATAAGCTGATATATACAAAGGTACTGATTATATAGCTTGCAGAATGTATAATATTAACAATGAATGAGGTTCCACTCTCACAACTACCAGAACATATTGACGAGATTCTCAATATCTTAGAGAACGGTGGTGTTATACTCTACCACACAGATACTGTTGCTGGTCTCGGAACCTTAGCTAACTCATTCAAAGGCTTACAACGGATACAAGCTATTAAGGGAAGACCCTCGGAGAAACCGGTCTCTTATATTTTTCGTGATGAGAGTATGGTAGAAAAATACTGTATTTTGGATCAAAGAGCAAGACAGATTATAAGGCACTTTCTTCCAGGTGCATTAACAGTGGTATTACCAGTACGAGAGGACAGAGAGATCTTCGGCATGAATAAGCAGAACAGAAGTGTGGGTGTGAGAATAATCGAAGTCAAAGGATTGGATAAGCTTGTGAAAAATCTTCCTTGTCCACTTGCTACAACAAGTGCGAATCTCTCTGGTGAGAGAACATATAGTACTTACGAGAAAGTCCCCAAAAGTATTCTTCAAGCAGTTGATATCGCAGTTTCTTGGAATTGTAAATTGACTGCGAAAGCATCGACTGTAATTGATCTTACGGGAAGTGATATCAAAATCTTGCGAAAGGGTCCAATCAAAAGTCGTGAAATTTTCAAAGTACTCAAAAGCTGAGAAGCATTGATAGAATATCTCCCTCGGAAGAAGTAGGAAGGAGTCTATGATTCGCCATCCTTACAGCAAGAATGTGATAGCACACCTGGGAAGGGTTTTTAAGGCACCGATGAGTAAAATGAGCGCAAGTACAGAAATCTTTCCGCACTAAGTAGACCCCAGTAGATCCTTGAATCCTGTAGGTCAACACATCAGAATTAAGAATCTTCACCTTCGATTTCTGAAGTAGTGATACAGCCTTTTCAGTCTCACTCTGCTTTTTGGATGACAAATGCGGGAGGTGAGATTTGAACTCACGAACCACTAAGGACTGGATCCTCATTCCAGCGCCGTTGACCATGCTGGGCGACCCCCGCAAAGGAGTATATTTCATGAATGTTGGTAGAGATTTTAACCTCATCGATATTGACTCTAGTAAAGGTGAGAAATTATCAATCTTCTTAATCTTCACTATTGACCTATTTAACCCACAATCATAGCAGAATCTTTTCTTACAAATTTCAAAGCAACTGCAAGGAGGGAAGAGAGACCTAGTGCGCCAACCAATCCAATGACAAGAGTATCTGAACTTAGGGAGGTTTCCTTGATGACCTTCAATTGTGTGAAAGTTATATTTTGGGTCAGGGTAATTTGTGAACGAAAATTGATGGGGTCGGGGAGCAAAATTGTTCTATTATAATCGTATTCACCTATGGAGAGAGTCAGTCTAAGCTCGTTAGTGTTTGTCTCTATGAATATTTTTGTGACAGAAGAGAAAATTTGTATCTTACCTATTGTACTTGATTCTATATATACTGGAAGCTCAATTTGGGCAATAGTTGGAATTTCAACTGAGATGAAGGTGTAATTCTCTGCTCTTTGCAATGTATAGACGGTCCATTCAAGTTCAGGGTCTGAAACTGTAATAGAAACCCTTACCGTAACTGTGTGAAATCCTTGAAGCGTGAAAATTATAAGGAGTGAGTGCTTCCCAACTGCTAATGAACCCGCAGGAAATGTGATTTGAGTACTATTGAAAGTAAAGTCATCATACCCGACAATGCTAACCTTTGGCGAGCGAGGTTCAGAATCTGCAATATATTCATACGGAATGGATAGACTGTAGAATGGACTAATGCGGAAATCACCTATTGCTGATATCGTAGCTGGAGCATCGGGAGTCGACCCCTCATAGATAAATCCAACTCCGGAAGTGTTGTATCCCACAAGTTTACTAGTCCCGTTACTCCAATCTAAAGGAACTGAGAATCTAATATCCTTCGCAAGAATTACAGCGATCTTATCTCTAGTTTGGGAAAAGAGACTTGTATAGCTCAAATTATATGTATTGGTGAGAGAATAACTCTCATTCTGAATGATTTGTTGTCCAAAATCAGCTGAGATAATGGGTAACATACCAGAAATTTCCAAATGGGTAGAAAATTGTGAAAGATCTACTGGTGATATGCTGGGTATTGCATTTATGCTAATGTTAGAAAAAAGAGAACTCTGTGGAAAATCTAGGTAACTGTATGAAGATTGAGAATAATTTAGATCTATTTCGGCCATGATTCGCACTCCATTATACTCAATCTCAGGAATGAAGGAGATCAGTATTTTCTCAGAGCGAGTTCGTGAGTAAGATAGTGATAATTGGCAGGTACTATCAACATCTAAGAACACATGTTCACCTGGTAACAGAGTAAATTCCGACCCCTGAAAGAGCCTTGTATCAAGGGAACGAGGATCTCGAGATTGAGAGATCATTAGTTCACTGGTTATCAAAGAGACATTGAGTCCGCTGGGTCTGTAACCAAAGAATGCAATATTTTTCACATAGATTGTATCTACCATACCCACATCTTGAGTTATGTATGAATAATTAAGTGTATATCGTGTCATTGGTTGTACTTGGATGTACCTTTCGGTGGATGGTGAATATGAATCTGCAAAAATTCCTTGTGAGTAGTTGCTGGATGCAAGAAAGAAGAGATAAAAGAAGTCATATCCATCAATTTGCAATTGTAATTCTAGTTCTAAGAAAGCAAATTCATCCTCAGAGTAGTTGAAATTCAATTCTTGCATCCTAAAGACAAACGCATCATCAGGATTGCTCAATCCTATGTTCAGGCTTTGATCAAATCTGGCAACAATTCCTGCACTATAATTCATATACATCTTTCCATTGTCTATTTTGTAACTGTAATCGCTAGAAGTATTTGAGTAGGGCCAAAATGTAGAATTATTCATCAAATAACTTTGCTTTAATCTTACCTAATCGATTTTCACCTCAGATGGTGAGGAAGAACTTGGAATTTCTAGCTTTTTAGAGGTAGTAACATTATCTATGTCTACAAGTCTATGTGTCACATTTGATTTTAGTGAGGTCATATGCTCTGAAGAAATAGTGATAGGAGAAATGTTACTTTGTGCAGGAGATGAAACTCTAACTGAGTGTGAAATCCCCATTGATAGAAGAATCAAGAAACTCAGTTGAATTGCAAACAAGCCATTTCGCATGAAGTTTTTCCTGATTGTGCTATAAATACTTCTGAAGGTTGAATTCTAGTGAGGAAATGAATTCAAAAGTTAGCTAATGTATATGTTCATCAATACCTTTGTATAGTGAACTCAAAGAATAGGACTGTGGTTGCGGTTATCGACTCAGGTATCTTCATGCAAACGACCAATCCAAATTTTGACTTGGAAAGTACTGAGATCTACATAACGCCAGAAGTTGAAGCAGAAATTCTCTCAAAGATAAGTCAGGTACTTTATACTGTCTTTAAATCTAAGGTTAGAATATCAGTCATCTCACCTTCCTCGGATTCGGTACGTGAAACCTTGAAGAAAAACAACGAAATTGCTCAGGGTACTCTCTCCAACCAGGACCTCTCGATAGTAGCCCTCGCATGGGAGTTCAAGCAAGCAGGAAAGAAAGTTACCCTCTACTCAGATGATTTTGGGATACGTAACCTCGCAAAATTTATGAAGATCTGTGTCCGAGGAGTAAGACAGAATAAAATAGTGAGGAAGAGAAAATACACCTTCACATGCATAGCATGTGGTGCAATATTTCAAGAAATAATAGACGAATGTGATGTGTGTGGACATCAAAGTTTCAAAAGAAACTTTCAAAAGAGTAAATAAAATAATCTTTCTAAATCTTTAAATTGGCTAATCAACCACAGAAGCTTGTATCAATAAGGGAATGATCAAATATGGTAGATTTAGATAAAAGTATTAGTGTTGCACGCAAATCAGGAACAACAGAATTAGGAATTAATTCGGCAATCAGAGCAGCTAAAATGGCGACTGCAAAACTGATTGTCATTGCTGCTAACACACCACAACAGCAAAGAGAAGATTTGATATATTATGCCAATCTCTCTGAAATTCCGGTTATCGAATACCCAAAAACCTCTCAAGAATTAGGAATCGTATGTGGAAGAGCTCATCTTACCTCTGCAATTACTATCTTTTCCCCAGGGGATTCCGATATTCTAAGCGTAATTGAGTAGGATTTTCACTAATATTAAACGAGTCAATTTTCATATATGACACATCTCCACCTGCATCAACTAGTGCAATCACAAGAGATTTTTGAGATTGTTGAGATTCCTGAAGCAGTTCCTTTAATTCCTTAATTGGGATATTCTGTCCTTCCTTCAAGGGATGGACATAGAGTGTGGCTTGAAAGTTCTCTTTCTTCTGTCCTCGTTCATAGAGTCTAAAGAAATGAGAAGTGCTGACACCAACGACATACCCTTTAAATCTCAGATCCTTGTAAACAAGATAATATCCCATAAAGTCAGGATCATTTGCAGTAAATTTTTCTGCACATTCTGCAGTGTCTAGTGGAGGGGTAAGGGCGATTTTTCTAAGCTAAAGGAGATGAAGAACTTCAAATGAGGACAGTCTGAGAGCACCACCTTTCATGGGAGTCCCATATCGTCCAAGATTGTAGAGTTTAATCGCTTGATTCCCACTTGCTATGCACTCTCCCTTTTCAGTAATATGGACGGGGATCACATGATCCTTTTTGTGGTGAAATTCTTAAACACAGAGATATGTTGAGTGAATCCCAAGGATAAAATACTCAGCAAATTATTAAGGGATGTTGACCGAGGGTCTCACTGTATACACTAAGAACTACTTTCGGCTTGGAAGAACGCTCTTCCTCAGATGTAAACCGCAGCCAGATATCATTTCGAAAATACTAAAAGTTCATCCCTGGGCAGATTCCATCTACTTCTATCACTCGATTAGTGGGGAGAACAGGCATCCAAAAATCACATTCTTAGGAGGTAAGGAAAAATCATTGATTCGACACCGAGAGAACGGAGTTGTTTACATTTTTGATGTCTTTCAGACGATGTTTTCCCCTGGTAATCAGAATCTTCGAAAGATTTTAGCAGAAAAGATTAGTGAGAATGAAAAACTACTGGATATGTTTGCAGCTGTCGGAAATCTCTCCCTACAACCATCAGTGAAAAAATCATGCCATCTTATCGCAGTAGAAAAAAATGTCCATACATACAAATCACTACTTCGAACCTTGAAAGTAAACAGAATTCATCCAGTTGCCGTTCTAAACATAGATTCTCGAAGATTGAATCTAGAAAACTGGGCGGATCGAGTGCTGATGGGATACCATAATGTGGATTTCCAGCATATACGAAGTGCAGTGAAAGCGGCTAAATCTGGCGCAATCGTGCATTTACACCCCATTGCCAAGCATGGGAACTACCATGAATGGGTTTATATCTATAAAATGTGGATGCAGAGCAGTGGAGCACATAGTACCTTTCTTAAAGCAACCCATATCAAAAAATTCTCTCCAGGTCAGAGTCATTACATGCTTGATTTTCGTATAGAGAAATTAGTCAGCAACAATTCTAGCGAGGGCAACTGATATCTGAATATCCGGAGAGGCCCCTTCGGTCAGCCGGTAGTCGATTTCAGCGAGTAACTCCATAACTTCAATCTTCTTAGATTCGGAGAAGCTCATATGAGGAATGAGATTGTAGAGTTCACGAATGATATCCTCTCCAGGAACTCCTTTGACATATATCTGGTCGAGAAGCTTTTTTCTTGCTTGGGAGAAGTCTGCCTTTGCGAGTTCCACCACCTCACGAACCTCCTTTGGATCAATACCACCTGTCGTTTCGTAAATCGTATTTGCATTTACATTACTGCTCAGACTAGAGGCCGCTTGAAGTACATTAATCGCCTTTCGCATATCTCCCTTGCTTACATTCAGTAAAGTGTCGATTCCTTCAGGAGTTATTGTCACACGCTCAAGTTTTGCAATTTCAAGAATTCTTTTTTTGATATCTGCATCTGGGAGGGGACTGAATCTGAAATACGCACACCTAGACTGAATAGGTTCTATGATCCTTCCTGGATAATTGCAAAGGAGGACAAAACGAGAAGTATCAACATATAGTTCCATAGTCCTTCTCAGAGCTTGTTGTGCTGCTGCTGTAAGTGCATCTGCCTCATCAAGGACAATAATCTTGAAGGGAGCATTTCCCGATGGCACAGTCATTGCAAACTCTTTAACTTGATTCCTGATGGTATCTATCCCCCTGTCATCTGATGCATTAAGCTCCAGTAAGTTTTCATTAAGAATTTCATTGTTAAAGATCTCTGATGCCAATGCAAGAACTGCAGTCGTCTTACCTGTCCCAGGAGGTCCTGCAAATAATAGATGGGGGAGCGAGCCAGAATTAATAAAACCTAAAAGCTTATTCTTAATCTCAGACTGTCCAATTAGCTCCGCTATTCGATGAGGCCTATACTTCTCAACCCACATCTTGTCCATGTCACTCATTGATTTGAACATCTCCTGCTGAAATTTATTTCTTTGGTTACTGGGTTCTTAAGAAATTGCAAGAACCTCATAGCTACAATGCCACTCCTTGAGGAACTCTTTGAGTCTTCTTCCACCTTCAGATTCCATATTGTATGAAATAATACGTATTCTCCCAAATCGTTTCTCTTGGAGAACACCCAATTCAACCATTTCTGTGATATGTTCACTCATCTTATAGTGATTAATCCCTGTATTCTTGGAAAGTGATGTGATATTTAGCTCATCATGCTGTGCAAGAAGAAGCAAAAGTCGCACCTTTCCCACACTCCCAAGAACCTCTTGAAGATCAGGTAGTGAGTGGACAACTATCTGATTCTCTAATTCAGTAATTTCTGTAGTCGTGGGACCACCTCCTTTTCAAGATCGTGCAAACTGAGGTCAAGGATCGAGATGTATTTAGTATTCCCTCTCTGGCCTTTGCTTGAGCGTTCCATATTAATTACACCAATTATTTCAAGTTCTTGTAGATACTCCCAGAACTGGGTGTGTTTCCGAGGCTCCTCTCCAAATTCCTCTGCAATAAGTGCATATTCCTTCTCAGCAATCCCAGTGGTGATGTAAGCCTTCTTAGTTCTTCGAAGCAATCTGCTGATCGCCAGAAGCAACATCAATTTATGTGGATGGAGACCGGTGATGACATCTTTGAGAAGAGAAGGATCGACATTTGCCTTTGCACTGCGGACATGCTCTGGATATACAAGTGAATCACCCTCTATATTTGCCCGTTTTCCTGCAATATAGAGAAGTTCAATTGCATGCCTTGCATCCCCTCCACGTTTTTCAGCAATATCTGCGATGAGTTGAATACTGTCTTCAGTAACTGATCCAGGAACAAAACATTCACGGACACGATCCTTGATGATTATACTGAGTTCATCACTACAGTAGGGAGAAATCTCGATAATTGGTGCACTGAGGCTACTGATTGTACTCTGATCAAGATACGAGAGAAAATTTGAGCTTCTTGCAATCAAGATAAGCCCAATGTTATGACTATAGGTTTGCTTATCGTCAGCTGTTCTGGTAAAAGCATAGAGGAGATCTACACCCCCCTTTGGAATAATATATTCCACTTCATCGAGGACAAGGATAAGAGTACTCCTCTGCTCTTCAAGAATTGTAATAACCATATCAAGTAATTCGTCAGCTGCGTAGCCTCGATTGGACACTTTTCCCTGAAGCTCTTTGACAATCGAGAGGAGAATCATAAAAGGGGTTTTTGCCCTCCGACAATTGACATGAACATAACGTACATTGCGCTGGAGTTGTTGGCTCTTGTACTCTATCCACTGCCCAAATTTCTTGGCGACGGAGGTCTTACCCACTCCAACAGATCCTGTGATAATAACCCTATTAGAGCTGAGATGCCCATCCAATGCGCTACTGAAGTAATTTGATAGAGCGATTAAATCCTGCTCCCTGAATGGAAGATTTTCAGGAAGGTAATCAATCGACAACTTGGATTCATCCGAGATTACAGAAGGACGACCATATGCTCGCTCTAATATGTCCAAACTATCCATACATTCCTTATATCGTTCTGGTATTTGAATACATAAGAGAGAGACCTATTTTCAAGTGATTAGTGTGCGATGTAGAGAGGAGAACTGTATAGAATAGAATATCAGAAGATGAGAAGCCCCCATGTATTTTTGAAGTAATTTGTGTCTAAGAAGTTTTTATAGTTAAATGGAACGGGAGTGTTCTTTCAGGAGTTTATATGCGATCCTCATAAGATAAAGCATGCGCACATTATTACGAACTATATTAAAGACGTGGAAGAGGCGACGTGCTTCACCACTTGTCGAGGAGGCAATTCTCCTCGGGGTAGCCCTGTTTATTTTTCTCCTCCTTGGTGCAGTCATATTTGATTTAGTGGATTTTGCAAAGGGTGTCTTTCAGTCCTTTTCAAATACAATCACAGATTTTCCAGAATAAACTCTTCATCACCGATTGTAAGGTAGCTGACAATAAAAAGAAGTATAAAGATTCCTGCGGCAATAGCTACAACAACTGACTTTGCTACCCTTGTGCTAATTATTTGCACCACTGCAAAAACGGGAATGAGAATAAATCCGTAATTCGATCCTTGAGAAGACTCCAATTTTTTAATAAATCGTAGAACAATGACAGTTACACCCATAATAAGTGCTGAATAGTTAAAGATCTGAATAATGGTACCAGTAGGCTCAAAGAAATAGAAAGGGAGAGTCACAAATAGAACCACTAGTTTAATGAAGAGGATTGCTCCATAGTTGACCTCAGAGATGGTTCCCATGTCCACTCTTATATCATTAATGAAGAGCCAAAAATTCCCAAATGCGATAGAGATTGCAAGACATAAACAAAAACCGAAGAGAATATCAATCGAGCTATTCCAAAAAGTAATAACGTCAGTGAAAAGAAGTGAGTATTCAAGGTAGAAAGCCCCAGCAAGGAGCATAGGGAAGAGTGAGAGAAGAAGTCCAGGGACGAACCAAATGAGGAAATGAAAGCGTCCAATTTTGATCTTCTCAAGAAGAATTTTGACCATAAGGAATATTCCAATAATAGTGATTGCCGGGCTGAGAAATGGGAAAATAAAGAAAATTAGTGCAAAACCCGCGTTTAGACCATAGAAGATCTTCTGATCAAGACGAACTCTTCCAAGTGCTCTTCCCATCAGTGAATAGGTGGTAGCAATCTTATTCCCCCTAATTGCACTGAAAACGACCCATGGAAGTGAGTAAAATACCGGAACCCCCAAGGTAGTCAGCCAGTATATCCCTGTCTCTCCGATATTGAGCCAAGCGAAAGAGATATTTAAGAACGCCACTTTGTAAGATGAACCAAGAAAAGTGCCCAGGTGATCCTTAATCCGACTGCTCCATAGGATGGTGTAAATGATAAAGTAGGTTGGGATGAGCACAATTTGTAAAAGGACAGCTAACCGATTGAGCTTCAGTCCATTGGACGATTCCATATGATATCTTCATACCATATATTTATTAAATAATCGGGAATCCTACTGCATTATTAGGAAAAGAATGAGGATAGAACTTAGTTGTTAAATGTCATGGACAATTTAACAAGATGTGGGAGTACTTATTGCTATCATCGGGAAACCCAGTAGTGGGAAATCAACCATTCTCAATGCCCTCGCAAACACGGAAGCAAAGATGGGGGCATATCCCTTCACCACAGTTGAGCCTAACAAGGGAGTGGCCTATATCAAGGTGAATTGTCCTTGTATAAATCTTCCTGAATCATGTAGTCCAAGAGCGGGAAGCTGTATCAATCATTCAAGATTTGTACCAGTGGAGATACTTGATGTTGCAGGACTGGTGCCTGGTGCACATGAAGGGCGAGGAATGGGGAATCAATTCATGGATGATCTCCGTCAAGCAGATGCATTTATCCATGTGCTTGATATATCTGGAACTACCGATGATCAAGGGAATGAGGTCAAATCATGGAATCCAATCAAGGATGTTGAGTGGATTGATGAAGAGATTACTTTGTGGGTAGAGAAGATCATGTACAGTAACTGGGAAAGAGGAGTAAAAAGATTGGAAAGTGATCGTTCAAAATTACCAGAGTATCTTACTGAGAGACTGTCGGTCTTCGGAGCTACTATACCTGAGGTGAAGGAAGTACTCTTTGAATTTCAGCAAACCAGTAGGGTCATGCCAGGGAAATGGGATGAAGGGTTGAAATATGAACTTGCAAAAGCTATGAGAAAACGTTTCTTTCCAACTTGCATTGCAGCCAATAAAGTGGACAAGAAGGGAGCACAAACAAACCTGAGAAACCTAAAAGAGAAGTTCGGAGAGATCTATAAAGTGATTCCTACTTCTGGATTAGCAGAACTATTCCTTAGGCAAGCCTCAAAGAAGGGTACTATAGAGTATATCCCTGGGTCACCTAATTTTAGGGAAATAATTGAGGACAGTAAGGAACATGCAACTTTGCAGAACATCCGTGAGAAGATCTTAAAGAAGTATGGATCGACCGGGATCTACAAATTATTGAATACTTTAATTTTTGAGGTACTATACTATATTCCAGTTTTTCCAGTTGAGGATACAACCCACCTGACTGATGCAAATGGTAGAGTACTCCCTGACGTTTACCTCATTCCTCGAGGAACTAATGTGAAGGATTTTGCAGGGAACATCCATAGTGATTTTAAGAAATACTTTCTACATGGTATACTTGCAAAAAATGGGAGGCGCATCAGTGCTAGCTATGAATTAGAGTTTGGAGATATTGTCAAAATAGTCTCTTCAGCAAAATAGGAAGTTTAATAAGAGAAACAGATGCATCATAGTTCTGTGGAACCTGATAGAATAGATCTTGATGGAGTAGATTTAGAGGAATTGAGACGAAGATTCCCAAACCTCTATGAGGAGTACATCAGGGAAAAAAAGCCCGTCAGTCAACTTTACCAGCACAGAGATACTGATCCTTGGAAAGATTACAATCCTGACTATAAGGACTTTCTTGCTCGGGCAAAAACAGATGAGGAGTGCTATGAGGTCATTGACTATCTCTTTAAGATTGGTGAAATAAGTCCTGAGCTTGCCGAAAAGCTTCGAGAAAGGACAAAAACTCATGGAGCAGAGGGATTCGGGAGTAGACATCAGGATCACTACACCAAATTCTCGAAAGGTGAAGAGAACTGAATTGATATAAATTCTTTTAATAGAGTCGGGATGATGTGGAGTAACCACTAAAGGTTCGAAGGTGTAAACAATGGAAAAATACTCATCGAAGAATTTCCGCCACCTGGTCAGAATATACTCCACTGACCTTCCAGGAGATCTCAAAACGAGAATCGCCCTGACAAGAATTATGGGGATTTCGCACAGGACATCCGGTGCGATACTCAGAGCAGTTGGAGTAGATGAAGACCTACGTGTTGGATATCTTACTAGTGACATGGTTGAGAAAATCGAGGAGGCAATGGCCGATCTCGTAGCTACCGGCATCCCCGAATGGATGCTTAATAGACAGAAGGACCCAGAGACGGGAGAAAGCACACAGCTTCTCGAATCAGATCTCCTACTCCAGCACAGAACTGATATAGATAGAATGATCAGAAAGAGGACTTGGAGGGGAATAAGACATTCTAGAGGACTAAAGGTCAGGGGACAGAGAACTAAGTCCACTGGAAGAAAGTCAGGCTCAATGGGTGTAGCAAGGAAAAAGGAGTGAGTTGAATGGGAGATCCAAAAAGAAGAAGAAAGACCTATAACACACCAGGACACCCATATGAAGCTAATAGACTTGAAGCAGAGCTAGTCACTGTTGGAAAATACGGACTCAGGAATAAGAGAGAACTCTGGAAAGCAAGAACACAACTTGGGTCATATAGACAACAAGCCCGTAGCCTCCTTGCCCATGAGCCAGAGGAACGGGAAAGACTGGGAAAACTCCTTGTTAATAAGCTGACAAGATTAGGTATCCTCGCAGAAGGGTCAACTACTGATGATGTTCTGGCACTTCAGGTTGAAGATATACTTGGGAGGAGATTGCAGACAAGGGTCTTCGAACTTGGGTTTGCCAACACCATCCATCAGGCGAGGCAGATGATTGTACACAGGCATATCCTTTTTGGGGAGCATGCGATTAATGTCCCGTCATTCCTTGTGCCGGTTAAAGACGAGGAGAAGATAAGTATTGCAAAGAATTCACCTTTTGCTAGGGCGGATCATCCTATGCTTCCTCAAAACATTGCCAAAGCACAGGCAGAGAAAGGAAAACAAAAAGGAAAAATAAGGGGACGAAAAGAAGGTGGGAAGAACCAATGAGTGAAGAAACAGAGCAAATAACAACTCCTGAAACAGATAAGACAGTTACCAAGTCCAAAACTCCATCAGCACTCTTTGGTGTGGCACACATCTTTGCAAGTTACAATGATACATTTGTTCATATCACTGATCTTACTGGATCAGAGACAATTTCATTGAAGAGTGGAGGTCAATTTGTCAAGGCAGCAAGGCAGGAGCCTTCTCCATTTGCAGCGATGAGAGCAGCATATGCAGCAGCAGATGAAGCAAAAAGCAAGGGATTCATTGGAGTTCATGTCTGG
>Ga0114931_10002396_pt1 | contig 23885 bp, 21 predicted proteins | sample 2SBtaG_FD_89579 | JGI IMG/M metagenome (GOLD analysis project Ga0114931, IMG submission 89579) | Deep subsurface microbial communities from Kolumbo volcano to uncover new lineages of life (NeLLi) - 2SBTROV14_V59a metaG | ecosystem: Environmental > Aquatic > Marine > Volcanic | place: Kolumbo... | reverse complement strand
GTGCCTGCGGGAATGGTCAGGAGCGCGTCACGGGTCTTGAGCGGCGGCAGGAACACCGTGTCCTGATCGCGAACCCGGTCGGTGTAGGGCTTGCCATCCTCGGAGATGATCTTGAAACGGGTATTCAAGACCGTCGGCACATGGGGCCTGAGCCCCGCGTTCAGCATCCTTATGAGGGTAGTGCTGTCGGCGGCGGCCACGGCCTCGCCGGCATACAGCCGCGCCTTCAGCCGGGTGGTGAAGGGCTGGCCATTGACCAGAAAGAACTTGGCCTGGTAGTCGATGGTACTGGGTGTCTTGCCCGCGGCTGCTTCGGCATCACAAACCGCCACACCACCGGTACAGGCGGTATAGGTCCCGCCAGCCACGGCATCGTGGATGGCCGGATCGATCTCACTGTAAAAAATTGTGACATCGCGGTCATAGGCATACGACTGTCCGGGCACCCCCCCAGCGTACAACTGGGCCGGTGTGGTCGCCGTTGCATCCACCGCGTTGCGGGTAGCCATTCCATAAAGCCCCATCTGTTCCTGCAGCTGCACGTGACTGCCGCTGTGATACAGATAGGTACCGGGCTTGAAATTGGCCCACACAAAATCACCCGTAAACCCCTGGGCCACCTCGGCAGTAAAGGAACGGACCCGGGTACGTCCCGAAGCGTCGATGAAAGTCACCGGCGCCAGGAGATTACCCGTGGCATCGGTGGGCATGGCCTGCCCCGAAATCACGATGGACACCCCCTCGGGGATGGAATTGTTACGCAGATGCACGATGAGACCGGTGGTGTCTCCCGCCGGCACCGTCAGACGCGGACCCGGCACCTGTACCGGGCCGTCACATCCAGCGGCCCAGGCTGCAGCGCTGCTGGCCTGGCGATAACCCCACATGGGGATAGTCCGGCTGCCTGCGGTCGCCGCACCCACCGGAGTGTCATCTGGCACCTTGATGGTGGTGGTATCGGCACACAGCCAGTATTCGGCCGCGCCCGCGCTGCTGCCGGCGAGAGCCAGCGTAGCGGCGGCGAGACCCTTGATGAGCTTTCTATTCATTGGTTTAACCTGTTTCATTTTCGGGCCTCCTTACCTGGGAATCACGATGGGCATGCCGGCACTGTCCTTGAAGGGCTCCACGAACATCATGGTCAACAGTCCCATGGGGTAGATGTTGTTGACCGTCAGTTCCTTCTCCTTATGGGAGTGCCAGATGAACACGTAGGCGTTGTTGGCATTCAGGCCACCCTCACCCGGAGGCAGAATGCCGGAAGCGCCCAACAACGGGCTGCCGCTCCAGAAACCGCCCAGGGTCAGATCCTGATTCTGGGGCAGCACCAGGCCGAGGTCGGCCAGGGAACGGCCATGATTGGGACACCATTCCCAGGTCGCATCATGGAAACCGTCGCCAGGCGCATAGCGACCCGAGACAGCCGGTTGACCGGTTTCGTTGTCCACCAGATCATCCGCCACAGCGCCGGGGAGAGGCGCACCCTTCACGCCATCCTTGAGAACACCCTGGTCACTGTAGATACACGTTCCATGAGGATGGGGAGAGATATCATGATCGGTGCCATAGACATCCCAACCCAGGGCACGTCCAGTCCAGCGCCAGATGGCGTCATAGGTCTGTCCGGGCTTGGTGAGAATGGTGTAGTCAGAACGGCTCAGGTCGGCGTCGGCAGCCGGTGTGGACGGATCATCGAAGAGACGCCCGTCCTGAGCAATAATGACGGAATTCTCCCCATGGTGATGGAACGGATGAGACTTGCGTCCCCCACCGACCATGCGCATCAACACTTTTTCACCTGGATGGGTGCGAGGGAGCGCATTGTACGGTTGGTGCGGCAGCCAGGGCACAGCGGCCGGAGACATGGTGTCGGGACCGGAACGTCCATTGATCAGCCAGGCGGTATCGTGATAGGCGGTGTTGTCGACAGTGGCGTAGTTACCCCCCGCCACCTGCCAGTGCAGGTCCGGATCGATTTCACTGAGGACGAAAAGATATTCGTAATCGTACTCGGTGCCCGTGCCTGCACCGTACGCGGTCCTGTTGGCGGCGACGGTCTTGTCGAAGCCGGCCGGACGCACCACGATGGTCCCGAACAGCCCCATTTCCTGCTCCAGCTCTGGGTTGCTGCCCGACTCGTAGAGATAGGTTCCCGGCTGGCTGGCGGTGAAGGTGTAGGTCACCGTACCGGTGGTACAAGTGGCATTGGTAGCCGGATCACAGGTCTCCCGGGTAAGGATCCCCGCCAGCCCACCGCTGGCCGTCACACCTGGGTGACCGGGAAAGACCAGGGACACCGGCAGAGGCACGCTGACATTGGTCAGGGTGATCTGGACTGTCTCCCCCTGATTGATGATCAGGGTAGGCCCCGGATATTGCCCGTTATAGCCCCACATGGGGATGGCGGCACCGTCCGGAAGTTTGATGTTGAAATGCTCAGCGGTGAGCGTGAACGCCCGGACATTGCCGGTCAGGGTACCGGTGATCCCGTCCACCACCGCCTGGACCTGGGGGGTGACCAGGGTCGCCCCTCCCAGTAACACCCCGGCTGCCGCGCGGCATAACCAGTTCTTTGCAGTATTCATAGTTGACTCCTTGTTTGAATATTCAGTCATCGGTCGAGACCATCAGTTGATGCGGATCTCTGTCATCATTCCACCGAAATCCTCATGGTTGTTGCTTAGATAATTGAGATCGCTGGTGTAGAGGTAGTAGGTCCCCGGAGCCACACCGGTGGTATCGACCATCACGTCTACCGCTTCACCACCGCCCAGAGTGACGGAGTTGGTGCGGTAGGAAATGTCCTTGCCACCAGCAGTCCCGTGGCCCCGCATGATCTTCGAACCGGCCCCGATCACTTTCATGTCCAGCCCCAGCAGCGTCACCGTGAAGATTTTGGCGACACTGAGGTTGGAGACCCGAAGCAGAATCCGTTGGCCCACAGAGGCGGTCACCAGGGCAGTCTCATCCTGGGACTGGATCCCCAGATCATGAACCGATGGTGTGGCATTGAGAATAGTCCCACCGGACGAAGGCGGCGGCAGCGGGGCAGGATTCACCGTATCCGGATAACCCCGACCGTTGATCATGGCATAGCGATCGTTCATGTCGGCAAAGGACAGGGGCTGGACTGTTTCATCGGCGTCGTGGAACTTGGGATCGAACGAACCGAGCTGAAGCGCCGCTTCCACATCATAGGCGGTCGCGCCATCACCATCGTTGTAGGCGTAGCCCATAGGAGCAGCGGGATCGCTCCCCCCCTTGCGAATTGCCACAGGGCAGGCATTGCCCGCGCAACCGGTGGCATCCTGGGCCGGATGCACGTACAGGTTGCCCAACATCCCCATCTGCATGTGCTCAGCCGCCTCGTTGTGGCAGTGATACATGTAGGTGCCCGGCTCCACCAGATTGTAGTAATAGGTCAGGCTGGCGCCGGGATTGATGGCGAAGGAGGTCTCGGGCACCCCATCGTAGGCCGAGGCAGCATTGGGGAAACCATGGAAGTGCACGGTGTGGCCGTCGAACAAATCGGGACGGATCACGAAGCCGCTGTTGCTCAGGGTGAGATAGAATTCCTGCCCTTCGTCCAGCTCGATCATGGAGCCCGGAAAATGGGCATTGAGTACCCCCTCGGCAAGCGCTGCCGATTCGGGTATCCCCGTGATATCGGCAAAGCCGAAGATATACTGGGGCCTGCCGTCCGCCATGGTGATGTAACCTTCGCTGGAAGACAGATGCATGCATTTGATATTTCGGGGCTGTCGGGTGACAGGATCGTTGACCGTTTGGTCGGGAACCGCATCACGCGGCCCCAACACGCCATCCCCGGGGCATTGAATGTAGGCATTGGCCCCTGCCAACCCGGACATGCCCATCGTGAGGCACAGAAGTGCCATTGAAATGGGTTTGAGTTTGTACGTTTTCATTGTTTATTTCCTTTCAAAGAATTCGTTTGACCAACGTTGCGGGTGGATTCCGGCGCGCGTCACCGCGCGCCGGTTTCCGCCTCTACGGCTTAGGGAGCGAGACCGGAAGGACCAGGTGCCTTCAGAAACAATTTCTTGAAGATCGCCAGATCGGTGACATTCACCCGACCATCTCCATTGAGATCCACATCCTGGTCGACCGGCGTCCTAAGGAAGGCCCCGCGGAAACGCACCAAATCGTTGATGTTGACGAGGCCGGAATTGTCGAAATCGGCGTCGCAGACGTTTCCATAGTGGTCCCCATCGGTATCCCGCTGATCCGTATTGGCCACATTGACACAGTTGTCGTTACTGTCGGACACGCCGTCCATGTCGGCATCGGCAAACACGGCGAGGGCGGGATTGGCGCCACTGTTGCCATTCCCCTGCTCGTCGGCACCGATGTCGTTGGCGCTGCCCGCCGGGCGGTTGTCGCCTTCGAAGTCCTTCGTCACCGGCGGGATCAAGGCAATCGCCTTATCCTTGGCGATAGTGTCGAGCGGATCGAGCCGGTAATTGCCGTTGGCCTTCAAGGTACCGTTGGCATTGAAGATTGGCTGACCGGTTGCCGGATCGAAGGCTACAGGCGAGATGGGACCGAAGCGCACGTCGATGTAGTTTCCACCTTCGTCGAAGGCAGCCGCGGTCTGCGGCACCGTGGTTTCGATCTGGTTGATGGTCTGGCCGAGACCCGCATCGTTGAAGTAGCCGCTCACGAACATGCCCGTAGAGTATTGACGGGGGTCCGGCGATCCCGCAGTCAGGATGTTGCCGGTTCCATATGCCGCATTGTCCAGGTTATCGGTCAACACATTGTTGGCCACGTGGCTGAACACCGGATTGGTCGAGGCAGGATCAACCACCGCCAGATCCCAGTAGGGCGAACCATTGGGGCCACCCGGCTGGTTGCACTGGGCACTGTCGCCGAACGCCAGCCCAAAGCTGGTGGGGAAACCACTATTGGGTTGGCGGGCCAACACTTTCCAACAGAACGAGCGGTTCTGGAAGATAATGTTGTCGGCGATCTCGACCGTATCGGAGAACGTTCCCACAGTGGCCCCGACATTTCCCGCAAAGGTCTTGAAGTCCGGGCTGTGGCCATGACTCACCAGACCCGAAGGCTGCGCGATTGAGGTATCTGCCACCTGTTGGGGGAAGGCCGAAATCGTGGTCGCGGTGCTGTCGTTGGCAACGATGGTGTTGTAACGCAGCGCCACGTTCACCGCATCCTGCAGCGAGACACCTGCTCCGGACAAGCCGGCCACGTTGTTGACGATCATGTTGTTCTCGATCATCACCTTCCACATACCCGGCCCGGTCAGAGGATCCGCGGGGTCCACGTCACGTCCGTTGACTCCCTGCAGGCGGATACCGCCTCCGGGACCCGCGGCCGCATGGTTGCCCTGAATCAGGTTCTGCTCGATGCGCACGTCACCGGTCCCTGCGGTCAGAGGCGGAGGCACACTCACACAAACGTCACCTGGCACAAGAGCGGCACACTGGGTGTCGGCGTTACAAGCCAAGGGGGCACCATTGGTATCCGTCGCCTGCTGACACTGGAAGGCCAGAGCCACCGTGTCACCGCCGAGGAAAATCCCGCCACCGGAAACCTCACCCATTTGGTTGAAGTTCTGGTTGAACAGGATGCGGTTGCGGGCGATCAGATTGGGCTGCGGCTGACCTTGAAGCGATTTCGGCCGGCTCAGACCCAGATGCCCGATACCACCACCCTGGCCGGTGGTGAAATTACCGCAGATATAGTTGTCGGTCACTTCATAACCATCGCTACCGGTGTACAGCGAGACACCGCCGCCCACGCCACCCAGACCACCGTTCTCGGCGATGTGGTTGTGATGGAGGGAGAGGTTCTCGTTGTGGGAATGCACCTTGGCGTTGAGGAAGGCCAGGGTGTTATTGCCCACATGGATACCACCGCCGAAGGAACCGGCGTTGCCGATGATGCGGTTGTTGCTGATTTCCACATTGGCCGCATACTGAGCCACATAGATGGCCCCATCGGTGGAAGCGCCGACGATGCTCAGACCGTCGATGCGCGCCTGGCCAGGCTGCCACGAGCTGACATATCCCACACCCGGACCATTGGTCTGGTAGGCCGCCGAGGGCGTGCCGGGAGTGACATTCAGCTCACCGGGGTGCTGGCATTGGCCCACCACGGTGATGCCCGCACCCTCGTCGAGACCGAACAGTCCTGCCTGCAGACCCACGGGCAGATTCTGGTTCGCCTGGGGCCGTTTTTGCCCCGGCAGGACACAGAACTTGTCCTGGGCATAGTTGGGCTGACCGACGATCGGCTGCGGTGCCACCGAGTTTTTGACCCGGGTACGCCACTCGAGCAGCTTCTCGGCGGGAACGACACGCGCGTTCAGGTTAACCCCGAACGGTCCCCAACCCTGGAGCTGCACCGGCTTGTCCATGATCACCAACTCGTTGTAGCTGCCGGGGCGGATCATGATGAGATCACCCGGCTGAGCCGCGTCGATGGCTGCCTGGATGGAGCCGAACACACCCTGGGTCGGGGCCGGAGAGACCTCGATCACAGTGGGCGGATTGAGCGGATCGGCCACGGTCACATGGACACCGCTGGCGGTGCTCAACCCAGTGTCACCCCGGGTCACGATCAACTGACCGCTGGGGATCCCGGCAGGCACTTGGACCTGGATCGAAGTGTCGTTCCAGCTTAACACCGGCAGTGACTGACCGCTCAGGGTCACGGTTCCCGGGGTAATGCCGAAGCCGTAATCCCGGGTGATCTTCATCGGAACCGTGCTGTCGACGCCCGCATAGGCCGGATTGGCCACATCCACCATTCCCGGGGAAGTGATGGTCAGAACGCCCGGATTCGCTGTGGTCGGTTCCACGTAGGGACCTTCCTTGCCAGGCACACCGCCATCGACCGAATAGATCCCCGGCGTGGTGGTCGGCAATTCGCAATCCACCGGGAACGTCCCGTTACGGGAAAAGGCCGCGGTGGGAAGCACCGGCGTATCCAGATAGGTGATGCCGCCCGGCATGTACTGGAGGGTGTAGCAGAACTGGCTCAACTGCCGGTTGTAGTGCGGGTCGATGATGAATTGACCCGGATGGTTGGGATCTTTAATCGGACCCGCGTCGTTCATGCAAGCCGTATACATGGCCGGCGAGTAACCCGAGGGACTCGGGGCATTGGCGGTCCAGCTGGAGGGCAGGATCGCATTGTAGGCGCCGAACTCATCCGAGTAGACACGTACGATCTCACGTCCTGTCCAGTCGCGGAAGGACACCGGCACGAATGCAGGCGCCGCCTTTTCCCCAAAGGTGGGAGCGTTGGGGTTGAACTCGTTGGCGAGGTCGTTGAGGATGATGCCGGTCACGATGGCCGCCTTGGGCACCAGAGTGAAGAAGGCAAAATCCGTCGCTGCGTTGGCCCCGTCCGCGAGATGGACTTTCTTGCGATCACACAGAGGACGCTCGTCTCCCGAATTGGGAATCTGGTCACCCGCAAAGGGGGCCGGCAAGGGGGTCACACCCGGCAAGGGGGTCATGCCATCCCCATTCTGGGTCTGCATGCTCAGATAGAGCGGAACCTCACGCAGATCACCCGCGCATTCGGCAGGCACCAAGGCAGGATTGGGGACCACGCTGATGCCGAGATCGACATTGCGGTCCTCTTCCTTGACCAAACGATAACCCGGCGGAGTCACGGCCTCAACGATGTAGTCACGGTGCGAAGGCAGACCGGGTTTTCCAGTAGCCGGATTGAGGGCAGCCTGTGGCGCACCGGTATTGGGGTCGATGACCACTTGCCCGGTGTTGGGATCGCGCTCCATGAAGGAGTCGAAGGCATAACCGCCATCGAATACCGCCGGACGCATCTGATTCCAGTTACGCAGGCCGTCGAAACAGTCGGTGGTGTACCGGCGGGCCGGATTGTTCGGGTGTGCCACGAATGGAAAGTCCGGATCATTCGGCATGCTACCCTGACAACCGGAGGGAAGATTGTCGTCCCAGCTGTCGGAAGTGGTGATCTGGAGGGCATCACCATAGTCGAACAGCCCGTTACCATTCACATCCCGGTCTTCCGCTCCCGGAAAATTGCCGAACGGATAGTTGTCGGCGTCGGCATACTCCAGTTGGCCGTTGCCATCCACGTCTTCGATCTGTCCGTTGGCCGGATCGATACAGCCGTCAGCGTTCCAGTCGATGTCCTCGGGACCCGCGTCACGCAACGGATAGGGACACACGACACTGGCCGTGCCATGAGGCAGGTTGTCGATGTCGCCGTCGGCGTAGAGATTGACCACCACCCGGGGGATGCCGGGTTCCCAATTTTCCATGACCGCAAACCGGGGATCGTTTTCGGCGCGGGTGGCAGCATAGTAGGTGATCCCGGTGATACCGCCGTTTTCTCCCGGAGCGTATGCGGCCTTGCCCCATTCGATCACATTGGTCTGTCCCAGAAAGGTCTGAATGCCCTGGGTTAGGACTGGACCCACCTCGGTCCGCGACAGATTGTCGCCGGTATTGGGATTGACCATCAGGGCGCCGAGAGTCGAACAGATACCTGCATCGATCATGGCCTGCTCGCAAGACTGCGGCTGTGGCACTATGACTCCTGTGCCAGGAACGACCCCAAAGGGTTGGCCGTTGACGACATTGCCACCACCGTTGTCCACGGTGAAGGTGGCGCCGGTCGCCTTGTAAGGCTGGGCGAAGTCCACTTCCGCCACCAGCCAGTTGAAGAAGGGGAACGTTTCCTCAAAGGTATATTCGCCCATGAAATCGGTCACGTTGGTCTGATAGATCACCCCGTTGCGATGCCGCAGGTTGAGCGTCAGGTCGCTCATCCCCCAGATTTCATTGGGATCACGGAAGCCGTCCTGATCGCTGTCGTAGAACACCGAGACGTCCACCCGGCCAAACCAGTTGAATACCGGCAGGTCACCCAGAGCACAGGAGCCGTAAGTTTTTGTCGTGGGGTTGAGACACTGGCCGTTGGCGTTGACCACCAGATTGGCGCTGCCGAAGATGATGTCCAGCGCCTCGTCCCAGATGGCGATCTGATAGTTCCCTACCGGCAACGGCGGAATGGTGAAAGTACTATCGGCGTTACACGGAGCCGTATAACGGGCCTTACCCCCAGCCAGGGGGGATTCGTTCAAGGCAATCCAACAAGCCGGGAACGGATAACCGCTGTTGAAGCCGAAATTCGGCGGGCGGTTCATGTGGTTGTTGGTGATACGCCCGGTAATCTGGGAACTGACCGGGGTTCCCAGGGAGGCAATATCATCCAATTGCTGCTCGGCGAAGCCGATGCTGACATGAGGACCGGGGGGACCGAATTCGACGAAGAAAGGCGGATTGTTGGCCTTGACCCAGGCATCGATGATTTTGGTTCCCTCAATGGTAGAGGTCTGGATCCAGTGCACCGTGCGGGTTCCCTTGGCGTCGGTCTCCACCGAACCCTGGGCCGGAGGCACGATCTGGATGCCGTATTTGCCCGGCAGCAGATTCTTGATCAAGGCTACGCCGGTGACTGGATCGAAAGGAATGGTGCCATCCCCCAGTTGATCCACGATGGGATTGCCATCGGCATCGAGAAGGTAATTTCCCGTGGCGGGATCCCGTTGATAGGTGGTCCCCAGGGGGTTGCCGAAAGCGTCGGTGGTCAGGGTGCCGGCCGTGGCCCCATAACCACCGCCGGCATCTTCCATGAGAATCCGGAAGCCCTTGGCATTGGCGTCACGAATGGGGGTTTCCCCGCCAAAGGCCTGGTCGAATACACCATTGATGGGCGCCTTGTCCCAGAACAGCTGCACCGAAATCTGGGCGGTCTTCAAGGGCAGCTTGCTGACCTTGACCTCGATGGTGTCGGTTGCGGTGACCGTATCGGGAATCACCGCACCGCCCAGGGTGTAACCGTCGAAGGGCAATACCGTCAGTAGATAGCGGGTCGGCGTCGTGGCGGGGGGGGAGATGTCGACCCCCCCGCTGGTATAGCTGAGGACCTCACCATTATCCGCCACCGGATGGTGGCTGGAGAAGAAACGCAATGCCAACGCCGGATCCTGATTGGTGACGATGCCCTGGCCGGTTGCAGGATCGATCTTGGCCACATGACTTCTGTCTTCCTCGAGCTGCCAGCGAAAACCGGTGGTGATTTCCGCACCGGTCTCGTCGACGACCTTCACCTTGAAGGCCATGGCGCTCGATGACAGGCCGAGGCCGGTCATTAACGCCAAAAGCGCAGCCAGACGTTTCGGTCTGCTGCCGCACCCTAGAGTTTTGGTATTCATAGATTACTCCTCGCTGCTGGTTTCAAGTGGGAGGATGTGATGACAATGACACCCGCTACCACTCCTAAGGGCCGCCTGATCCTGTACCAGCCACGCTCGAACTGACCGAACCAGCAGACTTGTACAAGCACTCTCAGGCTTATAGAGTTGAGAATTTTTCTTTGGCATATCGACTAAATCCCTGTTTGTGTTTTTTTTTACACACGGAAAACTGTGATTATTCGCAAGTACGGATGCAAAGAATCACCTACCGGTTCCTAACGCAACAGACATGCCAGGAAAGTTAATGGAACAATAATCCCCTTACCTTTCATACCCTTGAAGAGATCTGAACAGCGTATTCCCCCCGCTAAGCAAGCATCATCAGAACGTTTCCGCTCAAAACCATGAAAAATGTAAAATTCACTGACACCCGACAAAAAAGCGATGCACGCCCCGTTACACACTTAAGTGAAACAATGCTTAGCGACCGAATACGAGGCAAACCTCAAACCAGCGCCAGAGCGTGTTGAGACGAGAAGTAATAAGAGTGAGAAGGGGAGGATTCGGGGAGGGGGGAGGAAGTCGGTATCAGCAAGAAAGCAACCGCTCCGGGAGGATTCTTTTTGGCAGAGAATGTCAGAATTTTTTACACCTATGAGATCCCCCGACAGAAGCAGGAGAGTAAGCCGTCAAAGCCGCAATGAGCACGCCTTGGCAATCTTGAGGGGCCTGTCTCAGACACTCATGGAGGGCCATGTATTTCAATGCCTTGCTGTAAAAGCGGGGAGACATTCATAGGAATGACTGCCTGTCAGGGCGAAGAAGGGCGAATCCTCAAGCAGCAGTGACAGCGAGCGGGAACAGAGTGTAAAAATTACTGGCACTGAGTTCGGCGACCGCTTCATAGGAAACATCCCGAAGCCCGGCCACTTGCTCGGCCACGTGGCGAACCAGATAGGGATAATTGGGCTTGCCCCGGTGGGGAATGGGGGCGAGATAGGGAGAGTCGGTTTCGATCAGGAAACGGTCTTCGGGCACCTGAGTGGCGACTTCCTGGATCGCTTGGGCGTTTTTGAAGGTCACGATGCCGGAGAAGGAAATATAGAGATTCATATCGAGGGCCCGCCGGGCCATGTCCCAGTCCTCGGCGAAACAATGGAGCACCCCCCCCACCTCGGCACCTTCCTCCTCTTCCCAGATCCGCAGGGTATCCTCCCTGGCGGCGCGGCTGTGGACAATCACCGGCTTACCCAGTTCCCGGGCCACCTGGATGTGCTGGCGGAAACGTTCCTGCTGCCAGGAAAGGTCGCCCTCGCTGCGGAAATAGTCAAGTCCGGTCTCGCCGATCGCCACCACCCGGGGATCACGTCCCAACTCCAGAAACCGTCCGCTGGGAATACTGAGCCCACGGCAGTCATTGGGGTGAACCCCGACGGAGACCGAGATTTCGCCGGGGTAGGGGTCGGCCAGGGCGCGCATGCGGGGATAGGTTTCGAGATTGATACAGACCGAAAGCATGTGACTGATTCCCTGGTTCCGAGCCACTTCCAAGAAACGGGGGAAGTCCCCTTCCCAGGGATCGAGGTCAAGCCGGTCCAGATGACAGTGTGAGTCTATCAACATGATTTCACATGGTATGGGTGGGACGCTCGGTTTGCAACATTCCCGCCAGATGAGTCTCGATCTTGCCGCGGGTCTTGCCCTGGTCCTCGTCGCTGAAATGTACTCCCACTCCGGCGGCCCGATAACCTTCCGCGCCTTTGGGGGTGATCCAGACGATCTTCCCGGCCACCGGTATCCGTTCCGGTTCGTCGAGCAGGCTGAGCAGCATGAACACCTCGTCGCCCAACTCGTATTCGCGATTGGTGGGTATGAACAGGCCACCGTTGGGCACGAACGACATGTAGGCCGCATACAGGGCATTCTTGTCTTTGATGGTCAGGGACAGGATACCCTGCTTGGATTTGTTCTGGCTCATAATCTCAAACGGTGTATGGTGATGAACAGAGACTCCAACAATAATGCTTGATTCAGCTGGGAATGCAAGCCTTCACGGACCTGCAGCAGGCGTTGCCACAAATCATGCAGACTTCTTAAGTTTAGCTTGCACGCCTGGCTCTGCAACCATGGCCGGCAGTCGGGATTGAGCAGCCTGTCACCTCCGCCCTGGGCCAGGCGGATCAGATCACAGCTCAGGGTCTGCAGCCACATCAGGGGCGCGGTCAGTTCCTCGTCGTGCCAGCGGGCCGCCAGGATCACCGGATCATGACGGCCGTCGAGAAGTTTCTCCAGGGTGGCGAGGAAGCGCTGCCGCCGTTGCGGCTCCTCGCTTTCGAGCCACTGCCGGGCCGCCAGGGGGGCGCCACCGTTCTGCGCCAGGGCCACCTGCGCCTGGCCGGCCTCGAATCCCTGGGAGACCAGCCACGTGGTCGCCTCGACAGGGGACGGGACGGTCAGTTTGAGATGCTGACAGCGGCTCAGGATGGTTGCCGGGAGACGCCCCGGCATTTCACCCACGAGGAGAATCGTGGTCTCTTCCGCCGGCTCTTCCAGGGTCTTGAGAAAGCTGTTGGCGGCAGCCGCATTCATCCGGTCGGCCGCTTCGATCAATACCATCCGCCCGTGATCGTATTGGGGAGTGAGTTCCAGGCGCTCGATCAGGCCGCGTATCTTGTCCACGGTCAGGGGCTTGCCGGGATCAGGGGTAATCTGGATCAGATCGGGATGGCTACCGGCGGCAATGAGACGGCAGGAGGAACACTGGCCACAGGCCGTCGTGGTCTCACACAACATGGTGCGGGCGAAAGCCCTGGCCAGCTGTCCCTTGCCGGTACCGCGGGGACCGCTCAGGAGCATGGCCTGGGGCAGCCGGTCCTGGTCGAGGTAGGACTCGAGATGTGACCACAGGGACGCTTGCCAGGGGAAGATCAGAGATTCCATGTCGCCAGGGCCTCATCGAGCAGCCGGGTGATCTGCTCCTGTACCTGCGGCAAAGGCAGCGCCGCATCGATGCGGCGGATTCTGCCGGGTTCCTCGCGCCAGCGCTCGAGATAGGCCTGACGCACCCGTTGCTGGAATTCCACCGCCTCCTCCTCGAAGCGGTTGCTCTCGCCCCGCTCACGGGCCCTGGAGAGGCCGGTCTCGACGGGGGCATCGAACAGCAGAGTCAGGTCGGGACGGCAGTCGGCGAGCAGCCACTGTTCCAAACAGGTGATATGACTCCTGTCGATTCCCCGCCCTCCCCCCTGATAGGCATAACTGGCATCGACGAAACGGTCGCTGATCACCCACTGCCCCCTTTCCAGGGCGGGACGGATCTTTTCTCTGACATGATGGACCCTGGCCGAGAACATGAGCAGCAACTCGGCTTCCGGCAACAAGCCCTGATGCCCGAGGATGAATTCCCTGAGCTGCTCCGCCAGCGGCACCCCGCCCGGCTCACGGGTCACCACCACCTCGAACCCTCTGGCGACCAGAAGGGCCCGCAGGTACTCGAGATTGGTGCTCTTGCCCACCCCTTCCCCACCCTCGAGGGTGATGAAACGCCCGCGCTTCATCACTGTCTGATCTGGTAACGGAGCACCGCCCGGTTGTGCTCCTTGAGAGTGGACGAAAAGACATGGCTGCCATCCCCCCTGGCGACGAAATACAACGCCTTGCCCGCCGCCGGATGAAGCACCGCATGGATGGCCCCACGACCGGGAAGCGCAATGGGAGTGGGTGGCAGACCTGGCTGGACATAAGTGTTGTAAGGGGTGGCAGTGTGGAGATCACGGCGACGGATATTACCCTGGTAGCCGTCCCCCATCCCATAGATCACCGTAGGATCGGACTGCAGCAACATTCCCTTTTGCAGGCGGCGTACGAACACCCCGGCGATCCTGGACTGTTCGTCACGGCGACCGGTCTCCTTTTCCACGATGGAGGCCAGGATCAACGCCTCATAGGGCGTCTTTAACGGCAGCTTCTTTTCCCGCCCCTGCCACTCCTCTTCCAGGACCCGGTCCATCCGCTGATAGGCACGGCGCAGAATCTCACGCTCGTCGGTGCCCCGGGTGAAAAAATAGGTATCGGGGAAGAAGCGCCCTTCCGGATGCCCTTCGGGCAGATTCAGCCGGCCCAACAAGCGGTCCAGCTCTACCGGCGCCAGGGTGTGTTTCAGGGCGGGTTCGGCGGCCAGGGCAGCAAGAACCTGTTTGACGGTCCAGCCTTCGACGAGGGTGATCCGGTGCTGCATGACCTTGCCCGAGACCAACAGCGTCAACAAGGATTTGGGCGTGGTGCCGGGCTCGATCCGGTATTCACCGATCTTGATGTCAGCGGCGCGGTTGGTTTCCAGGGCCCACAGCAACAACCAGCGATCGTCAGCCAGGATACCCTGCTGCCTGAGACGCCTGGCCACCGATTTCAGGGACTCCCCCTTCTTCACTTCCAGGGTCAGCGGCGCCTCAAGGGCCAGCGGCGTGTCCAGCGCCTGGCGGTAAATCCGCCACTGCCAGGCTGCCAGAAAAACCACCAGGATGAATACCCCCACCAGGGCCAACAACCATTTCTTCATTTCCACTATCCCTGCAACCGCCGGGTGAGATCCCCCACCGGCCAGGTGCAGTCAAGAGATGGGCAACCGATGACCGGCACTATCCCGATTACGCTATTGGTCAAAAACACCTCCCCGGCCTCCCGCAGCTCGCTGGGACGCATCCGTACCTCGCTGGTGGCGATCCGCCATGCATGCATAGTCCGTAACACCCAGGCACGGACGATACCGGCAACCCCGCAGCGATCGACACGGGGCGTCAACAGGTGCCCCTCCTTCACCCAGAACAGATTGGTCATGGTACCTTCCACCAGCCACCCTTCGCTATCGCACATCAGCCCTTCGTAAATTTCGGGGTCGCTCCATTCACTGCGGGCCAGTATCTGTTCGAGACGGTTGCAATGTTTGACCCCAGCCAGGCAGGGATTGATCCCCAAGGGGGTCCGGCACAAGCACACCCTGACGCCTTCCTGGCGCCGCTTTTCGATCTGGGCAGGCAGAGGATGGAGTGACAATACCCGGGTGGGATGGACCGGGGCGGGAGACAGATAACCCCGGCCTCCCGGGCCCCGGGTCAGAATGATCTTCAAAACGCTCTCGTCTGCCCCGAAGCATAATTCCAAAGCTTCCCGATAGAGAAGCGAACCATCCGGTGCCGGAATACCCAAGCGCCGGCACCCCGCCTCCAGACGTTCGATGTGCTCATTCCAGAAAAGGATCTGTCGATCGTCGATCAACAGAGTTTCGAACAGCCCGTCGCCATATTGGAATCCGCGATCGAACACCTCGATCCGCTGTTCACGCCGGCCGTTGATCAATACCGCTACGGTTTCCATGGCAGCCCTCATGAAACCCTTGTTCTCATACCGGCATAGGAAAGACCAAGGAATGTTGGGTTTCGCTGTGCTCTACCCAAATTACGAGGGGTTGTTTCGCGCCATCTGTCATGAAATTTCCATTTCACCCTAAAGCATGTAGATACCACGAGGGTGCAGGGGGCTTGGCTGAAGGGTGTTCGCGCCCTGGGCGGGCGCGATCAAGCTTACAGGGAAGTATTCACAGCGTCCCTGAAGACAAGCCCCCGGCACCCAAGCAAAATTTCACGCTAATCCTCATACCCCCCATTTCACCCAAAAGCACGGAAGTACTGCTACAGGCAGCCAGGGGGGATCAAAAAACCTGAATCAGCCGGTGAACTTCTTGAACACCAGGGTGGAATTGGTGCCACCGAAGCCGAAGGAATTGGAGATCGCGGTGTCGATCTTCATTTTCCGGGCATGATTGGGGATGTAATCCAGATCGCATTCAGGATCGGGATTTTCCAGATTGATGGTGGGGGGAGCCACCTGATCGCGGATTGCCAACAGGGTGAAGATCGCTTCGATGCCTCCGGCCGCACCCAACAGATGTCCGGTCATGGATTTGGTCGAACTGACGGCAATCCGGTAGGCCTGCTCACCGAAGGCTTTCTTGATCGCCCGGGTTTCGGCAAGATCACCGGCGGGCGTCGAGGTGCCGTGAGCATTGATGTAATCAACGTCCTCCGGGCCGATACCGGCGGAGCGCAAGGCCCGACGCATGCACAACGCCGCGCCGTCACCCTCGGGAGTGGGCTGGGTCATGTGGTAGGCGTCTGCGGTGGCGGCATATCCAATCAGCTCGGCATAGATGGATGCTCCCCGTTTCTGGGCGTGTTCGAGCGATTCGAGCACCACCACGCCAGCGCCTTCCGAAAGCACGAAACCATCCCTATCCCTGTCCCAGGGACGGCTGGCGCGCTGGGGATCGTCATTGCGGCGCGACAGGGCCCGGGCAGCGGCAAAACCACCCAGCCCGGTGGGGGAAATGGGATATTCCGCCCCCCCGGCAATCATCACTTCCGCATCTCCGGTGCGAATAATACGGGCCGCCTCCCCGATATTGTGGTTGGACGTGGCACACGCTGACACCACGGCGAAATTGGGTCCCATCAATCCATGTTTGACCGCAAAATTACCGGAAATCATGTTGATGATATTGGAAGGGACGAAAAAGGGCGAGATACGGCGTGGCCCCCCTCTCATGAAGGCGGCATGTCCGTTCTCGATCCCCGTGATCCCTCCGATACCCGCGCCGATACTGACGCCGATCCATTCCGACAGCTCTTCAGACACCTCGATGCCCGCTTCCGCGAACGCCTGCTCCGCCGCTGCAATACCGTAATGGATGAAGGGGTCCATCTTCCTAGCTTCCTTGGCAGGAATGTATTCTGTCACGTCGAAATCCTTGACGACACCGCCGAAACGGGTGGAAAACTGGGTGACATCGAAATAGTCGATGTCACCGATACCACTCTTGCCAGCAAGAATATTCCGCCAGGCCACCTCTGTTTCGTTTCCAACCGGAGAGACGATCCCCAACCCGGTTACGACTACCCGTCGTTCGCTCAAATCACTCACCTAAAATAAATCACTCACAAGGTGTCGCGGTATGATCAGCTGTTCAGATGATTCTCGATGTAATCGACCGCTTCCTGCACCGTGGTGATCTTTTCTGCTTCTTCGTCAGGAATTTCACAAGCGAACTCCTCCTCGAGAGCCATTACCAGTTCCACGGTATCGAGAGAATCGGCGCCCAAATCGTCCACGAAAGAGGCATCGTTGGAAATCTCTTCCTTGACCCCCAGTTGCTCGGCCACGATCTTCTTTACGCGTTCTGCCACGTCACTCATGATTATTGTTACCTCTGTCAGGTGTAGTTTCTGTCAAATACAGGGCGGGCATTTTAATGGCCGCCCCCCACAAACACAATCTTTTTAGGGCATGAACATGCCGCCGTTCACATGCAGGGTTTCCCCGGTGATATAGCCAGCCTTGTCGGAACACAGGAAGGAGACCGCATGGGCTATCTCTTGCGCTTCTCCCAAGCGTCCCAAAGGAATCACATCCAGCAGGGCCTGGCGCTGTTCCTCGGGCAGATCCCGGGTCATATCGGTGTCGATGAAACCCGGTGCCACTGTATTGACGGTGATTCCCCGCGACCCCACCTCTTTGGCCAAAGATTTGCCGAACCCCAGGATTCCAGCCTTGGCAGCGGCGTAATTCGCCTGCCCGGGGTTGCCGGTGGAACCCACCACGGAACCGATATTGACGATGCGTCCCCAACGGGCTTTCATCATGCCACGCAGGCAGGCCTTGCTGAGCCGGTAGATGGCAGTGAGATTGGTATCGATGATCGACGCCCATTCCTCGTCTTTCATCCGCATCAGCAGATTGTCCCGGGTGATGCCGGCATTGTTGACCAACACCTGGGGGGGAGCGAATTCCTTGTTCAGCGCAGAAACCACTTCGTTGATCTGCTCGGGATCGGTCACATTGAGCACCACACCCCTGCCCTGAGCGCCCTCTTCTTTCAAGGCAGCGCTGATATTGTCGGCCCCGCTCCGGGAAGTGGCGGTCCCCGCCACGATGAAGCCATCGCGACCCAGTTGCAGGGCGATGGCACGGCCGATGCCACGACTGGCCCCGGTGACCAAAGCGACCTTGTGTGTCATTCCATCTCCTCCAATGCAGCGGCCAACGAGGCCGGATCGAAAACCGGAAGGGTCCGGCATTCTTTGACGATTCGTTTGTTCAGACCGGTCAACACCTTTCCAGGCCCCGCCTCGACGAAACAGCCCACTCCCTGGTCGTGGAGGAAACGTATGCTATCGCTCCAGCGCACCGGGGAATACAGCTGCTGAGCCAATAGTGCCCGAATCACTTCGGGGGCGGCGTGAGTGCCCACATCCACGTTGTGGATGACGGTTGTCCGGGGCATTTCCACCGCCACCTGTTGCAGCAGTTCAGTCATTTTCTCAGCCGCGGGTTTCATCAATTCACAATGGGAGGGCACACTCACCGGCAACTCGACTGCCCGCCTGGCTCCCGCCCCCTTGGCGGCCTCACAGGCTTTTTTCACCGCTGCTGCCTGGCCCGCAATCACCACCTGTCCAGGGGCATTGAAATTGGCCGCAGAGACCAAACCACCGGCAGCAGCAGAAACCTCGCGGCACAACCCAACCACCACATGGTCTTCCAACCCCAGGATGGCAGCCATCGCACCGGCCCCTTCGGGTACCGCGCCTTGCATCAGGCGTCCTCTTTCAGCCACCAGCCTGATCGCATCGGCAAATTGCAGCGCTCCGGCACACACCAGAGCCGTATACTCTCCCAGGCTGTGCCCGGCCATCCAGCCAGGGCGGACGGCACTTTGCTCACACCACAGCCGCCAGACCGCCACGCCAGCAGCCAACAACGCGGGTTGGGTATTGACCGTCTGATTGAGCTTTTCCGCCGGCCCTTCCTGAACCAGTTGCCAAAGGTCGAAGCCAAGCACCTCGGAAGCCTCGGCATAGGTATCCCGGACGCGGGGATAGACCGCGGCCAGTTCTGCCAACATACCCAGGGACTGGGAACCCTGACCGGGAAAAAGAAACGCCAGATAGGAGCGTTGTTGTACTTCGTTTGTCATCATCAGTACCTTATGAGAGCCGATCCCCAGGTGAATCCACCACCAAAGGCTTCCATCAAAAGCACCTGTCCCCGCTGGATACGGCCATCCATGACCGCCTCGTTGAGTGCCAGCGGCACTGAGGCAGAGGAGGTGTTGCCCTGGTTCTCGGTGGTCACCACCACCCTCTCCATGGGCATCTTCAGCTTGCGAGCCGTGGCGGCAATGATACGAATGTTGGCCTGATGAGGCACCAACCAATCGACGTCGGATTTTTCCAGCTGATTTGCGGCCAGGGTTTCATCGACAATCCGCCCCAGGGTGTTGACGGCGACTTTGAACACTTCGTTGCCCTGCATCTTGACGTAGGCAGGCTCACCGCTGATCCCCATTTCGGGATTGGGCAGATAGAGCAGTTCATGGAAACGCCCATCGGCATGAATGTGGGTGGACAGCACCCCAGGTTCCCCGGAGGTCTCCAGGACCACGGCCCCGGCCCCGTCCCCGAACAGGATGCAGGTGCCCCGGTCGCTCCAATCCACCAACCGGGAATTGATCTCGCTGCCCACCACCAGCGCGCGGCTGGCCGCCCCGCTGCGGAGAAATTGATCGGCAACGCTGAGCGCATAGATGAAGCCGGAACAGGCTGCCTGGATATCGAAAGCGGCACAGACCCCGACTCCCAAACGTTGCTGGAGCATACAGGCAGCGCTGGGAAACACCCGGTCGGGGGTACTGGTGGCCATGATGATTAGATCGATATCGGCAGGCTCACACCCGGCGGCCTCGATCGCCTGGCGGGCGGCAATCTCACCCATGCTGGAAGCGGTTTCCTGCGGCGCGGCGATACGCCTTTCGCGGATACCCGTGCGTTCGACGATCCAGGCATCGGAGGTGTCCACCATCTCGGCGATATCGTCGTTGGAACGAACCGTGGCGGGCAGATAGCCTCCGGTACCGGCAATTCGGGCATATCGGCTCATGCGCTCTTCACCTGGGCCGATACGGCGCCTTCATCTTTGTCTCGACTGTTATTCCGGGCAAAAATGGTCGTCACCTGTTCACTAATCCGTTCGGGCACGGCCTTGTCGATCTCGATCATGGCCATGTGAATGGCATTGGCAAAGGATTTACGATCGGCATTGCCATGACTCTTGATCACGACCCCTCGCAATCCCAACAATGTGGCACCATTGTACCGCCGGGGGTCAAAACGCCTTTTGAAGGGTTTCAACACCGGCACTGCGAGCAGCCCCACCAGCTTGGTGTACCAGTTGAGCTGGAAGGCATCCTTGAGACTCTGCCCCAACAGGCGCGCGAAACCCTCAATGCTCTTGAGCGCGACATTGCCGACGAAACCATCGGTGACGACGATATCCACCTCCCCCGAGAAGATGTCATCCCCTTCCACATAGCCAATAAAGTTGAGATAGGAATCGGACAACAGCCGGTACGCCTGCTTGACCTGCTCGTTGCCCTTGATTTCCTCTTCCCCGATATTGAGCAGCCCCACCCGCGGCGCTTCCTTGTTCTCCACCGCCTGGACAAGCTCGTATCCCATGACCGCAAACTGCAACAAGTGCTCGGCACTGCAATCCACATTGGCCCCCATATCCAGAATATGGGTATGTCCATGCGCCGAAGGCAGCGATACGATGATGGCAGGACGGTCGATACCCGGGATCGTCTTGAGGACGAAACGGGCGGTCGCCATCAGTGCGCCAGTGTTTCCGGCACTCACGCAGGCATCGGCCTCTCCGTCCCGGACCAGATTGATCGCCACCCGCATCGAGGAATCACGTTTGTTGCGCAAAGCCTTGGAAGGCGGGTCATCCATGGTGACCACCTGGGAGGCATGGTGGATCTTCAAGCGCTCTTCGGGGACTTGCTCAAATCGAGCCAGCTGTTCACGCAACGCCGGCTCAAGACCCACCAGAATCAAGCTCAGGTTGGGATGCGACTGTAGACAATCCACGGCAGCGGCCACCGTCACCTCCGGACCGTGATCCCCTCCCATCGCATCCAACGCAATCACCGGTCCACGATCAGGCATGGACACCCCCTTGCTGTGGCTCAGTCATTCTTGGCAATCCAAATCGGTTAATGAGAGAACAAACGCAACTCGGTTTATTCTTCTTCTTCGAATTCTTCCTGCTTGACTTCGATGACCCGGCGTCCGCGGTAATAGCCGTCGGGGCTGACATGGTGGCGAAGGTGGGTCTCGCCCGTCAACGGATCCTGGGAAAGGGCCGGCCCCTTCAAGGAATCGTGGGCACGACGCATTCCGCGCTTGGAACGTGTTTTACGGTTCTGTTGTACCGCCATTTCGGAATCTCCTGATCTAAAGAAGGTTTCAAGTTTCAGTTTTCAGATTCGCCAGCACCGCAAAGGGGTTGGGGCGTTCGATATCCTGTTTCTGTGGTTCTTCATTCATAACACGACAGTGCTCGTGCCGCGGAATGTCGGGGATCGCCAGGATCAACTCGTCCTCGACGATATCGGCAAACCGAATCCGCTCTCTTTCAAGCACCAGCGGTTCGTAGCCCTCCGCCAGACGATCCCCCTCTTCGATCGTAGTCACCAACCCCAGACTGACTGCCTGGTCGATCACGATAATGACCGGATCGAGACAGCGTTGGCACACTACCTCGACCTAACCTTTCAGCGTCCCGTGCACCACCGCGGTGCGCCCATCACGGTCGAAATGAAGATCCACATCGACCTCCTGGTCGGGACTGGTTATCTTCCCGGCCAACCTCGACATCCCGGCCATTGTCAGCCTTCCCTGCCAATGCCGGCCTTTGGATGCACACAGCAAAGGGTCGATTAATTCGGGCAAATGCTTTGGCATAATTGACAAATGATATCGATAATCCATAAAACCTGTCAAAATATTATGCAATCGACAACAACCCACTGACCCTATGGCAACCCATCCTCTGGTCCTCGCATCCGCTTCTCCCTATCGCCGCGATCTCCTGAATAAATTGCAGCTTCCTTTCACGACCGCGTCACCGGACATAGACGAGACCCCCCACTTCAACGAGGCGCCCGAACAGCTGGCAATGCGTCTTTCCGCCACCAAGGCACGGACACTCAGGGAGGCATTTCCACAACATCTGATCATCGGCTCCGACCAGGTTGCCCTACTGGGAGGACGTCAACTGCACAAACCCGGAGGCTTCGAAGAAGCGGTGACCCAGCTCGAATCCACCGCAGGCAGAAGCCTGTGTTTCTATACCGGGGTCAGCATCCTGAACAGTCAAAGTGGGAGACAGCTCAACGCCATCGACGTCTGCCGGGTTCACATCCGCAAACTGACCCGTCATCAGATCGAAGACTATGTGAGGCGTGAACAGCCTTACGATTGTGTGGGAGCCTTCAAATCCGAAGGGCTGGGGATCTCTCTCATCCGGGCCTTCGAGGGTGAGGATCCCAACGCCCTGGTGGGACTGCCCTTGATCAAGCTGATCGATCTGCTGCAACGTTTCGGAGTCCCGGTCCTGCCGCCATGAGTATCGACGACGAAGACAAGGCCCTGTTCCGCAATGCGGTCTCGGGTATCCGCCCCCTCAAGCGTGGCGGTGACCAGCACCGCAGCTTGAAACCTTCGAGGCCCTCACAGATCGGGCAGGCACAAACTGTCAGTGATCCCTCAGACCCGGGAGAAGAACTGACCATTGGTGACGTACTCCGCTATCTGCGTCCAGGCCATGATCTGCGTTTACTGAGAAAACTGCAACAAGGCAAATTCCCCCCCCAGGCCACTCTGGATCTGCATGGCTGCTCCCGGAGCGAGGCAAAGCCCTTGCTCGATGCTTTCCTCACAGATTGCCTGCAGGACGGCCTGCGCAATCTGCTGATCATCCACGGCAAAGGCTGGCGCTCGGAAGGCTTCAGGCCGGTCCTCAAAACCGCCCTCAACCAGTGGCTTCCCCATTACCCCTGCGTGCTGGCCTTTTGCTCGGCCGCCACCCGCCATGGCGGCAACGGCGCCGTGTACGTCCTGCTTGACTGACGCAGCCCTGCCACCTGCATGGGCGGCACCTCAACCTCCCCCACAGGCTATGCTAGGATTGATTTGATCGAAGCAAGCGACGACAAACACCATGGCACAAACCGCAAAACGCCAGGCCATCTACGAAGACATCCTCCGCCTTCCGGAACATCTGGTGGGCGAAATTCTGCACGGTCAGCTCCACACCCATCCGCGCCCGGCACCGAAAAATGCCCTGGCTCATTCAACCCTGTTCGAACTGGCCCCCGACTGGGTCTGCGAGATCCTTTCACCTTCCACCGCCCAGGTGGACCGTACCGTGAAAATGCCCATCTACGCCCGGGAGAACATCACTTACCTGTGGCTGGTGGATCCGGATCTGAAGACGTTGGAAGTCTAGCGTCTGGAAAACGGCCACTGGTGCCTGCTTGCCGCCCTCAGGGACGACGAACCTGTTCGCCAACCGCCCTTCGACGCGATCGAGTTCCCCCCTGCAACGCCTCTGGACCTGATTCCAGCTTCAAACCGCGTTCCGGACAGGACTAACGACCCAACCAACACCATAGAATAAGGACGGGCCACCGCTCTATTGCGACCTTCCAGAATGGGTCATATCCCACACTCGATGAGCCATATGCCTC
>Ga0114931_10002395_pt1 | contig 23886 bp, 18 predicted proteins | sample 2SBtaG_FD_89579 | JGI IMG/M metagenome (GOLD analysis project Ga0114931, IMG submission 89579) | Deep subsurface microbial communities from Kolumbo volcano to uncover new lineages of life (NeLLi) - 2SBTROV14_V59a metaG | ecosystem: Environmental > Aquatic > Marine > Volcanic | place: Kolumbo... | reverse complement strand
GGCGCCTCGCCGATCACAGCCGGGGGATCTTCGAGGTCGGCTACGAGCAGCTGGCGGACACGCCCTTCGACCACCTGTCCGAGATGCTGCGGATCGTGCCGAGCATGGTGCGGCTGCAGAGCTACCGGACGGTCTACGGGCTGGTCAGCAAGTACCTGCGCGACCCGAAGCTGCGGCAGGTGTTCACCTTCCAGCCGCTGCTCGTCGGCGGCAACCCCTTCGACACCACCTCCATCTACATGCTGATCCACTGGCTGGAGCGCAAGTGGGGGGTGTGGTTCCCGAAGGGCGGCACCGGGTCGCTGGTGCGTGCGCTGGTCACCCTGCTCGAGGAGCTGGGGGTGGCGATCCACCTGAACGCGCCCGTCGCCCGGATCGAGGTGAAGAACGGTCGCGCCGTCGGGGCGGTCACCGAGGACGGGCGCACCTTCGCCGCGGACGTCGTGGTCGCCAACGCCGACCCGTCGATGGTGTACTCGAAGCTGATCGACCCGGCGCACCGGCGGGTGAACAGCGACCGGCGCGTGGGGCGGGTGAAGCAGTCCATGAGCCTGTTCGTCGGCTACTTCGGCGCGAAGGGCACCTGGGACGACGTCGCCCACCACGAGATCCTCATCGGGCCCCGGTACAAGGGGCTGCTGAAGGACATCTTCGACCGCAAGGTCCTCGCCGACGACTTCAGCCTGTACCTGCACGCGCCGGGCCGCAGCGACCCGAGCCTCGCGCCCCCCGGACACGACGGGTTCTACGTGCTCTCTCGGTACCGAACCAGGGGAGCGGGATCGACTGGGAGGCGCGGTCGGAGGCGTACTTCGACACCATCCTCGACTTCCTGGAGGAGACGCGCCTGCCGGGGCTCCGCGACCGCCTGGTCACGAAGTTCGCGGTGGACCCGCGCTACTTCGCCGGGCGCCTGCGCAGCTACGACGGCGCCGCCTTCGGGCCGCAGCCGGTGCTCACCCAGAGCGCGTGGTTCCGGTACCACAACCGGTCCGAGGACGTGGGCGGGCTGTACTTCGTCGGTGCGGGGACCCACCCGGGGGCCGGGATGCCGGGGGTGCTGTGCTCGGCCAAGGTGCTGCCGCGGGTGGTGCCGGCTCCGCGCCGCGCGCTCGACCTTCCCGAGTCGAACCGGAGGATCGCGTGACCACCGCCGTCGTCGAGGCGAGCCGTGCGAGCCTCGCGCGGCATGCTCGCTCCTTCCGGTGGGCGTCGTGGTTTCTCCCGCCCGACCGGCGGGACGACGCGGCGGTGGTCTACGCCTTCTGCCGGTTGGTGGACGACCTCGCCGACGAGGCGCCCGATCCCGTCGAGGCGCGCGTGGCCCTCGATCGTCTGGAGGCGGAGGTGCGGGGCGAGGCCGCGGCGCGACCGCTGGTGGCCGCCTTTCGCGAGGTCTTCGCCCGGCGAGGTGGTGGCGTCCAGCCTGCGGTCGAGTTGATCGCCGGGGTGCGTGGCGATCTGGGTCCCGTGTGCGTGCAGGGCGACGCCGGGCTCCTGCGCTACGGCTACCGCGTGGCCGGCACCGTCAGCCTGATGATGTGCGCGGTGCTCGGGGTGACCGACCCGCGCGCGATGCCCTTCGCCATCGACCTCGGGGTGGCGATGCAGATCACGAACATCTGCCGCGACGTCCGCGAGGACGCCGAGCGGTGTCGGGTCTACCTCCCCGCCGACCGCCTGCGCGGGGCCGGGACCTCGCCCGAGGCGCTGCTCGCCGGGGATGCGCCGCGCGCCGCGGTCGCCCCGGTGGTCGGCGACCTGCTCGGGCTCGCGGATCGCTACTATCAGAGCGCTCGCGCGGGCATGCGGTGGATCCCGCTGCGGAGCCGGCTGGCGATCCTGGTGGCGGCTCGCGTATACCGCGGCATCGGCGTGGTGCTGCGTGCCGCCGGGTGCGATGCCCTGCGGGGCCGCGTCCACGTCGGCGTCGCGGGCAAGGCGGCCTGGAGCCTGGTGGCTCTCGGCGACCTGCTCCGGCTGGCAGCCGCACGTCCCGCGGAGCACGACGTCCTGTTGCACACCGCGCTCCGGGATCTACCCGGAGCCCACGCCTGAACCACGAAGCCGTCTGCCATGTACCGCATCAGCACCGTCTCGGAGATGACCGGCATTCCGCGCAACACGCTGCTCGCGTGGGAGCGCCGGTACAACCTGCTCTCGCCCGACCGGACCGAGAGCGGCTACCGCACCTACAGCGACGAGGACGTCGCGAAGCTTCGGCAGATCAAGGAGTGGCTCGACCAGGGCTACAAGATCAGCGAGGCCATCGCCCTGCTCCGCCGCACCGAGGCGCCCTCCGAGGTGCTTCCGGAGGATCAGGACGAGGCGGTGGCCGAGGTGTGCCGCGCCCTGCGCGACCGCCTGCTCGCCTTCGACCGAACCGGCGCGGAGTCGATGCGGCGCCGGCTGGTGCTGTTCAGCTTCGAGCGGAGCATCGACGGCGTCTACCTGCCGCTCCTGCGCGAGATCGGCGACCTGTGGCACCGGGGCGAGGCCACCGTGGCCCAGGAGCACTTCGCGAGCGCCTTCTGCCGCGAGCAGCTCACCGCGATGCTCCACAGCCTCGGCGCCGGTCCCGAGGGCGGTCCGCTCGTGGTGTGCGCGGGGATCCCGAAGGAACTCCACGAACTGGGGCTGCTCGCGACCGCGGTGAAGCTCGCGCTCCGCGGGTGTCGGGTGAGCTACCTGGGCGCCGACCTGCCGCGGGAGGACCTCGCGAAGGTCGCCCGCGACCAGGGCGCCGCGCTGGTGTGCCAGTCCGCGGTGCAGCGCGACCCCGACGAGATCCTCGAACACGCCCGTGCCCTGCACGACCTCCTCGGCGACATCCCCCTGGCCATCGGCGGCGCGGCGACGAAGGACCTGGAGGATCCCGACCCGAGGATCTGGTTCGTCCAAGACGTCGATGCCCTGCTCGCACGCCTCTAGGGGGGGGCAGGCTTCCCACCAGGACGCCGGAGCCCGGAGCCCGGAGCCCGAACCGGTTTGACAACCCGGCCCCGACGGGTGACGGTCGCCTTATGCGGAGTTGTCGCCATCACCATCATCATCCCTTCTCGGGCCGGTGATGGTGTAGCTCCAGCACACGCACTCAGCGCCGGCCCTCGAGCCGGCGCTCGTCGTTTGGGCGGCGCGGGTTCGGGAGCCACGACCTCGGAGCCCTGCCATGTCCTCTCCTCTCCTCCGCCTCGCCCTGCCCAAGGGCCGCATGTACGACAACGTCGTCCGCCTCCTCGGCGACGCGGGGATCGGCGTGCACATCGGCGCGCGCGGCTATCGGCCCACCCTGTCGCTGACCGGCGTCGAGACCAAGCTGCTCAAGCCGCAGAACATCGTCGAGATGCTGCACCTCGGCTCGCGGGACGTCGGCTTCGCGGGCGCGGACTGGGTCGCGGAGCTGGGCGCGGAGCTCGTGGAGCTGCTCGACCTGCAGCTCGACCCGGTGCGGCTCGTGGCGGCGGCCCCCGAGGATCTGCTCGAGGATGGCGCGCTCCCGAGCCGGCCGCTGGTCGTCGCGAGCGAGTATGCGCGGCTCACCCGGGACTGGATCGCCCGGACCGGCCTCGACGCGCGCTTCGTGCGCTCCTACGGCGCGACCGAGGTGTTCCCGCCCGAGGACGCCGACTGCATCGTGGACAACACCGCGACCGGGGCGACCCTGGCGGCGAACGACCTGCTGATCGTCGACGAGCTGATGCGGTCGTCGACGCGGCTGTACGCGAGCCCGCGGGCGGCGGAGGACCCGGCCAAGCGGGCCGCGCTGGACGACCTCGTGCTCGTGCTCCGGGCGGTCCTCGAGGCGCGGCAGCGGGTGATGGTCGAGGTCAACGTGTCCGCCGAGCGCCTGGAGGCGGTGGTCGCGGTGCTCCCGTGCATGCGCGAGCCGACCATCTCGCAGCTCCACGGGAGCGCCGGCTACGCGGTGAAGGCGGCGGTGCCCCGGGTGTCGCTGCCGCGGCTGATCCCCGAGGTGCGGGCCTGTGGGGGCACCGACATCGTGGTCTCCGCGCTCTCGCAGATCGTGCCGTAGGGGGAGGGGATGCAACGCTCGCCCAAGCCCGTCCCCGAGATCGCCGGGATCACGCCCTACCGGGTGCCGCGCGCCGGAGCGCCGACCGACCTCGTGCTCGACGGCAACGAGGGCGCGGTGCCGCCTGAGGACCTGCTCGATGCGCTGCGGGCCCAGGTGCCCGGGGTGCTGCGGGACTACCCGTCCACCGGCGGGCTCGCGGCGGATCTCGCCGCGCGGCTCGGGGTGGCGCCCGAGCAGGTCGTGGTTACCGCCGGGGCCGACGACGCGCTGGACCGGGTGTGCCGGGCGGTGCTCGCGCCGGGCCGCGAGGTGATCCTGCCGGTGCCCGGCTTCGAGATGATCGCCCGCTACGCCGCCCTCGCGGGGGGCGAGGCGGTGCACGTGGCCTGGCCCGAGGGCGCGTTCCCGACCGACGCGGTGCTCGGCGCGGTCACCGAGCGGACGGCGCTGATCGTGGTCACGAGCCCGAACAATCCCACCGGCGCGGTCGCCACCGCCGAGGACCTGCGCCGGCTCTCGGCGGGTGCGCCCGGGGCGGTGCTGCTCGTGGATCTCGCCTACGTCGAGTTCGCCGACGAGGACCTGACCGCGGCGGCGCTGGCGCTCCCGAACGCGGTGGTCACCCGCACCCTGTCCAAGGCGTGGGGGCTCGCCGGGCTGCGGGTTGGCTACGCCGCGGGGCCCGCCGAGATCGTCGGCTGGCTGCGGGTCGCCGGGGCGCCCTATGCGGTGGCCGGGCCCTCGGTGGCGCTGGCGCGGGCGCGGCTGCGGAGCGGCGAGGCGGAGATGGCGGCCTTCGTCGGTCGGATCCGCGAGGAGCGAGAGGCGCTCGAGTCCGTGTGCGCCGAGGTCGGGCTGCGGCCGGTGCCGTCCCAGGCGAACTTCCTGCTGCTCGACGCGGGCGACGCGGTGTGGCTGCGGGACGCGATGGCCGGGCTCGGGATCGCGGTGCGCGCCTTCCCGGGGCGGGCCGACCTGGAGGGGCGGGTGCGGATCGCGCTCCCGGGGGATGGCTCCCGCTTCGAGCGCCTCGCCGCCGCACTTCGCGTGGTGCGCGCGCCCGAGGCGCTGCTCTTCGACCTCGACGGGGTGCTCGCGGACGTCTCGGGCTCCTTCCGGGTGGCGATCCGGGAGACCTGCGCCGCCTTCGGCGTGCGGGTCGATTTCGAGGCGATTGCCGCGATCAAGCGCGAGGGCGACGCCAACGACGACTGGGTCGTCTCCCAGCGGCTGATCGCCCGTGGGGGCGTGCAGGCGTCCCTGCCCGAGGTCACCGCCACCTTCGAGCGGCTCTACCAGGGCGCGGACGGCGAGCCAGGCCTGCGCGAGCGCGAGCGCCTGCTGGTGTCGCGGTCCTTCCTCGAGGGGCTGGCGGCGCGTGTCCCGCTGGGGATCGTCACCGGGCGGCCCCGGGGCGACGCCGACCGGTTCCTGGGAGGGCAGGGGATCGCCGACCTCTTCGGGGTGGTCGTGTGCAAGGAGGACGGGCCGATCAAGCCCGACCCGTTCCCGGTGCGGGAGGCCCTGCGGCGGCTCGGGGTGACCCGGGCGTGGATGGTCGGCGACACCGCCGATGACGTGCGCGCGGCGCGGGCCGGCGGGGTGCTCCCGCTCGGCGTGGTGGCCCCCGGCGAGGATCGGGTGGCGACCGAACCCAACCTGGTCGCCGCGGGTGCGGCGCGGGTGCTCGACGCCCTCGGTGACCTGGAGGATCTGTGGCCATGAGGACAGCGACCGTTGCGCGGAAGACCGCGGAGACCGATGTGACCGCGACGCTGACCCTCGAGGGGACCGGCGCCGCCGAGGTCGCGACCGGCCTCGGGTTCCTCGACCACCTGCTGGGAACCATCGCGAAGCACGCGCGCTTCGATCTCGCGCTCCGGTGCGAGGGCGACCTGCACGTCGACGACCACCACACCGCCGAAGACTGCGCGATCGCGCTCGGCACCGCGCTCGACCGGGCGCTGGGGGAGCGGCGGGGGATCGTTCGGTTCGGGACCGGCTTCGCGCCGCTGGACGAGGCGCTGTCGCGCTCGGTGGTGGATCTCTCCGGGCGGCCCTGGCCCGAGGTGCGCCTCGACCTGCGCCGGGAGCGGCTCGGGACCCTGGCGACCGAGAACGTCACCCACGTGCTGAACACCCTGGCGATCACCGCGCGGATGGCGCTGCACGTCGACGTGCTGCGGGGCGAGAACGACCACCACAAGGCGGAGTCGGCCTTCAAGGCGACCGCGCTCGCGCTCCGGCAGGCCGTCCGGGTCGAGGGTGGCGACGTGCCGAGCACCAAGGGGGTGCTCGCGTGAGGGTCTGGATCGTCCAGACAGGCACCGCGAACACCGCGAGCGTGGTCTCCGGGCTGCGGCGGGTGGGGGCCGAGCCCGTCGTCGCCGGGCAGGAGGAGGTCGACGTGGCCGCGCTCCCCGAGGCCGTGGCGACCGCGGAGCGCCTGGTGCTGCCGGGGGTGGGAGCCTTCGGGGCCGCTCGGGCCGCGCTCGAGGAGATCGGCGTGGTCGAGGCGCTCGCCGAGCGGGTGCGCGCCGGGCGGCCCACCCTGGGGATCTGCCTCGGGCTGCAGCTCCTGTTCGAGGCGAGCGAGGAGAGCCCCGGCGTGGCGGGGCTCGGGGTGCTGCCCGGCGCGATCTCCCGGTTCCCCGACACGGTGCGGGTGCCGCAGTTCGGGTGGAACCGGGTGACGCCCCAGGGCGAGGGGCTCGTGCGGCCCGGCTACGCCTACTTCGCGAACTCCTACCTGGCGGTCCGGGCGCCCGAGGGGTGGGTCGCGAGCACCGCCGAGCACGGTGGGCCCTTCGTGGCCGCGGTGCAGCGCGGGGCCGTGCTCGCTTGCCAGTTCCACCCGGAGCTCTCCGGGGCGTGGGGGCTCGACCTGCTCGCCCGGTGGTTGGGGGCGTCGTGCTGACTTCGCGGATCATCCCGTGCCTGGACGTCCGGGACGGGCGGGTGGTGAAGGGCGTGCGGTTCCAGGGCCTGCGCGACGCCGGCGACCCGGCGCAGCTGGCGGCCGCCTACATGGAGCAGGGGGCCGACGAGCTCGTGGTGCTCGACGTGTCCGCCACCCCCGAGGGGCGGGGGAACCGCACCCAGACCGTGGCTGCGGTGCGTGCGGAGATCGCGATCCCGCTCACCGTCGGCGGCGGGGTGCGCACCGCGGCGGACGCCGGCGCGCTGCTGGCCGCCGGGGCCGACAAGGTGGCGGTGAACACCGCGGCGGTGACCCGTCCGGCGGTCCTCGCCGAGATCGCGGAGCGCTTCGGGCGCCAGTGCACGGTGCTCGCGCTGGACGCCGCGCGCCGGGAGGGCGGCTGGGAGGTCGTCGTGCGTTCCGGACGCGAGCGCACCGGGCTCGACGCGGTGACCTGGGCGTCCATCGCGACCCGGCTCGGGGCGGGCGAGATCCTGCTCACCTCCTGGGACCGCGACGGGACGCGGGCTGGCTACGATCTCGAGCTGGTGTCGGCGGTGTCCCGTGCGGTCGGGGTGCCGGTGATCGCGTCCGGGGGCGCCGCGCGGGCCGAGCACCTCGCCGCCGCGCTGGAGGCGGGCGCCGACGCGGTGCTCGCCGCGTCCATCTTCCACGACGCCGACACGACGGTGCGGCGGATCAAGGAGCAGCTCCGTGCGCTCGGCGCGCGGGTGCGGCTGGAGGAGTCGTCATGATCGTGCCGTCCATCGACCTGCAAGCAGGCAACGCGGTCCAGCTCGTCGGCGGGAAGGAGCGGGCGCTCGACGCCGGCGACCCGCGACCGCTGGCCGAGCGCTTCGCCCGGGTGGGCGAGGTCGCGGTGATCGACCTCGACGCCGCGCTGGGGCAGGGGAGCAACGCCGCGACCATCGAGGACCTGCTCGCGCTGGCGCCCTGCCGCGTCGGCGGCGGGATCCGCGACGTGGCGAGTGCGCGGCGCTGGCTCGACGCTGGCGCGCGCAAGGTGGTCCTCGGGACCGCGGCCGTGCCCGAGGTGCTCCGGCAGCTCCCGCCCGACCGGGTGGTCGCGGCGCTGGACGCCGTGGACGGCGAGGTCGTCACCCACGGGTGGCGCACCCGGACCGGCGCGAGCGTGCCGGAGCGCATGGAGGCGCTCCGGGAGTACGTCGGCGGATTCCTCGTCACCTTCGTCGAGCGCGAGGGGCGGCTCGGGGGCACCGCGCTGGAGCGGGTCCCGGAGCTGGTCGAGGCGGCGGGCGACGCGCGGTTGACCATCGCCGGAGGGGTGACGACGCCCGAGGAGATCGAGATGCTCGACCGGCTCGGGTGCGACGCCCAGGTCGGGATGGCGCTGTACACCGGCCGGCTCGATCTGGCCGATGCCTTCGCCGCGCCGCTGGTGTCCGACCGGCCCGACGGGCTGTGGCCGACGCTGGTGACCGACGAGCGTGGCGTGGCGCTCGGGCTCGCCTACTCCGACGCCGAGAGCCTGCGGGAGGCGCTGCGCACGGGGCGTGGCGTGTACCGCTCCCGCAAGCGGGGCCTGTGGATCAAGGGCGAGAGCTCGGGGGCGACCCAGCAGCTGCTTCGGGTCGAGGTCGACTGCGACCGGGACACCCTGCGGTTCACGGTGCGACAGGCGGGCGAGGGGTTCTGCCACGAGGGCACCTGGACCTGTTTCGGGCAGGACCGCGGGCTCGGGAAGCTGGAGAAGACGCTGGCCGCGCGGGTGCAGGACGCGCCGGCGGGGAGCTACACGCGCAAGCTCCTCGACGACCCGGCGCTGCTGGGCGAGAAGCTCCGCGAGGAGGCGGACGAGCTGGCGCGGGCGGCGACGCCCGACGAGGTCGCCTGGGAGGCCGCGGACGTGCTGTACTTCGCGCTCGTCGCCTGCGCGCGGGCCGGGGTGTCCCTGGCCGACGTCGAGGGGGAGCTGGATCGCCGGAGCCTCGCGGTGACGCGGCGGAGCGCGACCGAGGCCCCCGCGGTGCAGGAGGCGCCCGAGCGGCTGCTGCGGACGGTCCGGCCGAGCGAGGTCCCGAGCCTGCGCCGGCAGGCCGTCGACGCGGACACCCTGGCCGCGGCGGGGCGGATCGTCCAGGCGGTGCGCCGGGACGGCGTGGCTGCGGTGCGAGCCTGGGGCGAGACGCTCGGCGACCTGCAGGCCGGCGACCCGCTCGTGATCGAGGCGCCGGCGCTCCGGGCGGCCCTGGAGGGCCTTCCCGCCAAGGCGCGCAGCGCCCTGGAGCGCACCGCCGATCGGGTCCGGGCCTTCGCCGAGGCGCAGCGGGCCGCGGTGCCCGACTTCGAGACCGGGGTCCTCGGCGGCCGCGCCGGGATCCGCCTGCAGCCCGTCGAGCGGGCCGGCTGCTACGCGCCCGGCGGCCGGTTCCCGCTCCCGTCGAGCGTGTTGATGACCGCGGTGACCGCGCGAGCGGCCGGGGTCTCCGAGGTGTGGGTCGCCTCGCCGCGCCCCGCCGAGGTCACCCAGGCTGCCGCCGCGCTCGCCGGCGCCGACGCCCTGCTCGCGGTCGGCGGCGCCCAGGCCATCGCCGCGCTCGCCTACGGCGTCGGCGTCCCCGCCTGCGACGCCATCGTCGGCCCCGGCAACCGGTGGGTGACCGCCGCCAAGCAGCTCGTCGCTGGGGAGGTCGCCATCGACATGCTCGCCGGCCCCTCCGAGCTGGTCGTCGTCGCCGACGGCACCGCCGATCCGGCCACCGTCGCCGCCGACCTGCTCGCCCAGGCCGAGCACGACCCGGACGCCGTGCCGATCCTCGTCGCCCTGGACCCGGCGCTCCCCGCCGCCGTCGAAGCGGCCCTCGCCGACCAGCTCGCGACCCTTCCCACCGCGCCGACCGCCCGCGCCGCGTTGCGCAACGGCTTCGCCGTGCTCGCCAGCGACGACATCGAGGCCGCCGACCTGTGCGACCGCCTCGCCCCCGAGCACCTCGCGCTGCACGTCGTCGACCCGCCGCGCCTCGCCGCCCGCCTGCACCACTACGGCGCGCTGTTCGTCGGCGAGCACGCCGCCGAGGTCCTCGGCGACTACGGCGCCGGCCCCAACCACGTCCTCCCCACCGGCGGCACCGCCCGCTACGTCGGCGCCCTGTCCGTCCTCACCTTCCTCCGCACCCAGACCTGGCTCCGCATCGACGACCCCGCCGCCGCCGCCGCCCTCGCCACCGACGCCGCCACCGTAGCCCGCCTCGAAGGCCTCGAAGCCCACGCCCGCTCGGCAGGGGTCAGGATGTAAGATGTTACCGTGCTGAGCCGCTCCTGGAGCGCATCTCATCCGGGGTCAGGCAGTAAGATCTTACCAAGGGTACGGGGCACTCGCGGACGTCGCGCCTGAGGTAAGATCTTACTGCCTGACCCCACCGGAGAGCCCCTTGTACAGAGGCATCGCGTGGTAAGTGCTTACTTCCTGACCCCTCTCCTCCTGCTCGCGGGGTGTGGGGGGGTGGTGGCGGTGCCGCAGGCGGCGGTGACGCTGGAGCCGGGGGTGCCGTGGGAGGTGCCGGTACGGGAGGCGTGGCCCACCGAGGCGTGGCCGCAGGCGACGCCGGAGGAGGTGGGGCTCGACCCGCAGGCGCTGCAGCGGCTGGTCGACTACGGCTTCCGGCGCGACGGGGACGAGGTCGATCGTAAGGGGCAGCGCACGAACGCGCTGCTGATCGTGAAGGATGGCAAGCTGGTCGTGGAGCGCTACGCCCGCGGGTACACCGGCGACACGCCGATGCTCACCTGGTCGGTCAGCAAGAGCATGTCGTCCACGATTTTCGGCGCGGCGGTCATGGACGGGCTCGTCGACGTCAACCAGACTGCGTGCCACTACTACGAGCCCATGTGCCGCCCGGGGCACGACGCGGTGCGGGTGACCGACCTGCTCCGGATGTCCAGCGGCATCCAGTGGGACGAGACCTATGAGACCTCGCCGATCTTCTCGTCGGTGATGGCGATGCTCTACACCCGCGGCAGCCACGACATGCCGGCCTTCGTCGCGCGGCAGCCCATGGCCTTCTGGCCGGGCATTCACTGGAGCTACTCGAGCGGCGACGCGAACGTCGGCATGGCGGTCCTCCGCGGCGCCATCGGCAACGCCGACCGCTACCACGCCTACCCCTGGGAGCGCGTCTTCGACCCGATCGGGATGAAGGACGTCACCTTCGAGCGCGACGGCTCGGGCACCTTCGTGGGGTCCTCGTACCTGTACGCCCGGCCCCCCGACCTCGCGCGCTGGCTGTGGCTGATCCTCAACGACGGCACCTGGGACGGCCGCCGGATCCTCGCCCCGGGCTGGGTCCGCTATCTGCGCACGATGGCGCCCGCCTACTACACGACGCCGGTCTCCCGCGCCTCCCGCGAGGACAACCCGGGCGCCTGGTGGTACGTCAACCTCGGCGACCCCGAGCGCGACATCGCCCCGCCCTGGCCCGACTTCCCGTCCGACGCCTTCGGCGCCGAGGGCCACTGGGGCAAGTACCTGTGGGTGATCCCCTCCTGGGACATGGTCGTGGTCCGCCTCGGCGACGACCGCGAGTACGGCTGCGCCTACGCCTGGCAGACCGACTGCGTGAAGGACCCGAACAAGGCGTTCACGATCACCCTGTTCCAGAAGCTGCTCGCACAGGCGGTGAAGTGAGAGCCCGGCGCATCGTGCTGCTCGTGGTCGCGGTCCCGGTGATCGCGGGGCTCGGCTGGGTGGGGCTGCACGGGTCGGCCCTGTCGACCTTCCCCCGCATGCCGTCCGCCTACGAGGCCAAGAAATACTGCTCGTGCCGCTGGGTCGAGGGCCGCGACGCCACCTTCTGCGACCACTACGTCTACCAGGACGTCGTGCCGAGCCAGGGCCGTACCGTGGACGAGGCGAACAAGACGGTCACCGCGAAGGCGCTGTGGATCCGCACCTCGGCGCGGTGGATCGGCCCCCGGGAGGGGTGTGTCATCGAGGTGCCGCTGCCGCCCACGCCGCCGCCTCCGCCCACCAACGACCCGACGGTCAACCCGCCGGGGTGAGCCGCTCCCGCAGCGCCGCCACCGCGCCGTCGACGTCGGCGTCGAGTCCGGCGTCGCGCATCGCGAGGCCCACCGCGCGCACCGTGCGCTCGAGCGCCTCGGGCCGGTGCACCACGACCCCCATGTGCCCGACCCGGAAGTACCGGGTCTTCAGGTCGGGGTGGAGCCCGCCGGCCACGATCACCCCGTGGGCCGCGATCCCCTTGACCAGCGAGGCGTCGGCGCCCTCCGGGTAGTACAGCGCCGACAGCGTGTTCGCGGCGATCTCTGGCTCCCGCGGCAGCCGCCGCAGCCCGAGCGCCTCCCACGCCGCGCGCATCCCCGCCGCCGCCCGCGCGTGGGCGTCGATCTGCATCGCCACCGCACGCTGCAGGTTGGGGTCGAGCCCGAGCACGTCATCGAGCCCCGCCTTCAGCGCGAGCACGAGCGTGGTGGCGGGCGTCGCGAAGTAGCTCCCGTTCCGGGCCTCGTAGGCGCGCACGATCGGCAGCCAGTGGTGCCAGTCGAGCACCATCGGCGGCGGGACGGTCAGCGCGTCGCGCGCCGCGAGCGCCCGCGCGCTGGCGACCCACACCGCGAGCCCCGGAGGCGCTCCGAGGGCCTTCTGGGACGCGGACAGGTACACGTCGGCGCCCCACGCGGCCATCTCGAACCGCTCGCCGGCGGTCGCGCACACGCCGTCGAAGACCGAGAGCAGCCCGTGCTCCCGCGCCACGGCGCACAGCCCCTCGGCGTCGACCCGCACTCCGGTGGAGGTGTCGACGTGGGTGGCGAACAGCGCCTTGAAGGGCCTCCCCGCCGCTTCGGCGCGCTGCACCGCCTCGCGGACCTCGGTGGGCCGGGGCGCGCTCCCCGCCGGCGCGATCACCTCGGAGACCGTTGCCCCCCGCCGGGTCAGCATCTCGACCATCCGGTCCGAGAAGTACCCGCTGTTCACCACGAGCACGCGGTCGCCGGGGTCCACGACGTTGGTCGCCGCCGACTCCATGGCGAGGGTGCCGCTCCCGGCGACCACGAAGGGCTGGGCGTCGGCTCTCGCACGCCACACCACGCGCATCGCCTCGAGCGCGGCCCCGAAGGCCTCGATGAACGCGGGAGAGACGTGGCTCGGCGGGCGGTTGGCCGCGGCAGCGGCCACTCCGTCCGAGACCTCGATGGGCCCGGGGATCATGAGCAGTGGATGTTCGGTCACGGCGCCTCCGTGTAGCGGCGCACTCTAACCCGGTTCACACCGCCGACAGGTGCTCGACGACCCAGTCCGACAGGGCGCGGTAGTGCGTCGCACCGCGGGAGGAGGCGGCGAAGTCGAACACGTCCCGCCCCTCGAGCTGCGCCTTGGCGAGATCGCTCGAGATCCCGATGTGCACGGGCAGCAGCGCGTCCCCGTAGGTCGAGGTGATCTCGTTCAGCACCGCGTCGTTCAGGGTCGTGTTCCGCCCGTCGACGCGCGTGAGCAGGATCCCCATCACGTCCACCTCGGGGTTCAGCCGTATGGCGATGGTCGAGATCGTGCGCACCAGCGCGTTCACGCCGGACACGGCCAGCGGCGACGGGTCGCAGGGGATCAGCACCTGGTCGGCTGCGACCAGCGCGTTCAGGGTCAGATTGCCGAGGTTCGGCGGGCAGTCGATGACGATCACGTCGTAGTGGGTGCGGGTGACCCGCAGGGCGTCGCGGAGGATGAACTCCTTGCCGATCCGCGTGCCGAGGAGGTCCTCGGCGTGGGCGAGGTGCGGGTCCAGGGGGGTGACGTGCAGCCCGGGCAGGGTGGTGGAGGTGGTGATCTCCATGACCTCGCGCCCGTCGCCGTCATCGGTGAGGACCGAGGAGAGGTCGCCGCCGCCGGGGCGCACCTGCTTCTTCAGGGCGGCGTTCACGTGCCCCTGCGGGTCGAGGTCGAGCAGGAGCACCCGCCGGTCGTGGTACCGCGCGAGGGCCGCGGCCAGGCTGACGCTGGTGGTGGTCTTGCCGACCCCGCCCTTCTGGGCGGCGATGGCGAGGACGGTGGCGTGGCGGTCGCCGACGGCGTGCCGGGGCTGCTGCGCCACGAGGCGCCGCAGGCCGCTCTTGATCAGGTTGCGCATGGGGGGTCCGGGGGAGGGGAAGGGCGGGGGGTGCCGGGCGAGCCGGGGAGGCTCAGCCGCGAGGCACCCCCATTATAGCCCGGTCATCTCCCCGCCGTGGCCCGCAGCATCGCGCGGCGGCTCACCGCGCCCACGATGGCTCCGTCGTCCACCACGGGCACGTAGCCGTGGTGCTCCTCCACCATGTGGGTGGCGACCTCGCGCACGGGCGCGTCGGGCCGCACCGCGTAGGGCTCGCCGGTCATGATGTGGCGGACATCCGCCGCCGCGACCTTCTCGATCTCCTTGCGGGCCCGCTCGATGCCCAGCGGGATCAGCGCATCGAGCACCGCGACCATCGTGGGCAGGTGCACCTTCTTCTCCCGGAACACGAGATCCATCGAGGTCACGACCCCGACCAGCTTGCCGTTCTCGACCACGCACGCGCCGTCGGCGTCGTGGTCGAGCATCCGCCGCGCGAGCTCCCGGACGCCGAGGTCGGGCGAGACCAGGAGCACGTCGCGGTCCATCACGTCCGCTACCTTCTGCATGCCGCCTCCTGCGTCGGAGGGAGAGACTCCCTGCCTGTTCCGAGGTACCACGAGGAGGATGGGACCACCAACGGCCGTCGGGCTCCGCGCCCGCCCGCTCGCGCTCCTCGCACTCCTCGCCGCCAGTCCGGCGCGCGCCTACGAGACCGACCAGATCACCGACCGCGGCGAGGCGCTGCAGGACGTGGCGCCCTCGGCGGACGCGGAGATGGACCGCATGATCGCCGAGGCGGTCGAGCGAACCAACCGGCGCACCGGGTGCCAGGCCGATCTCGACCGCACCAAGCGCGTCCTGGCGCGCCAGATCTACCGGGTCACCTCCCGCGACGTGATGGTCTGGCGCCGCGGCCTCACCCGCGCGCCCGGCTTCGGCGCCTACGCGAAGTGGATGGAGACCGCGCCCATCGATCGCCGTCCCTTCGCGCACCGCGAGGACATCTACGGCGAGCTGACCTTCTTCGACGCGGTGATCCTGAACCTCGCCGGCCCGTGCTCGACCTTCCGGGTGAACGGCGTGCTCCTCGGCTCGGACAAGCTCGACCACTTCTTCGACGAGGGCTTCGCCTACTGGCAGCGCAGCCGCTTCGGCACCCACCCGCACCGCGGCGTCCGCTACGGCACGAACCGCGAGAACAGCGTGTTCGGCCTGATGACCTCGCGCGCCTTCAGCTACGCCGACCTCAAGGCGAACTACGACGGCTACCGGTTCTACCTGGGGCTGCTCGGGCCCGGGTCGGTGGTCCGTATGGGCGAGGACGGCTGCGTGTACCACACGCGCTCGTGGGACTGGGGCCAGTGGGTGGACTGGCGCTACGACGAGCTGCTCGACCCGTCGGTGTACGTCCCGCGGGTCGAGCGCCGGGTCGAGGAGACCCTGGAGGACCACCGCGCCGAGGTGTGCGCCGACATGACCACCTGGGCGCCCGACGGCCTCGCGTCGATCCGTGCCGCGCACCCCCTCGAGTCCGAGGCACCGTGGATCGGCACCAAGGCCCCGCCCCGCGTCGAACCCTTCGATCTCGACGCCCTGTGCGGGACTGGCACGCCGAAGCGGGGCGCTTCCTCGAAGGAGTAGGCGCACAACGCGCGGAACGCCACCGGGTCGGCTAGACTGCCCGCCCATCGGGAGGGACTCCTTGCGGCTCGGCGCCTGCGCCATCACCGTCCTCGTGCTCGGCGTGGCCTGTCGGAGCGACTACAACCTGCCCGACAAGGTCAACACCGCGCCGGTCGTGGCGATCCTGCAGCCGCACGACCAGGACGCGGTCGAAGACGTGGACTCGGTCACCTTCGAGGGTGTGGTCTCCGACGACAACGGCCTGTTCGACATCGCCTCGGTCCAGTGGACCTCCTCCCTCGACAGCGATCTGGGGCTGCCCGACGAGGCCACCCCGGACAGCACGGGCCACACCCGCATCGCCACCACCCTGTCCGCCGGGGTGCACACGATCACCCTCGCGGCGACGGACTCGGCGGGCGACCGCGGCGCCGCGAGCGTCACGGTGCTGGTCAACGGCACGCTGGTGGATCCCGTCGCGCAGATCACCGCGCCCGCCGCCTTCGCCCAGTACTACATCGGCGACGATGTCGACCTGCAGGGCACCGTCTCCGACCCGAACCAGCCCCCCGCCAGCCTGCAGATCACCTGGACGGTGCACAACAACGACACCGGCACCGACCTGCTGCTCTACACCGGCCTGCCCGGCTCCGACGGCAACACCACGACGCGGCTGCCCACCGCCCCCGAGGGGAGCTGGATCGCCACCCTGGCGGTGACCGACGCCGAGGGCCACCAGTCCGACGACCAGGTGCTGTTCGACGTCCTCGACCCGAACGACATCGACCACGACGGCGACGGGTGGACGGTGAATCAGGGCGACTGCGACGACGATAACGCCGCGATCAACCCGGGCGCCGACGAGGTGTGCAACGACGGCCTCGACAACGACTGCTCCGGGGTCGTCGACGACAAGGATCTCGACCACGACGGGCACGTCGACCTGCAGTGCACCGCCTACGACGGCAACTACCGGGACGACTGCAACGACGCCGACCCGACGATCTACGGCAACGCCCCGGAGCTCCCCGACGGGGTCGACAACAACTGCAACACCCTGATCGACGAGGGGACCCCGGAGTTCGACGAGGACGGCGACTGCTACTGCATCGGCCCCGACCCGTGCATCGACAGCGCCAACCCGGCGTGCACCACGATCCTCCCCGGCGACTGCAACGACCACGACGCGACCCTGAACCTCGATGATCTGGACGGCGACGGGTACTCGACCTGCGCCGGCGACTGCGACGACCAGGACGCGGCGATGAACCCGGCGGATGCCGACGGCGACGGCGCCACCTCCTGCGGCGGGGACTGCGACGACCACGACGCGAGCCTGAACATCGCGGACGCCGACCACGACGGGTTCACCACCTGCGCCGGCGACTGCGACGACACCTCGGGGTTCCTGAACCCGCGCGACGACGACCACGACGGCGCGTCCACCTGCCAGGGCGACTGCCGCGACGACGACCCGACCCTGAACATCCTCGATCTCGACGGCGACGGGTACAGCACCTGCGCGGGCGACTGCAAGGACGACGACCCGGCGATGAACCTCGACGACGCCGATGGCGACGGGTTCTCGACCTGCGCCGGCGACTGCGACGACACCGACGCCGTGCTGAATCCCGCCGACCTCGACAGCGACGGGTGGAGCACCTGCCAGGGCGACTGCGACGACCACGACGCCACGAAGAACCTCGACGACGTCGACAGCGACGGGTGGACCACCTGCGACGGTGACTGCGACGACACCAGCGCGGCCCTGAACCTCTCGGACGTCGACGGCGACGGGTACACGAGCTGCGGGGGCGACTGCGACGACCACGACGCCGCGATGACCCCCGCCGACAACGACCACGACGGGGCGTCGTCCTGCCAGGGCGACTGCAACGACAGCAGCCCGGCGATGAACCTGCTCGACCTCGACAGCGATGGGTACAGCACCTGCGCGGGCGACTGCGACGACAACAACGCCGCGATGTCCCCGGCGGACGCCGACCACGACGGGTTCTCGACCTGCCAGGGCGACTGCAACGACCACAACGCGGGCCTCGACCCGTCCGACGCCGACAGCGACGGCTACAGCACCTGCGAGGGCGACTGCGACGACAGCCGGAGCTGGATCCACCCCGACGCGCCCGACCTGCCCGACGCCTCCTTCGTCGACCAGAACTGCGACGGCTTCGACGGCGACCTCGGCAACGGCGTGTTCGTCTCGCGAGCCACGGGCACCGACAGCAACAACCTGCTGTGCAGCTACGGCTCGCCCTGCGCGACCCTGCGCCACGGCCTGTCTGTCGCCGGCTTCTGGAGCATCCCCTACGTCTATGTGCAGGCGGGCACCTACACGGGCGGCATCGACCTCGTCGACGACGTCTCGATCTGGGGCGGCTACGACCTCGGCTGGGACCGTGACGCGCGCACGGCCTCGGGCCACACCGTGCGGATCCGGGGCGGCTGGGTCTCGGCGGACGCCGAGTACATGACCGTCCGCGCCCGCAGCGTCTCGGGCTACCTCGCCGACCTCGTCATCGAGGGGCCGAAGGCCTATGCGACGCGCAGCGGTACCCGGGACGGGCGCTCCAGCTATGCCGTGCACGCCGAGAACAGCACGGTCACCCTCGAGCGGGTCACCGTCGAGCAGGGCAACGGCGCGGCCGGGTCGACCGGCTCCACCGGGTCGAGCGCCTCCTCCTACCGGGCGCCGGGCGGTGGCACCGGCGGCGGGGCCAGCGAGTACACGAGCTCCTGCGACGACCACAGTCGGGGTGGTGGGGGCGGCCGCGGGTACAACGGCTCGTGCACCTCGGCCAGCGGTGGCAGTGGCGGCGCGGGGGGCACGATGGACACCGACTGCAGCTCCACCTGGCCGTGGAACTGGAACCTGAACGCCACGTCCGGGGACTGGGGCGCTGCGGAGTCCTCGGGGGCCTCGGGCGGCTCGGGCGGCGGCACCTGCAACCCGGGCAACAACGGCCACAGTGGTAGCTCCCCGACCGACGGCAGCGGCGGCGGCGGTGGCGCGCGCAACGGCCGGCTGTACAACACCGCCTTCTGGTACGCCTTCCCGGGGTCCGGCGGGGGCGTCGGCACCCAGGGCAACGGCGGCGGCGGGGGCGGCGGCGCGGGCGGCTGCGACTCTGGCACCGACTCCATCGGCGCGGGCGGCGGCGGCGGCGGGGCCGGCGGGTGCCGCGCATCGTCGGGCGGCGGCGGCGGCGGGGCCGGTGGCGGCAGCTTCGGCGTCTTCGGCTACCGGTCCGTCCTGACCGTGCGCGACAGCCTGTTCTACCTCGGCCGCGCCGGAAACGGCGGCAGCGGCGGTGGGGCCGGCGTCGGCCAGCCCGGTGGCTACGGTGGCAACGGCGGCTCGGGTGCCGGCGACTCCAAGGCCGGTGGCCACGGCGGCAACGGCAGCCGCGGCGGCCACAGCGGCGCGGGCGGCGGCGGTGCCGGCGGCAGCGCCTACGGCGTGTTCCGCTACGCCGGCTCCCTGCAGGGCGGCAACAACCAGTACGTCGGCGGCGTCCCCGGCTCCGGCGGCGGCGCCGGCTCCCACCCCAGCGACGCCCAGAGCCGCTCCTACGGCGCCAACGGCCAGTCCGGCATCGTCACCGCCACCGCCACCTGCTCCTCCACCTCCGGCTGCTGAGCGGGGTCAGGCACTGACTGCTCGCCGATGAGCGGCGTTGGAAGGGGATCGCAGATCGAAAAATTGAGCACTCCGAGGGGAGGCGGGGCAGAGCGAGGGAGGGCCCGGCGGAGGGATCGAGCGGGCGGACGCGATCGACAGGGCCCGCGCGGCTCCGCTGACGGGCTCCGGGTGACCCACCGACCGGCCACAGTACGGCGTTCCCCTCCCGGCGCAGGCGCCGGCGTCGGCGGGCGGGGTCAGGCACTGACAACTCGCCGATGATCGCCTGTTCATGGGGATCGTCGATCGAAAACATGAGCGATCGCGGCGTCGGGCGCCGACGCCCGGATCACCGGCGAGCAGGGATCAGCGCACCCACAGGGTTCGGATCGGGCTCCCTTCGTAGGCGGAGTAGGAGCAGGTCCCGTGGTCCACGAAGGAGTTGGTGTTCGACACGCCGAAGGAGATGATCCCGCGAGGGGTCTCGGGCTGCTGGGTCTGGCGTACGGTCGTGTCGTAGGTGCAGCCGCCCAACGGGTCGTGGTCGTCCATCAGGTAGATCGACGAGAGCTTGTCGAGGCCGTCGCCGAGGGGGATGTAGTTGTCCTGCTCGAAGCCGGTGTAGATCCATGGGGAGTTGTACATCGCGTCGAGGTCCTGGCCGGCGAGGTCGTAGGGCAGGGTGCTGGTCGTGCCGTTGGCGGCGGTGCCCCGGACCTCCGTGATCGGGATCGCCCGGACCGCGGCGGGCACGTCCTGGACGATCGGGTCGCCGACATCGCCATAGGCCAGGGTCCACCCGCCGTTGGCCATGTCACAGGTGACCGCCGTAGCGGAGCCGGTGTTCGCCGGGTCGATGTAGTACTGGCCGTCGCCCGTGCTCCGGCCCCAGGTGAGCGCGTCGAGGCACGAGGCGGCGGGACAGCTCACGAGGTTGCCGTCGCAGGAGATGACTGGTGCCGCGGGTGGCTGGCCCGCGCCGGTGGTCCACTCGCGGGTCGGGTCCGCGTCGGGCTGGGCGTAGAAGTTGGACGGGCTCCCGGTGGACGCGAAGTCCACGATGCTCGGCCAGGTCTGGTCGATCCGGCGGTGCTCCATGGGCCAGGAGCCGGGGTTCTCGCCGATGTTCAGCACCCAGGGAAGGCCCGCGAGGGTCCCGCTGGGCTGCACCTGGTAGGGGTTGGACGGGTCGTCGGAGCAGGTGCCGAGGAGCGGGCTGGACGCCGCCTCGGGCGTGGGCCCCCAGGTCGGCAGGTGGATCTGCTGGCTCCGGTCGCCGCAGCCGGTCCAGAACACGTCGTAGGGTGCCTGGCCCGGGTCGAGGCCCGGGTCGCCAGCGAAGTGGATGTTCAGCTCCGCGGGGGCGCAGGCGGTGGCGGCCTGGTCCGGGTCGGTGTCGAGGAACCCGGTGGCGTCGCCGCACAGGGTGGCCCGGGCGTCGTCGACCAGCCACACGACGGTGTTTCCACTCGCGTCCTGGGTCACGTCGGTGCCGAGCCCGAGGCTCTGGGGGGTCCAGGGCTCGCCCCAGGAGGTATCCGGGGTGCCGATCCGCCGCTCGACGCTGCTCACCGCGCTGTAGGCGGCCGGGATCCGCACGCCGATCCCGCCGCACCGCGAGGCGCCCATCGCCTGCACGTTCAGGGTGAGCTGCGCGTCGGTGACCTGCGCGGGCGACCCGCCGTCGTCGACGATCACCCAGTTGTAGGCCAGGACGAGGTCGTTGTAGTCCAGGTCGCCGGTGCAGGGCCAGAGATCCTCGTACAGCAGGTAGCCGTAGGCGCCGGCAGCGGGCGCGAAGGTGCTCCCCGCCAACGCCGCTCCGGGCAACACCAGCCCCCATAGGACCGCAAGCCGCAAGAGTCCCCCATGCCTGGCTTCAGAGGGTACATCGATCGGCCATCCGTGGGCAAACAGCGGGCGTCCCGCTTTTCTCGGACCCGGTGAAGGACGGGCGGCGAATTGGGCTTTTCGCCCGAACCGTGATGGTCGGGCGTTCAGAGCGTGCAGGTGACCTCGGGGGGCGCATCGAGGCGGAAATCCCGTCGCGGCATTGGCGGCGTGAAGGCTTTGTCGGAGCCAATTGGCGCAGGTCTGCGACATTTGTACTCGCCGAAGTCCACTACCTTCGCGGCATGTCACCGCCCGCGGCGCTGCCCCGGGCCCGTCTCTGCCCCGAGGCTGTCATGTCGTCTCGCTGGTCCTCGACCGGAGCCTGTGTTCTCTCGCTCCTCGCTGCCGCGTGCACCTCCGATCCGGGACACTCCCGCGATGCGCTGCCCGAGGGCGTGCTGCTGCAGATGATGGAGCCCGTGGACACCTACGGCGTCGGGCCCAGCACCGTGGTCGCCTCGGGCGGCGACGTGAACGGCGACGGCTTCGGCGACCTGCTCCTGGGGGATCCCGCCCATGCCCTGCAGGCGCACACGACGACCATCGCGGGCGTGGGCCAGGCGACGCTGCACCTCGGCTCCACCGACTCTCGGGCCTGGCGTACCGCGGTGTGGACGGTCACCGGCCAGATCGAGAACGCACACGTCGGCGCCGCCCTGGCCACCTGCGACATCGACGCCGACGGGTACAGCGACGTGCTCGTGGGCGTCCCCGGACTCAGCCGGGTCGACGTGTACCTCGGCGGTGAGAACGGTCCGTCCTGGGCCCAGTCCCTGCACGGCACCACGGGCGACCAGTTCGGGGCCGCGGTGGCCTGTGCGGGCGACGTCGACGGGGACGGCAACGGAGAGGTCCTCGTCGGCGCGCCCACGACCACCGACACCCAGGTCGGCGAGGGAGAGGCGCGTCTATTCGCGTGGGATGCCGGAGCGCTGACCACCACTCCCGTGTGGACCTTCCAGGCGAACCAGTCGGCCGCGAAGGTCGGCCTGGCGGTGGCCACCGCGGGCGACGTGAACGGGGACGGATACTCCGACGTGCTCGTGGCGACGCCCTGGTGGGACAGCGGGGGCAAGGCGGATCGCGGGATCGCCTGGGCCTTCTACGGCAGCGCCAACGGCCTGTCCCCGACAGCCTCCTGGTACCACCAGGGCGCCGCGGCGGGCGACGGCTTCGGCGCCGCGGTGACCTCCGTGGGCGACCGGGATGGCGACGGCGACTCCGAGGTGCTGATCGGGGCGCCGGGCCTGGACGTTGCGAGCGGCAGCTTGCGGACGGACGCGGGAGGGGCGTACCTGTTCCTGGGCGCGTCCACCGGCCTGAGCACGACGCCGGACGACGTGAGCACCGTCGTCGACCCGAAGTCCAACGGCCATGACGGGGCGTCGGTCGCGGGTGGTGACTTCGACGGCGACGGGTACGGCGACTACGCCGTCGGCGCGCCCGGCGAGTACCTGGTCGGCTCGACCATCCTGCACGGCATGGTGACGGTCTGCGCGACGCACCGGGGCTGCGAGCACTACTGGAACCCAGCAGGGTATGACGTGACCTGGGGCGAGTCGCTTGCGGCGACCGACCTCTACGGAGACGGGCGGGCCGACCTCGTCAGCACGGCCAACAGGGCCTACGTCCTGCACGACACGGGGCGGACAGGGCATAACGACGCCGCCGTGGCCGAGCCTTCCGGGACCCTCCCCAACGGGCGAGTCGGCGACGTGGACGGGGACGGCTACGACGACGTCGTGGTGGTCGATGACGCGGGTTTGTCGTTCTATCGCGGTGGGCCCGCCGTGGCGGACGGGGTCTACGGCGTGGTGTTCTCCACCTCGCCCACCTGGACGGTCGCGAACACCGCGACGGTGACCTTCGCCGGCCCGGCGACGCTGCTCGGTGACATCGACGGCGACGGGCTCGCCGACCTGGCGGTGCGGGCGATCCAGGACACCGACCCACGCACCGCAGTCTTGTACGACACCACTGCCGACACCCCGCGGGCCATGGATCTGCTCGCGTCCGGCCTGGTCGGTGGTGGCGACGTCGACGGCGACGGCCGGACCGACGCCCTGTTCGACGCGGGCTCCGCCCACAGCCAGGAGATGGTCGGGCTGCTCTACGGCTCCGCGACGGGGCTCGTCGAGGCGCCCGTGCCCTGGCGCGTCGTGGACACCGACTCGTGGTACGGCGTGTCGACGGCTGGCGACTTCGACGGCGACGGGTACGCTGACGTGGTCGTCGCGGCGCCCGGTGCCGCGGGCCAGGCGGGGAGCCATGCCGGCAAGGTGCGCACGTACCTCGGGGGGCCCGCGGGCCCATCCCGGACGGCTCCCGACTGGGAGATCGAGGGCACTCGAGCCGGCGAGTACCTCGGGGGGACCTTCCAGGGGACGCCCACCGTGTGGCCCGCCGGGGACGTGAACGGCGACGGCTACGGCGATCTGCTGGTGCTCGAGGACTTCCCGGGGACCGGCACCGACCGGCAGGCCTTCGCCTCGCTGTACGTGGGGAGTGCATCGGGTCTCGAAGCCACCGCGTCGTGGCGGGTGCAACTCCCGGTGACCGACGGCTACTTCGAGGAGTCGGCGGCTCCCGGCGACATCGACGGCGACGGCTACGCGGACCTCGCGTTCTCGGTCGGGAGGTCCGGCGAGAACCAGTTCATCGTGTACCACGGCGGGTCCGCCGGTCC
>Ga0114931_10002394_pt1 | contig 23887 bp, 19 predicted proteins | sample 2SBtaG_FD_89579 | JGI IMG/M metagenome (GOLD analysis project Ga0114931, IMG submission 89579) | Deep subsurface microbial communities from Kolumbo volcano to uncover new lineages of life (NeLLi) - 2SBTROV14_V59a metaG | ecosystem: Environmental > Aquatic > Marine > Volcanic | place: Kolumbo... | reverse complement strand
CCCAGAAGGTATCGCCGGTGCCGATTGTCAATTCGTTGAAGTGTTCGGTCTCATCTTCGACGACTTCGACGTTTTGAACGGCTTCGGGAGCCGGGACGACCGTTGCCGCCGGTTCTGTCGATCCTCTGGCGAGAAAGACCGTGGTAATCCAAGCCGATGCGACACCGATGAGCAAGCTGTTGAGATACAGACCAAGGTTTTTCATGGCACACCTGGCGGCGAGAGCCGCGATCGAGAGGAGATGGAGGAATCGATCCGCCTATCTAATAGATAGCCCAGGATCTCCTCTGGTGCCATGAATCTATACACGCTCAGTCGAAGAATGTTTCCGCCCGACAACGGACCAACGGCGTGAACCTCTACCACAACCACCGTTTGCGTCGAGCGACCGAAGTTCCGTCGCGGGGCTTGTGATTTTTTGAACAATGTCGCTCAATGAGCGGACAGTTCGGAGATCGAGACACTTTACCCCAAGAGCGAGGGAGGGCTACCGCTCTAGTTCTGGGCCTAAAATCGCCTGCAACTTGCTCAGCGAGCGGGAGAGCATGACGCGGACAGCCCCGTCGCTTTTGCCGATGCGCTCGGCGATTTCTTTGGATTGCAGCCCTTCAACGTACCGCAACCGCAAGGCCTCGCGTTGATCTTCTGGCAACTGTTCCAACGCGGTCAGCAATTTCATCTCGCGCTGGTTGCGTGAAAAGGCCTTACTCGCCGTGGTCATACTTGCCACCAGCAAATTGATCATCCCACCACGGCTATCGTCGCCGGTTCGGGCATCGATGGGCACCTCGCGTGCCGCCGATCGTTTTTGTGCGCCGAACAATCGACGATGCGTATCGATGATTTTCCGCTGCGCGATTTGGCACAACCATCCGAAGGGGTCGCGTTGCGAGAGATCCATGGCAGCCAGCGAGCGGACCGCTTCGGCGCTGGTTTCCTGAAGGATGTCGTCCGGCTCGACTTTACTTCGTAGCGCCGCACCCAATTGGCGATTGATGTAAGCCATCAGTTGTGGATGACGCTTGATAATGAATTGCCCAAGCGCCTCCGTCTCGCCAGCACGCACACGAACTTCAAGCGGGTCGATCGATTCTGGCATGATCTCATCCTAGAGTGAATTACAAAGCGGCCGTGACAATTCCGTTAGGCGCAAGAACGGGCTGGATGTTTCAGGGGACCTCGAATCTTGTCCCCCCGTGTTGGAAAGACAAGTCTTGGGTGGTTGTGGTATTCGTCGCGTGTGGGGCCTGTTTTTCTCGTGTCGGGTATGATTTTCTGCTTGAATACGTCGTCGAACTCCGCATCGATTCATGCCCATGAAAACAATCCGGCTTGGAGTCTGGCTGCGAGGATTGTAAATTGCCACGGCATATTTGAGAATCAAGTCAGAATCAAGTATCCGAGGCGAACTCGAATTCGCTCGCTCCCTGCCATATTGGCTTTCCTCATTTTTCCAGGAACGGATTTGTGACGACCTCGGATTCGAATCCGACCGTTCGTTTGGACGATGCGTCGAAGGTATGGGACCTGTTGGCTGAGCGAATCGAAGCGCTGACCGCATCGTGGGAATCATACGGCAAACCGCCGGCCCTTGGCGAATTTCTTCCCGAGAGCCCTCCCAACTTGCGGTATTTGGCGATCGTCGAATTGATCAAAGTCGACTTGGAATATCGTTGGAAAAAGCACAATCTGCCACGAAAGCTTGAGGAGTATGCCGAAGAGTTTCCTGAATTGACGGAAAGTGGCGGCATCCCGTGTGATTTGATTTTTGAAGAATACTACGTGCGGACCAGTTCGGTCGACCCACCCGAACCGGCCGAATACTTCTTGCGTTTCCCAGATCGCGTTGAAGAATTGAAGCAACTGATGGGGCTCAACACGCCGAACATCACGACGTCGATGTTCTCGGCGGCGAAGGTTCCCAAGGTCGATGTTGGCGATCACATCGACGACTTCGATCTCTTGGCGGAGTTGGGCTCCGGGGCATTCGCCACGGTGTATCTCGCCCGGCAGAACTCGTTACAGCGGCTCGTTGCCTTGAAGGTTTCCGCCGACAGTGGGAACGAGCCACAGACGCTCGCTCAGTTGGATCATCCGCATATCGTTCGGGTGTATGACCAACGTATTCTCGAAGACCGAAACGTACGTCTGTTGTACATGCAGTATGTGGCGGGCGGAACGTTGCAAAGCGTTGTGCAGCGTGTGCGACAGACCCCCCCCGCCGAACGATCGGGGAAGATACTCTTCGAGGCAGTGGACAACGCGTTGGAATTGCGAGGCGAATCGCCCCCGGAGTCGTCACGGACGCGAGCGCGCCTCTCACGGGCGAGTTGGCCACAAACCGTGTGCTGGTTGGCCGTGCGGTTGGCGTCGGCCCTCGCGTACGCCCACCGCAAGGGCGTCTTGCACCGCGATATCAAACCGGCCAACGTTCTGCTTGCCGCCGACGCGACGCCGAAACTGGTCGATTTCAACATCAGTTTCAGCTCTCGGATCGAAGGCGCGGCGCCGGCCGCCTATTTCGGTGGAAGTTTGGCCTATATGTCGCCTGAGCAACTCGAGGCATGCAATACAAAGCATGCTCGAGAGGCCGGAGACTTGGACCAACGCTCTGACATCTACTCGTTGGGCGTGATGCTGTGGGAACTCCTGGGGGGGCAGCGGCCGTTCACCGACGAGGATGTCGGCATCGGTTGGACCGCCACGCTGGAGGCGATGACCGAAAGCCGCCGGGAGGGCGTGGGGAATGAAGCCCTGAATTCACTGCCCAGCGACTTGCCGCGGGGAATGAAGGAGGTGCTGTTGGATTGCATGGCGCCTGAGGTGGAGCGGCGCCCTCAATCGGCCGATGATTTGGCCCGTCAGCTAACGCTTTGCCTTCAGCCACACGCGCAACAGTTGTTGCGCCCAAGTGGGTTCGGTTGGCGACACGTGGTTCGTATCTTTCCGGCGATCACGCTCTCGCTGGCAGCGCTGTTGCCCAACATTGGTCTAAGCGTTCTGAACATTCTCTACAATTTCAAAGCGATCATCTTCCGTTTGAAAGATCCCGCATTGAAGGACTTTTTCTTGAGTGTGATGATCGGCACGGTCAACACGGCCGCTTATAGCGTTGGATTGGTACTGGCAATCAGCATGGCGTTGCCCGTCATTCTAGGAGTGCGACAGGTGCGGCGCGGGGTTGAAATTCCAACCGAACGCCTGCCACGTATCCGACGGCGATGTCTGACGATCAGCAATATCGTATCTTGGATCGTGATCGCGATGTGGGGGGCAAGCGGACTCGGAATCCCACTGGGGCTTGAGTGGGGCGCGACCGATCCGGCGGGACTGCCCTGGAATGTGTATCTCCATCTGTTTATTTCGCAGTTCCTTTGTGGGCTGATTGGCGCGACCCTAACGTTCTTTCTGATGACCATGGTCTGCGTGCGGTCGTTCTATCCTTACCTGTTGCGTCCCGGTTCCATCGTGCCGGAAGACATCGACGCGCTGCGGACGTTGGGGCGACGTGTATGGGTGCAGTTCGGGCTTTCTGTTTCCGTCCCGATCGTGGCGACCCTGGTCTTGGTGATTTCGAACCCACCCGACGATTTGCAGTGGGTGCAAGTTCTGATTGCCGTGATTGGCCTGATGAGTTTCGGCTTCGCGTTTTGGATGTTACGCGAGATTCAATCCGATCTTGAAGCACTGGCCACGGCCGTTGGTCCACCCCGCGACGCGCTGTCCTCCAGCGATTCGCTCGACTCGTTCTGGACCGATAGCCGCTAAGACGGCACGGGAAACAAGATCACCCGTCGGCCAGAATCTCGTGAATGACGCGGCATGGTTGGTTGTTGGTCAATTGCTGATCGACGCCGTTGTGCGTGTAGATAAGCTTTTCGTGGTCCAACCCGAAGAGATGCAACAGCGTCGCCTGATAGTCGTTCGGGCTGACCTTGTTGTACACGGCGCGATGCCCGACGTCGTCGGTCTCACCGTAGGTCATTCCGCCGCGAATTCCGCCTCCGGCCAACCACATGGAGAAGCCTTGGCCATTGTGGTCGCGTCCCGCCTTGCTGATGTCGCCTGGGTTCTCGACGACCGGCAACCGACCGATTTCGCCGCCGAAGTGGACCAGCGTGGTGTCGAGCAAGCCACGGGCTTTCAAGTCCTTCACCAGCGCGGCAGCCGGCTGATCGGTCTTCGCACAGCAAGCCGCCAGGCTTTGGCGGATGTTGTTGTGGTTGTCCCAAATTTGCCCGCCGACGAACAGTTGTACGAATCGCACGCCACGCTCGATCAAACGTCGGGCAAGCAGGCACCGTTTGCCATACTCTCGCGTGGCGTCCTTGTCCAAACCATAGAGACGTTTCGTGGCCTCGCTTTCGCCGGAGATATCAAGTGCTTCCTTGGCGGCAACCTGCATTCTGGCCGCCAGTTCATAACTGGCGATACGGGCTTCGAGATCGGCCTCGCCAGGGTGGCGTTTCAGGTGTTGACGATTGAATGTTTCCAGCAGCGATAAGTTCTGCCGCTGTAGCGCGCCGCGCAGGTGGGGTGGCGGGTCGAGGTTCAGAATCCTCGGTTCTTGAGCGCGGACCACGGTGCCTTGATACAGCGGAGGCATCCACCCGTTGGACCAATTCCGCACGCCGTCGACCGGCAAGCCACCGGGGTCGCGCAACACGATGTAGGCTGGCAGTTCCTGGCTTTCAGTCCCCAGTGCATAGGTGAGCCATGAGCCAAGCGCCGGACGACCCGGTTGGGCTTTGCCGGTGTTCATGAACCAGATTGATGGCTCGTGACCGTTGATGTCGGTGTGCATCGAGCGGATGACGCAGATGTCGTCGACGATTTCGCCCGTATGGGGCAGCAACTCCGACAATTCGGTGCCGCATTGCCCATGAGGATGAAACTTCCAAGGGCTGGCCATCAGTTGTTTCGTGGCGCGCTTGATGAAGCTATAGCGAATTTCGCCCTGATAGTCCTTCCCGTCGTGTTTGGTCAGTTCGGGCTTGGGGTCGAACAAATCGACGTGACTTGGCCCGCCGTGCATGAATAGCGAGATCATCGCCTTGGCGCGGGGTTCTTTCAGCGCGGGCTTGGGTTTGAGATCGAACACGCGTTGCTGTCGCGGGATGTGGGGGGCGGCGAGCAATTGTTCGTCGCGTAGCAGCGACGCGAGCGCGACGGACCCGATGCCCATCGCGGTTTGGGCCAAAAAGTTTCGTCGGTTTGGGAAGCGGCTGTCTTGGGGTCGGTCAATCATCGTGTCAATCCACGTAGAGGAATTCGTTGGAACTGAGCAAGACTTGGCACAGGTTCGTAAGGGCTTGAAGACGTTGCTCCGCGGAGGGAGCTTTCGCGGCGGATTTGTCTTTGTCGACCGCCGCCTGAACGAGATGTTCAACCTGCTGCTTCAAGAATTCGGTGGTCGTTTCGCGCTCCGACGCTTGGGGGGCGCGCTGATAGGCCAACTGCCAGGCGCGATCGATTTGGGCCGACAAATCCGTTCCTGCCTCGCGCTGAATTCGTTGGGCGAATTGCTTGGCCTGCCGCAACTGAAAGTTGCTGTTCATCATCAGAAGTGCCTGCGTGGCAACCGTCGACGTGGGACGCCGCACACAGTTGGTTTCCATCACCGGTGCATCGAAGGTTCGCAGCACGCCCAGCGGTTGGCTCCGCCGCACCTGTATGTAGACACTGCGGCGAAACATGCTGCTCTCCGTGGGCGACTTCCCGGCGTCCTCGGCGACGACGATCTGCCCCACATCGTCCGCTCGAATCGGAATCGCTGGACCAAACATGCGTTGGTTCAGAACGCCGCTGACCGCGAGGATCGAATCGCGAATCGCCTCGGCATCGAGACGCCGTACACTCATTCGGCTGTAGAGACGGTTGTTAAAATCGATTTCGTTTCCTGCATCACTTCGCGCCGACGACTGTCGATAGGCCGTGGAGTTCATGATCAGCCGATGTAGCGACTTCAGCGACCAGCCGGCGGTAACAAACTGATCAGCCAGCCAATCCAACAATTCCGGGTGAGTCGGCGGTGTGCCCAGATTGCCGAAATCCGACGGTGTCTCGACAATCCCTCGCCCAAAGTGGTGCATCCAAACCCGATTCACCATGACCCGAGCAACCAGCGGATGACGTCCATTGGTGAGCCACTTGGCATAGGCCAGCCGGCGACCGCTCGAAGGCAGGGTTGTGTCGTTTTCCGGAATCGCCAACTGATCGGAGTCATCACGACGACAGATGGTCAGTCCCCCAGGCGTGATGGCGTCTTCGGGTTGGCGATAGTCGCCTCGATGAAAGAGATACGTCGTTGGGAGATGGTCCTTCGGTTCGGCCAGCGCGCGAACAAATCCTTCGGGCGGTTTGTGGCTCCTCACGGTGGCAATCTGCTTGTTGAGTTGTTTGAGGTCGTCGGCCGCCTTCGGGTTGTATTGATAGAGATTCCCGCCGGTGATATTCACGCTGGGGTTTTCGGCCAGTAGTTTTGATTGCCCGGGGCTGCGGTTCCCTCCGGCGGTTCGGAAAGCAATCCGCAATGGCTCACGCAGTTCCTCGGGGTGCTTCGCCAGTTCTATTTCCAGCGCATCGCTGATGTATTGTTCGAGTTTGCTTGCCCGTTGTTTGACGATCTTGCTTGCCTCGGCTTCAACCGCGGCGGCTCGTTGGCGATCTTCGTCGGTGTAGAGCGAAATGCGTCGCTGGGGCGGGGTGCGCCACGCTTTCCAATCAAGTGCCGGCTCGAACACGGCCCGCAACCGGTAATAGTCGGCTTGGAGAATCGGGTCGTAGCGATGATCGTGACATTGGGCACAACCGACGGACATGCCGAGCAACGAAGTGGAAACAATCTTGATCGTATCGGCGATGACTTGGTTACGGGCCACATTCTGATCGATCCCGCCGGTGGCGGTTCCATCGGCAGCCATCCGCAAGAAACCCGTGGCCGTCAACCGATCGATCTCGTCGGGAGAAAGATCTTTGTAAGGTGGTTCGACCATTTCATCGCCGGCAAGTTGCTCGCGAACGAAGCGATCCATTGGCATGTCGGCGTTCAAGGCACGAATGACCCAATCGCGATAGCGAAAGGCATTCGGACGCGGGGTATCGACGTCGGTGTAACCTTCACTGTCGGCATAGCCCGCCACGTCGAGCCAGTGCCGCCCCCAACGCTCGCCATAGTGTGGGGATTCCAAGAGCCGATCGATGAGCCGCTCGTAGGCGTCTGGCGATTCGTCGCTCAAGAACGTTGCAACCTCGTCGGGCGTTGGCGGCAGTCCCACAAGATCGAAGGTCGCGCGACGCAACAAGGTCATCCGCTCGGCGGAGGCACTGAAGGTGAGTCCTTCGGCCTCAAGCCGTGACAGAAGAAACGCATCGACGGGAGTCCGAACCAACTCGGAATGCACCACGTGTGGCAACGCCGGTCGACGAACCGGTTGAAACGCCCAATACTCGCGATCTTCGGGTGTGATCCGTGTCCCTGTCTTGATGGATACCGGTTCCGGTCGAGCGGTCGCCGCTCCAGAATCGATCCACTGCCCGATGAGTTGAATCTGCTGGGGTGTCAACGGTTCGCCTTCCGGCGGCATTTCACCGTCGATCAGACGTTGATACAGATAGCTGCTGGCCGAGTCTTTTTCGACAATCGAGGGACCAGAATCACCGCCGGTAATCATCAACCGTCGCAGACGTAGATCGAGCCCACCTTTGGGATCACCCTCGCCGCCGTGGCAGCGAAAACAGTGTGCCTTGAAGATCGGGCGGACGTGGCGCTCGAATGTAAGCGGATCTTTGCTCCCGGGCTGCGCGCACAGCGCAATCGGCGGCACTAAAAAAAACATGGCCGCAACCAAGGAAAACAACATCGAAGAAAACAAGGTCCAATGTAGAGACACACCTTGTTGGCGCGAGCAGTGGCTCATCAGGCCTTCCTCGTCGAGATGGTTGGATTCCAAGGTAGGCTGGGGAGGAATCCGCTGGGTGGGAAACAATCGGTCGCCAGCGAGTGGCTCGACCACCAGAAGTATCCACGAATGATGGTCGCTTTGCAAGAAAAGATGCCGCCCGTGTGCCCCCCCCTCGGAGGTAGCTTGTGGAGAGCGATGCGCGATTCCCGGCTTCTTCTGGGCTTTCTTGGTTCGGCGGCCACGATCGTTGCTCGAAACGGTTCATGCGTTAAGCTGGGCACACCAACCGATGGTCGCTTCGCGTCGACGATGCGGCTGATCGGGTTTTTCGACACAACTCAGCGAGGAAAGAGGAAAACAGTCATGCCAGAAGCTTCAGCACGCCATATCTTGGTCGACAGCGAAGAAGAGTGTCAGAAGTTAAAGGACGAGATCGCCGGGGGAGCCGATTTCGCCGATTTGGCACGTACGCATTCCAAGTGTCCTTCCGGCAAACAAGGCGGCGGCGACTTGGGAAAGTTCGGTCCCGGTCAAATGGTGGCCGAATTCGATACCGTCGTCTTCTCCGCCCCCATCGGTGAAGTCAGCGATCCGGTCAAGACGCAATTCGGCTGGCACCTGATCGAAGTCACAAGCCGCTCTGACTGAGATGAATAGGCCACAAGGTCGAAACGGGGCTGCACGATCGATGTTGGATGCCGCGGTCCACAAGGTCCACGTCGTTTCTTGGTTCGATGGCGCGAAGTTTACCAATTGTGAGAGCAGACGCACGTCGGCGGTGCGCCCATGTGTGCTGCTGGCAGTGGGAGTGTTTACCGCGTACGTCGCAGTTTCGGCATCTCAGGGCATTCTGGATCTGCCGCCCTATGAGGATCAGGCTGTCGGACTGTGGGCGGAAGCGACGTACCTAGTCGAGAACAACTTCGATTATCGTCGATTGGTGAGCGAAGAGCCCCACTTTCTCGAAGGCGTGGGCGGACGCCGCTCTTACGTAATTAGTTTACAGCCGACCCTCGTGGCCGTGTTTTTGAAGGCGACAGCTTCGCCAAGAGCGACAGCGATTGCCTTTCGCTTGCATAGCTATGCTTGGGCGACCGCGACCGTAGTGAGCTTGTACATCCTACTTCGCCCTCACCTTGGTCGCCGGCTCGCGCTGTTTCCCTGCCTGCTCGTCGTCGTGACGCCACTGTTTTATGTGCAAACGGAGATCGGCGGGATGGATATCCCTCTGACCGGCGCAGCGATGTTAACGCTCGTGGCCCTCTCTCGAAGAAGATTCGCCTGGGCAATCGCTCTTTCGGCACTCGCCTTTGCCATGAAAGCCACCGGCGCCATCTTGAGTTTCGCAGTATTGTTGTATTTGATCTCACTGGTGGTACTTGATGGAGGGAGAAGAAAGCAGCAGTCGCGGTGGCGCGGGTTGTGGGTTTGCATGTGTCTGGTCTTGGTTGTCGGCGAGTGGAGCCTCGCCCACTGGGCTGCCCTCGCGCAGTTGGAAGGCGCAAGTCTCGGGCTCCAGAAAGTTTTGATGCTGTTGCTCGTCTGGTGGTTATGTCCGGATGTTGCCGTGGTTGGTCTGCTCGCCGTTGCCGGCGCGGGGCTTGCCGTGGGGCATTCACTGTGGGGTCGGTCGCGCGACAGGAAATCTGGTGCACGTTCGTTCGACGTCCTCCGCCGCTGGTTGTTGCAGTGGCCCGAAGTCGCCGTAGCCTGGTTGACGTTGGGAGGGCTGCTGCTAGGCATCATGCAAATGATGCTTACGCCACGGTACTGCACGCTGGCGGTTCCAACCTTGTATTTTCTCTTGGATCATTACTACCTAGTCACCCCACGTCGCCATTTGATCGGAATCACTCTGCTGGGATTGTTGTTGGTTTTCGACGTTAGCAACCTCTCGGGACGTTGGTTACCCTCTACGGAGTTCCTTGCGGAAAAAACGGGCATTTATGCCCGTTCATGCGCATGGCTTGAACGCAGCTTGGAATATCGACCCGCTCATCAGTCCGATGTGGCAGTTGCCAGACAGTTGGATGAGGACCACTCCGGCGCGGTGATCGTTTCGCAGTTTCCCCACAGCTATTACCTACGTTGGCCCGCCTTGGGCTATGTTTCCCGTCCGCTGGATGTGCGGGATCTTGGAAGCGATTTGTTGCGGGCCCACGAACAGTTTCTGTCTATCGCAGAGGAGGTGAAACGCTCGTTTCCACCGCCGGAATTGTTGCTGCTGTCAGTGGAACAACGTGCAATGAATATTCCCTGGCCACCGCCGAAGGCCGATTTCGTCTATCTGGACGATTGCACCGAGCGGTTGGCGGTCTACCGTCTTCCGGCCGCATATTTCGAACCCGGCGGTAATCTCAGCGACTGGTATACTGAAGGCATGTTGCGTGAGATAACCGACCCGTATCTGAAAATCGTGTTCTTGGCCAAATTAGGGAACTCAAAACGATCCATCGCACTGATTGATGAACTCTTGGATCGCAATCCACAGGACGAGCGAGCACGACAGTTGCGATCCCAGCTCTTGCCTCCCTGACCGGAGTGCGCGACGTCGCCCTTTGGTGTTCGTCGACAAGCAGGAGTAACGTGACGATCGCAGAACCCTTCGCTCGCCACACGAGAGGAAACGATCGAGACATTTGAAATCCGATCCAGAAAGAATCTCGGGCTTATGCATGGGTGGCGAGCCGCACGATGAGGACTGCAAGAAGTGGAACCTGTTGCTGCGGAAAGCACCGTCAGACGGTTCGAGACATGCTGCGCAACGTTGATCGCAAACTCCAACCGCTACCCGGGCAGCGATTGATCCAGCAACCAGTCTTCAAGAATGACGTGGTGGACAAAAGGAGCGCGGAGCAGCGCGGCCCGCGAAGAGAGTAGTTTGCTTAGCCAGGGACGTCGGGCAATGCCCGACATGGCACGAAGGCCGACGCTATTGAGTGTGCGTCCTTTGAGTTGAGCCGTCACGTTGTCGCTGAGCCGCTTGAACGTGGCCGGAATGAGGTTGGGCTCGGGACCGACGTGAATCACGACATCGATGCCCATGGAAAGTATTTCGTAGACCACGTCCCATAGTTTTTGAGGATGGTCGATCCAGCGATTAAGCAACTCGCGGCTATTGTGTTCGTTGTAGCTGACCTTGCCGGTCACGCAGGAGATGATCGGCGGATCTGGAGCCGTGAATCCCCCGACCATGGTGTGTTGTAGCACGGCGGCACGATTGGGGATCGACTTGTCCCACAGCAGCGGCGTATGGAGCGGCGGCCAGGAATGTTCGTTCTTCCGCAAATGGGTCTTCTCCGGCAAGACGTCTCGCATCCGCTTGCGAAACGTATCGATAGTGCTGTTTTGGCCAAGCAGCAAGAACGTATTGGGCGACAGATAGGTCGAAATGCCGATGACCCCGTTCCCCTCGGCATTGATATCCAGACAAAGACGTTGGACCGCGGTCGCATCCAACTCAGGTCCGCGGGAAAACAACACACCCATTGTCACGTTGCGCCCCAAATCGGCGCAATCTTTCGCCAAGGTAAGCGGGGCGGTCAGGATATCTCGCAAGTCGTAAACATTCGACGCGATCAGCGCGGCCACCTCGCCAAGACTATAGCCACAAGTGACGCGAGCCTTGTTCATCGGCAGGTCGAAGAACTGATCGAGAATTCGGACTTGGGCCAACTCCGTCGCGATGACTTGGGCCATATCGGCGGCGAACGTGTCGAGGGTTGACTCGGCTTTTTCCCTCACGCGCCGTACCAAATCGATCTTTTCTCCCACGGCCTCTGAAACAATCTCGGATGCCTCGCTGAGCAACTCTTTCACCACCGGACCGTATGCGTGGTGGTCGAGCAATTCGTCCGTGCGACCGAGATTGTTGATATTGTAGCCGCGGAAGGCGAATGCCGAATTACTGATATGCTCGCGAAGATCGAATGTCATGAGAAGGACCGCGGTAGCTGGAAATGAACTCGCGGGGCACGCTTTGCCGCCGAACACGATCGAGTCTCGATCACGGCCCCCCGGCCGAAATCTTCCTCATTCATGCAATAGTAACCTCAACCGCTGAGTTTGGAGAATGATTAACCTAAAATCGAACTCCAAGGAACGCAAGGTGGTGAAACCCCCGTGCCCGTGCATGTCATGAGCCTCGTCGAAAAAATCGGCCCTTGTTCCCCGGCCCGCATGCGACAGTTGCCGGTCCGCCGGAGCGGGGCTACAAACGAGGCATGATGAATACGCAGGGTCCAACAGACACCTTCGATGGTTCGGACGCGAAGATGGGACAATCGCTCGCCGGTCGTGTCGCCGTCGTCACGGGAGCCTCCTCCGGAATCGGTCGAGCAATTTCGCTGGAGCTGGCGGCAGCCGGAGCCGATCTCCTCTTGCACGCCCGTTCTTCGCGGCAACAACTTCTGGAAGTCGACCAACAAATCCGCTCGCTGGGACGCGAAACGCAACTCGTCTTGGCCGATCTGCGGGAAAGCAAAGAACAGGAATCGCTCATCCAACAGGCTTGGCGCTGGCGCGGTGCCGTCGACGCGTGGGTGAACAACGCCGGCGTCGATGTCTTGACGGGTAAGAAAGCAGGCTGGTCGTTTCATGAAAAACTAGAGGATTTGTGGAAAGTTGACGTGCTGGCCACCGTCTATCTTGCGCGGGAGGCGGGGCGGAGAATGTGTAAACAGGGCGGAGGAGTCGTTCTTAACATGGGTTGGGATCAAGTCGCCGTCGGCATGGCCGGAGATAGCGGGCAACTCTTCGCCCTCACCAAGGGAGCCGTCATGGCGTTTACAAAAAGCCTCGCCAAGTCGCTCGCTCCGAGGGTCCGTGTGAATTGCCTTGCACCGGGTTGGATCAAGACCGCCTGGGGCGAGCACGCCTCTGAAGATTGGCAAAAACGTGCCACCGCCGAGTCATTGCTAGGTCGTTGGGGAACTCCCGAAGACGTCGCCCGGGTTGCCCGATTCTTGGTCTCCGACGATGCCGCGTTCATGACAGGGCAGGTGGTTCCTATCAACGGCGGACTGTCGGTCGGTTGAATGACGGTCGCCGGGGAGTGCGTTGGCACACAACGCTGTAGTTCACATGACACGCGAACGAATCCATTTCGTCACCGGTCGGCTTGCGGCTCCTGCCCTAGAGCATACGCTGGCCGCCATCGCACCGCGACGCGCGCTGGACTACTCGATTCAGACCATGCCGATTACCGTCGCCGCATTGATGACGACTGATTGGGTCGCGCCACGTATTTCCGTACCGCCCCACACCGCGCGGGTTGTGTTGCCTGGATATTGCCTCGGCGACTTGACGCCACTGGAAAAACAACTTGGATTGCCCGTCCAACGGGGTCCCAAGGATTTGCGCGCGTTGCACCGGTTCTTTGATGTCGACCAAGGGGCTGTCCGCCCTGAGGAGTATGGCGGCTATGACGTTGAGATCATTGCCGAGATCAACCACGCGCCGCGGATGTCGTTGGAAGCCATCTTGGCAGAGGCCATAAAACTCAGCGCTGCCGGGGCTGATGTCATTGACATCGGATGCGATCCTGGCGAAACCTGGCACGGTGTGGGCGAGGTGGTTCTCGCACTCCGCAACGCAGGGCATCGGGTCTCCATCGACAGTTTCAATGCCGCGGAAGTCGAAGCGGCGGTTTCCGCGGGGGCTGAGTTGGTGTTGTCGGTCGACAAGCGAAACCGGCATCTGGCCTCGCAGTGGGGATGCGAAGTGGTGGTCATCCCCGATGCCGCCGGGACGCTGGACGGCCTGGATGAGAGCATCGCGGAACTCCGTGCCGCGGGGGTTCCGTTGCGCGTGGACCCGATCGTTGAACCGATCGGGGTCGGGTTCGCGGCAAGTCTCGGCCGATATCTCGAAGTCCGTCGACGCCATGGCGATGTCGAGATGATGATGGGCGTTGGCAATCTGACCGAACTGACCGACGTTGATTCCGCCGGGATCAACATCCTGATGCTCGGCTTCTGCCAGGAGCTTGGAATTCGCAGTGTGCTCACGACACAGGTGATCAATTGGGCCCGAAGTTCCGTCGCCGAATGCGATTTGGCCCGGCGTCTGATGTATTACGCCGTCCATCGCAAGACGCCCCCCAAGCATGTCGAACCACAACTGGTTGTGTTACGCGATACGATGATTCACGAACACGGACCCCAAGAATTGGCGCGGCTGGCCGCTGAAATCAAGGATCGCAACTACCGTCTGTTTGCCGAAGGTAGAAGGCTTCACGCCTTGGCGGAGCGAACGTCTTGAAGCGACGAAGATCCGTTCGCGCTGTTCGAGAAGATGTGTCGAGACGCCTCGCGCCCGATCGAACCGGACCATGCCTTCTATCTAGGGTACGAAATGGCCAAAGCCGTCATCGCTTTGCAACTAGGAAAACAATACCACCAAGATCAGGCGTTGGACTGGGGATTGTTGACCACCGAAGAGAAGAGCCATCGCGCCAAACGACGACCTGGCAACGCCACCGGAGATGCGCCGTGACCGTCGATGGAGATACGAACAACGTGCATGCCGCGCTGGAACCGATCGTCGAGCGGCTCGATTCGGGGCTCGACGCTTGTGATGCGTTTCTGCGGCTCGTCGATCTGCCGCATGTGGTTTACTTCGATAGCGCCCAACGCAACCCACGATTGGGGCGTTACTCGTTCGTCGCCGCCGATCCGTTCGATTTTGTCGAACAGCGTGTCGACGCCCCCGACGCGCTGGCTGTGCTGAAGGCGGCTCTTGGCAAGCACCAAGCCCGAGAAGTCCCGGGGTTACCGCCGTTTCAAGGCGGGGCAGCCGGGCTGTTGAGTTACGATCTGGGACGACAAATCGAGGATCTGCCTTGCCCTCGGTGGGATGAGTTCCACATGCCCGCCCTGGCGATGGGGCTGTATGACGTGGTGTTGGCGTTCGATCACGTTGCCGAACAAAGTTGGATCATCTCCCACGGATTGCCAGAGACCGATCCGGTGAGGCGACGCCGTCGCGCCGTGCGAAGGTTGCAAGCGTTTCGCGATCGGCTACGACAGACCTCGCCGAACGGCTCTCCTCCCCTGCGGCGCACGGCTTCCGAAACCGCCGCCCTGCCCCGCACGGCGCTGGCGCCGCAATTCGATGTGGGCGTCTTGCCGGAGCTGTCGAGCAACCTTTCTCGGGAAGACTATCTGCGATGCGTCGAACGGGCAATCGAATATATTTTCGCCGGAGACATTTTTCAGGTCAATCTGGCGCAGCGACTTCTGTATCCCGCGAAAGACGACACGGTTTCGCTTTATCTCCGCCTGCGACAGCGCAACCCGGCGACCTTCGCCGCTTACTTCGATCTCGGAGCGTGCCAACTAGCCAGCGCCTCACCCGAGCGATTTCTCCAGGTGAGAGACCGTCAAGTCGAAGCGCGGCCAATCAAAGGAACGCGCGGTCGCACGGCGTCGCCGGAGGCCGATTTGTTTGCCGGCGACGACTTGCAGGCCAGTGAGAAAGATCGAGCGGAAAACGTGATGATCGTCGATTTGATGCGCAACGACCTCTCGCGCGTTTGCCAGGTCGACAGCGTTTTTGTAGCCGCGCTTTGCCAGTTGGAAACGTACGCGTTCGTGCAGCACTTGGTCTCCGAGATTCGAGGCGAACTGGCGGAAAACGCCACCCCCATCGAGTTGCTTCGGGCGGCAATGCCCGGCGGTTCGATTACCGGGGCTCCCAAGATTCGGGCAATGGAGATCATCGCCGAGCTGGAGCCAACCGCCCGAGGGGCGTATTGCGGATCGGTCGGCTATCTCGGCTTCGACGGAACGATGGATACCAATATTCTGATTCGCACGTTCACTTGTGGTCGAGGCTGGTGGCAAGCTCCCGTCGGCGGCGGCATCGTTGCCCAATCGACCCCCCGCTTTGAATATGAAGAGACCTGGCACAAGGCTGAGGGCTTGTTACGCTCACTGCGATAGATTTACACTCGCCCGTCGAGTGACACCGACAGGAAAGACCGCCCCCTTCCATGATCCTGCTGATTGATAATTACGATAGCTTCGTCTTCAATCTGGCTCGCTATTTCCAACGACTAGGCCAGGCAACGGAGGTCGTGCGCAACGACGCGATTGACGCCTCTGGCGTGCGAAAAGCCCAACCCGCGGCGGTGGTGCTTTCACCGGGCCCCGGCGCGCCCCGCGATTCAGGCTGCTCGCTGGAAGTGGTTCGCGAATTGCACGATGAATTTCCGATACTGGGAATTTGTCTCGGACATCAGACAATTGTCGAGGCGTTCGGCGGTCGCGTGGTTCGCGCCACCCAACCCATGCACGGTCGGACCACTCTGGTGTATCATCAGCAACAAGGATTGATGGCCAATTTGCCGAACCCGTTGACGGCATGCCGCTATCATTCGTTGGTCGTCGAAGAAGCAACGATGCCCGACGTCTTGTCGATCGATGCCCGACTTGCCGATGGCACGGTGATGGCTGTTGGGCACCGGCGGCGACCCGTCTTCGGAGTGCAGTTTCACCCGGAGTCGGTATTAACGGACGTTGGCTATCCGATTCTGTCGACATTTCTGCGGTCAGCGGGGATTCCGCCAGGCGGCCCTGAACCGACGATCGCCAGCGAACGTCGCGGTGCTGACGTGGTTTCTCGCTCCGCCCCAAGTCGCCCCGTGACCTTTTGATGCAGCGCACGATTGTGTGTCGTGTTGCAAGACAACCGCTTCGATTCCAGTGGCAGTAAGGCATGATTCTCGAAGGCATCGTAACCACGCTCAACGCGGACGGATCGCCCAATATTTCGCCCATGGGTCCTGATGTTGATTCGTCGCTGAACCACATGCGGCTGCGCCCCTTTCAAACATCGACGACGTATACGAACCTCAAACGCACCGGGGAAGCGGTGTTCCATGTCGTGGACGACGTTGAATTGCTTGCAAGGGCAGCCATCGGCGATCTTACCCCGCTGCCAGAACTTGTCCCCGCAAATTCAGTCACGGGGGTGATCTTGACCACGGCTTGTCGTTGGTACGCGCTACGGGTGACCGCGATCGACGATCGTGAACCGCGCGCGGAATTCGAGACCGAAGTGATCGACCGCGGCCGTCTGCGCGATTTTTTCGGATTCAACCGAGCGAAACATGCCGTGGTCGAGGCCGCCATTCTTGCCACGCGCGTCGAGATTCTTCCGGCCAAGGAAATCGTGGAAGAAATCGAGCGGTTAACCCTCATCGTCGCCAAGACCGGCGGCCCGCAGGAACATCGCGCGATGAAATTTCTCGGCGCGTACATCGACAGAGCCATCGGCAGTGGCTTGTCAACCAAGACTCGCGCTGAGCGGCCTGATGGATCCTTTGTGAAAGAGTTTCCCATGCACCCTGAGTCTGTCGATGTCAGCACGCCGAGCCGACTGCATTGTGGAATGCTGGCCTTTGGCGATGGCGTGACGCGCCAATTCGGCGGGCTGGGGATCATGATCGATCGACCACGATTCCATCTGCGTCTCCGCTTCTCCGATCGTTTGGAAGTTCAGGGACCGGGTGCCAAACGCGTGGCTCACTTCGCGCGTTTGGCCACGTCGGACCCGCGCGGAGAACCGCGCGTTGCGATGCAAGTTCTCCAATCGCCTTCAGCGCACATCGGGCTTGGCAGCGGGACGCAAATGGCCATGGCGGTAGCGACCGGCATCGCGGCGATGGAAGGTCGTCCCCATGACGACGTCGTTCAACTTGGGCGACGCATGAAACGCGGGAAACGATCCTCCGTGGGAACACACGGCTTCGCCAGTGGCGGGATGATCCTAGAAGGTGGAAAACGCAACGACGAAGCGTTCGGACCTCTGATCACGCGCGTGGCTCTCCCCGATTCCTGGCGTTTTGTGTTGCTTCTGCCACGCAATATCGCCGGATTGAGCGGCACCGCCGAAGAGGATGCCATGACGAGTCTGCCTCCCGTCCCGTTAGGGCTCACCGGCGAAATGTGTCGCGTGTTGCTGATCGACCTATTGCCGGCGGCTGTCGAAGCCGACTTCGATTCGTTTGTCGACGGGCTCGAACACTTTGGAAAACTGGCCGGTGGCTGCTTCTCGCAAGCGCAAGGCGGACCCTATGCTACGGGACAGGCCGCCGAATCAGTCAAAATTCTGCGAAACTTGGGCGGACGGGGCATTGCACAAAGCTCGTGGGGCCCCGGGGTTTTTTGTGTCTGCCCAAGTGACGATGCGGCGGAGGTGCTTCGCGAAGGCTTGGCCAAATTGCCAGATGCCACATCGCGGGAAGTCGTTGTGGCCAAAGCCGACAATCACGGTGCCGTCGTGCGAACCGTGGGCAACATAGCGTAATCGGGGCATAAGCCAAGCTGTGGGCTTCTCCACCCCCGATGGTCGTAAGATGCCGGGTCGGGGCTCGAATCCTTGGCCCGATTTTTGGTCGGATTGATCAGTCTTTTTTTGCCATGATCGGCGCTCGCGGTTAGAATAATCACTAGATGGCGGGGGCCCGATGCCCATTGAAAGCAGGGAGAGAGTCGCCGTCGCATTTCTATAAGTAGCATTCCGCTACGGAACTGAGATCTGGCAAATTCGGCTGGCTATGTGCATCACGATGCTTTTCGTGTGAAGGCGTCGTGAGGGGGTATGGTCTAACAGTCAAAGCAGATCCACGGCGCGTGTTCTTCCTGTCCCCGATTGGATTCAACTCCGGGAGGATGAACCAGCGTCCACGGGGGTTCAAACGGGCGGTTCCGCTTCGGGAGGCATGTGCGATGTCGATCAAGGTCACTTGTCCCAAGGGGCATCAACTGAAACTCAAAGACAAGTACGCGGGGCAGACCGGGCTGTGTCCAAAATGTCAATCGCGGATCTATGTCCCGGAGCCCGAGGCAAAGCTTTCCGAAGACGCCGTCCTGGACATGCTGGGGCCGCCCATGCACGAAGAAGAAGAGCTGCCAGTACACCAGGAGGCAAGGCACCGAAAAAAAACGGATGATTCCGGTTCTGGACAAAGCGGAACCTCACTCCTGGGAGCCGAGACCTTCACTTGCCCGAAGTGTCGCAAGGTTGTCCCGACAACCTATCACATCTGCCCCCATTGCTGGACCTATTTCGCCGACCATATCGGTTCGTCGATTAACAAGAAGGTTCGTTTTGCCTGCCCGCAATGCGGCATCGATGTGATCCCCGGCGATCCCATCTGTAGCGGATGTGGGCTCGATCTTCGGCCCGCGTGAGGCATGGGGCTCTTGAATTCTCGAAGAACGTCCCTGCCCGCGTTGGACGTCGTTTCCAACAGTCTCCGTGGCATCTGGTCGCCCGTCTCATCCACGGGACGGTGATGACATTGCCGTTGGGGTGCCCGCTACGCTACAAAGAAGTTTCGCGCCCCCTTTGTTTCCCGCATTAGGATGCGACCGATGAATCGATACCTTCGTCGAGGCACACTCGTGCTCATGCCATGTGTTGCCGTGGTGGCGTATGTGGTTTGGTCGGAGATGGCCAATCGGCGCGATTTAGAAGCGTTGCGTCATCGCGATGCGACGCCCCCTCCGGTCGTTGAACCGTTGGCGAGCGAGTCTTCAGCGGCGGAGGAAGAAGAGGTCGAACTCACTGCCGAGGAGATTCTCGATCTGGCTACGCGGCGGTGGGAAGCCATCGAAGACTATCGCTGCACGACGGTCGTGTTTCTTCGCGACGGCGATGAGACCGACGAGAAGGTGCTCGACGTCGTCTTCAAACGACCATCGCTCTACCGCAATACCGTGATCGAGGGCGATAATCTGGGGGCGGTGGTCATACTCAACTCCGAGGGAGTGATTCATGGCAAGCATGGCGGGGCATTGTCGCTGCTTGTGCTGACGCTGAAGCCCGACGACAAACGCCTCCAGGGTTTGCGAGGACGTCGCTTCTTCGAGACGGCCTGGGGAATCGAAATCCAAGAGATCCGGGACGCCATCGCCGAGGGCTGGCAACTCTCGCGACTGCCCGACGAAGAACTAGACGGGAGTGCTTGTTATGTCATCGCGGTCTCTGGCGAAACGGCCGAATCGGATCTGACCGACCGTCAGTTGTGGATCGATCAACAAACACACCTGCTCCGCCGTCTGGTCGACTCGGGGAGCGACACACTCCTCCGCGATGCCAAGTTCGTCAACGTTGAACTCAATGTCGATCCGGGAGACGAGATGTTTCGGCTGAAATGATTGCCGTGTTCGCGATCTCCACGGACGATATGGGAGGGGCGTTCATCCCGCGCCCACGATCGATTCGCAATCGTTTTCAGCCAGGCTCCTCGCTCGACGCGCCGTCGATCGCCTCGTCGATGACCGAGCGAAGATCGAACCCGCCGGTTTCGATCGCGTCGAACAGCGACTGACGAAAAACCGATGAATCGTACTGGCGGAGCTTGACGAGAATCTTGTCGATCGCGTCTTTCTCGTAACCTTCGTTCGTCAGGAATTCGATCAACTCGTCGTCGCTATAGTTTGCCATGGCATGTTCACAGGGTGAGGAGATGAGGACACGACGCGACCCCCGCGCCATTGGAAAGCTCACCGCAATTGCCCTCGCGCGGCCAATGGCCAGACGGCTTCAACCTGCCCTCCACGCACCGCGTAAAACTCGTTGTGCAATACGGTCGTGAAGTCGCCGTAGCCGGGAATCAAGGTTACGCGATCGCCAATCGCCAAACCTTGCGCCTCGGCAGCGAGGGTTAATTCTCCGTGTTCCGCGGAAAGACGACTCACGCGGATGCCCGGGGCATCCACGACTTCCGGCATCTCCAGTTCGTTGTTCATCGTCTTGCGACCGGCATCGATAATCGCCCGCTCTGGTGTCGGTCGACTCACCACCGTGGCATGGATCGTCAACGCATGGGCGAACCCAGCGACCCGGCACTGGTCACGATAAAAGACGTCCATGAAAATCAATCCGCCGGCCTGCAATTCGGTGATGCCGGGACAATCGACGGTGTAGGCGTAGGATCCAGTCCCTCCGGCTGAAACAATCGGACAAGGGAGATCGTGCTCCGCGAGCAAAGCCCGGGTCGAATCGAGCAATGCCATAGCCTCACGGATGCTCTGTTCCTTCTTTTCAAGATCGTCGACGGTGAGCAGGTGCCCTTCGTATCCCATGATCCCCGCCAGCTCGAGCCCCGGGGCGTGGTGGATCAGACGCGCCAACTCCAAGGTTGCTTGTCCGGGCGTGGTTCCACAACGAGCGAGCCCCACGTCCACTTCAACAATGACGCGCAACCGCCCCCCCGTGGCGGCAATCGCTTGGCTCATGGCGTCGACTTGCGTCTTGTGGTCGACCGCCACGATGGGATCGGCAATTTGACAGAGCTTGGCCAGCCGTCGCACTTTGCGAGGGCCGACCAATTGATTGGCGATCAAGATGTCGCGGATGCCGCCGCTCGCCATGACTTCGGCTTCTCCGAGTTTTGCACACGTCACCCCGATCGCCCCAGAGGCGACCTGACGACGGGCGATCTCGGGCGATTTGTGTCCCTTGGAGTGCGGCCGCCAATCGACGCCGTGCGCACGACAAATGTCGGCCATGCGGCGAATGTTTCCCTCCAACGCATCGAGATCGACACACAATGCCGGGGTATCAAGTTGGGACACCGGAAGTCCTACGTCGGGGTGGGCATTCATAGCGTGCTTCTGTATTGTTGTTCCGCTGCTTACCAGGAAAACGCAAACCGGGCCCCGCTCGTCGCTGAAGTGTTCCACTGGAAACGAAAAGAAGCACTTCGGACATCAGGCTGCGTCCTACCAAATTGTTCGCCCGCCGTCGATGACCACGATCGAACCGGTCATGTAGCTCGAAGCCTCGCTGGCCAAGTACACGGCCAAGGCTCCGATTTCGCGTGGGTCGCCCAAGCGGCCCATGGGAACTTGCGACTCGATTTCGGGCTTGAGTTCCGGGCGTTGTTCGATCCAGCGTCGATTGGCATCGGTGAGAAAGGTACCCGGGGCAATCGCGTTGACCGTCACGCCGTGCGGCGCCCAATCAGCCGCGACCGCCCTGGTGAACATCGAGAGCGCGGCCTTGCTGGTTTCGTAAGATCGCCCTCGCATCTGCTTGGTGGCCATGGTGGCCGAAATCGAAGAGATATTGATCACCCGGCCATGGCCCCGCTTGAGCATCTCGCGCCCCAACAGCTTGGTACACAAAAAGGCCTGCGTGAGGTTCAAATCGAGAATCCCTTGCCAGGTTTCAAGCGGCATGTCTTCGGTGGGGTCGTTGATGCGCCGCCCGCCAACGTTGTTGACTAGGATGTCGATCGGGGCATATTGTGCGAGGAGGCGTTCGCAACAATCGGTGGTTTGCGAAGGCGAACCGAGATCCCCTTGCATAGCGTGGGCCTTGTGTCCGGCTTCGGATAGTGTGGCGGCGGCGGCTTCCACGACGTTTACATCGCGCCCCACCAAGATAACTTCGGCGCCGGCTTCGGCCATCGCCTGGGCCATTTCCAATCCCAACCCACGACTGCCACCGGTCACGACGGCGCGGCGTCCATCGAGACGAAAACGATCCAGAACATTCATCGGGTCTTCTCCACGCCCCAGACGGTTAAAACGCGAGACACCAAGCAAAGGCGACGATCGCCGAATCCGCGCGGAACATAACCGTTCGGCGCGGAGGAATCAACGACTCCATTCGATATCCATCGAAGGATTCGCTACAACTTGCTTGCGATCGATGTTTCTAGCTACCATCTCCTAGGCCGAATTGCCTTATGAACGTTCGTTTTTTCGAGGAGAATTAATGGCCCTGCAATCGCCCCCTTCCACACAAGGGCCCGAAGCCGCCGCGCCGCACCCTGGTTCCAAACAGATGCCAACGTGGAACGTCGGCGAGCTGATCGACGCTCAGCATTGGACGTGGCGACATTGGTTCGCGCTGTTGGGGCCAGGGTTGTTGATGGGCGGATCGGCCATCGGGGGTGGTGAATGGCTGATGGGCCCCACGGTGACCGCCAAATATGGTGGAGCCCTCTTGTGGTTGGCCAGCTTCAGCATCTTGGGTCAGGTGCTCTACAACATCGAGATCAGCCGCTACACGCTTTACAGCGGCGAGCCGATCTTCACGGGAAAATTCCGCACGTTGCCCGGCCCCTTGTTCTGGTTGTTTATCTATCTTGTGCTCGATTTCGGCGCCGTGTTTCCGTACCTAGCGGCCAATGCCGCCATTCCCGCGGCGGCCGTCATTCTCGGAAGAATCCCCGATGCGACGAACCTCGATCATCAAAGTTTGATGAAGAATCTTTCCTACGTCATATTCTTGTTGGCCTTGGTGCCGCTTGTCTTCGGCGGAAAAATCTACAACGCCCTGAAAGGAATCATGGCCTTTAAGATCGTCGTCGTTTTGGGCTTCTTGCTGTTGGTCACGCTCGTCTACAGCCATGCCTCGACGTGGACCGAGATCTGTTCCGGGTTCTTGAAAGTTGGGACCTTGCCGGTGCGGCACGGCGAAGATCTCAATCACAACGGCGTGCTGGACGCTAGCGAAGATTGGGACAAAGACGGACGGCTTGACGTCGATGAATGGGCCACGAAATCGACGGCGCCGACAATCGATACCAACGGCGACGGACAACTCGATAGCTGGCCGGATTTCGATGGCGATGAAAAGCCCGACGCTTACGTCGATGTCGACGGAGACGGTAAGCTCGATGGTGATAGTGTCGATAATTTCTTCGTCGCGTTCTACGAAGGTCGCGCCGGCGCGTTGCTCGACACGGTCGACCTCTCGCTCATCGCTTCGATCGCGGCGCTGGTCGCCATCGCCGGCTCCGGGGGGCTCTCCAACACGCCGGTGAGCAATTACACCCGCGACCAGGGTTGGGGCATGGGGTGGCATGTGGGGGCCATCCCGAGCGTGATCGGTGGGCGAAACGTCAAGCTGTCGCACGTGGGTACCGTGTTTCTAATCACGCCCGAATCGATGCAACGTTGGAAGCGGTGGTACCGGCACGTGCTGCGCGATCAACTCGTGGTATGGATGCCGGCCTG
>Ga0114931_10002393_pt1 | contig 23891 bp, 17 predicted proteins | sample 2SBtaG_FD_89579 | JGI IMG/M metagenome (GOLD analysis project Ga0114931, IMG submission 89579) | Deep subsurface microbial communities from Kolumbo volcano to uncover new lineages of life (NeLLi) - 2SBTROV14_V59a metaG | ecosystem: Environmental > Aquatic > Marine > Volcanic | place: Kolumbo... | reverse complement strand
TTTCCTTGACCTTGGACAAAAATCCGTATTTCTGGATGGGAAACACGACTGAGTGCCCGAACTGATTTTAACCGATTTATGGACGGGCACTATCTATCCCGGCCGCCGCCTTTTCGTCAACAGTTAAGTTGTAAAGAGCGTTTCATCAAAGCGGCGGCAGGCACGATTTTGTGCTTGACAACCAGTAGTAAAAGTTTAATAGCATACAAAAAGTTTAAAGCAGTTAATCTCTGGCCGCTATTCATTTTATTGGGCCGAATTATTGGGCCGAATCCAATAGGTTTTTTTTAACCACCAGCAGTCCGCATGTTCCGGAAAGGAGGCAGGTTACCATGAAATGTTTTTCCCGCTTTGGCCAAAGGGCCCTGGTCTGGCTGACCGCGCTGAGTGTCGTGGTGTTTTTCACGGCATCCGCCGGTGCCGGCCAATTTAAAGAAGAATACAAGATGACGCTGAACGTAGGCCCCCAGTTTTACTGGGGCATGGGTGCCGTCAAGTTCGCCGAGCTGGTCAAAAAGAAAACCGGCGGCCAGATCAACATCAAACCCTACTACGGCAGTTCGCTTTTAAAAGGCGCCCAGCTCAAATCCCCGCAGATGGTGGCATCCGGAGTGATCGACTGCGCTTACGAGTCCACCATCAATTCTTCGCCGGTGATGCCGGAGATGAACATCTTCTCGCTGCCCTTTTTCATCAACAACTTCGAAAACCTGGACAAGATGGAGTATGGTGCCACCGGCAAGGCGATTTTCAAGGTGATGGCGGAAAAAGGCCTGGTGGGGCTGGCCTGGGCCGAAAACGGCTTCCGGCAGGTCACCAACAGCAAACACGAAATTCACCTGCCCAAGGACCTCCGAGGCCTCAAGATCCGTGTGGTGGGCAGCCCGCTCTTCATCGACACCTTCCGCAAGCTGGGCGCCGACCCGGTCAACATGAACTGGGGCGACGCCACCACGGCCTTCCAGCAGGGCGTGGTCGACGGCCAGGAAAACCCGCTGCCCGATGTACTGCTGCCGGTCCAGATCTGGCAGTACCACAAGTATGTCACCCGCTGGAACTACCTGGTGGACCCGGTCATCGTCTACTGGAACAAACGCCAGTTCGATGCTTTCCCCAAAAACATCCAGAAAGCCATCCGCGCGGCGGCCGTGGAGTCGGCACGCTTTGAAAAAGCACTCTGCCGCGCCGGCCTGGACGGCCACAAATCACTGGACATCCTGAAAAAGGAATTCAACTACACCATTAAAATCCCCGATCCCATCGCCTACGTCAAGAGCAAGGGCATGGTGGTCACCAACCTGACCGACGCCGAACGCCAGGCTTTCATCAAGGCCACCCAACCGCTCTACGACAAGTGGATCCCCAAAATCGGCAAGGATATTTACGCCAAGGCCAAGGCCGATATGGCCAAATAATCCCTATCGTTAAGCGCCCTGCCCCGGCGGGGCGCTTGCGGACCGCGCCATGACTCCCAAACCCGAACGCATCCGCAGCGACTACTGGATTGCCGCCATTCTGCTCTTTGCCATGGCGGCCATCGCTTTCATCAACGTCCTCAGCCGCTACCTGTTTCACTTCTCCTTTGCAGCCACCGAAGAGATCACCATCAACCTGTTTGTCTGGCTGACGGTGGTCGGTTCGGGCATCGCCTTCGAGCGCGGCGGCCAGCTGGGCATGATCACGCTGTACAACTTTTTCCCCGCAAAAATGAAAAAAGCGGCGATTCTCGTGAGTGCCGGCTTGAGCGCTTTGCTCTTCATCCTGGTAGACATCTTCATGATCCAGGCCATCTACTTCGAGTTGACCATTTTCAAGGCGACCTCGGCGGGCCTGGGCGTCCCGGTATGGACCTACTATGCGGGCGTGCCGCTGTTTTCGGTCTACGTTTTCAGGGGCGTTTACCGCCACGCGCGTCGAAGTCTGGCCGCACTGGAGAAGGGCGCGGGCCGATAGTGGAAGCGGCCCTGATCTTCGGCATCTTCCTGGTGCTCATGGCCCTGGGCGTGCCCATCGGCACCTCGCTGGGCATCGCGGCCGTGGTAACCATCAGCTATTTCGATCTGGGCATCGGCATGCTGGGGGTCAATTTTTCTTCCGGCATCGCCTCTTTCCCTTTGCTGGCCATACCCTTTTTCGTGCTGGCCGGCGTAATTTTGGAAAAAGCCGGGCTGGCCGCCACCATCGCACACTTCTTCGAACTGCTGGTGGGCCGCGCCGTGGGTGGGCTGGCCACCGTGGCCGTGTTCACCTGCATGTTCTGGGGCGCGCTGTCCGGCTCCGGCCCGGCCACCACGGCCGCCGTGGGGCTGATCCTGCTGACCCCCATGATCAAGCACGGTTACGACAAAAATTTCGCCGGCGCCCTGATCGCGACGTCGTCGGACCTTTCGATCATCATCCCGCCCAGCATCGCCTTTATCATCTACGGCAACATCACCGGCGTCTCGGTCAGCGCGCTGTTCGTGGCCGGCATCATCCCCGGCATCCTGACCGGCCTGGCCGTGGTGGTGGCGGCCTACCTGATCTCGCGCAAACGCGGCTACCACGGCCGCATGCGCCGCGGCACACCCGGGGAGATCCTGGTGGCGCTGAAAAAGTCGTTCTGGGCCATTCTGACGCCGGTCATCATCTTAGGCGGCATCTACGCCGGCATTTTCACCCCCACCGAGGCCGCCGTGGTGGCGGTGTTTTACAGCCTCTTCGTGGCGGTGTTCATCTATCATTCGATCAGCTGGCGCGACCTGGTCTACATCCTGGTGGACGCCAGCGTCACCAGCTCGGTGATCATGTTCATCGTCGTATTTGCCGGCATCTTCACCTGGGCCACCTCGGTCATCGGCATCGTGGACGCGGCCGCCGGATTCATCGTCAAAATCTCGCCCAACGCGGCCACCATGATCATCCTGGTCAACCTGCTGCTACTGGCGCTGGGCATGATTCTGGATGCCATCTCCATTTCCTACCTGGTCATGCCGATCCTGATCCCGGTGCTGGCGGCCTTGAAGATCGACCCCTTGTGGTACGGCGTGATTTTCATCACCGCCCTGGCCATCGGCCAGGCCACGCCGCCGGTGGGCGTCAACCTGTTCACGGCCGCCAACCTGATCCACAGCGACATCGACTCGGTGGCCAAGCAGGCCATCCCCTTCGTGCTGGCCGACGTCGTGGTGCTGATTATCCTCTCTTTTTTGCCCCAGCTGTCCATGTACCTGCCGGTCCTCGCCGGCCTGTACAAGCCGTAAAGGCCTTTTTGTTCCGGCACCAGTTGCGGCTAAGGCTGCGGATCAACGCAAAAATCCCATGCAAAAGCAGGTTCACAGGAAATTTCGCCAAAACGGCACAGGTATACCCCCTATCTGCGCAAAAAGGGGGGCGCTGGAGAAATACGCCAATCAATGGCGGCCGTAGCCGCCGTGCCCGTAGCCGTGATGGCCGTAGCCATGGTGCCCATAGCCGCGATATCCGTAGCCATGGTGCCCGTAGCCTTTATAACCGTGGCCGTACCGGCCGTAGCCACGATGGCCGTAGCCATAATGATCCCCGTAGCCGTAAGGATAGCTGTGGTATTCGTAGCCGTAGTTGTAAACATGCGGATATCCATATCGATAGCCGTCGCCGGCCCAGTACCCGCACCCCACCGTTAAAAGCAGCAAAAGCAGAAGCAGAAACTTTGGTTTCAAATTCCGATGCATGGTCATCACGCTCCTTTGGGGCCACGGGAAGAAGGGAATCCACAGGCATCACGCCGGGTTTTGATTCGGCTACCAGGCGCGGCGGTTTTTTCATACTGCTCGTATAAAGGGGCCGGCGCAGCGCAGCAGCCGGGCCAAAAGACAAGCCAGATCGGGGATTTCATTTTTCCGGGGCCCTTATTGCACCTCTGTGGCCGCAAAACCGGCCCCAAGTGGCATGGGACATTTTTGAGGTGTCTTGATAATTATGTCGCCGGAAAAGGTCGAAGCCTTACAGGGCCGGGTGCGAATCGAAAGACGCACCGCCGAAAAGCGGGACGGCCGCTGGCAAAAGGCAACCGGCGGCGCTTGCCTCCCTAAAACCCGGAAGCGAAGGCGCTGCATGCGGAAGATCAACAAAGAAGATACGTTATCTGACAAGTGCTCATAGTGCGCATTAGGATTAATTTTGCGAAAACGGCTGCATCCGCGGCCGAAAGATTGGCATCACTGCGGGCAGGGAAAAATTCCGGGCAGAGGCGGCACCATGTCCTGCATCCGAGAAGATAGGCATCTACCGCTGTTTTCTCTGACCGGATCGGGTTCGCGCCTCCCGGTCGGGGTCTTGAAAAGACACGCCACCGATTTTCTTTCGGCCTGAAGGTCAAGGCGGAAAAAGACAAGCCAGCAATTGAATTCTACTGGTGGCAGAAACTTCCCACGGGCGTGGTAAAATACGTGGTGAAAAGCAAGGGGCTGACCGGAAGGCGCGAACCCTTAACTGATGCCCATTTCAGCTTTCGGGCGGCGGGATTGCGGGACATGTTCTTGAACAACGATATCCCCCATTTTCACCCCCAAATGCTCCGCCACGACGACACATTTGGCTTTCAGCAGGAAAAAGACCTGTCGGCGGCAATCGGAAAGCGCTTCGTAATTGCCCTGCCCCTTGCTGATAATCATGTCGGCCGTATCAAACCGTTGACGGAACTCCGGCGTACACATCTCCAGGATCGTACCGGGGGCTGGGCTGCCGGAATCCACCAGTTCAGCCACCTCAGCCAGTCCCGAAGCCATGGCATCTTCCATGGTGACATCGTTGATAATTGGCACCGAACGTACGGCATACACAACCTTCCTTTTGAGTTCCTGGATTAAAATTTTGTCAAATACCGATTCACCGGCATTGTCGCCGAGATACAAAATGGTCTTTGCTTTGGCCAGGCGCGCTTTGAAGGGACGATAATCGAATATGGCGAATTCCGCGGCCAAAGTCTGCCGTACATCCTTCACCAATTCCAAAGGCTTGTTGATCCCCAGGTCAATGACATTTCCGGCGATGGCAATCTTGATGGCGGTACGCAGTTCATCTTCGGACTGATTCTTTATTTCGATCAATTCCGGATAAATGGCCCTGGCCTCTTTGATGTGGGCGGCTTTTACGGCCTTGTATGGATCGTCAGCACCCGTCAGCTCTCTCACCTTGCGGTACACCAGCATTCCGGATTCGGCCGGCGTGCTTTGCAGCGGAAGGCTTTTAATCATCGCGCCGGTTTCATCCAAAATGCGCTTGAGCAGATGCTCTTCCCGCGTGGCCATACGTCCGGCACGCAAGGCCTGATGCATGAGACAGGGAATACAATCGAGGTAAGTTTTCATGTGCACTCTTGGGATTCAGCGCTAAAGCCGCGCCTTTCAGTATACACAACAGCGATCAGATGCGTTTGACCGCCAGCGCCTGACCGCCCAGCTTGCGGTTGGCGGTCTCCAGCTGCGCGGGGCCGGCGATGACGGCCACGCCGTGCGGGCTGTGATCGCGGGCGAAATAGCGCTGCGCGGCCTTTTGCACCCGGCTGCGCGTGATGCCCAGCAGGTTCTTTTTGAAGCGCCGCCGCATCTCATCCGAGATTCCCACGATGCGGCGATAAAAAGCCTTGCGGGCCGCCGGCCCCGGCGGATCGGGCTTGTCGATCTCGGAGCAGACCTGCAACACGGCCTCTTTGATGTCTTCATCGGTAAAGCGGTCGGAGGCCAAAAAATCCGCGGCCTTGCGAAACACGCTCAGCGTGGCGACGATGTGCGGGTCGCGGTAGGAGGCCAGCGAAAAGATGCCGGCTTCGGGGCTGTAGATGGCGAAACCACCGTAGGCGCCGCCCTTTTCGCGGATCTCGCGGTGCAGGTACAACGACCGCAGAAGCTTGCTGATGACCGCCAGCGCGGCGGCATCGGCGTGGTCCAGGCGCACCGCGGGAAAAGCTTCGGCGACGAAGGCCACCGCCGACGAAGTGTACCAGCCTTCCCGGGGTCTTCCGGCTTGCGCCGTTACGCCCGGGGCCGCAAACCCGCCGCCGGCGTCGCCCGCAAGGGATTTGTCGAGGGCAGCGGCCAGATCGGCGCCCTGCCGCAGGGACTGCTCTGCGCCGATCAGGGCGATTTTGAGGTTGCCGCGCGCGAAAATGGTCCGCGCCATGGCGTCAAGGTTTTCGCTCAGCGCCGCCAGGGCCGCCCCGGACAGGTCATCGCTGATCTGTTTGATATACTGCAACTGGTGGATACCCTGCCAGGCTTCGGAAAGCGCCGCCGTGGCCGAAAAGTTGCGCGCCGCCAGTGAAATGGCCAGCCGGTGCCCGTTGTGGATCACCATGGCCTCCAGTGCCGCGCGATACTCCAGCAGCAGGCTCTTCAAGCGCTCGGTATCCGCAAAGCTGAACGCGCCCATGATTTCGCCGACGATATCGAAGAGGGGCTCCTGGTTGCGCACCAGGCACTTGCCGTTTACGGTCACGAAAGGCACGCAGCTGCCCGCGTCGTCCGGCCGGGTCCGGGCCTGGGAGGCCGAAACGATTCCGCCGGTATAGGCATCGATGCGACGCGCCATTTCGGTGTAGTCGTGCAAGCGGGTGCCCACCTGGGTCACGGCATGGCAGAAAAACGGCACCAGCGGCACCAGCCGGGAATCCAGTCCGCCGCAGCCGGCGGCGACGGACAGGTAGAAAATGCCGGAAGTCGACTGTGCGTAGATATCCGCCGGCGCCGGACCGTAAGGCTCTGCCGGTACAACCGCAGGGACATCGGGCGGAATGTCGTCGATCTCCAGGGTGGGTAGCACCGAGATGTCCTCTTTCGCCGCCAGCAGCGCCGCCAGCCGCTGCGCGTCTTGGCGGATGCGGGCGGCTTCGTCGGCGGAGAGCCTGTGGCGGATTTTTTCCAGCTCGGCACGCACTTTGGCGTTGCGCTGTTTCTCCAGTTTCGGGTCCGGCGCCAGCACCAGGCGCACGCGGTGGAGGTTTTCGAGAAAATGCCGCCGGATGCGGTCTTCCAGAAAGGTGCCTTTGGCCAGTCTGCCGCGCAGGCGCTTCAAGTCCGCATCGAAGTTCAGGACGGCCACGGGGTCACCGCCGTGAAACCAGGGACCCGAAAATGCCAGCATCAGCTTGAGCCCGTATGGGTAGGGTGTATTGGTCACCTCGCGGCGGTGGAACTCGATCTGGTGGATGGCGGCCTCCACCAGGCCGGGATCGATACCCTCGGCGGCCAGTTTCTGCAGCACCTCGAAGATAATGGCCTCGATGCGCAGGTCATCGTCCGCGCGCACGTCCTTGAGCCCGGCCACGAACATGGCATCCCGGTTGTCGGCATCGAAACCCGCACCATCGCACAGGGCCGACCCCAGCTTCGAATCGATCAGCGCCCGGCGCAGCGGCGAGGCCGGGTTGCCCAGCAGCACCTGCTCCAAAACGGTCAGCACGAGCACTTCGAAGGAGTCGACGATATCGGCCGTCAGCCAGGCCACGCAGGCCTGGTATTTTCCGGACGCATCCTCGCGTGCGTCCACGGGATAGGCGTAGGCGGCGGTTTTCGGTGCACGCCAGCGCGGTTGCGAGGGCACCTCGGTGCCGGGATCGATGCGCGTAAAGTGGCGCAGCACCTGGTCATCGATGACCGCCAGGTGGTCGGCCAGCGGCAGGTCGCCGTAAGTGTAGAAAAAGGCATTGCTGGGGTGGTAGTGCCGGCGGTGAAAGGCCTTCAGCTGGTCGTGGGTCAGGCGCGGGATGGCCTCCGGGTCCCCGCCCGAGTTGAAACGGTACGTGGTATCCGGGTACAGGGCATTGAGCAGCGAACGCACCATCACCTGATCCGGTGACGACATGGCGCCCTTCATCTCGTTGTAGACCACACCCTTGTACGCCAGCCGGACTCTGCCATGCGCATCTTCTTCGAACTCCAGACGGTGCCCCTCCTGCTTGAAGCTGAGCTCATCCAGGTTGGGATAAAAGGCCGCGTCCAGGTAAACCGCCATCAGATTGTAGAAGTCCTTGCGGTTCTGGGTACAGAAGGGATACATGGTCCAGTCCGAGGCCGTAAAGGCGTTCATGAAGGTGCTCAGGCTCCGCTTGAGCATGGAGAAGAACGGGTCGCGCACCGGGAAGCGTTTCGAACCGCACAGTACCGTGTGCTCCAGGATGTGCGCCACGCCGCTGGAGTCGCGCGGTACGGTTTTGAACGCCACGCTGAAGGTGTTTTCGGCGTCCTGCCGGCTGACGTGAATGTGGTGCGCGCCGGTGGCCTGATGTTCCAGTTCGTAGAAAAAGGCGTCGATGGACGCGATGGGCAGCATGCGCACGATGCGGTAGCCGCTGTACACCTGTCCGGCTTTTAAACCGGCGTTGACGGGATCGTTGCAAGTTGCAGAAGTCATGGTTTGTCCCCGGTTGCTGCAGGGTCACGGCGCCGTGGCCCGCGGGCGGGCGCGCACCGCAAGCCGGCTTTAAGTTCAATGCGATTCGGTATACACCCCCCGCCGGATGCGCGTGATGCGGCCGGCTTTGTCCAGGCGGTATATGATGTTGCGGATCTTCTTGTCGCCATAGCCGGTTTTTTCCCGGATTTCGGCGATGCCGATTCCCTGCCTGGACCGTCGGATGATTTCAAAGACCTTGTCCGACGCGCTGGGCATGCGGCTTGCGGCGTTTCGCACAGTGCCGCCCGGCGCCGGGCCGTGATTCAGGCGTTTGGCAAATTGCTCGAGCAGCACTTCCACCCGCTCCAGGCGGCGCAGGATGTTTTCGACATCCTTCTTGGTGGGGATGTTGTAGTTGCGCATGAACAATTTTACCATGGCATCGAAGCTGACCGGCCTGCCCCTGCGTTTCGTCATGTGACCTCCAAGTATTCCGGGAAACGGTTTTGCCCAAACACCATCGAAGTCTAACTTCCAGAAATAGCGGTTAAAAACAGTTAGGGCAAATTGGCCTAAAAGTCAAGCCGGCACCGGGCCGGGCCAATCCGCTTCGGCCGGCGAAGTTCCGGCACGCTTCTGCGCCCTTGGGGCCACGTCCGCCGGCAAACCTTGACAGGCCGGAGCCATTTTGTCATATTCCAGCCGGTTACCGCCTCCCGGCCGGCCGGGGTTGCCGTTGGCAGTCCACCGGAGAGGCGGTGCCGCAGCCCGTAAAAATCCTTTTGCGACAGGAGAACGCCATGCATAAAAAAGCCGCCTTGTTTGTGTCCAGCCTGTTTTTCCTGATACTCATCGCCACTGCCGCCCAGGCCGTTACCATGAGCATCGTGACCGGCAGCACCAAAGGGACCTACTATCAGTTCGGATTGAACCTGGCACAGCTTCTCAAACCCCACGGCATTGTTTTGCGGGTGTTTCCCTCCAACGGATCGGTTGAAAATATCTACGCGGTCTACAAACGGCCCAACACCCAGCTGGGTATCGTCCAGGCCGATGTCCTGGCGTTTGTGTCCCGGGTCCAGACCAATCCCGTCTTAAAGGAAATCGCCAAGAAAATCCGAATGGTTTTCCCGCTGTACAACGAGGAGGTGCATCTCCTGGGCCGTGCCGGCCTCAAGGGCTTTACAGACCTGGCGGGAAAACGCGTGGCCATCGGCAAGAATGGCAGCGGCACTTATCTGACCGCGCGGCTGCTCTTCGAACTGTCGGGCGTCCAGCCGGCACAAATGCCGACCATCGGCACCGATGACGCCCTGGCGCAGCTCAAGGCCGGGCGCATCGACGCCATGTTCTACGTTGCAGGATACCCGGTCAAGCTGCTCTCTGACGAGGTGGGGCCGCAGGACCATCTGGCCCTGTTGCCCATCGCCGAACCCAAAATCACCGACTTTTACCCCCGCACGACCATTCCGGCGGGAACTTATGCATGGCAGAAAGCGGCGGTTGCCACGGTGGCCGTCAAGGCCGTGCTGATCTCGTACGACTTCCGCCATTACCACTGCGAAAACGTGGGGCGCGTGGGCCGCCTGGTGTACACCAATCTGGACTGGCTGAGACAGCACGGCCACCCCAAATGGCAGGCCGTCGACCTGAACTACACGCTCAAGGGCTGGAAGCAGTATGACTGCGTCGCGCGAAAGCTGGCGACAGGCGCAGTACCCCCCGGAAAGTCGCCCGCTGCGCTGAACCCGGTACTGAACGCCATTAAGGAAGTCCTCAAGAAGTAAGGTAAGTTTCGCCTGACCCGCGCGCTTCACTTTGTCAATAATCGCGGCGCCCTCGCCAAACAGGGCGCCCCGGTAGTCTTTCCGCCGGACAAAAAGACCCCCCCAGGGTCCGGAAAGCCGCATGTATCTGCAATTTTACAATCTCAGGAAGGCGCCTTTTCAACCGGGGACCGCACCCGAATTTTTCTGGAAAGGCGAAAAGTACAGCACTGTGCTGCGCGACCTGCAGCGCGTCGTTGAAAAGGGCGGCGGCGTCAGCCTTCTGACCGGCGAAGTGGGCACCGGCAAAACCGCCGTGCTGCACAGACTGCTCGGCATGCTGGGCAAAGACGTGATGGCCTGCCTGATTCCGGATCCCCATCTCAGCGTGCACGACTTCTACCGCCTGGTACTGCACGCCTTTCGTATACGGCGCAACATCGACAATTGCATGGCGTTTGCCCAATGCCTTGACGACCTGTCGCAAAAAGCGGGCCGCCGGGGCAAAAAAATACTGCTGGTCATTGACGAAGCCCAGTGCCTTTCCCCGCAACTGACGGCGGAAATCGCGGCCATGCAAAAACTGCCCCTGAACACCGCCGGCCGCCTGCACGTGTGCCTGGTGGCACAGACCGGTCCCGGCCGACGCTCCATCGCACCCCTTATCGAGGCCCTTGCGCCACATATCACGGCCGACCTGCACCTCGACCCGCTGAATCCGGACGAGACCGCGGCCTATGTCCGCCATCGGCTGAAAACAGCCGGCGCCGTGGAAGATCTCTTCAGCGACGAGGCGCTGAAAGCGGTGTTCCAGTATTCGGGCGGCTATCCCATACAGGTCAATCTTGTCTGCGATTTCGCCCTGTTTTCCGGGTTCGCGGAACGGGCGCCCCAAATTGGCGAAGATATCGTAAACTGGAGCGCACAGGGCCTGCATCTTCCGGACAGCGCCGATGAACAGTCGGAAGACGAATTGCTTGAAGCACTCTACCGACCGGAAGCGCCGGCCGGCAGCGACGTCCGAAAGACATTGGCGCCGGTCGAAGACAACGCGACCCGCCGGCCTGATGGACCGGCCGCCAGGGCCGTGTGTGGGTCCAGCCCAGCGGACGCGCCGGCCGGCGGCGGAGAGCCACCGGCCGCCGGCAAGCGCCGCTTCTCTTTTAAAACCGCCGTGGCAACGGCGGTCGGGCTGGCGCTCATGGGAGCCGGGTATGTGGCCTACACGGTCCACACCCGCCCGGTTTCCCGTCGGCCGGGTCCTGCCGCGCAGGCTTCGGCCGCACAGGCTTCGGCCGCCACCGGTACCGCGGCTGCCGGAAAATTTTCCCTGCACCCCGGGCGCTCTTCCGGCTCAGACCCGGTGGCCCCGGCCGCCGCCGCAAACAAAATGCCGGTCCGGCCAGCAGCCGAAAGCCCGCGCGCTCCGGCGTCGACCGCCCGGGCATGGGGCGAGCCGTCCTCCGTGGATACGCCTGCAGCGCCCACGCCGGCGCCTGAAGCCCGCACCCCGCCATTGCCGTCCGGCGCATCACCGGACCGGCCAGGCCCCTCCCCCGTTTTTCCGCCTTCCTCCCCGGCGCCTGCACACCGGGAAAAGGCCGCCGGCGCCAAAAACGAAAACCCGGCCCCGGCCCCGGCGAACGGTGCCGCGGCAGCAGAGGCTGCGTCCGGCTTTGCACCACCGGCTGCAGAAATGCCTCCGGTTGAACAGGCGGCCGTTCAGAAACGCCCGCAAAGCCATCGGCCGCCGACGGTACCATCCAAAATCCGTCTCCCCGGCAGCAGGCACGAAAACCAGGGCGCCACCGCCGAAGAGCCAAGCCCGGCACCTGTCCCCACCGACGCGGACACGGCCGCTGCCGCCAGCCAAAGGGCAGCGCCCGAGGATTCGTCGGCGGCGGCCCAAAAACCCGCACCGCCGCCCGCGACGCAGACCCCTTCCGGCAACAGCGCGCTGCCGCCCGAAAAAGCATCCCGACCGCCGCAGCCGGCAAACCGATCTCTAAAGGCCATCCTGCAGGCCGCGCCTTTTGCTCCCCGCAAAACCACCCGGGCCCGTGATGCGCACGCGGCCGCCGCGGCTCCCGTCCGGCCTGCCGCCGCCGGAGAACCCGACCCATCGAAAGTCATCGACTGGCTGCTGAAAAAAAAGGGCGAATGACGGTTGCCGCAGGACAGGGCCGGTTGCTGAAAATGCCTTTAGAAAAACGCCGGAAAAGCCGGGCGGCGCCGCGGCCGGGCGGTCGCATACGGGGGCGTGAAACAGCAACTGCAACGCCCTGCGGCGCAAAGCCCGCGCCTTCCGGGCAGGCACCCCTCATGACGACGCCTCAAAGCGCGCCATCGCAATGCGGCCGGCGCCTGAATTTCAGCCAAAAAACCAACCCCGGCCGAAGTTTTTCCGGTGCCGAAATCACGACAAACAAATTTCTTGACACTCCGCCCTTGATTGTGTCATTCGATAATCTTTTGGTTGCCTGCCGAAAACAGATTCGGGCCAAAAAACGGGATGTTTACCGGCAAAATCGGCTTGAAAACGGCACAAAGCGGTTTTTTTCGAAGGTCAACACGGACAGATCCATAAAAGAGCCGGCGGCGGGCGTCTGGCAAGGCTTTTCGACAACAAGTGCGGTGCGCACTTGGGGGTTAAAAAATCCCAAAGTGTTTCAGGGCCAAAGCGGCAACGTTTCCGGGATCTTGGGCAACGGTGTACAGCTTTTGGAAAGGCCTTTTCGCCAGTGGGAAGTGCGGACTTTTTTACGAAATCATCAACATTATATCAATATAAATCAGTGAAAAGCAGGAGGCCGACACTATGGGGCAAAAGAAACCTACAGGCTTTGTGATGGTCATCGGTGCGGGGATTGCCGGAATCCAGACCGCCCTGTCGCTTGCCGATGCCGGTTACGGTGTCCATCTGGTGGAACGTTCCGCCTCGCTGGGCGGGATGATACCCGATCTGCACCGTATCTATCCGCTGTGTGCCTGCTGCAAGCTGGATCCGCGGATTGCCGCCTGTGAGCAGAACCCGAACATCAACGTGCTGCTGGATACGCGTGTCGACGACATTTCCGGCAAGATCGGGAATTTCCGCATTGCCTTGACCACCGGCGAAGAGAAAAAGGAGCTGCAGGCCGGGGCCGTCATTTTTGCCGCCGGCATCGAGACCTTCCAGCCCGCCAACCTGGACTACTATGCCTACGGCAGCGCCCCCAACGTGGTGACCAGCGTCGAGTTCGAGCAGAGCCAGAAGCCCCTGGGGCCCAACGGCGGAATGCTCAAGCGGCCCTCGGACGGCAAGACGCCCGAAAAAATCGCCTGGCTGCAGTGCGTGGGCTCGCGCGACATCAACCGCGGGGATGCCTCGTACTGCTCTACGGTCTGCTGCATGCACGCCCTCAAGGAGGCCGTCAACGCCAAGGCGGTCAACGCGGACATCGAAACCACCATTTTCTTCATTGACATGCGCACCCACGGCAAGGGCTACGAGAACTATCTGAACACAGCCCTGGAAAAGGGCGTTCAGCTGGTGCGCAGCAAGGTGCACACCATCAACCCGGTCCCGGAAACCGGTGACGTGCTGATGTCCTATGCCGACGAGCAGGGCCACATGCAGGAGGCCGTCTTCGACATGGTGGTACTCTCGGTGGGGCTCAGGCCCTCCGCCCAGGCCATCGAACTGGCCCGAAAAATCGGCATCCGGGTGGATGCGGACAACTACGTGGCGACGGAGCCCTTCCAACCGGTTTCAACCAGCACCGCAGGTATCTTTGTCTGCGGCGGCGTCTGCGGCCCCCACGACATCGCCCACAGCCTGACCCAGGCCAACGCCGCGGTTGCGCAAGTGGCCGCTTTCATGGATCCGCAACCCTTCGCCCCGGCACTGAATTATGCGGCAGTTCCGGCGGAAGCACAAACCTCTCCCGGCATCCTGCTGGCCTACCAGATGTGTCCCGGGATGCACCCTGAAATCGGCCGGCTGGTGGAATCCGCCGCCGCGGACCTTCCGGCGGTGACGGATGTCTGCCGGCTCGACGGCGACATCCGCGGCGGCCTGCGCGAAAAACTGACGCAGTGCGCCGCCGGCCGTGTGGTGTTTGCCAGCTGCACGGCGCTGATGCACAAAGACAGCGTCGAAGCGGCGCTCAGGCTCAGCGGGCGCAATCCCTTCATGTACGAAACCGTGGACCTGAAGCTGCTGGGCGGCGAACCTGCGCCCGCGACGCTCACCGAGCGCCTGCGCGTCGGCGTGATGCGTGCGGAGCTTCTTTCGCCGCCGGCGGTCCGCGAAATTCCGGTGGTCAAGCATGCGTTGGTGGTCGGCGGCGGTGTCGCCGGCATGGAAAGTGCCCGGGCGCTTTCTGCCGAGGGCTGCCCGGTGACGCTGGTGGAAAAGGAAAAGGTGCTGGGCGGACATGGGCGCCACGTACGCGCAACCTGGCAGGGGCTGGACGCCCAGGCGTACCTGCAGGAACTGATCCGTTCGGTGGAGCAGGACGACAACATAACCGTGCTGACCGAAACCGGTGTTAAGCGCAACCGCGGCTATGCCGGAAATTTCGTCACCACCGTTGAAAACAACGGTCGCACGCAGGAAATCCGGCATGGCGTCACCATCCTGGCCTGTGGCGGCGATGACCGCAGCGTCGACGAGTACCTGTACGGCCAAAACGACCGTGTTTATCTGTGGTCGGAACTGGAAGGTAAACTGGTTTCCGACCCGGCCGCCGTCGAAAATGCCGGGTCGGCCGTGTTCATCCAGTGCGTGGGGTCCCGGGAAAAGGACTGCCCGCACTGCAGCAACCTGTGCTGCAGCTTTACCGTGCGCACGGCAGTGGATCTGAAAACCAAGAACCCGGACATGAAGATCTTTGTCATCTACCGCGAGATGCGCACCTTCGGTCTGCGCGAAAACATCTACCTGGAGGCCCGCAAAAAAGGGGTGGTTTTCATCCGCTATGAAGTTGAAAACAAACCGCGCATCGCTCCTGCCGCCGACGGCAGCGGGCTGGTGGTGACCGTTTTCGACCCCATTCTAGACCGCCCGGTCAGCCTGGATGCGGACTTCGTTTCCCTGCAGACGGCCATCCGGCCGACCCACAACGCCGAGCTGGCCGAGATTTTCCACGTGGACCTGGACACCGACGGATTCTTCGCCCCGTCGCCGGAAAAGCTCAAACCGGTGGACACCACGGCCGGCGGCGTTTTCATGGCTGGTCTGGCGGCCTACCCCAAGGATACGGGGGATGCCATTGCCGAGGCCCGGGCGGCGGCGGGACGGGCGCTGGAAATTCTCAAACAAGATACGGTGCAAATCGGCGGTCAGGTCGCCGAGGTCATGCCCGAAAAATGCGCCGTCTGCTGCACCTGCGTGCGCACCTGCCCGTTTTACGTCCCGTTCATCGACCATGATCGCGGTGCGGCGTATATCGACCCGGCACTTTGCCAGGGATGCGGCATGTGCGTGGCCGAATGCCCCGGCAAGGCCATTGTCATGCCTTCCTGCAGCGACCGGATGCTGACACAGATGCCGGCCGCTCTCCTGGAGGGGGTATAGGATAGAGGCATTGCAGCCCGGGACCGGCGGGCCTGCCGCTTTCGTGCTGCCGACGGCACAAGATGCCACAGAAACCAAGGGGTCGCTAATCGTTAAGGAGATGTCCCGATGGATGAATTCACTCCCCGAATCGTTGCATTCTGCTGTTCCAACTGCGCCGCCGCGGCAGCTACGATCGCCGACGGCCTGCAGCACGTGCTGCCCGAAAATGTGAAAATCATACAGGTCCCCTGCACCGTCCGCATCGAAGTGCTGCATCTGTTGAAGCCTTTCGAGGAGGGTGCCGACGGGGTTTACGTGGCCGGCTGCCAGGAGGACAGCTGCCGCTATACGAGCGGCATTTCAAAGGCTGCCCGGCGCGTGGCGCATGTCCAGAAGATCCTGGAAGAAATCGCAATCGAACCCGAACGCATCGCCGTGTTCAACGTTTCCGCCGGCATGGGGCAGGCGTTCACCGAAATTGCCCGCGAAATGACCAGCAAGGTCAGAGAAATCGGGCCCATACAGGCTTGATAAACCTCCAATGATTATCGAGGTGCGCTAAATGATTATTGCAGAGGCAAAACCCAATAGTGAACTGCTCGAAATGGTTTCCGATTGCAGCAAAGTCCTTGTCGTGGGGTGTAAGGGCTGTGTCACCGTGTGCAATGTCGGGGGCGCCAAGGAAGTGGGTGTCCTGGCATCCACGCTGAAAATCGCCCGCCGCCGACAGGGCCGTACGATCGCGGTGGACGAGGTTACCCTGGAGCGCCAGTGCGACCCCGAGTACGTCGACGAGATCAAAGACCGCATCGGCGGCTATGACGCCGTGATCAGCATTGCCTGCGGTGTGGGGCCCCAGTTTCTCTCTGAAAGGTACCCTTCCGCCAGGGTTTTCCCCGGTGTGAACACCAAGTTCATGGGCGGCGCCGTGGCGCACGGCGTCTGGGAAGAGCGCTGTGCCGGCTGCGGACAGTGCGTGATCCACAACTTCGGCGGCATATGCCCCATTGCCCGCTGCTCCAAGAGCCTGCAGAACGGGCCCTGCGGCGGATCCGACCACGGCAAATGTGAAATATCCAAGGATGTGGACTGCATCTGGGATGTCATTGTAAGAAAAATGATGTCCCAGGGGCGCCTGGACGAACTGCTGAAATTCAGGCCTCCCAAGAGCTGGACCACCTCCCGCGACGGCGGACCGCGAAAAATGATCAGAGAGGAGTTGAGAATATGAGTGAATTCAAGTCTGGTAGCAATCTGGAAAAGGTCCTGCGCGCCGGTCATTTTGCCTTTACCGGGGAATGCGGGCCGCCGACCGGCGCCAATGTCGAGGCGCTCAAAAAAAAGGCGGCCCATCTCAAGGGCATGGTGGATGCCGTCAACATCACGGACAACCAGACCGCCGTGGTGCGCATGCCGAGTTGGGCGGCCTCGCTGATCGTCATGCAGGAGGGTGTGGAGCCCAATTTCCAGATGGTCTGCCGTGACCGCAACCGCCTGGCCGCGCAGAGCGATGTGCTGGGGGTATACGCCCACGGTATCCGCAACATGCTCTGTCTGTCCGGCGACCACCAGAAGTTCGGCAACCACCCGGATGCCAAAAACGTCTATGACATCGATTCCATGCAGCTGATCCACACCGTCAAGACCATGCGCGACGAGGGCAAGTTCTTAAACGGGCAGGACATCGATGTGCCGCCGAAAATTTTTATCGGCGCGGCCTCCAACCCCTTTGCCGAACCCTTCGAATACCGGGTGCACCGCCTGGCCAAGAAAATCGCGGCCGGTGCCGACTTCGTCCAGACCCAGTGCATTTACAACATGGACCGCTTCCGCGAGTTCATGAAGCAGGCCGTGGACATGGGCCTGCACGAGAAATGCTACATTCTGCCCGGAGTAACCCCCATGAAGAGCGTGGGTATGGCACTGTACATGTCGCGCTCGGTGCCCGGCATGGATGTCCCCGAGGATCTGATCAAGCGTCTGCGGGGCGCCGGCAAGGGCAAGGTGGCCGAAGAGGGCATCCGCTTCGCGCTGGAGCAGATCGAGGAATTCAAGGAGATGGAGGGCGTCGCCGGCGTCCACCTGATGGCCATCGAATGGGAACACCGCGTGCCTGAAATCGCCGAAAGGGCGGGCATGCTTCCCAGACCCAGCGTTTAATCGCGCCCGTTTCCTACTGCCTGCGGCCTTCCGCCGCGGGCAGTTCTGTTTTCGGCCCCAGCACGTTTTCGATTTTCATCGACAGCGTGCTCAAGTCAAACGGTTTCTGGATGAACCCGTTGCAGCCGCGCTCCAGAATTTCAGCCGCCCTGCCGTTGATGCTGTACCCACTCGAGAGGATGACCTTGGCCTGCGGGTTGATTTTTTTCAGGCCGTCATAGACCTCGGATCCGCCCAGATCGGGCATAATCATGTCCAGCACAACGAGATCGATTGTTTTCCAGGCCCGGGCGTAGAGATCCAGCGCCTGTCTTCCGCCCGGCGCTTCCAGCACGTCATAGCCCAGCCTTTCGAGCATCCGCCTGCCGACATGCAGGATCATCTTCTCGTCATCGACCAGCAAGACCGTACCCGAACCACGCCGGGTTTCGCGGACGGACTGCCGATCGGCGCGTATCGCCTTGTCGGATATCGGCAGGTACACGTTAAAAGTCGTACCCTGGCCTTTCTCGCTGTAGACGCTGATGTAACCGCCATGATTCCGGATGATGCCCCAGGCCGAGGCCAGCCCCAGCCCGGTGCCCCTGCTCTTCTCCTTGGTCGTGAAAAACGGGTCAAACACCTGCTGGCGGATCGCCTTGTCCATGCCGGTGCCGGTATCGGTCACGGAAATCTGAACGAATTTCCCGGGTTTCAAGCCGAAGGGTTTGACCGCCTGCTCGTCCAGATAGACATTGCGGGTCTGGACATAAAGATCGACACCGGCGGGCATGGCCTGCCAGGCGTTCACGTAAAGGTTCATGAGAACCTGTTTGATCTGTCCCCGATCGACTGCGACCCCCCACAGATCCGGCGCGCATTTGCTGCGGAGCCTGATTTCTTTTTTCGTGCGGGCAAAGAGGCGGTTCTGCTGCTCGACCAGGGTGTTGATGTCCGTCGGCAGGACTTCAAACTTACCGCCTTTGGCAAAACCCAGCAGCTGCCGGGTCAGGTCGGCGGCATCTTTCACATGCGCCTCGATGCCCTTTAAGTGCTCGGTGTACTCCGGCTGGCCGTGCATGTCGGACAACAGCAGGGACGTCCGGCCCTGGATGCCCATGAGCAGGTTGTTGAAGTCGTGCGCAATTCCACCGGCGAGCGTGCCGATGGCCTCCATTTTGCGGGACTGCATCAGGCTGGCCTCCAGCCGCTCCTTTTCCCGGTGGGCCCGGTGGAGTTCAGTCACATCGGTCAAAGAGACGAGGACCATTGAAAGGCCGTTTGCCTTGCGGTTGATCACCGTTTTGCGTATGATGAGGTCGATGACCTCCCCGGCAAAGGTGCGGTTGCGGGCTTTGCCTTCAAACCAGTCCTGGCCTGCGGCAAAGGCCACGACCTGGTCGATAAAATGCTGCCGGTCTTCGGAAAGCAGCACCTGGTGCATGGATTTCATGAACTCGCTCGCCGAAGCGGCGCGGTACAGATCGACGGCCGCCTGGTTGGCCCGGTACACCTTCACCGAGCGTGCCAGCCGGTCCACCTCCTGCGGATGGTTCTGCAGATAGGTTTTCACGTCTCTTGCGGCAACGGATTCGAGTTTCGTGACCTGGTCGGCAACGGCGCTGAAATCCTGGAGAAAAAGCGCGATGGGCGAATCTTCGAACAGGCGCCGGTGATATTCTTCGCTTTCTCTGAGTGTTCTTTCAACCTCTTTTCTTTCGGTGATGTCCCGCGCGATCGAAATCATGATTTTTCCCGCGGGGATTTTTATGCTGCCCTCATCCCGACTGTAAACGTTCGCGTTAAACAAACCAATGCGCACTTCGACGGGAAAAGTGCCGCCGTCTTTTCTTCGATGACGGCCCTGGACGCAGAGATGTTGACCAATGTCCAACTGATCCCATAACCGCCTTTTGTGTTCATCTTCAACGGCCAAAGGGTCGATATCCGCCACGTTCAGTTGGAGCAGATCCCGCCGCAGGTAGCCCAAACTTCTGCACGCCGTTTCATTGACATCCAGGATCCGTCCGTCCATGTCCACGACATAAATGGCATCGGCCGCCTGGTCGATCAGGCTGCGATAGCGTTTCTCGCTCTGGCTGAGCGCCGCCTCCGAACGCCTGCGCTCGGCGACCTCGAGCCTCAGGGCCTCATTGGCAGCGGCAATCTCTGCGGTGCGTCTGGCAACGCGCTTTTCCAGTTCTTCGCGGGCCTGCTCCAATGCGGTTTCTGATTTCAGGCGCCGGTCGATCTCCGCCTTGAGATCTGCGGTTTTCTCGTCGACCGCGGACGCAAGGTTTTGATTCAGGGTGTGCCAGCGGTCGGTAATGCTGCCGATCAGGAAACCCGCGACAGCACCAACCATAAGCGGAGCGATATACCGGTAGACGTCATATGCGGCACCGGTGCCCAGCAGATTCAGGTAGGCGATGCAGGGAACGGTCAGGGCCCCTGCAAGCGTAAACCGGATTTTCCTGGTAAACTCCGGCATGACAGCCTCTTTCACGGTTTGCGTATCGACCATGGGCGGCAAAACAAGTAAACCCCAAACCGGCAGGGTTTGTCAACTCGTTCCCCAGTCCCAGGCCCAGGCCTAGGACCTGCCCGCCGCCCGGGCACTTTATCGACCCGTTTTCGCCGGCATGCGATATGGCACGCGCGGTTTTCGCGTCACTCCGGTGAAAATATTTTTGACAAGGCCTGCAAAAAATTTTTCTATCTCTGTCAGAAGTGCAAAAAATTTTTTGGCGACCATGTGGCAGTAAAAGATTGCAAAAACGATTAACGGGAATATATTCATTATATTCAATCAGTTTTACCTTCCACAGAAGTTCTTTCCATTTCCCGTCGGCATGGCACGCAAGTTGCGTTAGCCTCTTTTCATAAACACGGACCGTAACCAAATAACGGCAGAAAAGAGAGGAGCGGCCATGGCACAGAGCAAGCCGGACAAGCGAACCTACGACCCGCTGGTGTTCTGGATTTCGACGGCGGTTGTCGGGGTATTTCTTTTATGGGGAAGCCTGTTCCCGAAGAACATGAGCGCCGGGATCAATGCCGTCTTTGGCTGGACCACCAACTACTGGGGCTGGCTTTACCTGCTGACCGCATTTCTGCTGGTCGGAGTCTGTTTCGTACTGATGGGAGCAAAATACGGGACCATGAAACTGGGACTGCCCGGCGACCGGCCCGAATTTTCCACTTTTTCCTGGTTCGGCATGCTTTTCGGTTCCGCCATTGCCGCCGGGATCGTGTTCTGGGGCCCTGCCGAGCCGGCCTATCACTATATGTCGCCGCCGCCCTATTTTGGCGGAGACCCCAAAACCGTCGCTGCCGCCAGCCACGCCATGACCTATTCCTTTTTCCACTGGGGGTTGAGCGCCTGGGCCATCTACGTTCTGCTCACCATTCCACTGGCGCATGCCTGTTATACCAAAAAATTGCCCTTTCGTTTTTCCAGCGCTTTTTACTACGTACTGGGGAACCGCATTCATGGGGTCTGGGGAAAACTGCTGGACGTTTTTGCGGTTTTTGCGACGCTCGGTGGGCTGGCCACCACCACGGGTCTTGTGGCGCTCCAGCTGGGCAGCGGCCTGAAATACCAATACGGTGTTCACCTGGGAAGCGGGAGTATGTACATCATTATCGGGGTGCTGACCGTCGTATTTACCCTGGCCGTGTACACGGGAATCGAAAAGGGCGTCAAACTGCTGGGGGACATCAACATGTATGTCTTCATCGGCGTGTGGTTCTTTGTGCTCATTTTCGGTCCCACCCTGTTCCTCCTGAAACTGACCGAAAACGCCATCGGGCAGTATCTGTTTAATTTTGTACCGCTGAGCCTCTACACGGCCCCCGGCGTCAAGGGCAACTGGCTGGGAAGCTGGACGGTGTTTTACTGGGCCTGGTGGATGAGCTGGGCGCCTTTTGTCTCGGTTTTTATCGCCCGCATCTCCAAGGGGCGCAGCATCCGGGAAACTGTGGGAGCGGTCCTCATTCTCCCGACGATTGCGGATTTTTTATGGTACGGGGTCATCGGCGGTGCCGGCATCCGATATGATGTCACCGGAGTGATTAAAGCACACGGTGTCGAAAGTGCCATTTTTGCCATCGCCCAGCACCTTCCCCTGTCGGGCATCCTGTCTGTTTTCCTGATTTTTTTGATCTGCACGTTTTTCCTCACCAGTGCGGATTCGGCGGCCGTGTCCCTGGCCATGTTTACCTCGGGTCACGAAAATCCCAGCCGCAATCTGCGCGCCTTCTGGGGCATTGCCCTGGGGGCGGTGGCCGCTCTACTCGCCGGCACGGGTGGGCTGAAAGCCATCCAGACAGCCTCTATCGCCACGGCCTTTCCGCTGATGTTCCTGCTGCTGTGGGTTCTATACGGAACTTTCAGAGGACTGAATGCATACCAAGCAGAAATGCAGCAGTAGCCCGCAGTGCACCTTTTCACAACAAGGAGCAAACAAAATGTATGATCGCATGCAGACATTTACCGAAAAAGAATTGACCAGGCTCCACGATGCATCCATGGATATCCTCGAGAACACGGGGATCGCCTTCAATGAAAGCGAGTCCCTGGAAATATTCGCCGCAAACGGTTTCAAGGTCGACGGCCAGACCGTTTTCATCACGGAAAGAGACGTGCGCCAGGCCCTTGAAACCACGCCGGATCGCTTTACGGTTACCGCCCGCAATCCCGAGAAATCGGTGAAAATCGGCGGGGCGGATTTCGTGCTGGTGCCGGCTTACGGCCCTCCGTTCGTGTCTCTGCCGGACGGTGCCCAACGTAAAGCCACCATGGAGGACTATGACAATTTCTGCAAGCTGGTGCAGACCTCCGGGCCCATCAACATGAACGGTTTCATGATGGTGGAGCCCTCGGATGTACCGGCCGAAAGCGCCCACCTGGATATGCTGTTTTCCAGCATCGTATTGTGCGACAAGCCTTTCATGGGCAGTCCGGTATCCAAACAGGGAGCCCGGGACTGTATCGAAATGGCGGGCATGGTCTGGGGCGACAGGGAAAAGCTGAAAGACATGCCTGTAACGGTCTCTTTGATCAACTCGCTTTCCCCGCTGCAGTTTTCCGAGGAGATGGCCGGCTCTCTGATCGAACTGGCGCGTTACGGCCAGGCCTGTGTGATCGCATCGCTGATCATGGCCGGCTCTTCCGGACCGGTCACTCTTGCCGGCGTTCTGGCGCTGCAGAATGCGGAAATTCTGGCCGGGATCGTTTTGAGCCAGCTGGTGCGGCCGGGAGCGCCGGTGATTTACGGCTCCACCTCATCGGCCATGGACATGCAGACCGGCGGGCTGGCCATCGGCGCGCCCGAGCTTTCCACGCTGGTATCGGCAACCGCCCAAATGGCACGATTTTACCACCTCCCCAGCCGGAGCGGCGGCGCGCTCACGGATGCCCACCTGGCCGATGCCCAGGCGGCCCTGGAATCCAGCCTGTCGCTCGTGACGGCCGTCCGCAGCGGGGTCAATTTCATCCTGCACGCCGCGGGCATCCTGGGTTCCTATATCTCCGCCAGTTTCGAAAAATTTCTGATTGACGAAGAGGCCTGCGCCATGGTGAAAAAGATCGTCGCGCCTGTGAAAATTACGGATGACAGCATCGATGTGGAGATGATCAAGAATGTCGGCATCGGCGGGCAGTACCTGACGCAGCCCAAGACTTTCCGGCTCTGCCGCACGGAGTTTTTCCTCCCGACTTTGGTCAACCGCAAGAACCACGCCGGATGGCGCGATGACGGCCGCAAACCGCTGGACGAAGTGGCCTCCGAAAAACTCAACGAGCGCCTTGCGGCCTATGAAAAACCGGATCTCAGCCCCGACATCGAGTCCGGCCTTGCACAATTCGTACGCCGGCGGAAAAACGGCAGGTAGGCCGCATACTTTCCGCAAAACCAGCCTTGCTTGACAGGAAACACGCATACCGAAATAAAGAAAGGAAACGGGAAAATGGCAATCCAGGACATTTATCAGGCGATTCTGGCATTTGATGTGGAAAAGGTAAAGGAGCTGACCCATGCGGAGATTGACGCGGGAAGCGATATTGATACCATCTTAAACGATGGCATGAT
>Ga0114931_10002392_pt1 | contig 23893 bp, 19 predicted proteins | sample 2SBtaG_FD_89579 | JGI IMG/M metagenome (GOLD analysis project Ga0114931, IMG submission 89579) | Deep subsurface microbial communities from Kolumbo volcano to uncover new lineages of life (NeLLi) - 2SBTROV14_V59a metaG | ecosystem: Environmental > Aquatic > Marine > Volcanic | place: Kolumbo... | reverse complement strand
CTGCTCTGGCTGATGTCACTGGAGATCATATTTTAGACCTGGTTTTTGTGGATACAAACGGCAAGTTGAAAATATTTGATGGAAAATCAAAATCGTCCATTTTTAAAAATGACATCATTCCGCCAGGGATGCTGGGGCTTGCTCCGATTCTGACTGATCTTAATAACAATCATCTTGCTGACGTTATTTTTACAACTCAGGATATGCAACTTGTGGCAGTGGATGGTTTTAATAGCGGTGAAATCTGGAGTAGTTCGCTGCTGAATGGACCCTACTCGGGCTCCCCTGCTGTCGCTGATTTTAATGGCGATGGACTTGCAGATGTTGCTGTTGTAAGCCAAAGTGGTAAAGTACATATCGGCTACGGTTCCCTCACAGAACCTAGCTGGGTTTCGTATGATTTGGGCCATTCTACAAATGCAACTCCTTCGGCCGCTGATTTTGACGACGACGGTCTGCCGGAATTGATCATTGGTACGGAGGATGGATGGGTGATTGAATTCGACGTCCTGCGCGGAACTGTCAAAAAACAAATTGATATTAACGAGGAATTAAATAAGGCCAAAGGAACGTATTATGAAGACAATCAGATTCGTGCTTCCGTGGCTTCTGCTGATCTAAACGGGGATGGAAAACTCGACATCGTTTTAATAAGTCGTCAGGGAAATGTGCTCGCAATCGACGGCTACACCATGAACCGCTTGTGGTTCGATTCTCTTTTGGAAAATGAACCCATGGCGCCGGCAATACAATTTTCCCCGTCAGTTGGCGACCTCGATGGTGATCACAAGCCTGATGTTGTTGTGTGCACGCCGAACGGCATCGTGCGGGCCTACAAAGGTGCAGGAAATGAAGGAAATGACCACGCCAGAATTCTTTGGCAAAGTACAAGCGATGCCTGGGAAAGTTTAATGGCCGCACCAACGCTTGCCGATTTGAACAAGGATGGTGCAGAGGATGTCATCATCAGCGGTGCATGGAGCGGATTGACGATTTATGATGGTGGCAGCGGAAAACGAATATGGAAGAGCCCGAAAAACGACGAACTGATCATCACTGTGCCACTGGTTGCGGATTTGGAAGGTGACGGCTACCTCGACATCCTTTATCGGCGTTCGGACAACAGCTTTTACAAAGCATCAACAAATACACTTGTCCCTCAAAATGCTTCGGTTTGGCCGCAGCTCAACGGTAATACCATGCATACGGGAGTTATTGCTTATAAACTCCCAAGTGCATTCCTTCCAACTTTGATCATAATCATCATGGCTTTGCTTTTCGTTGCCATACTCTATCTGAATATTGCCCGCGTCATTTCAAGAAAAAGACTGGCAAAAAGCGCTGTTTAATTGTAACGAGGAATTCTGTGAAATTAGCGATGGTTGCATTAACTGACATTGGAAATGTCAGGCTTTCAAATGAAGATACTTGTGCTGTTTATGAAGATAAGAAACTGGCGCTCGTCTGCGATGGCATGGGGGGACACAACGCCGGTGCAAGAGCCAGCCAAACTGCCTTGGAAATCGTTGCAAAATATTTTGATCTTCAACATCCTGAAATGGAAAAGGTCATCGAGGATATTCCTGCGACCGTTAGGCCTGTGGCGGCTCATCTCGCTGGCGCAATTCGCCTGGCAAATCACAGGATATTCTCATCTGCTTTGAAAGATCAAAAACTGAGAGGGATGGGAACGACCGTTTCTGCCATTGCCTTTGAGGAGGGTGTGATACATATCGGTCATGTCGGTGATAGTCGTGTATATCGATTTCGTAAAGGGAAAATGGATCGGCTGACAGAAGACCATACCTGGGTCAACGAACTTTTGCAGGACAAGGAAATTACAGAAGAGCAGGTCGCCAGTTTTGAGAAAAAGAACATCATCACCCGCGCTGTGGGAATGGGTTTGACAAGCAAAATCGATATTATTTCCGACCGTGTTGAAAAAGGTGATTTGTTTCTGATCTGCTCGGATGGTCTTCACAATTCGATGGACGATGAGATGATTCGGGAAATACTTTCTCAGGATGAAGAAAACCTGGAATTATCCGCATTGTGCCTGATTGCCAAAGCCAAAGAACTGGATGGGCGTGATAATATTACCGTGGCGCTTGCTCGCGTAGAACAAACGGAAAATGCAGATGACTCCTTTTCGCCAATAACAATGACAATCCCCAATGAAGACGAACAAATCACATTCGCAGAAAGACGAATTCTAAAGCACCAAAATCCTGATCACCAGGACAGACAAAACAACGATCCGCTAAATCTGGTAAAAGAAAATGGACTGCTAAAAATATCCGTGCCAATCCGCATTGCGGCTATTGTTTTAATTTTCATATTGGGCTTTATTGCTCGTGGTTTTACAAGCTCCCATAGCAAGTTTTCAGCTCAAAATGAGAAAAAAGCAGATCTCAATATGAGCGAGAAAAGTGCTGCTGTTGCTGATCCGAATCATGTGTTAAATACTAAAAACGATTTTGACACAAACATGGCCTCAGGCAATCACCCCGTTCTGGTTCTCATTTATTACAAAGATGCGAAAATTTACAAGGCAGCCAGGGAGCAACTCACAGGCACTCCCCTGGATATCATTTCAGTGCAGCCCCAAGGGACTACGGCCGGTTATAATGTCAATATTCGGGATGCTGAGGGGAAAATAATTTATTCAAGAGAAAATCTTTTGGCAAACGCAGCAAAGAATAGTGACAGTATTCAAAATATGGATAGTAGCAGCAATCAGTCACCAGGTAGTGGAAAACCTTCTTTCATAATGGATGGAGAACAAACGGAATTGCCGACGCGCACTTTGGCTACGAGATCAGATAAATATGGGAAACTGTTTCTGGTCGGATTCAGCAATCGTTCAAAATTGGACAATTCCGATATTCTGCTTAATGCTCGTAATGTTGGCAAAATTGAAAAATTCGTTCAGGATGGAATGTATTTGAAACCGGGAAAATATACTATATCGTTTCGTGATAGTCTTGGCAATATTTTGCGCGAATATCCCGACATATCAATTTCCGCCGGGAAAGTCAAGGCACTTGAATATAAGTAATTTAAAAGACATTGAGGAGTCGTTCTGTGGTCATGCATCAAAATTTCAGGGGACAGCTTTTATTTCATACCATTATTTTTATTTTTATCATCTCTACGTTCACCAATGCTGTCGGTGTTGAGGTGAGCGGGATACAATCCGGAGTGTGGCGTTTCAGCGACAGCCCATACATTATTACGGGCGATATTCAAATTCTACAGGGTATGACACTGACGATTGAACCCGGCGTTGTTGCCAAATTTTCCCGTAATACCGGCATCAGGGTTGAAGGAACACTTGTTGCCCTTGGAAGAAATGGACGCAGGATTGTGTTTACTTCGATAAATGACAACGAGTTCGGAACAACAGATCAAATGAGTACGATTCTGCCCACAAAACAGGATTGGATGGGCATTTTGTTTTCCGCTTCGAGCGGCAGCAGTTCTAAAATGGACTATTGTATCGTACGCTACAGTCAAGCAGGCGTTTCTGCTGCAAATGCTAAACCATTACTGTCCCATATTATTTTTGCCGATTGTTCAAACAAGCAAATAATCATTAACGGTAGACCTGTTGCCATTGAACCCGGCGTAGAGCTGGATTATAACAACGCAGCAGATGTGGCTGCGCCTGTGGCATTGTCAGAAACAAGCGTGAGCCAAACTGGAAGTGAAGCAAAGGCCGAAACGGATACTTCGTCTGTGGCACCAACCAATGAAATCCTGAGCAGTGATGAATTTTCTTTTGGCGAAATTACTGTTGTTTCGGCTTCACGAAGAGAACAATCCTTGGCCGAAGCCCCGGCTGCGATCACTGTAATCACTGCCGAAGACATTATGTATTCCGGTGCGGTAACAATTCCTGACGTTCTTCGAATGGTACCCGGCCTTGATGTCATGACCATCACAGCATCTGATATTTCCGTTAATGCGCGAGGCTATAACAAAGAAATGGCAAATAAAATGCTGGTTCTGATTGACGGCCGCTATGCCAATTGGGATTTTTACGGCACCACGCTGTGGGATTCCTTTCCGCTTAACTTGACAGATATTTCCCGAATTGAGGTTATTCGTGGCCCGGGTTCATCACTCTACGGCGCCAATGCATTCAGCGGCGTGATAAATATCATTACGAAATCCCCTGAAGAAGCCAGCGGAACGCACTTTTCTGCAACCGGAGGACAACTCGGAACGTATCTTGGCTCATTTACACAGGCAGGTAGTTCTGAAAAATTCGGCTACAAGCTGACAATGGGTGTGGATAAAACCAATCAATGGCAGGACAAAAGCAAGCCAAGTCGCGATCAAAAGAAAGGCACACTTTTACTTGAATACAAGGCGAATGATCATTCCCGATTGGCTGTTGAGGGCGGCGTGAATGACGGCATCGGCGAAGCGCTCACAGGCATAGGACGGATGGATCGCCAGCAAACTGTTGGCCATGTAAAAATGGATTTTTCAAATCGAAATTTTTCGGCCAGTGCTTTTTGGTACAGAACCGAAGCGGATATAGTACAAAATCCGACATTGAAAAAGTTTCATTTTCTATCAAACACGGTCGATCTTGAATCACATCTCCTTTTTGATCTCGGATCAAAAAATGCTCTTGTGCTGGGTGGAAATTATCGCCTTAAATTGGCGGAAAGCAATATTATCGACAAAAATCATCAGCAGGAATTTTCGTCGGCGTTTTTTGAGGATCAGTTCAAAGTGACTGACAAGCTCGCTTTTACGCTCGGCTTGCGCTACGACAGGCAACCATTGATCGATCCGCAGCTAACACCGCGGGCAAGCATGGTATTCTCTCCCCTTAAAGATCGTTACTTGCGTTTTTCTTACGGCACGGCCTTTCGCGCTCCGGCTTTTATCGAGTCCTATCTTTACGAAGACACGGATATCGGCAAACTCATCTCGCCTTTACTGCCCAACAATCTGGTTGTTGTAAATTCTCGCGGAAACCTGAATCTTCGACCTGAAAAAATTACTTCGTATGAAATCGGTTATCAATCTTATATCTTTTCAAAATTTCGATTTCGCACAGATATGTTTTACGATGAGTTAATTGATTTTATTTCATTCAAAACAATCAGCTTTAAAGATATAAGTCCGATGCTGGGATACCCGTCCGGCTCAGTGGTTGTCCCATCGCAAAAGTCATATACCAATGCGGGGAAATCCAACGCTATCGGAGGTGAAATCGGCTTCGACTTGATAGCCGCAGAGTGGCTTTTATTGACAGGGAATTATTCGTATCAGAATTTAACATGGCAGGAAGATGATCCGGGCACACCGGAGAATGAAAAAGGCCGGCAAATCAAAACTTCTCCAAAAAACAAAATAAACGCTGGCATTCGCTTCAAATTCAAGAGTGGGTTTTCTGCCAATTTTATGATTCATTATATTGGCAAAACCGAAAAGAATGAGACCTGGGCATACGGCCAGGTTCCGCAATTCACGTTGGTGAACGCCCGACTTGGCTATCGTTTTTTCAATGGCCGGGTTGAAATTGCTGTTGCGGCCTATAATCTTTTCAACAAAAAGCATTATGAATATCCCGGATTTGACAAGCAGGGCGTTGCTAATGCAGGTCACGAAATTGGCAGTCGCATCACAGCGGCATTCCTGAATTACAATTTTTAAACAGATTGTATCCGTTTTACATTTTAGATTTGCAGCAGGTGGTAATTATGAAGAAAATTAAAAAATATTTTTCCTCATTCGTTTTTGTTATGGCATTGATTCACGTGTTACCTTCCAACATTTTTGCGCAACAATCAGCCATAGACTGGTTTAACTATGGTGTTTCCAGCAAAAATCCGAATGACAAGATAAACGCCTACAACAAAGCCATTGAACTCGACTCGTCCTTTACAGAAGCATATTACAATCTGGGCATAGTTTATAAGAACAAAGGGGATCTCGGTGCAGCTGAAAAAATTCTGTCCGAGGCATATATCTCTCATGCCTATTCCATGAAAAATGACCTGAAATATAAATTGCTATATGAACTCGGCGTAACATATAAAAAATTATCCCGGTTTAAAGATGCAAAAGAGACGCTGCTAGGCGCGACGAATATTGCACCAAAGGGAAATATACGTTCAAAAATTTACTATGAGCTTGGTCGCGTTTGTTTGCGATTGGAAGAATATGATAACGCCATACTCTATTTCAACAAGGGCGTTGTGGAAGCGCCGTCGAATGAAAAGTATTTCAACGAGGCAATAAAATCAGTGGAAAAAAGCAAAGAAGCTGCGTCTCTTTACGGTCAGGCACTTGACATGTTTAACAGCAACCAATTTGACAAGGCTGCTCGAAAATTTGAACAGGTTCTGGCCGTGCAGCCTCGTTTCAAAGATGCAAATGCCAGGTTGATTCAATCCCGCAATCTCTCGAATCAAAGCAAACAAAACCAGGAGGTCGAACAACTTTATCGTCAGGCCATGGCGCAGTTCAGCGCCCACGACCTTGAAGCAGCATCAAAATCGTTTCAAACCGTGATTTCGCTCAATCCAAATTATAAAGACGCCCGGGAAAAGCTCGGTCAGGTGCAGCAGGCAATGGATGAGAGCACGCTAGAAGAATCCCTGGCCCGTCAGTACACTGCAGGCATCACTGCCATGAAAGCGAAAGATTGGACCAAAGCGCTTGTCGCCTTCGATCGTGTGCAGAGCATCAACCCCAATTATCGAAATGTGAACCGGCTTATTCGTGATGTGCAACGGTCGATAGATCGCCAGGGCATTGAATCGGCGGTGTCGCGCTATTACAGTCAGGGCATGATGGCGCTGGCCAATGAAGATTATAAAACAGCACTTTCCGCTTTTAATCGCGTGGCAGCTATCGAACCGAATTATCGAGATGTGCAGAAGCAAATTTCAACCGTGCAGGACGCCATGGCAAAAGGAAGCGGACAAACCGACGAGGCGGCCAGGTATTATCTGGAAGGAACAGAACAGATTGCAAAAGGGGAGTGGCTGAAAGCGCTTATTGCCTTTGGAAAAGTGGAAGCCATCGACCCCAATTATAAAGATACGGCACAGAAAATGTCATTGGCCAAGGCGGCTCTGGCAAAAGGAGAGCCTGTCCGGGTCGAGCAAGCTTCGACCGATTCAAAAAACAGGTACGTCGTTGCCGGACTGATATTAGGATTTGTTTTGCTGCCGGTTGTGGCTGTTTTTTCATTTTCGCCAACCGTTCGTGCACGCGGCTATTTGATGACGGGAAACTACAAAAAGGCGCTCAGTATTTATGAAAAATTGCTGGCGCGCAATCCTGGGCGAGTTAAATTATATTTGCTCGCCGCGCAGGCCTATTTGCTGGAAAACCGAACGGATGAAAAAGCGGTCAAAGCTTTTGAAATGGTGCTGAGATTAAATCTGGATACTAAACAAGAGGACAAACAAAAAATTACTACAATCGTTGCCCACCACTATATGGACGAGGGGCGGACTGATCCCGAGGCGCTGCAAATCATGGAAAAAGCCCTTAATTCGGAAATGAATCAAAAATAATATGAGCGAGTTGCAAAACAAATCCAATGTTGTCGAGCTTTTAAAGACACTGGCAAATGTCTACCTGGAAAAAGGCGACTATCCGGCTGCCATAGAAAAACTTGAAAAGGCGCTGGAACTGGGCCTCGATGATCGCAGTACTTTTCAAAATCTGGCCCGCGCTTACATAATGCTCGGCAAACGGGACAATAATGCCCTTCAGATTTATGAGCGCGCATTGGCGTATGAACCGGAAAATCATCAAATCTGCATCGCGTTGGCGGAGAGTTATGCCCAAACCGGTCGCGAAGATGAATATGCTATCGAAATTTACACGCGCGCGTTTTCGTATGATCATGCCCATAAAGAAATTTTCCTCAAGCTATTCGACATTCGTTACAGAAATGGCGAACTTGCCCTGGCGGGCGAACTGGCGATGCAGGCCGTCGCAGAAAACGCCATCATGCCTGATTCGCTCTCCCACTATTTGCGTATTGTCTGGCAGCAAAATGATTTTGTGGAAGGAATAGAGTTTCTAAAGCGGCAATTAAAGAAAAAATTGCAAGGACCTCTTTTGATTGGCTTCTGCAAAACACTCGTTAGGCATCAGGAATGGATGGCAGCACAGAAAAGAGATTTTATAACGGATAGGGATTCCTGTAAGTACTGTGCCATCTTTATAAAAGCTACGCGCAAAATTAACAGTCTTGACGATCTGCTTCTCTATCTTGATATCGAGCGTCTGTTACGCCAGGCGGTCGAACACTATGACGCCCGGGACGAAGAACTTGTCAAAGCATTAAAGGCAGCCCATTCAACTCCCGAAGAATGGCTCGAGAATGATTTGGCAAAGGATGTTTTACAGAAATTGGAGTTTGGTCCCGGGGAGCGCATCGGTGTGTCTGGTCAGGATAAAAAAGAAAAAAGCGAAAGATTATTGTCCGAGTTTGTGCAGAGCATTTCTTCTTTCAAAGTCCTGGCGGTTTACGCAATAACAAACTATGCTCAACTGGTACGCTATTTTAATAAAAAAATTGCAAAAAGAATTACCGAAACGTTTATCTCGAATTGCAGCATCCAACTGGAAAAATTGGAGCAGCACTATTTTTGGAGAGGCAGCGACAGTGTCATCGTTCTGACTGAAAACCTTCCTGTATTACTGCAGGCGTCAAAAAACATTTTCGGCAAACTTGAAAAATATAACAAAGTGGTTGATCAGGAAGAGATCGTTCATGCCCAGGTTGCCATTCATGAAATTGATCTTGCAAACTCTGCAAAAGCCGTAAATGTTCTGTCTGCGACGCTTCGTATGTCACGGTTAGGACAAACCGGACAAAAAGACCAAAGCGAAGCAAGTGAGCGGATTTTCATTTGTGGTGACATTGCCGGGGAGATAAAAGCGGATGAAAAGTTCGAAATCCACAAACTGGATGATGTCGATCTTTTATCAAAAATTCAGATGAGCGAGTTATTGTGGAGAGATCCTGTTCAAAGTTTGAATTTGGGTGATATGAAGCAAATTGGTCGCTTTGAAATCATCGAACAACTTGGCGACAAAAGTATGCTTACATATAAAGTTCGCGACGCCCGGCTGGAGCGACCGGCGATTTTAAAAGCGGTTGCAAATAATGTCGCCACCGGAATCGAATGGAGCCAATTTGAAAAGTTATTCCTGGAGCAAGCCCTGCTTCCCGGAAGTTTGTCTCATCCTAATATTGCAATCACCTTTGATGTGGGCAAAGAAAACGGGCTATTATTTGTTTTCAGAGAATTTGTGGAAGGTGCAGATCTTGCGGAGGAGTTGAAATCATCACAATCCATCTCTTTTGGAAAAAAGATCGAAATACTTTTGCAAATTTGTAAAGGAATCGGCTATGCTCACAGCCGGGGAATTATTCACGGTAATCTGAAACCGTCAAATATATTTTTATCTGAATCTGTAAAAATTACAGATTTTGGCATTCCTGTTGTCTCCCAATATGTAAAGCGACCACAAGCATCCATGCCGGAAACGTATGCATACCAGTCCCCGGAGCATTTGCAAAAAAAAGAATTGATCCCTGAAAGTGATGTCTTTTCTCTTGGAACATTATTGTTCGAATTCCTGACCGGGGAAAAGCCTTTCATGGGTGAGACAGTTGAAGAACTCGAAGAAAACATTCTTATCCACGAACCTTCCATCCCTTCCAAACTCGATGATCAACTCCCGGAGTTGGTAGACGGCATTGTTCTGAAAGCATTGCAAAAAGACCCGGGGAAAAGATATCGCAATGCCAGCCAATTAGAGCAAGAGCTACAGAAAATTTTGCTGGATGAAAAACAGGTCGCTTGATCGTCATTTGCCAAGGATTGTAGCTGATAATTTTTATAGAAAATTTAAATATCCTCCCGTCATTTTCTTTCATAAACAAATAAATCTCAAAACCGAAGATAGAGTGAAATACCGGTACCATAAGCAGCGCCTATGCCGGCGCCAAATATTCCACCATAACCCGCCCCTCCCAGTACTGACATTTCAAGAATATTTATAATGGCGGAAGAGCCTTCTGAATTAATTTTGATCGTATCGGTATAGTGGCCGACAAGAAACAAGGGGATGAGGCTGGATATAAGCGTTATCGCACCATCGAGGGCGCCATAAGCTCCCCCTTTTAAAAAGCCTTTGCCGACGTTTGGATTTCCTTTTATAATCCGTTTCGTTGTCCATTCGGACATTCTCGATCCCACGTACGAGCCAATCATGATAGAAGGGATTCCGGTAACATAACTCTTCCAGACCGGCCCCCTAACGCCGGAGATACCCTTGGCTCTGCAATAGATTGTCAAGGCGCCCATTGTGCTGCCGGCCAAAGCTCCGATAATTCGTCCCGTTTGAATACAATTTCTTTCTTTCACATTAAAAGAATTTAAATTGTTACCTGGCCAGAAGAAACGTGATTCCTGAGCAGAAAAATAATTGCTCAGTAGCAAAGAATTATTTAAATCATGGCTTGTTTGGGCGGGTGCTGAATGGGAAAAAACAGTAAGAAGAGCAATTAAATAGAAGAGAAAGCAGCAAAAATATATACGTTTCATTTGCCAACCTCACTTGCAAAGTGAAAAATTTTAAAATGACTTCCGGTTCCTAAAAACCTTGAGTGCAAACAATGGTTTATCAAATGAGCACAATTGCAGATTAAAACAGCACGTATTTAAACCCGACAGAAAACACAAAACCGCTATTAGCCACTTTGGGAGCATCAGTTTCCCAATAGGCCGGGAAAGTGTCATCATCAACCGAGTACTCCCACGTGTCTGTTTTGAATCCAAAACGATACGCCACGTTGATGACAAAATCCAGGTTTGGCGAAAAAGGGATTTCGCTCAGGAGTCCCGCCTGCGCTGAGAATAAAACCGTATTGACCACCTCTTCATTGTCGTCTTTTCTGAAAAGAATATCCATATCCGCGCCAACTTTGGTGCCGATGTCCATTCTTGCTCCGTTAAGGAATCGCCAGATGCCGAATCCTGAAAATCCAAAACCATAATCGTTTTTTTTCATCGAGTCGGTGACCCGGCTGATTTGCACACCAAGTCCCCAATCAAGACTGCGTATTGGCGCGACCTGGAAATGCAGTCCATAGTTCAAATAGTCCTGTGCTATGGGAGGAACGACACTTAGCTGCAAAGCACGGATTGGATCCGGATGCTCAACAACCCAGCTTCCCGCGCCAAAATTCCTCCACTGGTGCAGGATTTTTAAATGACTGCTGTCTGCAACTGTTGCAAATCCGACGACTCCGCCCGGAATTGCATATTCTTTATCATCCCTTGTCTGCGTTCTGTCAGGTTCAACGAGTTCGAAAAGCATCCCCTTTTTAACGACCTGAGCGGTATCGGGAATGACCGTGATTTCGCCTTTTTCTGCCGATGCGATGTCATACGAAATCCAGTAAATCCTCTTGAGGTCTCGAAATATTTTTTGTTGCAGTTTTTTCAAGGCCTTTGCTTTGGATTTCTTTCGGGAGCCGCCCACGTAAATCACCTCTTCAGCAAGAGATCCCAGGGATTCGCCTGTTTCAACATTGAAAAAATAAGCAAGAACCGAAATGTCCGTACGAATGTTTTTGGCGTATACTTTATTGTCGCTTTTGGAAAATATGGGTTGGATTGATGGGAAATAAGCTCCTTCGTTCGGAGGAACACCTTGCTGGGAAATATTCGTTTCAGCCACGACAATGGCTTCCCGGAAATCTTCTAGCTGACTGAAAGGAACAATTAGTTTTTTTGTAATACTGCTGTCAAGGGATTTGAACGTAGAGTCAATGAGAATGCCCGTGGCAATGTCATACAAGTTTAGCTTATTTGCGACTTTTGTGATTAAAATGGCAACTTTATCATCAAACGAAAAATTCTTCTCATTGGGAAAAATCGGCCATCTCATTTTATTGACAAAATAGTCCGAATCCACGGATTCCATTCCCTGGGATTTTGCTTCCGCAAAAAAAACGACGGATAGAGAGATTACAATTATTTTAAACAGATTTGTTTTGTTCATGATCTTGACAAACAGAAAAATTAAAATCCGGTCTTGCAAAAAGCAATACACGCAATATCAATTTCCTGCAAGGCGGGACTGGATTGTGCTATCATACCTGCGAAAAACTCGCCGGCCGCAAAATAATATCAGTGATATTTGAAACAGTGTCTTTGTATTCTGCTTTCGCTTTCAATGCCTTCCAGTCGGGATGTTTGCTAAAGGCCGACCAGTTCTTGTCGCGTTCTTTCATGTTCTCAAAAGCGAGCATGTAAGTTAAATTAGGCATTTTAGGGCCGATGAGTGTCTCTCCAAAAAATACCGGGTGCAAACCCGCTTCACGGAAAATTTGCATCTCGCCGCCTTTGTTGAACATTTCGATTTTCTTCTTTGCTGCTTTTCTGCTGTGACTTTCGTAGGTTCGCATTTCAAAAATGCGCGACGATTTTCCTTTGACTGCGTCCGGCACGTGTACCTGGGGCATTTTTTCAAAAGCTTTCAAGAGCATCGTTTCAATTCGTACATAATTGGGATCAGAAATAGGCGTGTCCAGAAACTCGGCTCCATCCTGCAAAAATTGAGAATCCGCTAATAGCCGCGTACTTTCTGTTGCGACCGATTCCAACGACTTGTGCGGCAAGAGCATGTACAGTGTCGGGTCGTTGGGGCCAAATTTAACCGTAAAAACACCCACCGGCGATATGCCAAGACGATTGAGGGCAGGGATTTCCACATCCCGCAAAAAATTGTTTAGGATCTTTTTCTTGTTGCCCAGCAGCGTAGTAATTTTTCTTAACTCAAGATATTGCTGCTCTCCTTCCTGACCTGCCATTGCCGTACCGGCCAGAGAAGATACTCCAACTACGCCTGTTGTTAATAAAAATTCGCGTCTTTTCATTGTAATCTCCTTATGAAAATCAATTGAATGAATGGGATCAAACACACTGCCAGGCACTCTTTTATTTTAATAGCCTCGCTGATCTCTCAAGTCTGGCTAATCGCTTTTCTAACTTCCTGCAGAAATTTTGTTACCTTTTCTTTGGGGTCACCTTCACCCAGCGTCTCTATCGGCAGATATCCTCTGTAATTTGAATTGTTAATGATTTTGAAAAGTCGCGGCAAATCCGTTTTGACGGGCGAATCAATCGTTTTAACCTTTTCCTTTATTTGCCAGGTCACGGCGTAGGGAATGACCTTTTCAATGTCCCTGTACGGATCCTTTGTCGGAAAACTACCGATATCCAGCATGAGTCCCAGCCATTTCGAATCAACCCTTTTTAATATTTTAAGAACGTCATCTGCTGTCTTGAGAAAACCGGCGTGGTTTTGCAGTGCGATGATTACACCGTATTCCGCAGCATAATCAGCACATTCCCGGAGTCCTGCTGCAACCCATTCGGCTGTTTGATCCCATGTATGTTCGGGAGGGACTTTTCTGCCGGCGAAAACGCGAAGCACCGGTGCGCCCATTTTAGCAGCCACTTTGATCCACTTTTTGACAAGTTGGACATCAGCTTTTCTCTTTCCGGCATCTGGCACTGCAAAATCATTGCGCACCCCTGTTCCGCTGATATCCAGGCCGAGCAGGAAGGCTTTTCGTTTGAAATTATAGATAAATTTGTCCGTCGGTGCGGCAGGATAATTGGGAAAATAGTACCCCGTCGGATCAACTGCATCAAAGTTCAATTTTGCGCAGAAATTTAACAGATCATCCAGAGACATTTTTCCTTCCCGCAACGGCTTGTTAAACGAGTAGGCGTTTAAACTCAGCTTGAGTTTGGGCCCGCCGGTACGTTCAACCGGGGATTGTGAATAGCTTTTCATACTCCATCCCGTTGTAGAAACAGCGGGAAGGATTACAGAGGTTTTTAAGAATGTTCTTCGTTTCATTTGTGAACCTCGCTATTACTTTGCAGATATAACTTATCAACTCGTGCCGACGATCTTCGTCGGCATACCTTGCAGGGCGCTCTGCGTCCTGTTTCCGCTTTGTGACGCAGAGCGTCACTCCGTCATTCCGCCGCAGAGCGGCGGAATGACGAGATTAACGAGATTATGCAATGTTAAATGAGGGGAAATCCTTTTCAAACCTTTTCCAGCGCTCCGTGCAAATCTCCAATCAAATCATCAATATCTTCCAGACCAACGGAAAGGCGGATTAGCCCGTCGCTTACACCAATGGCCTGTCTTTCTTCGGGCGTTAAACTTTTGTGAGACGTCGATGCCGGGTGCATGATGAGTGTGTCGATTTCTCCGAGGCTGACGGTGAAATTGCATACCTGCACAGAATCCATGACTTTCATTCCCGCTTCCAGCCCGCCTTTTACTTCAAACGAGAGCATACCGCCAAAGCCGTGCAATTGTTTTTGTGCAATTTCATATCCGCGATGATTTTTAATTCCCGGGTAGAAAACGTTTTCAACTTTGGGATGCTCGCGAAGAAAATTCGCAATCGTCAGGGCATTTTCACAATGGCGTTCAACGCGCACCGCCAGCGTTTTAATGCCGCGCAAAGCCAGCCAGGCGTTAAAGGGACTCATTGCGCCGCCGTACATTTTTACGTTCTCTACAATTTTTTCTATCATCTCCGCCCGGCCGACGGTTACGCCGCCGATAATGTCTCCATGACCGCCGATATATTTGGTGGCACTATGAATAACAAGATCAGCACCAAATTTAAGCGGTTGGATGATAGGCGGTGGCGTAAATGTGCTGTCCACAATAAAATGGAGACCATGTTCGTGTGCAATTTCCGACAAAGACCTTAAATCAGCAACGGCAAGATTCGGATTGCCCAGCACTTCGGTGAATAATATTTTGCTTTTATCTGAAACAGCATTTTTTACGGCATCCAAATTTGTAATATCGACAAAGTCTGTTTCAACTCCGAACTTGCTGAGATATTCTTTGAATAATTTACTTGTTCCGCCATAAATCGTGTTGGATGAAATAATACGATCTCCCGGTTTGACCAATGTCAGCATCGTATTGCTGATTGCCGCCATGCCGGAGGCGGAAGCAACACCTGCCTCCGCTTCTTCAAGATCAGCGACCACATGTGCAAACAGATCAGTGGTGGGATTTCCATAACGGGAATAAATATACCCTTCCTGCTCTCCTGAAAAAATATCCAGTCCTTCTTCCGTATCAGCATAGTCAAAGTTAACCGTTTGAAACAGGGGAGGGATGTGTGAACGAACATTTCTAAAGTCGACATTGACCGTTCCACGAATCGCACGGGTCCCGATTCTTAATTTACTTGAATCTCTTTTTGACACTTATAAATTCTCCCAGTTACCGATAATATCCTTTACAATTTCCCAGTTAAATCCCCGCCGGATCAAAAAATCAGAGAGACGTTTTTTGGCTTTCATCTCCTCAAGTTCAAGATATCTCTTTTTTCTTTTTGCTGCCAGCGTCCCGGCAACCTGCACTTCACTTGTTTCGGCATAAGCTTCTTCCACCCCCGCTTCAATCTGTTCCTCGGAAAGACCTTTTTGTTTTAGTTCCCGACGAAGCAAAAATTCGCCCACAGGGCGGGTGATCATGCGAGAGCGGGCGAACATTTTTGCAAACTCGAAATCATTGAGAAGGCCGACGCGCTCCAATTCCGGTATAACCCAATCGATGACAGCCTGAGAAAATTTTGCCTGGCGCAGACGATCCACGATTTCTTTTGTACTTCGCGGTCGAACGGCCAACAAGCGCATTGCCTTTTCTTTAGCCGCGCGGCGTTCTTCCAGGCGCAATATTTCCTCAATTTGTTCAGAGGATAGTTCATCACCTTTAGCGATGCCGCTTTTTATGAGAACATCCTGATGAATACCGAAAGCAAACTCACCATCAAGGAAAACAGAAAATCGATCCTTGCGTTTTGCCTGGACCTGAAGAGAAGTTATTTTGTGCCGTTCACACATTCGTGCTTATTTTTTCCCAGCCGGTGCTTTTGCTTTTTCCGCTGTTTTGGAAGAATCGCGTACGAGTCCTAGCGACTCCCGCACTTTTCTTTCGATCTCGGCTAAAAGCTGGGGATTCTGCTCAAGGTAGCCGCGGACGTTTTCCCGTCCCTGGCCCAGGCGCTCTTCGCCGTAAGAAAACCATGAACCGCTCTTGTCAACAATATTATTATTAACAGCAATGTCCAATAATTCACCGGTTTTAGAAATGCCGATGCCATACATAATATCGAAAAGTGCTTCGCGGAATGGCGGGGCAACCTTGTTTTTGACAACTTTGACCCGAGTACGGTTGCCGATGACGTGTTCGCCATCTTTGATAGCGGCAATGCGGCGGATGTCGAGGCGAACGGATGAGTAAAATTTGAGCGCCCTGCCGCCGGTGGTTGTTTCCGGGCTGCCGAACATCACACCGATTTTTTCGCGAATTTGGTTAATGAAAATAACCGACGTATGCGATTTGCTGATTGCAGCAGTGAGTTTTCGCATAGCCTGAGACATGAGCCTGGCCTGTAAACCCATTTGCGCATCACCCATATCACCTTCGATTTCTGCTCGGGGAACAAGCGCCGCAACCGAGTCGATGACAACAATATCCAATGCACCACTGCGGACGAGGGTCTCTGTTATTTCCAACGCCTGTTCGCCGGTGTCCGGCTGGGAGATGAGAAGGTTGTCCGTATCCACGCCGAGTGCCTTGGCGTACTTGGCATCCAGCGCGTGCTCCGCATCGATAAATGCTGCCAGACCGCCTTTCTTTTGTGCTTCGGCGATAACGTGAAGCGCCAGTGTGGTTTTTCCTGAAGATTCCGGACCAAAAATTTCGATAATACGACCACGGGGTACGCCGCCTATTCCGAGCGCAGCATCCAGTGATATGGAGCCGGTGGGAATAAAATCCATGTCCACGATGCGGTCCTGTCCCAGCCACATTACAGATCCTTTTCCATACTGACGATCAATCTGGGTCATTGCCAGGTCGATCGCTTTTTTCTTTTGTTCCAGTTCGTCTGCCATAATTTTTCCTCTAATTTATGTGGAGTTGTTAATTTTTAAAAGGCAACTTGTGCAGCGGCGCATAAATAGCTCCCGACGGCTGCAATTCACTTTTCATGATCACAATTTCGCGGGGTTGAAATTCCCCACCTTCAAAATTCGTTCTTTGCAATTCTGCAGAAATCTTTTGCACTTGCTGAATAAACTTGACGCGTCCCAATGTGAGATGCGGCGAAAACTCGCGCTGATCTTTTTCAAAACCTTCTTTTTCCAGCGCATCATCAATTTGATCATGCAAGTTCACCAGCGTACCGGTCGCTTCTTCTACGCCAATCCAGTAAACACGAGGACGTTTGAAATTCGGAAAAGCACCTGAACCCGCCAATTTTATTTTGAACGGCGCAAAATCCTGAGCGATTGGTTTGAGACGTTCGGCAATGTTTGCAATATTCGCTTCTTCCACATCACCAAGAAATTTGAGCGTCAGGTGAATACCCTCTGGTTTAACCCAGCGGACACCCCGGCCAAAAGTTTTAATATAATACTGGTAATCGCGTACTTTAATTGTCATTTCCCGCGACAGTTCAATACAGATAAAAGTGCGTATCAATGCCATTTCCCCTCCCTATCCGAGTTTTTCTCTTAACAAATTAAGCGCTGCGGCAGCCGAACGTTCTTTATTCCCCTGCCGGTCGCTTAGGAAATTGAAACGTTTGGCAATCGTTTCGTTTACATCCGAATAACCGATGAAGACGAGTCCGACAGGTTTGTCCGGCGTTCCGCCCGTCGGCCCGGCGATTCCGGTTGTGGACAGTCCGTAATCCGTGCCGGCAATTTTGCGCACACCTTCGGCCATGGCTTGAGCAACCTGCGCACTGACCGCACCGTGTTTTGCGATCAGCGTTTCAGGAACGCCCAGCACCTGCATTTTTGCCCGGTTGCTGTAGCTTACGATGCCACGGTCGAAAAATTTTGAACTGCCGGAAATATTTGTTAATTTGTTTGCCAATAAACCACCTGTGCATGATTCGGCAACCGCCAATGTTTTGCCCCGTTGGGTTAAAATACTCGCCACAACCTGCTCAAGAGAACAGTTTTCAGTAGCGTAGATAAAAGATTCGATATTTTTTCGCAGTAAAATTTCCGCCTGCTTTAAGGCATCCTGAGCCGCTTTTTGTGTCTGCCCTTCCGTCATCAAACGCATTTTTACTCCTGAAGGAGAGGGTAAGAAAGCGAGCTTGGCATATTTTTCAATTTCGGCAATATCACCGATTTTTTGAAACAGTGTGCTCTCTGCAATTCCCGTTGTGCAATAAATTTGAAAAAGGATTGTACGCTCTCCACATTTTTCCTGGAGCTGTGGAATGACAAAACGCTCCATAATCGCTTTCATTTCCATTGGGACGCCGGGCATGACATAAAAAGTGACACCGTTGCGTTCGAAGATCAACCCGGGTGCAGTACCATTATCATTGAAAATGACTTTAGCTTTTTCCGGAACCAGTGCCTGATCCCGGTTCACTTGAGACATTAATATTCCCCGCTTTTTGAAACGGGCTTTAATGCTCTCCAGAACTTTTTGGTTTAGAACCATTTTGGAATTAAAATACCGACTGAGCACTTTTTTGGTGATGTCGTCATGCGTTGGTCCCAAACCGCCGGTAATCAGGATGATATTTGCGCGCGATTCTGCGATTTTAAGCGCTGCTTCGATATGCCCGGCATTATCCCCAACAGTCGTCACCCAATCTACGCGAATGCCGGCATTGAGAAGCCGCTCCCCCATCCAACCGGCATTGGTATTGATCGTTTGCCCGATCAGGAGTTCGTCACCAATAGATATAATTTCAGTGTTTATTTTCAAAACTGATCAGACCTTTATAAAAACCCGGAAAACGATTTGCAGTAAAATATTTCCATAAATTCCGGCAAGGACATCGTCGGTCATCACGCCCCAGCCGCGAGGAAGTTTTTCCGACTGCCGCACCGGAGCCGGTTTGATGATATCGAAGATACGAAATGCGATAAAGGCAGCGATGTAAACAATTCCTGTTTTCGGCAAGGCAATGACCGTTACCATCATGCCGACCACTTCATCCCAGTTAATTTTTCCGGCATCATGCTCCCACACTTCTTCCGCCAATGTTGCCGCCCATATTCCGACAAAATAAAATGCAATTGTGGCAAGGATCAGCGTAAAGAGAGAGATTGGAGGCAAAAACCAAAGTACAACAATTGCGACGAGTGCGCCAACTGTTCCCGGCGCAATGGGGAAAAATCCGCTGCCAAAAGTAGTTGCTAAAAAGCATGCTGCAGCTTTGTTTTTGTTTTTCATATAGACCTTTTTGATTAAATTGTTACTCTTCCCTCTAAAGCACGGGACAACGTTACCTCATCAGCATATTCCAGATCCGCGCCCACCGGGATGCCCCGGGCAATGCGCGTAACTTTTATATTAAAGGGTTTGAGCAGTTTTGAAAGATAAAAGGCTGTGGCTTCACCTTCAGTACTCGGATTTGTTGCGATGACGATTTCCTGCACACTCTCATCAACTCTCGCTAACAATTCTTTGATGTGCAGATCGTCCGGCCCGATTCCATCCAGGGGCGAAAGTACACCGCCGAGAACGTGATATAATCCTTTGTATTCGCCGGTTTTTTCCAGAGCCACAACATCATTTGCCTCTTCAACAACACAGATGATGGAACGGTTGCGCGTTTCGCCGGTGCATATCGGACACGGGTCCTGCTCCGTAATATTGAAGCAAATCGAGCAGTGCCGTACCTTAATTTTAAGATCAATGAGCGATTGTGCCAGCGCATTCACTTCTTCCTCGGAAACTTTTAAGAGATAGAAAACATGTCGTTGCGCCGATTTCCTGCCAACGCCGGGCAATTTGCTCAACTCGTGAATTGCACGTTCAACAGCTTCTGAAGAATATCTCAAAGTTAGCTCCGAATTAAATTAAACCAAAATCCCGAAAACCTAAACTCGGGGTCGTTCCGGCCTGCAGATTTTCGGGATCATCATTACAAAAAGCAAGATGTTTTACTAAAAACCGGGTAGTTTCATGCCGCCCATCATATTCGGCAAACCGCCGGTAACTTTTGACATTTCTTCCTCGGACTTGGCTTTGGCATTTTTCAGAGCCTGATTGACGGCGGCCAACACCAGGTCTTCCAGCATTTCCACGTCTTCCGGGTCAACAACCTCGGGATCAATTTTAATTTCTTTTAATTCCTGCGCTGCATTGGCGGTCACCGTAACCATGCCGCCGCCGGCTGTCCCTTCAACCTGTATGTTTGCAAGATTGGCAGTGACCCTTTCCATTTCTTTTTGCATTTTCTGAGCTTGTTTTATCAGTCCGCCCATATTTTTCATTTCATTTCTCCTTAATCAATCAATTCAGCATCAAATGTATCAACAATTTTTTTTACAATACTATTCTCTTCAACAAGTTGGGAAAATTGGGTTTTCTTGTCCACACGGGCAGGAACTTTTCTTACTTTGTCCAAAACGCCCTGTTCATCCTTGACGCAGCGAAGCGTGAGTTTTGCATGGAGAATTTCCGCAATGATCTTTTCAATAACTTTTTGGTTTCGCTCAATAGAACTGATATGAAATCCATTTTGTGCGCCAAACGTGACAACCAGAGTTTTCCCCTCCAACTGCGTCGGCCATCCTTCGCTTAAAAAAGACCCCAGTGCAATTTTTTTCTTTTTAACGTACTCGACGATCTCTTCCCAGCGGTTTTCTATTTCTGAAAATTCAATCGTAACCGGCTCTTCTTCTTCTGCTGCTGTTTCCTGAATGGGTTGTTGATTTTTCAGAGTTTCCAGCCTTTTGGAAAAGGGAGATAACGAAGCGGCCCGTGCACCATTTGAATCCGAGATTTTTGAATGGGCAGCAGTCGCTGCGCCAAGATAAGGGGGATGAGATGCATTGTTTCCAGTGGGAGGATGGTTTACAAAAGCTTGCTGCTCAGATTTTTTTTTTATATCCTCGATATTGTTAAAGAGTTGCGAGAGCTGTACGCTCTTGGTTAATTTAATCATTTTAACCAGAGCAACTTCCAGATGCAATCGGCCGTTTGAACTCCGTCGAATCAGATTTTCTGCATCGGCTGCAACTTTTACAAGCCGCAACAAATCTTCCACTTGAAAGTCGTCTGCTTCCGCGAGATATCTTTTTTCATGTTCCTCGGAAACATCGAGTTCCTGCGCATTATGAGTTACCTTGGCAACCAAAATGTTGCGGAAATGTTCAGCCAGCCCGATCAGAAATTCGTTAAAGTTATATCCTTCCGTAAAAATCTTGTTTGCCAGATCGACCCCGCCGCGGACATTTCCTTTTTTAATTAAATCAGTAACCTGAAAAAACAATTCCTGATCGATAATTCCGAGAAGGTCGGCAACCTGCGTTGAATCAATTTTCGTTCCGGCAAAGGCAATAACCTGATCGAGGATGCTTTCACCGTCACGCATACTGCCGTCCGCTTTATTTGCGATGAGGCGGAGGGATTCTTCGTCAATGCTGATTTTTTCTTTTGCGGCAAGTTCCCGTAACTGCTCGGCGATGCTTTTGTTTGACATTCTCTTAAAATCAAATCGTTGGCAGCGGGAAAGAATTGTGGCCGGGACTTTGTGAGCTTCTGTAGTTGCAAAGATGAACAACACATTTGTGGGCGGCTCTTCCAGCGTTTTCAATAATGCGTTGAAAGCTTCGTTGGTGAGCATGTGCACTTCATCAATAATGTAGATACGATGCTTGCCGGGATTAGGTGAGTAACGCAGGCTCTCCCGCAGGTTGCGGACTTCATCAATACCGCGATTAGACGCACCGTCAATTTCAAAGACATCAAGGCTGCGGCTTTCATTGATTTCAATGCAGGATGAGCATTCGTTGCAAGGCTTTATGGTTGGGCCGTGTTCGCAATTCAGGGCTTTGGCCAGCAGTCTTGCCACCGTCGTTTTACCAACGCCGCGAGGCCCTGAAAAAAGATAGGCATTGGCAATGCGATTTTGCTCGATTGCGTTTTGCAGGGTTTTCGTAACATGCTGCTGCCCCACAACATCTTGGAAAAACATGGGGCGATATTTTCTGGCCAGAACAACGTAGGACATGCGGCAACTCAAATTCGGGAATAATTATCAGACGGGAAATTTATAAGGCTGTGCACCCTTCTTCGATCCCTCTCTCATTGCATCGCCCGGGCAGCCAACTCCAGCCAAGTATTCCTGCGGCACATAGATTAAATGCTTACCGCTGCTACCTTCCGGTCCTGACGGGGTTGGGCACGTCTCTATTGCGCAGGGCTTGGGCTATCAACATCACTTGCCGGGACGAACTACAATAATGAGTAAACCTCAGAAGGGAATTCGACCCTGCTGTAGCGGGTTGCAGGTTACAGGGCACCGCTAACTCCCCATCTAGCACAGCCAAGTGGAGCCGATGGGATTCGAACCCACGACCTGTACGTTGCGAACGTACCGCTCTCCCAACTGAGCTACGGCCCCAAAACAATTACAAAAATACATGCGGAGAGGGCGGGATTCGAACCCGCGGTAGGAATACCTACACACGCTTTCCAAGCGTGCTCCTTAAGCCACTCGGACACCTCTCCGAAACACTTTTTAAATTTTGCACCGATAAACGTGGCAGGAGATGCCTCCATCCCGATTACCATCGGGACTCCCAAAGCCACTCGGACACCTCTCCGATGAATCACAATTTACCAAAACAGCTTTTTTGGTAATAGCTCATTACCTCAAAAAGTCCTTCTTTTGATCTCATAATAAAGATTTACGATTTTAAAAGTATTTCTGATTTTATGATTTATATTTGCACACTGTATTCTTTCATAAATCAGAAATCGTTAATCCTTGTTCATAAATCAATCTTGAAGCTAGCAAATGGAGACCGAGGTGAACTATCTGTTTTTTAAGTACCAAAGAACAGAATAAAAGCGGAGAGGCAGGGATTCGAACCCTGGGTACCCATAGGGCACAACGGTTTTCGAGACCGCCCGATTCAGCCACTCTCGCACCTCTCCGAAAAATATGGCCTTTCAATCGCCACGTCGACGAATCTCTGCAAAAAAGTCCTGAAGGATTTTTTTGCACTCCGGCTCTAATATTCCGCGTATAATGTTTGCATGTACATCCAGGCTGTCGGTGTTTGCAATCTGCACAGCCGAGCCGCACGCCCCATAACGGGGATCCGTTGCTCCAAAGACAATGGTCGGAATTCGTGCTAAAAGAATAGCACCGGTACACATCGAACAGGGCTCTAAAGTGACATACAAAATAGTATCATCCAAACGCCAGGAGGCCAGCGAATTTGCTGCAGAGGTGATCGCTAACATTTCCGCGTGCGCTGTGGGATCCTGCAGCGTCTCGACCAAATTATGGCCGCGGCCGATGATCCGTCCCTCATGCACTATGACCGCACCGATCGGTACTTCATTTTTATCCCGAGCCTTCCGGGCTTCCTGCAATGCAAACCGCATCCACAGCGTGTGATCATCCATAACGATATAAAAAAAGCGCGCCCGGAGGAATTCGAATCCCCAACCTTCTGATCCGTAGTCAGATGCTCTATCCAATTGAGCTACGGGCGCGTTTTTAGTTTACTGGTTAAAATATTAATGATGTTTTAAAAGAACGTATGCAGCGCGTACGGGATTCGAACCCGTGCTACCGGCGTGAGAGGCCGGCGTCCTAGACCCCTAGACGAACGCGCCAAAGCTTATAAATATAATAACTGCAAGTGAAAAAGTCAACGTTTTTGATATTTTGTGTGTAAATGCTCACTGACGGGTGGACAAAATAGCAATTGGAGATTCAGGAAAAGAATGACGTGCCAAAATATTCAGGCAAGTCACTCCGGCGAATGCT